>Ga0193743_1002888_pt1 | contig 11721 bp, 11 predicted proteins | sample L2c2metaG_FD_143038 | JGI IMG/M metagenome (GOLD analysis project Ga0193743, IMG submission 143038) | Soil microbial communities from a riparian zone of the East river system, Colorado, United States - L2c2 | ecosystem: Environmental > Terrestrial > Soil > Riparian zone | place: USA: East River... | reverse complement strand
GCCCTGGCCACGCTGCGCCCAGGCCCCGTGCGCCCGCAACCCGCACCGCCCGGCCTCCCGCCCTGCGTCGCCGTCGGCGAGTACGCCGGCCCGTTGCGAGAGTCGCTCCTGGCCTACAAGGAACGCGGCCGCGTCTCGCTCGCGACACCGCTCGGCGTGCTGCTCGCCGAGGCGGTCGCCGCGGCAGCCGGCGGCGTGCGCCGCCCAGTGCTGCTGCTCCCGGTGCCGTCGACCGCGGCGGCGGTGCGGGAACGGCACGGCGACCACGTCCGCCGCCTCGCCGACCGCGCGGCGAAGACGTTGCGTCGCGCGGGTTGGCCGGCGGCGGTGGCGCAACCGTTGCGGGCGCTGCCGAAGCCCGACGCGACCCACCTCGACAGTGCGCAGCGGGCAATTGCCGCGGCGGCAGCGTTCCGGCCTCGCACCGGAGCCATGGACCGCACCCGACGGGCCGCCAAAGGCCGCTCGGTGGTCGTGGTCGACGACATCGTCACGACCGGCGCCACCCTCGCCGCGCTGACCGCCATCCTGATCCGGGCCGAGATTCCCGTCGCCGCCGCCGCCATACTCGCAGCGACACGCAAACGTCACCCTCAGTAGATCCGTTTTCACCCGATCGCGCCCACTGGGCGAAACTTCTCCGAACCCTCGGGCTGACAGGGGGTGACTGTTGCGCCAACCAGCGTTAGCGTGAAATTCACCGGGGTAGGACTGTGGTCCAAGCCCCGAGGGGACCCGCATCCGAAAGGAGGCGCACCGTCCGGTCGGTCGACGCCCTGGGTCAACTGCTGCGGCGTAGCCGGCCTTCCATCATCACCACCGCATCAGCACAGATCGTTGTGGGAGGTAACGCGTGGACATCGTCGTCAAGGGCCGAAACGTTGAGGTGCCCGAGCATTTCCGGATTCACGTCGCCGACAAACTGGCGAAGGTCGAACGTTACGACCAGAAGCTGATCCGGGTCGACGTCGAGTTATTCCACGAGCGCAACCCGCGCCAATCCGACCACTGTCAACGCGTGGAGATCACCTGCGCGTCCCGTGGGCCGGTGGTCCGCGCCGAGGCTTGCGCCTCCGACTTCTACGCCGCTTTGGACGCGGCGATCACCCGGCTCGACAGCAGGCTGCGTCGCGCGGCTGACCGGCGACGCGTAAGCCGTGGGCGTACGCCCGTTTCGGTGGCCGAGCACACGGCCGGCCTGCAGGCGGCGGAGCTGGTGGTTCCGATGGCCCGGCGGGCCAAGAACACCGCTACAGCGGTGCTGGACGACCCGGCCGACCGCTACGCCGTGACCGAAGACGAGCAAGACGAGCAAGACGACCAGCCGTGGCATGTCGCACGGGTCAAGGAGCACCCGGGCGAGCCGATGACCGTCGACGACGCGCTCTTCCAGATGGAGCTCGTCGGACACGACTTCTACCTGTTCAACGACAAGGAAAGCGGCCAGCCGAGCGTGGTCTACCGCCGCAAGGGATACGACTACGGGATCATCTCGCTACAGGTGTGAGCCGATCGTGTGCGGGACGAAGTGGGCGTCGTTGCGGGTGATCAGCCCGTCGACGCCCACTCCTTCCCGGATGCCCAGGCCCGCCGGCTCGCCGTCGATCATCCACACACCGAGCACCGGGTGGCAGACGCCCTCCAGGCCGGTGAACGACGGCAGCTCGCGCAACTCCTGGTAGACGAAGCCCTCGGCGCCGTAGTCGCCCTGGTTGTTGGCGACCAGCGGCACGTTGTCGCGCACGAGTTCGAGGTTGGCACCCTCACGGGACCAGATCGGCTTCTTCGCGTACGAGGTCATGGTCGCCGGTTTGTCCGTGGCGAAGTAGGCCGGTAGCAGCAACTCGCCCTCCGGCTTGTCGCCGAACAGCTCCCAGAGCACCGGCAGCAGGCCCTTGTTGGACCAGAGCGCGGCGGTCCAGGGCGGCTCGATCCAGACCGTGCCGCGCTTGGTGGGGTCGGCCATGTTGCGGAAGATCGGCCGGCCGCCCTCCTCGTGCCAGAGCCATTCCCACGGGTAGAGGATGAAGATCACGTCGATCTGCGGGCCGACGTCGAACTGGCTGCGCTGGAACCGGACGCCGCCGTCGACCTGGTCGACGCCGATCTGGCTCATCGCGATCAGCTCGGTCGGGAAGCCGGCCTGGGTGGCGGTTTCCATCAGGTAGGCCACGTTCATCCGGTCTTCGCCGGAGGTCTCGCTGGTCTCGTAGGCGAAGTAGATCGTCGGCCGCTCCGGCAGCCATGGGCGTGCCGCGCGCAACTCCGCCATATTGCGCCGCCACGCCTCGACGAGCCGCTCGTGCAGGGCGTTCCATTGCCGCTCGGGGTGGTTGGTCTGGCCCGTCTGCTCCAGCCAGGCCCACTGGATCACCGCGCTCTCCAGCAGGGCGGTCGGCGTCTGCGCGTTGAACTCCAGCAGTTTGGGCGTGCTGCCCTTGCCGGCATACCAGAGGTCGAACCGGCCGTAGACGCTCGGCGAGTAGTCCGGTCCCTGCGGCGCGTGCGTGTGAGCGCCGAACAGGTCCTTGTCGGCGTGCGTCCAGGCGTCCTTGTCGCCGTCGAACCAGGTGCGGATCACCTGCTCGTGGGCGTATTCCGGGATGCCGATCTTCGCCATCAGGCAGGTGTCCGGCCAGCACTCGGCGGACAGGTAGGCCTCCCGGCGCACCGCGCGGTCGTGCCGCGGGCAGCCGGCGACGAGGTGGTCGCCGGCGGCCACACACATCCGGTGCAGGGTGGCCGCCGCCTGCTCGAGCGCCAGCACCTCGTCGAGGTCGAAGTCGTAGAACGGGCCCTCGCGCCAGTAGGAGATGGTGCGCCCGTCGGGCAGGTCAGTGGCGTTGTAGGTCAGCCCGAGGGACGCGTTGGCCTGCTCCCACCCCGGCCGCTGCACACCGTGTGCGACCCGGCGCACCTCAGCCGCCAGAAGACTTGCTGCTGCCGCCCCCGCTGCTGCCGCCCTTGCCGACCACGCTGGACTTCACCGTGCCGTTGCTGATCCGGCCGGTCGCCGGCAGACCCCAGGCGGTGCGCTGGGCGGCGTCGTTGTAGGCGAACTTCGACCCGCCGGAGGGCAACTTGGCACCGGCCGTGAGGCCCTTCTTGTAGCGCGGCGAGTGTGCCCAGAAGAAGAAACCGCCGCGCCCGTTGCCGTCGTCGTCGCAGTCGTCCTCGTTGACGATCGTGTCGTTCTGGTCGACGCAGTAGAAGGTGTTGTCGTCATCGGCCGAGTCGCAGGCCGCCACCCCACCAGCCGCCAGGCCGAGGAACGCGGCGCCCAGAACGACGCGCGCAGTGTTGCGCCGCCGAACAGTCATCATCATCTCCCAGGTCCCCGCTGTAAGTGGGCTCACCTTAATCGACGGGCGCAACCGCAGCGATGACCGTTCAGCCCGTCTCGCGGAGATCACCGGGCAGGACCGCCCAGAGGACGTCGTCGATGCGGCCGCCGGCGATGCCGGGCAGCCGGCTGCGCTGGTAGCCCTCCCGGAGGAAGCCGGCCGCCTCGAGCACCCGCTGCGAGCCGGCGTTGCTCGGGTTGGTGCCGGCGATCAGCCGGGCGACGCCGGTGTTGGCGAACGCCCAGCGGCCCAGCAGCACGCTCGCCCGGCGCGCGAAGCCCCGGCCGCGGAACGCCGGCAGCACGCAGTAGCCGATCATCGCCTGCCCGGTCATCGGTTCCTGGTAGTAGAGGCCGATGTCGCCGGCCGGCGCACCCGTCGCCGCGTCGACCATGACCAGGTCGGCGCGCTCGCCGAGCAGCCAACGGGTTTCCGCCCGGTCGCAGCGCAGCCGGGTCTCCTCCCGGTCGGGCGCGACCGGCGGCACGAACGACGCGATGATGTCGGGGGTGTTGAGCAGGTCGAAGTAGAAGTCGGCGTCGCCCGGCGCCAGCGGCCGCAGGGTCAGCACGCCGTCGGTGAGCTCGCCGCCGGGCAGGTCGGGCAGCAGCCGGGTGACCGGCTCGTCCGGGTCACCGACCAGGCGGGCGAAGACCGCGACCTCGCGCCGCGAGCCGTCGGCGTTGCGCACCGCGCCCCGGCGGGCGCCTTCGGGCTGGAAGCCGGCCGCCAGCGCGACCCGGATGCTCTTCGGGTTTTCCCAGGCGGTCAGCACCTCGAGCCGGTCGAAGCCGTCGGCGAACGCGTGCGCGGCGACCGCCTTGGTCGCCGCCGTCGCGACGCGCTTGCCGCGGGCCCACGGCGCCACCCAGTAGCCGATCTCACCCTGCGCACGGTCGGTGTCGACGTGGTGCACGCCGATCGTGCCGAGCATCCGGTCGGTGGCCGGGTCGGCGATCGCGTAGCTGCCGCCGCCGGTCGCCCACGCCTCCGTGGCACCGTCGCGGACGAACCGCAGCGCGTCGTCGCGGGTGTAGGGCTGTGGCAGGCTGGGCAGGAACCGCCGCGTCTCGGCGTCGTTGCAGGCGCTCTCGATGTCAGCCGCGTCGTCGTCGCGGACCAGGCGCAGCCGGGCGTTCGGCGTCTCGATGGTTTCGGGCTTCATGCCGGTGCCCTCCCGTTGAACGGCTCATCGGACGCTAACAGCGCCCCGGTCCAGGCGTCGACCCGTTCGCCCCGGTGCTCCAGGTAGCCGCGGTTGGTGCCCTCGAAGGTGAAGCCGGCCTTGTCGGCGACCCGGCGGGACGCCTCGTTGCCGACGTTGGCCCACCAACCGATCCGCTCGACGCCGAGTGCCGTGAAACCCCAGGCGCAGACCGCCGACAGGGCGGCGGGCGCGAAGCCGCGACCGCGCGCCTGCGGCGGGACCACGAAGCCCACGTCGGCGAGCGCCGGGCGGGTGGGGTGCAGGCGAAGTTCCATGATCCCGGCGTACGCGTCAGCCGCTGGCTCGCCGATCCCGAACACCGCGCCGGTGCCACGGCGCCAGACCCCGGCGCAGTAGTCGCGGACGAAGAACTCGCCGTGCTCGCGGCCGTAGGGGTGCGGGATCGTGGTCCAGCGGACCGTCTCCGGGTCATTGGCGCTGCCGGCGATCGCGTCGATGTCGCGCTCCTCCAGCGGGCGCAGCTTGATCTCGCCACCGCGGGTGGCCGCGAAGAGCTCGGGCTGCGGCCGGCTGAACGCCAATGCCCGCCGCGCCTCGGGGGAGCCCGGCCCGGCGACGTCGGGATCGGTCGGGTCGCCGGCCAGCAGCGAGCCGACCCAGGCGTCGCGTCGCTCGCCGGTGCGGTCCTCGATGTCGTGCCGGGCGATGCCCTCCATGGTGAAACCGGCCCGCAGCGCGACCAGCCGGGACAGGTGGTTGCCGACCTCGGCGCGCCAGACGAGCCGGCGTACACCAAGATCGATCGCCCACCGAGCCACCGCGCGGGTGGCGGCGGTGGCCGCGCCCCGCCCGCGCGCCCAGGGCGCGGTCCAGTAACCGATCTCACCAACGGTGCGGTCGGCGCTCAGGGAGATCAGCCCGGACGAGCCGAGCAGCTCGCCGGTGGCCTGGTCGAAGACCCCGAGCGGGGCCCCGGTGCCGGCGTGCCAGGCTGTGGGGGAGAGTTGGCCGACGAAATAGTCGGCGTGCTCACGGCGGTAGGGAACCGGGACGGAGGTCCAGCGCTGAATGTCCGGATCTTGGCAGGCCCGCTCCACCGATGCCGCGTCATCGGCCCGCCACGCGCGTATGACCAGGCCATCTTTGATGATCTTCGGGGGCTCCACGCGGTCATCCTGCCGGACGGTTCCCCCGGGGCATAACCGGATTTCTCCCGGCGTTAGCTTCATTATGTCCGTTATAACCTGCTCGTCGGGAACCGCCCCTGACGGTCACCCCGTGGGAGCGCCTACCATAGTTCGGCAGACCGTCTAGGGGAGCGTTGATCCGTGTCGATTCTGGAAAAGTTCCTTCGTGCGGGCGAAGGACGCATGTTGCGCCGGCTCAGGGCCATCGCAAATGCGATCAACTCGATCGAGGACGACTACGTCAACCTCACCGACGAAGAACTCCGTGATTTAACTTTCCAATACCGGGAGCGGCTGGCCGAGGGTGAGACCCTCGACGACCTGCTGCCGGAAGCGTTCGCGACCGCCCGCGAGGCGGCCACCCGGGTGCTCGGCCAGCGGGCCTACGACGTGCAGCTCATGGGCGGCGCGGCGTTGCACTTCGGCAACATCTCAGAGATGAAGACCGGTGAGGGCAAGACCCTGACCGGCGTCTTCCCCGCCTACCTCAACGGCCTCTCGGGCAAGGGCGTGCACGTCATCACCGTCAACGACTACCTGGCGCAACGTGACGCCGAGTGGGTCGGGCGGGTGCACCAGTTCCTCGGGCTCACCGTCGGCGTCGTGCTGCCCAACCGGCCGGCGGCCGAGCACCGCGCCGCCTACGAGTGCGACATCACCTACGGCACCAACAACGAGTTCGGCTTCGACTACCTGCGCGACAACATGGCGTGGTCGAAGGACGAGTTGGTGCAACGCGGTCACGGCTTCGCGATCGTCGACGAGGTCGACTCGATCCTCATCGACGAGGCGCGCACCCCGCTGATCATCTCCGGCCCGGCCGAGCACTCCGCCCGGTGGTACACGGAGTTCTCCGGCGTGGTCGCCCGGCTCCAGGTCGGCAAGGACGGCGAGGGCGACTACGAGGTCGACTACGCCAAGCGCACGATCGCGATCACCGAGGGCGGTGTCACCAAGGTCGAAGACCGGCTCGGCATCGACAACCTCTACGAGTCGGTCAACACGCCCCTGGTCGGCTACCTCAACAACGCGATCAAGGCCAAAGAGCTCTACAAGCGCGACAAGGACTACATCGTCAACGACGGTGAGGTGCTGATCGTCGACGAGTTCACCGGTCGCATCCTGCACGGCCGCCGCTACAACGAGGGCATGCACCAGGCGATCGAGGCCAAGGAAGGCGTCGAGATCAAGCAGGAGAACCAAACTCTTGCCACGATCACGCTGCAGAACTACTTCCGGCTTTACGAGAAGCTGGCGGGCATGACCGGCACGGCGCAGACCGAGGCCGGCGAGTTCAACAAGGTCTACAACGTCGGTGTCGTCTCCATCCCGACCCACCGCCCGATGATCCGCCTCGACCGCGCCGACGTCATCTACAAGACCGAGAAGGCCAAGTTCAACGCGGTCATCGAAGACATCGCCGAGCGGCACGCGCTGGGGCAGCCGATCCTGGTCGGCACCGTCTCGGTGCAAAACTCCGAGATCCTCTCGCAGCTGCTGCGCCGCCGCGGCATCACGCACTCGGTCCTCAACGCGAAATACCACGCCCAGGAGGCGGAGATCATCGCGCAGGCCGGCCGGCGGGGGGCGGTGACCGTCGCGACCAACATGGCCGGCCGTGGCACCGACATCCTCCTCGGCGGCAGCGCCGACAACCTCGCCGCGACCGAGCTGCACCAGCGCGGTCTCGACCCGGTCGAGCACGAAGACGACGGCGGTCTCTACGTCCTAGGCACCGAGCGGCACGAGTCACGCCGGATCGACAACCAGCTCCGCGGCCGTTCCGGCCGGCAGGGTGACCCGGGCGAGTCCCGGTTCTACCTGTCGCTGCAGGACGAGCTGATGCGCCGCTTCCGCGCGGGTGCGGTCGAGGCTGTCATGGAGCGGTTCAACATCCCCGAGGATGTGCCGATCGAGTCGAAGATGGTGACCCGGCAGATCCGCAGCGCCCAGGCCCAGATCGAGGGCCAGAACGCCGAGATCCGCAAGAACGTCCTCAAATACGACGAGGTGCTCAACCGGCAGCGCCAGGTCGTCTACGCCGAGCGCAAGCGGGTGCTCGACGGCGAAGACCTGCACGACCAGGTCCGGCACATGATCGACGACACGGTCGGCGCCTACGTGGAGGGCGCCACCGCCGACGGCTACGCCGAAGACTGGGACTTCGACCAGCTGTGGTCGAGCCTCAAGCAGCTCTACCCGGTCGGCGTGACCATCGACGACGTCGAAGAGGAGGCGGGCGGCGAGCGCAACAACATCGACGCCGACTTCCTGCTCGCGCGGATGAAGGACGACGCGCACAACGCCTACGACAGCCGCGGCGAAGAGCTCGGGGAGGAGGCGCTGCGGCAGCTCGAGCGCATGGTGCTGCTGCAGGTCATCGACCGCAAGTGGCGCGAGCACCTCTACGAGATGGACTACCTGCAGGAAGGCATCAGCCTGCGGGCCTACGCCCAGCGCGACCCGGTGGTCGAATACCAGCGCGAGGGCTTCGAGATGTTCGCCACGATGATGGACGGCATCAAGGAGGAGACGGTCGGCTTCCTCTACAACCTGGAGGTCCAGGTCGAGGAAACCGCGGCGCCGGAGGCGGCTGCCGAGCCGGCAGCCCGCAGCGGCCTCTCGATGCCCGACGACGCGACCATCGAGATCAAGGCCAAGGGCCTGGGCCGCTCCGCGCGCCCGCAGGGCCTGCAATATTCGGCCCCGACCATCGACGGCGCCGCCGGCGGCGGCGCGGTCGCGGTGCAGCAAACCCAGCCCCAGCCGCCGATGCAGCACGCACCGGCCCTGGGCGTCGGTGGCCCGGCCCCGTCGGGCGACGGCGACCGCCCCCGCCCGTCGCCGGGCCGCCGCCCGTCCCCGGGCAAGGCCGCCGCGCCGAGCAACGGCCCGTCCCGCAACGCGCCCTGCCCGTGCGGCTCAGGCAAGAAATACAAGCGCTGCCACGGGTCCCCGACCGGGTCCTGACGCGTCAACGAAAAGCCCGCCTCCGCGTTGGAGGCGGGCTTTTCGGCTTGCTGGGGCACGGGCTGCCCAACCTCCTTCCTGATGGGGTGCCCGCACCCCGGGCCACGCCCACCCGCCGCTGTCCCTGCGGCGCCTGCAGTGGACGAGCCCCGGAGCGGCCACCGGCGTGCCCGGGCCAGGTGGCCGCTCCGGGGGTCAGATGACCTGGAGGACGGTGCCCAGCCAGGTCGTGCTCCTGTGTTCCAGGCGGAAAGCCATTGCCCAGGTGCGGGTGTCTGTGCCCAACGCCGCTGCCGCCTCGATGACGCCGGGAGTTGGCTCGCTGACCCGCAGGCGGCGGAGCTTCACCAACTCCGGTTGGGGTTGGCGGCGGGGTGCGGCTGGCGTGCCCGGCATGCGGCGCAGGGCGTCGACGAGTTGGTCGATCAGGGTGTGTGCGGTGCTCGGCTGCGAGAGCGAGCGGACGTGCGCCGCCGGCCGGTAGCCGTTGAGGATCTCCAGGCACGCGCGGGTGAAACGGCGGGCCGCCGTGCGGGCCTCGGGGGAAGCCGAGACTCGCGGTTCGAGCGGCACCGGCCGGGATGGTGGGGGTGCGGCGAGGACGGCCGGAGCCGGCTCGCGTTGGCGGATCAGGGCCGCGAAGTCGAAGGCGAGTTGGCCGGCGGCCTCTCGGTACCACTCGTCGGCGCCGGGCTCGTCGACATAGGGCGGCTCGAATGTCGGTGCGGGTCGGACCGGGATCGGCGGCCAGTAGCCGCGGGTCACGGTGCGCTTCTGGTGGGGTGAACGGCGGATCAGCGACGCGCCGCCGTCGTGGGCGACCCGGTAGGGCGTGGTCGCGGGTCGCCGGCTGATCGAACCGCGCGGCGCCGGATGGGGTTCCGGTCGCACCGTCTGGAATGCGGCTTGGGTGGTGATCGACATCGGGCAGCCTCCCCAGGTGGCTGGTCGGACAAAAAATCTTGCGTTTGCCTTCGTTTGCCTCCGACTGGTTCATTCTGGAGAAAGACCTCGGCCGTCGTCAATGCCCTGCCACGAAAACGGGGTGCCTGCCGAAAGCAGACACCCCGATGCTCGGAAACGGTGGGCTAGGACGGCTCCTTGTCAACCAGCGGGTTGCTCTGCACCCACGCCGCGGTCTCCCCGTATTTGCGGGTGATGTATTCCTCGAGCTTGACCCGCTCGACCCGCCACTGGCCGCGGCCGCCGATCTTGATTGCGGGGAGTTCGCCGCTGCGGACCATGTGGTAGACCTGCGAGTCCGAGACGGCCAGCTCCTCGGCCACCTCGGACAGCTGCAGGAATCTCGACTCCACGTTGTCACCCCAATGTTCGCTCGGTTGGCTCAGTTTGCCACCGACTGCCTCGCGGCAGCAGCTATGCCTCGGCCCCGGGGCCAGCCGGCAGTGCGGCCCCGGCGGACACTTCCCGGCCAGGCAGCGGGCTGGAGTAGACCACGCTCGTCGTGACCGAGCCCAGGCCCGCGATCCGGCCGGCCACCGTCTCCAGGTGGCGCATCGAGCGGGCCATCACCTTGAGCACGAAGCAGTCCTCGCCCGTGACGTGGTGGGCCTCGACGATCTCCGGGGTGGTGTCGAGCAGCGCGTAGAACGGCTTGTAGTTGCCGGTCGGATAGCGCAACCGGACGAACGCCATGATCCCCAGGCCGACCGCCGTGGGCGCCACAACCGCGCGGTAGCCGGCCAGGACCCCGGACTCCTCCAGCCGGCGCACCCGCTCGGCCACCGCGCTCGGCGACATCGCCACCGTGCGGGCCAACTCGGCGAACGACGCCCGCCCGTCCTGCTGCAGCGCCGACAGCAAGCGCCAGTCGGTCGCGTCGAGCGCCGGAGAATCAACGGCCATGCCGGCAAACTACCGGCGAACCACCGGCAGAACAAGCCAAGCACCGGGCAACGCCACTTCAGGCAACAGCCAAAGCCCAATAGCGTCAACAACCATGAACGCCCAGGACTTCTTCGCCGCCAAGCTGGCCTTCCAGACCGACGTCTCCGACGTACGCGCCGCGGGCGACGACCCGCCCTTCACCCTCGTCGACACCCGCGACCTGGCCTCCTGGCGCCAGGGGCACCTCCCGCGCGCGATCCACCTGCCAAGAAGGACGATCCCGCTGCACGCCGCCAAGCTGCTGCCCGACAAGACCCGCCCGGTCGTCGTCTACTGCTGGGGCCCGGGCTGCGACGGCGCGACCAAGGCCGCCCACGAACTGGCCCGCCGCGGCTACCAGGTGCGGGAGATGATCGGCGGCATCGAATACTGGATCCGCGAGGGTTTCCCGGTCAGCACCGCCGCCGGCCTGGTCACCCGACCGGCAGACCCGTTGACCGCGCCGCTGGCGGCCGCACCCGGCGGCGGTGTATGAACGTGCGGTGCCAGACGCTCTGATCCGGGTCTACCTGCCGGCGACGCTGCCCATGCTCGCCGCCCTCCGCAACGAGGGCCTCACCGCCGCCGCCGCTCATGCGGTGACCGCCGACCTCCGGGAGTGGTACGCGGAGGGCGACGAGGAAGAGCTCGAATACGTCGCCTTCACCCGCGCCGCACAGAACGCCCTGCGGCTGCTCCGCCGCGACCCCGACGCACCGCGCCGGCGGGTCGTGGTCTCCGCCGACCTGGCCCGGACGGCCGTCCAGCGGGTCGACGCCGAGCTGGGGTCGAGCATGGTCAAGCTGACCGGTCCGGTGCCGGTGCAGTCCGTCGCCGCTATCCACGTGGACAGCGCCGACGCCGCGGCCGACGTGGCGGCGGCCGCGGATCAGGTCGAAGAGGCCCTGGCCGGCGACCCGGACGCGCAGTACACCGTCGACAGCGCCGAAGACCACGAGCTGCAGTGGTTTGACGTGTCGGAGCTAGACACGCTTCTTTGACGGCAGCGTGCGGCCGAACGCGATCGTCGCCGCCAGCGCACCGACGAAGAGCACGGTCAGCACGTAGACCAGGCGGTCGCCGTCGACCTCGGCGCGATAGGCGCGGTCGAGGTCGCTCAGCGACGCGACCGCGTCGAGCACCTGCGCGCCGCCGACCCGGGTGA
>Ga0193743_1002887_pt1 | contig 11721 bp, 3 predicted proteins | sample L2c2metaG_FD_143038 | JGI IMG/M metagenome (GOLD analysis project Ga0193743, IMG submission 143038) | Soil microbial communities from a riparian zone of the East river system, Colorado, United States - L2c2 | ecosystem: Environmental > Terrestrial > Soil > Riparian zone | place: USA: East River... | reverse complement strand
CGGCCGTTAACCGGTTCGAGGTCGTCGACGAGCCGATGCTCGCTATCGATCTTCAGGGACACTCGTCACTGACGACGCTGGACCACAGCTGGCCGGTTGCGCCGAAGAACGGTCCGATCAAGTTCCTCAAGTCGCGAGAGCTCAGCTACGACAACAGGTTCCTCATGACGGCGCCCGCCGCTGAACTTCCCGTTGAGCAGAAGTACAGCGACGCGCTGGTCGAGCTCGTGGCGTGGCACTACACCGAGGGTCACGTCATGAACTTCGGGCAGACTACCAAGAGCGGAGAACCGCGACGTCGGTGGATCGCGATTACGCAGTCGCTTCGAGTCTACCCCGAGAACGTGGCCAGTATTCGACGCGCGCTTACCGAGATCTTCGGACCCGCGTACGTCACTCTCTCCTCGAAAGACGCGGCCGACTACGGGCACTTCTCTTCTAAGGGACTCTCGACTCCGGCGTGGCGAGAGACCGTCAAGGCTGGGCACGCGCACTTCTATCTCAACGAAGAAGCCGCGCAGCTCCTGCTTACATATTGCGAGGGCAAGGACAAGATCGTCCGCCGCGACTTCATCGAGTCGCTGACGAAGGCGCAGCTCGACCTCTTCATCCAGACGTCGATCGCGGCCGACGGTCACGGCGACATGGACGGCGGCGCGCAGTTCGGACAGCACGTCGAGGCGCGCCTCGAGCCTTTCGAGCTCGCGTGCTACCTCGCTGGTCGGCCGATTCAGCGACGTGGAATCAAGCGCAGCGACTGGTACGACGTGTGGCTGCGAAAGAGCAGGATCACGATCAACCCGTACCAGAAGATGAGCGAGGTCTCGTACACCGGGACGGTGTGGTGCCCGACGACCGCGAACCACACGTGGTTCGCGCGGCGCAACGGCACCGTCTACTTCACCGGTAACTCGAACGCGACGCACATCGATGAGAACATGTACAAGGCGCACGTCGAGCCGCTCCTCCAGCTCGTCTGCGACTCCCTCTGCCAGGTCTACCTCCGGCCGATGCTGGTCGCGCTCGGGTTCGGCGAGGCGCTCGCCCGCCGGATCACCGTCTGGTACGACCCGACCGAGGTCCTCACCCGTCCCGACCGCTCGGCCGACGCCGAGAAGGGGTACCAGGACGGGATCATCGGCCCGGACGCGTGGCGGCGCGAACACGGCTTCTCGAAGAAGGACGCGCCGACGCCCGCCGACCTGGTCGTCAAGATCCTCGTCGACAAGGCGCTGATGAGCCCCGAGCTCGTCGCCGACCTGCTGCGCTACCTCGCGCCGGAGACGTTCGCCAACCTCACGACGACAGCCCAGGTCGCCACCGAGGACGCGCTCAGCGAGCTCCAGGACTTCTCGATAACCGCACCCGGAGAGGCGCCGACAGCGACGGTACCGGAGGAGGCTCCTGCGCCGATGCCCTCGACGCTCCAGCCTGAACCGGAGCCGGAGACCGTCAGTGTCCCGTAATCCCGAGAGCGAGATCGCCGCGCTGACCGCGTCGGCGGCGAACGCGAACACGACGCAGCTCCGCGCGGTCTACATGCGCGAGATCTCCGCCAGCGGCACGCCCGAAGCGGCCATGGCGCGGATGCGGCGCTTCTCGAGCGGCGACCCCGACCCCCGCGACCGCGACCTCGTGTCGGGAGGATAGATGGCGTTCAAGCTCTCCAAGGCCTTCCTCTCGGCGAAGGCCAAGGCGCAGGCGCGCGACTCCAAGGGCCGCTTCATCCGGATGAACTCGCTCGTCCGGTGGAAGGTGAACGGGGTCTGGTACCACGGCCAGGTCTCGGCGAACACGCCGGACACGCAGGGCCGCGTCGAGATCACGCTGACCGGCTCCAAGAAGAAGGTCAAGGTCCGGACGCGCGAGCTCGAGGTCATCAAGGCGATCCTCGAGCCGAAGAACGTCGCGCAGAAGAAGAGTGTCGCGCAGGACCCGAAGGCGATCGCGCCGCCGACGAAGAAGGTCGCGCCGGTCGAGGTGATCGGACCGAGCGGCAACGTTCCCGCCGAGGAGTCCAAGGCGCCGGTCTTCGACCCCGCGCGGGCCGAGCCTCAGGCGCCCGCCGAGATCCAGACATTCGACGACGACACCGACTCGATCGTGTCGTGGGAGAAGATCTCCGGCCAGCTCGGCTCGAACAAGGGCGCGCTGTACCGCGCGCCTGACGGCGGGCAGTACTACGTCAAGACGCCGAAGTCGGAGCTACACGGCGCGAACGAGGTCGCCGCCGCGCGGCTATACCAGCTCGCCGGGGTGAACGTTCCGGACGTCGACCTCAAGAAGGACGCCGACGGTGAGACCGTCGTCGTCACCAGCGCGTGGCTCGAGTCCGATCCGAAGCTGAAGACCAGCTCGAGCCACGCCATGCAGGTCGCCGTCCGCAAGGACATGCCGATCGACGCGTGGCTCGCGAACTGGGACGTCATTGGACTCGACCACGACAACGTCATCGCACTCGATCCCACCAAGCCTTACCGCATCGACACGGGCGGCGGCCTGCTGTTCCGGGCGCAGGGCTCGCCCAAGGGCGACAAGTTCGGCACGCAGGTCGGCGAGCTAACGACGCTGCGCGACCCGTACATCAACCCCACGGCGGCGGTCGTCTTCGGCCAGGCGTCCAAGGACGAGTGGTCCGAGTCGCTCGGTCGACTCGCGACGCTGACCGATACCGAGGTCGAGGACGCGCTCGACGGGCTGCCGTTCAGCGACGAGGTCAAGCAGGCGCTCGTCGCGACGCTCAACGCACGCAAGTACGATCTGCTCGGTAGCACGGGTACCGCGTACGACGAGAAGGCGCTCAAGGGACTCGACCAGAAGGCGCTCGCGATCCCCGGCGAGAGCGACGACGACGACGAGGTCCACGTCGGCGACGTCGTGACGTCGAAGACAGACGGCTTCACCGGCTCGATCGTCAAGATCAACAACGCGAAGACGCACGCGCTCGTCCACGACCCGGAGACCAAGCAGAAGAAGTGGCGCAAGATCAACACGCTTGCGCACAAGGTCTCGAAGAAGATCCGCAAGCTCGAAAACGCCACCCACGTCGGGCTTCCGACGCCGGACGACGCGTCGATGGTCGAGCTCCAGGACCTCGAGCCCGGAGACGAGGCACTCGTCCCGGCGAGCCCCGCGAACGCGGCGGAGTACGTCGCCGAGAAGGTCGTCGCGGAGCAGTTCGCCGAGGGCGTCGTCACGTTCACCGACGGCGACGAGATCCACGGCCAGGCGACCGACCAGGTGCCCGTCTCGGACTCCGCTCCCGGGCCGTCGCTGGTAGCGGGCACTACGGCCGTCTACCTCGACAGCCTCGGTCAGTACATGCAGGGCGCGAACGGCACGCAGATCCGCATCGGCGACGAGGTCCAGTCGATCAAGGACGGGTCGACCGGCGTCGTCGTCGGGTTCGAGAAGAAGAACACCGGCGCTAAGGTCAAGCTTCCCGACGGGACGGTCAAGGCCCGCAAGTCGTACCTGCTCTTCCCGACGGCATCCGAGCAGCAGCCGTCCCAGCCTCCGCCGTCCAAGGCGCCGGAGGCGATGCAGGCGGTCGCCGCCAAGCACGAGAACCCGACGTTCGCCGAGGTCCCGAAGCAGTCCGGGTTCGCGTCGCCGACGAGCGATGTCGACTCCGCGAGCTATATGCTGACTTTCGACGGCAAGATCCCCAAGCCGGTGATGGCGGCGATTATCGGCGGTCTCGTCGCGAAGAACGGAACATCGATCGACTTCTCGGTCGATTCGTGGGGGAAGAAGCCCGAGAACGAAAAGGTCCAGCTCGTCGTCGACATGAAGGAGATCGCCTCCGGATCGATGCCCGCCATGGCGGCGGGGATCGAAGAGGCGATCAAGTACCTGGACCCGAACGGGATCGCCAAGAACGAGTCCCCGAAGGGCGAGCCCAACTTCAAGGCCTTGCTCAAGGGCCTCGACGTCGGACTATGGAACATCAACGAGGTCGCTTCGTACGCAGCGGACACCGACTCCACGGTCGGTGACTTGTTCGCAGGAAAGGTCAAGTGGGGACAGCTTCCGGCGGCGGACAAGGCCGGCGTGATGGAGTACCTGGAGACGACGGCCAAGAACTATTCGTTCAAGCCCGGAACGGCGCAGTCGTTCACGAACGTCGCGATCGCGCTCAAGGGCTTCGAGCCGCCGAAGGTCAAGGACCAGCTGCTCCAGGCAGGGATCGACGAGCAGACGATCAACGATGCACACCTCGAGCAGCTCAAGGGCGCGGGCGTCCCTGTCCTCGACGACTTCGTGGACGGCAAAGTCAACATCTTCGACCTCGACCCCGTCACGCTGTCCGTGCTCGGGCAGTACCTCAAGAACGTGGCGGACGGTCCCTTCATCTCCGCCGAGAGGAAGAACGCTCTCGAGCTGATCAAGAACGCGCTGCCGAACCTGCACACCACCGACCCGCCGACCCCTGCCCCGAATGAGGTCCACGAGCCGTTCACCGGGGTGCTCGCCGACCTCGAGAAGCTCGGTGTCTCCAAGGTGACGCTCAAGACCGTCGAGACCGAGTGGCTCCCCACGGCCGCCGAGTTCGACCAGGTCTCGAAGGGCTGGAAGGGGACCAGCGCGTGGCTGACAGGTGCGAAGTCGTGGAACGAGCTGACGCCCAAGGAGAAGAAGGGCGTCTCGACGTTCCTCGGCAAGACCAAGAACAGCTACTCGCAGAGCTACGAGGTTACGTCCGCCGCGAAGGAGATCCACGGCAAGCTGGTCACGTCGCCCAAGCCCGCGGTCTCCGTCGAGACGGAATCGGTCAGCGGGTTCGAGATCAGCCCCGGTGTGACGATCCCGCTCGAGCCCGGCCAGTCGCTCTACGACCTGTCGATCGCAGGTAACGACCCGTTCTACGTCGTCACCGGCAAGGGCGACTTCGACCCGATCTCCGAGTGGCAGGTCGACCAGTTCGGGAACAAGTACCCGTACAGCGGGTCGGTCTCGCTCGGTAGGCTCGTCGCCGAGAACCGCGACCCGATCGCCGCCGGGCCGCTGACGTACGACGACGCGCTGATCAAGGCGGGGTTCCTCGCGATCGACGACGAGAACACCTACTGGGCCAGCACCCCGACCAAGGCGTTCATCAGCTCGATGAAGAAGGCGAACGCCGACCCCGCCGAGGTCGTCAAGGGACTGACACACTTCGAGCGCAAGTCGATCGCCGACTACGTAGCGAGCTTCTTTACCGACGACGAGAGTCGTGTCGAGTTCGCGAAGTTCGCCAAGAAGCACCTCGGCGAGTACAAGCACGAGTGGAACGGTCAGAAGCTGCTCGACCCGTACAGCAACAACAAGTCGCCGTACGTGTTCACCGAGAGCCAGCGCGCCGTCTTCAACGCGCTCAACCTGCCTCCCGATCTCGCGGCTGTCGTCACCAAGAAGCGCGACGAGTTCTCCGCCCCCGAGGTTCACTCGTTCAACGAGGGGATCGGTCGGCTCTACTACGCGCTCGGCGACGACGCCGTACGCAGCCGGCTCCGCGCCGCGTTCGGAAACGACGTCGACGCGACGCTCAACGTCTTGCGCGGACCAGGGTTCATGCCCGAGGTGTCGGGCGCTAACGCGCCGTGGAACCGGGAGAAGCTGCCCTCGCTCGACGAGGCGCTGCCCGGGATTCAGGTCCAGGACGGCACGAAGACGCGAGTCGGCGACATCGTCACGTCGAAGAACGGCAAGACCGGCTTCGTGGTGGGCGTCAACACCGAGACTGACCAGGTCGTTGTCCGGACCCCGGCGGGAACCAAGCACACGTTCGTCGGCAAGTCGATCACGTCGTCGCACGCGCCGGGATCGCCCGAGGTCACGAAGGCGCTGAAGTCGTTCACGCTGTCAGGGCGGTCCGAGGAGATCAACCCGCAGCCCGTCGACTGGACGAAGGGATCGGTCGTTCCCGGGGCGCCGGGTCTCGGCGACGTGTTCAGCCGCGTGATCGACGAGAACAACGCCGCGACGGGCGCGTCCGTCATGCTCGACGTCGACCAGGTCGAGGACATGGACGTCCGCTTCACCGGCGTCCAGGACGTCAACGGCGCGGTGTCGCTGCAGGGCCGATACAAGCTCACGCCGTGGCGGATGAACGCCGTCGAGGCCATGCTCGCTATCGACGATCAGTGGAAGAAGAACAGCGGGGTCACCGTCGACGCGCTGCAGTGGAAGAAGGACGTCGGAAACGGTCCCGTGCCCTCGACGGGTAGCAAGTCGTTCTCGGTCAACACCGGAACGACCTACACCCGGACGCTTCCGAACGGGACCCGCATCACCATCGTGAGCCAGAACGGGACGATCACCGCGAAGGACTCCAGGTCGTTCCACGCCACGGTGAAGATCGACCTGCCCGAGAAGGCGTACCGCGAGGGCGGAAGCCAGTCGCTGGTCGACGCGCTCCGCGCGGGCGGGATCGACGAGCCGGGGCCCCCCTCGCAGGAGGCGGTGACGAGGTTCGCCGAGAACCGACTGCTGTCGCTGTTCGGCAAGGACACCGACGCGAATAAGGTCATGAGCGGCGACCAGCGCAAGAAGACGCTCGAGGCGATCGAGACGACGTGGAAGGTCAAGGCGGCGGACATGGAGATCCGCGCCGGATCGGCGGGACGCATCGAGCTGGTCCTCCCCGACGCGATCGCCGAGTCGATCGCGGACGTCACCGGGGTTACGTCGTTCAAGCACGCTGTATCAGGCGGTCACAACCGCAACCGGCTGCTCAACATCATGCTCCACCCGGCGCAGGCGCTCATGTCGACCACCGTGCGGCGCTCCGAGGGGGTCGGCTCGGTCGACATCGGAATGTCCGAGCAGGAGGACATCGAGTCAGGCGGCGCCGACTACATCTTCACCTCGCCGAGCAGCGAGTGGAAGGGAAGTCACGTGGGGGTGATCTACTTTTCGCCCTCTCGGCTGTTCAAGCGCACGGACTTCTACACCAACTCGGGCGACAACTACGGCAAGCGCGCAGGTGGCCACGACATCATCGCTACGACGACGCCGTACGCTCACGAGACGATCTGGAAGCACCGCGTAGGCTTCGAGGACGCGTACGGCATGGTCGTAGACTCCGACGATCGCCTGTGGTTCATCGAAGAGCTGAAGCTCCGCGGGATCACGCACATCGGCGGAAGGCCGGTCGAGGACTTCATCATGACACCCGGAACCAAGCTCGACCCGGAGCTGCTTCCGCCGGCTCCGCCCCCGGGAGCGCCCGTCACCGACCTGCCGATCGAAGGAGGCGTCCCCGCCGTATGACGATCACGGTCCCCACCGGGATGGAGTGGTACTCGCGCGCCGACGCTCGACCGCCGGACGAGGGCGGAACGCTGCTCGCGACGGGCCCGTTCATCGTCGAGCCCGAGATCGACCAGGAGCGGATCTCCGCGATCATCGGCATCAACCTCGTCGAGACGGGGGACGGCGGAATCGCGTACGAGACGAGCCGACCGCACCTGATCCCGGGGAGCGCCGATATCGCGGTGGCCGCCGACCGGATCACCGGCACGTACGACCGGATGGTGGTCGTCCTGCGTCCGCTCGCGCTCGGCGACGCGTACGCGCTGATCGGCCGCGACGTGCAGACGATCCAAGAGCTCGTCAGCGCGATCCAGAAGGTCGACACCGCCGATCCTCCGCCGCTTCCGGTGCCGCCGGTCGTGGGCGAGCTGGACGAAGACGGGTACGTGAAGCAGGTCCTGCGCGGCCCGGTCGGGTACGACGCGCCGACGAAGAAGTGGCAGCGCTCGGCGCCGGAGGACGGCGCCGAGGTCGTCGACCTACCCGGCGACGCGGCGGTCAAGCTCGCCGAGGAGGGCGCCGACTTCACGCCGAGCGACGCGTGGCAAGACCAAGCGGGAATCGATCCCGACGAGCGCTTCGCGGTGATCGATCCCGACGACAAGCCGCTCGCCCTGGTCGCGGTCGCGGGAGGGCACAGCTACCTCCGACGGGCCGGCGACTGGGTAGCCGGAACGGCGCCCGACGGGATCCAGTACGACGTGACGGACTCGTTCGTCCCGGCATGGGACGAGGGCGGAGGTACGATGACGCTCGACGACGTCAGAAACTACCTCCAGGACGATGAATGACCCGCATCGCCGCGCGACACGCGGTGGCCCCGCTCGTAGCGGCGGTCACCTCCGACGGCGCGTCGGTGTTGGTCGACCTGAACGCACGCGACGTCTTCGAGTCTCCCGCTCCGGCTGACGCGCTCGCGTCACGCGCGGGATGGCGCGACGTCGTTCCTGACGCCGACGCGGACCTAGCGCGGGAGCTCGTCCAGGCGTACAGCACGCGGCTGTCGATCTCCGAGGAGCCCGTCACGGCGGCCGGAGAGCGGACGTACAGCCCGCCGAAGAAGGTCGCGGCGGACGTACCTGAGACCGAGGACGACGATGACGCCGCGCTTCTCGCGGCCGGAAAGCCCGTACCTGCGCGCGTTCTCGCGCGCATCGTCGCGGCCGATCCTGGCGAGCTGTACGCGCTCGGCGGCGCGCGCGCTCTCGAGTGGGCCGCGCGCTCGCTCGGCGTCGATCTCGACGCGGCGGACGACTACGACGACGAGCTCGCCCTGGTCGCGGCGGCGCGTGGCGAGTTCGACAGTCACGTCCTCGACGCGGCGACGGTAGTCGCGGCGGCGGCGGACCCGAAGGGACGCGCGCTCGACCTCGACGACGAGGCGATCGACCGGCTAGCGGCCACGCTCGCCGAGGCGCTTCGGCCGGTGATAACGGGGTCTTCGTCGGGAGTTCCTCTCCGCACGCAGGCCGAGAGCGCCGCGCGACGCAGCGTGATCCGCGCGACGCAAGAGGCCGCGCGCGAGATGGCGACGCAGCTCGGCGGCGAGCGGCGCGAGCTGGAAATCACCGAGGCCGCGCGGGGCGCCGCGCGCGCCGCGCGACAGCTGCTCGTCGAGGCGGTGTCGCGGCTCGACCTAGACCAGAACGAGCCGGTCACGGCGGCCGTTAACCCCGAGGCGCACGTCGACTCGATCGCGCACTCGGTCGCGCAGACGGCGATCGAGACCGCGCGCTACGACGTCGCCAAGTCGCTGCACGCGAACGTCACCAAGTACTGGCTGACCCGCCGCGACGAGGACGTGCGCAGCGCCCACTTCAAGGTCGACGGACAGGTCGTCGCGGCCGGAAGCCCGTTCGTGGTCGCCGGGACGTTCCTCCGTTTCCCCGGAGACCCGAACGGTCCCGCTGCGCTAACCCGGCACTGCCGGTGCCGCGTGCTGTGGCGCGAGCAGCCGACGGGACGCTTCACGTTCCGCGTCGACGAGGACGCGATGACGGCCGCGGGCGAGGAAGAAGAGACCGCGCAGGAGGAGATCCAGACCGACATCTTGCCGGGAACGGTGACGTACCTGGCGCTGGTCGACCCGGACGACCCGATGGCGATCGCCGAGGTGGTCGCCGTCGTGCACGACGCGAACGGCGCTAGCGGCATGGTGTTCGGGGACAAGGGATGGATCCCGGACCCGGACGTCGTGCAGCGCGTGTCGACGAACCGAGGCAGCTACCTCCCGCTGACCGAGGACGGCGTCCGGGACGTCGTCAAGCAGATCACCGCCGTCGCGGCGTCGGTGATTCCGCGACTCGGCCGCGCCAGCCTGCTGTACGGGTCGCGCGGCGAGGTGGTCGCGATCGTCGCGGCGGGAGGCGCCGACCGCAACCGCGGGAACGCCGAGCGACTCCGGCGCTACTGGACGATGGGACGCGGCGCCGCCAAGATCCGGTGGAACACGCCGGGCGACTGGACGCGGTGCTACCAGCACCTCAGCAAGTACATGGGCGTGCGGGCCAAGGGCTACTGCGCGCTCCGCCACCGCGAGATGACGGGCAGATGGCCCAACGCGGGCGGCGTGCGCGGCTCCGGCGACGACTCGTTCATCGCGACGCTGGTCGCGCAGGGCCGCGCCGTCGAGCTGGTCGACCCCGCGCTCGCCGAGGACGCCGCGCCGATCGCGCTCGTTCCCGTGCCCGAAGACGGCATCGGCTTCACGATCCCGGCCATCGCGATCGAAGGGATCGAGTCCGGCGACGGGCGGACGTTCGGCGCCAACTCGCTGACGTGGCGCAAGCTCCCGATCCCGCTGCGCTGGCAGATGAGTGACCTGCCCGCTCACGACGGCTCGGTCGTGGTCGGACGCATCGACGCGATGAAGCGCCTGAAGAACGGCAAGATCCGCGCGAGGGGCGTGTTCGACACCTCCGATACGGCGCGCGAGGCCGTGCGGCTTATCCGCAAGCGGATGTTCCGAGGCGTCAGTCCCGACATGGACATGTTCACCGCTAACGTTCGCGCGAACAGTAGTGACACGAAGATTGCTAGCGACAAGACGTCGATCAGCGAGGCGCGCATCTCGGCCGCGACGATCGTCCCCATCCCCGCGTTCGAGGAGAGTGAAATCGTGCTGGACGACAACTCCGCGCTCGTCGCGGCGGCGGTCCCGGTCGTGCCGCCCAAGCAGTGGTTCGACGACCCCAAGCTGGGCGACCCCACCCCGCTGACCATCGAAGACGACGGCCGCGTCTTCGGCCACATCGCGAGCTGGAAGACCAACCACATCGGGCTTCCGTTCAAGATGAAGCCGCCGAAGTCGGCCAGCAAGTACCGCTTCTTCGAAACGGGCCTGCTTAAGACCGACGGCGGAGACGTGAGTGTCGGACAGCTGACGCTCGCCGGAGGCCACGCCGGACTCGACGCGTCCGCGACCGACGCCAAGCGCCACTACGACGACACGATGTCGGCGTTCGCCGACGTCCGCGTGGGCGAGGACAAGCACGGGATCTGGGCCGCCGGGTCGCTGCGCCCCGGCCTGACCGAGTCGCAGGTGCGCGCGGCGCGCGCGTCGTCCCCGTCCGGCGACTGGCGGCCGATCGGCGGAGCGCTCGAGCTCGTCGCGGTCTGCCAGGTCAACGTGCCCGGCTTCCCGATCGCCCGGGCCCGCGTCGCGTCCGGCGCCCCCGACGAGCTCTACGCGCTGGTCGCCGCCGGGTTCGTAGCCGCGACCGACGACGCGGAGCACGCCAAGGACGGCATGGTCGCGCTGCTCCCCGACAAGGAGTCGGCGGAGCTGCTCGCGGCGGAGAACGGCGTCGACCCGGCGGAGCTTCACGCGACCGTGTTCTACGTCGACGACGTCAGCGGGTGGGACGACGACCGCAAGTCGGGGATCGTCGAGTCGATCCGCGCGGCGGCCAACTCGCTGCGCCCGTTCGCCGCGTCGGTGAGCGGTCACGGCTCGCTCGGCGACGCGCGCGGCGTCTACTTCATCGGCGACTCGTCCGGACTGGCCGATGCGCACGAGGGAGTCACCGCCGCGCTGTCGGCGTACGACGACCTGACGCCGCAGCGCGAGCCGTGGATCCCGCACGTCACGGGCACCTACGACGGCGAGATCGGAGACCTCCCCGTAGAGAAGGGAACCCCGGTCACGTTCGACCGCCTCGCGGTGGTCGTGGGCGACGAGTGGATGGAGCTTCCGTTCGGCCAGGACGAGACGCTCGCCCAGGTCGCGTCCGCCGCGCGGGCCCGCGTCTTCAAGGACTACTCTCCCGAGACGCGCGAAAAGCTCGCCAAAGAGGGCAACGCGCTCCCCGACGGGTCGTACCCGATCTCGGACGTGCAGGACCTGAAGAACGCGATCAAGGCGTACGGCCGCTCCAAGGAGTCCGACCGGGCGAAGGTCCGGAGACACATCATGAAGCGGCCGTA
>Ga0193743_1002886_pt1 | contig 11721 bp, 12 predicted proteins | sample L2c2metaG_FD_143038 | JGI IMG/M metagenome (GOLD analysis project Ga0193743, IMG submission 143038) | Soil microbial communities from a riparian zone of the East river system, Colorado, United States - L2c2 | ecosystem: Environmental > Terrestrial > Soil > Riparian zone | place: USA: East River... | reverse complement strand
CAGAGATCTCGTTTCTGCAAAGACCCTCCGTCCCAGCTCCCCGCAGAATGCGAAGAACGTTGTACTGCTGTTGGGTGATGTCGAATTCGCGCAGCAATTTGTCGGCACTGTTCGACAGCTCCGAGGCTGTGCGTAGGATGCTCAGGAATGCTTCCTGCTGCAAAGAGACAAAAGGCCGGTTCTGCTTCAGCGTTACGGCCAAAGGAGATTTGCTGGTAGTCGCCATAAGTCATTCTTTCAGAGCTCCACCCCAAGTTGACGATCCCGCTCACAGGCGAGTGAGGCTGCCGACGGGTTGCGATACCGAACCGAAGTCAAAGCAGTCTCACTCGAATCGAGTACAAGCAGAAGTGTGACCTTACCCTTAGTAGCCGATGGACAACTGGCCACGCTCATGAGCCGGTGTCTCGATCTCATCTACCAAGGCGATGGCGTAGTCCTCAAAGGAAATGCGGCTATCCCCCTTCTCGTTGGCTATCAGATTCGTAGTGCCCAGCCGGAACTTGCCCGTTCGCTCACCCGCCTCGAAGTAACCGGCAGGGCTGAAGTAGGTCCAGTTGATGTCAGACGCTTTGAGGATGCCGAGAGCCTTTTCGTGTGACTTAGCTATGGGGAGATATGCTTCGGGTAAATAACCCGAGGCAATAAGTGTGACGCTGGGCGCAACCTCAAGCAGTCCCGCACCTCCGACGACGATCAAGCGCGCCGTGCCAGCTTTCTTCACTGCGGCGATCTGCCGCTCGGTGACGCCAAGCAGTGCGTCGGTATTGTCTTGGGGGGGAGCGTAGGCGCTGACCACAACATCCGCACCGGCGATGATGGAGGCGATCGCCTCTACGCTGCTTAAGTTGTCCTTGACGGCTTTTACGGTCGAGGGGATCTTCGAGGTATCACGGGCGACCGCCGTAACATGATGCCCGCGATTGGTGAGTTCCTTCAAAATACGTTGGCCTGAGTTCCCAGTGGCTCCATAGAGTACGACGTTCATTTTGATTCTCCTTTGCGCTCCCGAGTTCCCGGCAAGCATTGAGTGTTGCAACACGTATATGAGTGTTGCAACACCTATCGCGATTCAAAAAAAAGCAATTCTCGGATTTTGTTTCGACAAAGGCTAAAGAGCCGAGAGCTGGTTCGGTTCGCCCATCAATGTCGTTTTGCTAAAAATGGCGTATTCTTTTGCTAGTGATATGGCACACTGATTCGTGTGGACGAGCTTTCCGCCGTAGCTTTGGTCGCTAAATTGGCGTATTGGCGTAGGTCTTTTGTCGATAAATGGCGCAAAAGCAAGCCCATTGCGCGAGCGACAGCATGGAAGCCTCCAGGGGATTTGAAGGAAGATCTCCCATGAGTAATATCGCGGCCGGTTGGTAAACAGTGTCTGCGGTGTCATAAACAGCTACTCCTGGATATTGCTTGCCACACAATCTGGTTAGTGGCGCGCCTTGGACAGAATCCTCTTGGGGGTCCATGAGACGCCTAGTGCATGCAAGATGAGGTCGTCTCCAGTGCTTAGAAGACCGGGGTCTGAGACGACCTGGTATGCGTACTGAACGCTGGCGTTTTGTGTTATGCACCACGCTTCGTGACGAATGAAGCCATCACAGTGCCCACAGGCTGAATCAGCGTTGTATTGGTTGCTGTAAGTCAACGGGGAGCTCTGTAGCAGCATTGGTTACTCCTGCGGCGATGGTTGATACTTCTGCTTACGTTCCCTGCCTTGCATCAGCCTTACCGCCCGATTCGGTATCGGTTCTGACCTGACTAATGCACTTTCAGCGCCAATGTGAATTCGGAGTGATGAGAGGCATTTCTAGTCCTCCGCGGGTTTTCGATCCACAGGGCATCCAGACGATTTCCCTGCCAAGAAGGCCAACGGTGCCAGTTCCCCGGGAGACTTTGGCGGCTAGGAAACGCCTTGATTGGGATGGTTCCGATACCCACCAAGAACCAGACTCAGGACGACTGTTAAACTGTTGACACGTCAAAATCCTGCCACAACCGTTACCTTTCTGTGGCAGCACTGGCTGGTCCGCTGAGCCGCAAAGCAATTGGCAACCAGTTGACACCATTGGTTTGAGATACGCCGACGGTTCAAGCTGGCATCCCAACGACGACCTGCAAGAAAGAATCGGACCATGCTTCCTGGCAGACGCACTTTGGAAGGCTCCACTGCGATTTCGTTCATAACTTCTGCGAAGAACGATGGCAGCAAAGACCCGAGTTGGCAGACATTCGAGCTGACAAACGGCAATCTAAGCGACGCCCGTGCGTTTCTAGAGAAGTCCTATAGGCATAGCATGCTTGATACATTGTCAGATTATCCAAGCCGGAACAAGCCGCTCCTCAAAAGCTAGCCCAGGTAGGGACTGCATCATGAGTAGTGGGAGGTTAGAAGACTTAATCAGGTTCTATTCCATTGTGAACGCACTCGAATCGAGGGTCGGCGGTGGGCGTAAGCTTTCCGCATGTACCGGTCGGCTGGATTGGCCAAAGAGGGGAGTCGATTTCTTCCAAGAGCTGAGTGAATGCCGTCTTGACAGTGGCATTGGCCTAAGGCTTTCTCGGACTCCTATCTCCGATCCCTCAGACTTCAATTGGATCTCTCCTCACCGAGGAGAGCGGTAAAGTTACACTGAACCTCGCGCCGCCGTTTGAGTCATTCTCAGCCCAAAGCCGCCCGCCATGCGCCTCGACGATCGAGCGTGACACGGCCAAACCGATCCCCATCCCCTTTGCTTTAGTGGTGACAAACGCATCAAAGATCTTTTCCTTATCGGGCACTCCCGGACCGTTGTCGATCACCTGCACAAGCATCTCGTTCTGCCTGGTTACAGCCGCACGAACCTGAACCAGTGGAGGGAGTCGATTACCCTCCATTGCTTCGATGGCGTTCGAAATCAGGTTGATGAACACCTCTTGAATCGGTATGGGTCTACAGAAACTTTAGGGAGATTCTCATCGAAGTACCAGTCGATCGGGATTTCACGCTTTCGCGGATCCTCCTGAACCAGACGAACCGCCTCGCTCATCATGTCAGAGACGCTTGCTTCCTTCTTGTCTAAAAACTCTTGTTGGAAGTGTGCCTGAATCCGCACCATGGTCTCATCGGCGCCGCGAGCATTCCTCACTATTCGATCAATTGATGCAATCGCTTCTATCAGATTTGGAGGCTCCGCCGTTAGCCAGCGCTTAGCGGCCTGGGCATTCGCGAGCATCGACGTAAGAGGCTGGTTGAGTTGATGAACGATCGAAGCAGACAACTCATCCACCGTCCCGAATCTCGGAGATTTATTGAGCCTCAAGTAGGTATCGCGAAGATGTTCTTCCGCACGTACGTGATGATCGATCTCGACCCCCACTACATGCCAATTTGCTCCCTGCGCTTCGTCGAACGACGATTCTACGGAAATATGCGGTGCGTTGGAATTTGGACGACACACACCGAGCTTGTGTGTGTGGCCTTGACTAGTGATGCCTTCGATTGTTTGTCCTGGCATGAGTCCGACCTCCTTGGCGTTAGGGGATTCCTGCAGTTCCCGCGTGACGGGAGGCTTGGTATCAGCGTTGGTTACGCCTGCGGCGATGGTTGATACTTCTGCTTACGTTCCCCTGCCTTGCATCAGCCTTACCGCCCGATTCGGTATCGGTTCTGACGTGACTAATGCACTTTGAAGGCCAATGTGAATTCGGAACGATGCGTTACGCGTTTCGATCTCAGGGTTGGCGATCCGTTTAGCGCAACCGCCGGCCGGGACGAGACATTCACATTTCCCTTTGCAGGTAGTCTGCCAAGGTTGCGATCCTACGCGACAGGAGGAGAAACGACTTTATCTTTGGTGTCAGCTGGTGTTGATCTTTCGGCAAGGCCTTCCATGCCGCCTGTTCGAGGTGGGCATATGCACCCGTTAGATCGTTTTTTTGCTCCGATTGATCACCCTTCAATCGATCCGCCATTCGGTCGAGTCCCATGGCCAAGCGGTTGTCGAACTCCGCCTGCGCCGGCTGGATCGCTTCGGGTAACTCGAACCCGGGCAGGCGAACACGATACTTCCACAACACGATGCTGAGGATAAAGAGAATACGCAAATTGGGTTGCCATTGCCGAAGGCGATTACGCAAGGCTAGATCCTGCTCGCGTGAAGACCCGAATTCGAGGAGAACACCGTCTGCGAAAGCTCGTACTTTGTCGAGATTGGTATTGATTGTCTCGCGAAGAGCAAGGCCCTGTCCGATGGCAGTTTTCAGGTCCTTTGAGGCCGGTTCTCTTGCTAACTGCGCTATGAATTGGAGATTGGAGATAAACGTCTTCTTCATCTGAGCGGCCGCGGGCGCACCCCATAGCTGATCAAAGACCAGCCACATGATGAAGAGACCCAACAGAATGCCGACGACGCGATCTCGTGCGACAGCCAACGATGTCTCCATTTTGAATCCGTCCAGGTTGATGAGGTAGAAGGCCACAGCGACCTGCATTCCAAAGTATGAGAGCCGAGGGCTGGATGTCATGAACCAAGAAGACAGGGCGGTTACCACAACGAAAAGAACCACAAAGCCGACGATCGAGTCGCAATAGGGCAGAATGAAGACCTGTGAACCCATCCCGATCAGGAAACCGCCAAATATGGCTCCGGTGATGCGAAGAATCTGCTTCTGGTGCGATGAACCAATGGTGGTAAGCGCGGTTAGTAGGCATGTGGTCACGGCAGTGCTAATGCCGGGCCAGGCGGCCAGGTTGTAAATGAGGTAACAGACGCTCGCGGCCAGGCAGCCTTTGAGCGCGAATTGAAGGTGCTCTGGGTTGTCGAGCGCGTCCGGGGCAACGAGCGTTCCTCGTCCCAGATTCTCTGGTGACGGCATGTACTCGCGGACTAATCCAGAATCCGCAAACGTGTCGGGGATGAGAGCTACTGTATGTTCCATCTCCCCAAGTAAGGGAGTGAAACTTGCCACTTGTCTATCTTCATCGAAGTGGACCAGGGCCAGAGCTCGCCTATTCACCCATTCACCACGAATGGTCGCGATCGTCGAGGCCAGGTTTTGGAATCGTCTCTGATCGTTGGCTGACTGTTCGAAGCTGAGCTGCGTAAGGGTTGCCGCAAGATCGACAAGCCTACCCACAAGAGCTACAACGCCACCAATCTCTACGGAATACTGGTGCGAATAATCCGAGCGCCGCAAGGCAAGCCGCAACAATGAGGTTCCTTGCATATCGAGGCGGATGATTTCTCGCTCGATAGCGGGATCTACAGGCCGGCTCTCCGCGTAACAAGTCAACAAATTTTCGACTGCGGCAAGTCGCTCAGCAATCGGCAAAACAACTTCATCTCCAGACCGCAGCCGCACAAACGCGAACTCCACTCCCGCAGTAATCACGACTCCTATTAACACCGCAAGGCAAAGCCAAAGGGTATCTTCCACATTGGTCTCCGCTGAGACGTGGCGATCCCAGAATGGAACTCCGAGGGCAACCATAATGGCGAAGATCACCGCAGCGGTATTGTTGGTCAGAGTGCTGATGGCGTAGAAAACGAGGAAGAAAGTGCCGATGACCCAGAGAAAGTGGAGCAAAGGAAGATTGGCAACAAACCGCATCGAAACTAGAAAATACGCGGCGCCGACAGCGGTAAAGAGCAATATCGTTACTACTGATTTCCACGTCTCCCGCGAGGTCTGACGAGAAATCATCAGCACATAAATTGCGGCCTGATAAGCATATGGAACGCGAAAGGTCATGCAGACGATCATCACGAGGGTTGCAGCGATCGTCATCCGCGCGACCAGGGCGGTTCTGCCCGGGTAAGGCGCGAGTTCCTGTCGGAGAAATTTCCACACCCAAGGCAGCGGCCCAGATGATTGAGGTAGGCTTTGGGCGATCGTTGCCATGGTCAATTGCCTCTGATCGTGATCACGGCCGACTCGCCGATTCGAAAGAGATCAGGCGTTGGGTTTTCGACGCGCACACGAACCGGGAACCGCGAGGCCAGGTGCACCCAGTTCAGGGTGCGCTGCAAATCCGGAAGCCCAGGCTGCAAATGGCCGATCACATCGGGATCCGGTGTGACTCCAAAACCGATGCTGTCCACTGTTCCAGAGAAGCGGACGTTTGACTTCGAAAGCACGAAGACATCAGCCTTCATTCCTGGAGTAATGCGCTTGAGCTGGTCTTCCCGGAAATTGCCAATCGCCCACCAGGTACGGGCGTCAATAAGGGTAAACATCTGCTGACCAACGCGGGCATAGGCCCCTTCAGAAATTGTGAGATTGGTCACGCGAGCGTCGAACGGCGCGTAGACGCGGCAGTTGTCGAGGTCGTAGCGAGCCTTCTTCACCGCCGCCGCTTTTGCGCCACGCTGGTTGATCAAGGGCTCAAGGGTCGTAACAGCATGACCTGCTTGCTCGTGCCGCGCCGAGGCTGAGTTCACTTCCGCCTTTGCTTGCTGCCATTGTGACTCGGCCTGCCTTAGAGCTTCTGCATCAGCCGTTTCCAAACTTCTGGCTTTATCCACCTGATCTGCGGTGACAAACTGCTTCTTTAAAAGCGGTTCAAGGCGCTGGAGATTGCTGTTTGCGTAATTCCATTCCGCGCGTGCCCGGTTGACGCCCCGCTCCGCGCTGATCACGCTGGCTTCCGCGCTTTGAATGTTTGCCTTCGCGACAAAAACTGCGCTCGCTAATGCGGCTATTTTTCGTCGCTCATCCGAAATTTGCCCTTCAAGAGCGTTCTGCTCAGAAAGCGAAGTTTCGAGGATATATTCGTAGGGACGTTCATCGATTTCGTACAGCAGCTCGCCTTTTTTCACGAACTGGTTGTCTTTCACGTTCAGCCGAATGAGAGGGCCGTCGACTTGTGGCGCTATCCCGATGAAATTCGCAAATACTTCGGCATCTTCGGTCTGCGGATAGTAATTCGCCTGGTAGAGGACGGCGAGCCCAAGGACCACTGCAGCCGCCACGATTGTGATACTGATCCAGCGGCCGAGAAGCTGCCGCGGTCGCGTATTGGTCATTGTCTCCATATTCATTACTCCTCGTTTCAGCGGAACAGAGCGAGCCATGACGCCATGGCAAAAATGGCCGTGAGGCTCGGATAAACGAGAACTGGCCACACGATCTCAACGTAGCGGTTCAGCAGCGCTCGCGAAACGACCGTAAGCAAAACGGCTACCACAAGACAGAGGAGCCACGCGGGAAAAAACGAGCCAACAATGTTGAATGAAGGAGCTCGTTCGCAGCCCGTGATCAGTAACAGAGCGGGCAGGAACATACCGCGCAGAGATTTACGACTCGCATTCATGGTCGGGGCCCCGCGTTATTGGTACGAATGGAATCTCCGGTTGTGAAGGCCAGATCTGCGAGGGAAGTGAGTACCTGCGTCCGCGCCGAGACATCCGCTGAGCGGGCTTGTGCCAAAGTACGCTGAGCCGCAGTTACATCCAGTAAGTTTCGAACGCCGTTGCTATACGATTCCAGCGCGGCGTTGTAGGACTGGGTCGAGGCTTGGAGAAGCGCAAGTGCCGACTGGCGCTGCCGAAAAGCAGTAGTCAAATTCGAGTAAGCCGTCCAAACCTCGTCTGCGATCTGATTGCGCTTGACGTTCGCTTCTGCCTCTGCCGCGCGGACGCCGGACCGCGCCTCCGCCATCCGGCTCTTTCGCGCGCCTCCATCAAAGACAGTCCACTGAAGATTGAAACTCAATTCGCCGACCAGATCGGTAGTATGTGCCCAGGGGTATGGCGACTGTAAGCCAGAGAGCGACGGAACCGCTGCGATGGCAGTGAGGCTCAATGCAGGGTAGTACGCCGCTTTCGCTTGCTTAACGCCTGCCTCTGCGGACCGGATTTCGGCCACTTGTCGCATCAGATCCGGACGTTGCCCAAAAGCCCGGTTGACGGCCTGATCGACCGCATCGTCGATCGCTTCGGCAGTGGGTATCTGATCCAACGGTTGAACACGAATGGCGGCGGTGGCATACGCCCCCACTGCGGTGGCGAGATCGCCCCGAGCAATCTGCTCAGCTCCGATAATAGCTTGCAGGTCATATTCAGCTTGGGCGGTGGCGCTCCGCGCCTCCAGTACGTCTGGCAGAGTCGCCAGCCCATCAGTTAGGCGTTCTTCTGCCGCCTGTTGCACTGCCTGTGCATTCGACAGACTCGCTCGTGCGGCATCCTCTTGCCCCATCGAATTTAATAACCGGTAGTAAGACTGCTGCACTTGATAGACAATCTGGCGGTGAGTGTTATTGAAAGCGAAATTAGCCGCCAGGAGCTGTGCTTTCGCTCCGTTGATTCGGCCCGAGCGGGCGCCGAAGTCAAATACGGTGTAATTCAGGTCCATCTCGACCTGGAGATCCTGGGTTTCCTGGCCGTAGAAGCGATTGCCAAAAAAGGCCTGCTGGCGGGCGGTCTGCGAAACTGCAGCAGATGCGAGCGTGGGAAACAACTCGCTGAGGGTTACACCCAGGGCCCCCGCTTGTGAACGGGCGCGTTCCCAATCAACCCGAGTCGCGGGATTGTGTGCTTCCGCCAGGTCAATCAGCTCCGCCAACGCATATGTCTTGGTCGAATCGATATTGAATTTCAAGTCAGGAATCTTTTTGGCATCTGCTTCGACCTTAAGACCGGTAGACGTATGCCACGGATGATCAGGCGAAACGGGCGCACTCTGAGCCGGAACACTTCTGGTGAACAGCATGAGCAACACAATTGGCCCACCGATACACACGAGGAGCAAGTGACGTTTCAACCATCTCGACATTACGTTTCAGCCTCCAAGACCCACGTTTCACCTTTCACTCACGACTTTCCTCTCAGTGGATGAGTCATCTCCTCCGGGCGGACCCATGAATCAAACTCTCCGCGGTTACGAATGCGAGCTTTAAACCGAGGTACTCAGGATCCTTGAGTCGTTCGGAATCTGTGCGGCGATGGCGAGGACTGGAACGCGGCCGCGCTGACAGTCGTAGAGGCCATTAATCAAATGCATGTAGCAGGGGCGACAACTTCCGCCTGAGACTCCATAGACTCTCTCGACACCGGCTTCAGCCAGAACGTCAACCAGCAACTCGGCCACTGTTTTTCTCGTCATATCCCTCCTCGTTGGTAAGCGCTACGGAGCGTGTTCCTGCAATTGCCGTGCCATAAATTCGCGGCCATAAACGACGCTTCATCTACATCGGGCGGGGTTCGTTCCTGCAATTGCGTGACAACGCAGATGACACTTGACGCAAGAGGCACAGGGATGACACTGACCGGACCGGCATGGGTTGTTCGCCCGGGAAGTCAATGATCGGGATTGCGTGAGTGTTGGCCTTTATCGCGGTTGCGATACAGGCAACACGAGTGCCTGTCGCTTTGGTAGCACGCTTGCTCTCCACTCAATCGAATTGGGCAGTAACAATTGTGGCGCACGCTTTGCAATAGGAATAAGAGGGGAGATTGCGGCAAACGAGTCTTTATAAATCATGGGAAAATCACATCGAAAACTTCCTCGACTTCGCAAAACTTGCCTGCCTTCTCATGCTACTCAAGCATTTATGAGATGGCTTCTTTGGAACGGAAAAGGAATTGGACACTGTCTTTCGATAGCAGTCTCAATTTCAAGCTTGCTGGCGCTTTACTTCTATTTCGGCTTCTCGTGATTGTAACCAGCTTACCCGCCGGGGCTGCCGGAGGCCTACTCACTCCCGTTTCCAGTCCTGCTCAACCGCTCATAAGAAACATTTGCGGCGGGGCCGTCTCTCTTTTCGTCCACTCCCAATAGCGAACCAAAATGATGTAAGCCATCAGAGCTGTTTCACCTTCGCCCCAAATCAAATACGCCAGCGACTGCTTCATTAGATTCTTATTCGTGAGACTCAAAACGATACTTGTGGGATCGAGCAATTCACTGAGGTATGCGATCGCATTCGCGATGGCAACGGCCCCGCGCGCTTCTATCACATAGTGCTCGCCATCCCGGCGTACGCGAACACGGAGAGTCGCCAAGAATTCACTGCGATTGTCTCGTAGGTAAACGTGGAGGAAAGCGAGAGGTCCGCCAAAGAGGTAGTGTGCACGAATATTGCGCTCAAGCTGAAAACGATCAGAGGCGGTGGAACCGTGGAGGGGTATGAGATTAACTTTCTTGCCCGATATGGAGTTCCACAGCACTGCAGATTCTTCGTCTGCAAAGATCACTTCCGAAATACGCATCTCGGTTGAACGCACAGACCGGCTGAAAGCACTGGCTATCAACAGTAGAAGGATAAATGTGGACGCGATAATGATCCCATCGGGCCGTTCCAGCACATTGTCTCCGAGCGTGTAGACAAAAGCGATGCTGACTATGAACAAATATCCTGCAAACAAGATCGTTTGTGGTTTGCGATACTGGCTTTCCTTTGCCAGCGCAATGGTCACTGCTATGGCGGCCGATAGCATCAAGGCCAGCACCCCAGTTGCATAGGCTTCGCCTTGCGCTTCCACGCTGGCACGAAATACGAGCGTAATCACAATATTTATGCCGAGCAGGACGAGGACTAAAGGACGGCGGTAGGCAACCCAGCGCGGAGCCATGCCAAAGCGTGGCAGATAACGCGGTATCAAATTCAGTAATCCTGCCATCGCGGAAGCCCCGGCGAACCACAGGATCATAATCGTAGAAAAGTCGTATATCGTGCCGAAGGCATCTCCTAAAAGCCGATGAGCAAGGTAGGCGATCGTCCTTCCCGCGGCAGCGCCGCCCTCCTGATATTCGGACTGAGGAATCAGAAATGTTGTAACTGCGCTGGAGAGTAGGAGCATAACGCTCATAATGACAGCGGCAGCAAACAGAAGGCGCCGGGTCGCCAAGATACGCCCTATTGGAATCGTGCCGTCTTTTCCATTTCCATCGTTTCTGATCTGCGGCATTACTGAAACACCGGTCTCAAATCCGCTCAGCCCCAAGGCAAGCTTGGGAAAAAGCAAAGCAGAGGCGACGAAAATAGCAGTCCAGTCCCCATGAGCGGCTAGACTGATACGCCACTGGCTGAAGACTTCGCCATGTCGTATTACCTCCAGAGCGCCACGGAGCAAGGCAATTAGATTGAGGATTAAATAAGGAATCACAACGAGTTGGGCCAAGCTTATCGCTTCATTAAATCCGAAAAAGAATACAACCGCTAATAACAGCAACAGGCCAATCGTGAGTTCGATCGGTGCGTCCCCCACAAGGCGATGAAGATACGGATTCGCGATCGCGTGACGCGCCGCGTCTGGTGCGGAAAGCGTCATGGTGATTACAAAGTCCGTTGCCGCAAATCCAAGAAGGACCAACACGAACACTTTGCTCTTCCATCCCGAAAGAAGACTCTCCAGAAGAGCAATTGAGCCCTGACCTGCGTAGGATCGTTTGGCTACCTCGCAATAGACTGGGACCGCGGCCAACAGTGTCACCGCTATAAGAATTCCAGTAGCCGGTAGGGAAAGCGCGCCGGCTGCCAGAAGCGCAATGCCAGGCTGATAGCCTAGCGTTGAGAAATAATCTACGCCCGTGAGCCACAGTACGCTTGGCCAAGAGTATGTCTTTCCCGTTTCCTCTTCTTGGTCTCCTGTGTGCATACCAAGCAGAAAACGGCACAACTTGGGTTCCGAGGCAAACTCTCGACGAATCGGCGGCCGCAACGTTAGTGGGTCGATCGAGATAGCCATAAAACTCCTTATCTCGCTCTGCGAAGAAATCGAGCGTCGAGAGAAGCGCGAG
>Ga0193743_1002885_pt1 | contig 11729 bp, 10 predicted proteins | sample L2c2metaG_FD_143038 | JGI IMG/M metagenome (GOLD analysis project Ga0193743, IMG submission 143038) | Soil microbial communities from a riparian zone of the East river system, Colorado, United States - L2c2 | ecosystem: Environmental > Terrestrial > Soil > Riparian zone | place: USA: East River... | reverse complement strand
GTACCAGCGCCACAATGGCCATCAGAATTTTCAGCGGCACCGAGAACGCGTAACGCAGGTAAGAGACTCCACGGCCTCCTGGATTTAGTTGGATACTGGCGTGTGCAATATCATCTAGGTGCTTTTGCGGAGGTTGAGGCCCGAGGTAGCTGCGGAGAATCTGCTTGAACAGCAGATTGGTTTCGGCGCTCGCCTGGGTTGCGGTCACGCCGGGTTTCAGACGACCGATGAGATAGAGCGACTGAAAGAATCTATCCCCGAGTCCATTCCAGCCCGGACGAGAAAACGCCTTCTCCATCGAAAGCGGAACCCACAGGTCAGCCGATTGGCCCACCGTGTATCCGTAGAAGCCCGGCCGGGCAACGCCGACCAGCGTGTAGTCGTGTGACTGGATGCGAATGGTTTTACCAAGCGCGGATGCGTCGCCATTGAATTGTCGCTGGAACCAGGAGTAACTGGCTACGGCGACCGGACCTGCGCCGTCGGCGCCATCGTCGGATTCGCCAATCGTACGGCCCAGAAACGCCGGTACGCCAAGCACGGAGAAGTAACTGCCGGAGACAAGATCGACGTGGGTCGTTTGATATGCTGCCCCGCCAATCGAAGCTTTGGTCGCAAACTGGCTGCTGTCTACCGCGGCGATTCCCGAAAACGAAGTATCTTTCTGGCGAAAATCGTGAAAGAAGGAATAGGAGAACAGCCTCGTGTTCCCGTCGGGAATTGAGTGGGTGCTGCCCTGCGCCTGGCCGTCCCCGAATAGAAGCAACTCACTGGGCTTCTGGACAGGAAGCGGGCGCAGCAGGATCGCGTTGAGCAGCGTGAAGATGGCAGTGTTCGCGCCGATGCCCAGCGTGAGAGAGAGGATGGCGATGAAGGTGAAGCTGGGCGATCTTCGAAGTTGTCGAAGACCGTAGCGGACATCCTGAACGAGCGATTCGAGCCACATTGTCCCTCGGCTCTTCCGGCAATCCTCTTTGATCTGTTCGGTGCCACCGAACTCCAGACGCGTCAGCCGGCGGGCTTCGATTTCGGAAATGCCGGATCGCACCTTGTCGGCAACCTGCGATTCGACGTGAAACTGGATTTCCTTGTCCAGATCGCGCTCCATGCGCCTACGCGCGAATAGTCTCTGCAGCCAGCTCATGAATGTCCCTCCAGAGTTCCCTTAAGAATGAGCCCGACAACGTCGGTGAGGCGCTTCCAGTTCTCAGTCTCAGCCTTGAGATGCGCTCGGCCTTTGGCGGTCAGTTCGTAGAACTTGGCTTCACGGCCTGTCTCGGACGGCTGCCAGTTGGAGGCGAGCAGCTTTTTGTATTCGAGGCGATGGAGAGCGGGATAAAGGGATCCCTGTTGGACCTGCAAGGCCTCGCGAGACATTTGCTGAATCCTTTGCGCGATGGCGTAACCGTGAATGGGGCCAAGCGCAACCACCCTCATGATGAGTAGATCGAGGGTACCCTGCGGGAGATCGAATTTGTTTTCAGTCTTCATGCCTATGGCTTCTACATATACTCGAACCTGTAGAAGGTCAAGGTGTCTGTTTTGGAGTCTGTGGGTCCCGGCCACAACCGCGAGTTGACCCGCATAAACGGAAACTGCATCCAGCGACTGTTGCGTCCATGCGATTGCAGAGCGCAATTCTCGAACGGAGAAATTCGGAATTTGTTGACAACTATTGCGAACAGGGCGAGTCAGTCATCGAGCTATTCGAATCGATCTATGTCTTCGGCAAGTGGCCGAATAACCGTCTTCGCGGACAAGTGATCTTTGCCAATTGACTCGTTACGACTTTCTCGACGAGTGGTAAATCGCCGAGTCACTCAGCGAGAACCCAGAAGGGAGACCGGGGAAAAGCCTATCAATTGCTGACTTGGTTCAATGATGCGGCCGCAACATCAGGATCGCCCGCTGCACTCGTTGCCACCTTATGGTTCTCTTTTGCACTTACTGCCACGTTATGCTTCAGTTCGCAATGAACGGCGATTTGAGCAGAGATTGATATTAGGACTGTTGTGAGCGAGGCACTGCCACTTTGTACTTCCCGAATGCTGCCACTTTATGGGTCAAGCGACAGTTGTGAAATAAAGCATAATTTGGCCGGGAATAAAGCATATCTTGGCCGCGCCAGAAGGATTCGCTAGTGAGGATCGGCTGACGAGCACGGGAATGCTACCTTGGCAGAGATGGAAGAGTCTCGCTGAGGGCATTGGCGATTTGGCGTAAAACGAGAACTCTCCCGGCGACGTGCGCATTTAGCAGGAGATGCCGTGTTCCGCGCGCGGGTTAGACCCGGCAAACCAGATATCGAGAAGCCTCGGGAGCCGTGACTCTTAGAGAGTGTTGGCTGAAGCAGCCCCGCCATGCGCCGCCGGCAATACCTCCATCATCATCGCGTAGGCACAACCCTAAACGTATGCACCGATATGGGACGCCAAGTTTGGGAACTTCTCGCGTAGATAGAAGCTGTTATTGCTTTGAGGCACTGGATCGGCCGGATCGCTTAGAGATTGCGCTCTTCGGCAATCGCGGAACAGCCTGAACGCCCGCCCAAAGCGTTGCGATCGTCTGCTCTACCACGAGAGTCTGGTCAGGCAAGTCAGGAACAACCCCTTGGATGACCATGAGTGTGGCGAGGCCAAAGATATTAAACCACCAGGTGTGGGCTACCACTATGTCATCCCTGTTTGGTAATCCTTCATCCTTGGCGACATCGAAAAAGAGCTGCACGAAACGTCCGAACAACGGCGCGCCAAGGTCGTTGATATATTGTCCAGCGCGAACGCCGTTGCGGTTCTCAGGCCCGAAGAAGACGTTACGGAACTGTTGTGGATGGGCAATGCAGAATTGAATCAAGCCGCGTGAAGTCGCAAAAAGACGCTCTTTCGGTGCAAGATGTTTAGCGGCAATCGCGTCGAAGTTCTGAACCATCAGCCCGATCGTCTCGCTGCTCAACTCGGCAAGAATGTGCCATTTGTCGGGGAAATGCTGATAGAACACGGCGTGGGTATAGCCGATCTCTTTAGCGATCTCGCGAAGCGTCACGGCTTCGTAGCCGCGATCGGCAAACATTTTGCTGGCTGCCGCAAGGATTTCGCCCCGCAACCTCTCCTTGCGCTCTACCCGTCGACTTGGTGATGTGGATGTCACTTCAATAGCTTAGTCTCTTTTGGCAATTTTTACGACCAAGCGTTGATTTATGACTATTGGTAAATAAACCAGCGATTATTTTGCAACCAATGGTTAGAGTGGATCTCTAATCGTCAGGTCGCTCGTTTGGATTGGCGGCCATATACGAGGCAAAGGAGGATGCGATGAAAGTTCTAGTGATTGGAGCAGCGGGTAAGAGCGGAGAGGCGCTGGTAAATGAGGCGTTGGCTGCTGGGCATAAGGTGACGGCTTTCGTGCGCGGTGCCGCGCAGTACAAGAAGGCGAATGTCAGAGTTGTTGCAGGCGACGTGCTGGACGCGGCTGCGGTCGACGTTGCTGTAGCCGGGCAGGATGCGGTCATCGACGCGCTTGGTGGCAAGACGCCGTGGAAGGTGACGACGATGGAAACGAGCGCGGCACACAATATTGTGGACGCGATGCAGCGCAATGGCGTGCGGCGGTTGCTGAAGATTTCGGTGGTTGGTGCGGGCGAGAGCGTCAAGAACGCCGGCTTTTTCAACGAGACGGCGCACAAGATCGGGCGGGTGGATCTGGCAGCCTTCATGGTGCAGCAACTGGAAAGCAGCCGGTATGTGCGTCAGGCCCTGACAGTGACGACCACATAGCAAGACCTCCGCGAGGATCAACCACCTCTCTCATCGAGGCGATCCGATCGGCTGTGTAAAGGCCTGTAACGATTCATGCGACAGATAACTGTGGAAACTCACGGGACTAGCGGAGTGCTAGCTGCGCAACTCACAAGCTCTGGCGTTCGCATCAGAGCATCACCTTCGTTCTAAAAAGGATCGTTTTATGTCAAACTTCCCCACGCCGCTTGAAGAAGTCATTCATCACAACGTTATTAAAAACAACAAAACAGGCGGCCCGGCGCTCGATGTCGGGCAAATGAAGTTGCTCTGGAGGGCCTTGGGAGAAAACACGGGCTACACGTTCTCTATCTTCGAGAGCACGCTCGCGCCGGACATGGGTATTCCACTTCATAGACACCCCTTTCCAGAGTTTTTCTATGTGCTGGAAGGCAATCTGTCGATCGGGTCTTGGAACAACCAGGGTGTCACTGAGTGGGACGCGTGTGAAGCCGGGGAGAGTCTGGTGGTGCAGCCCAATGCACCTCATACATTCTTCAACAAGAGTGAACATCCGTGCCGCATGCTGTGTGTGTCAACGTATCACCACGAGCGGATGATGAAGGATGCTATGCATCCGGAGGGCAGGACAGATTTTCTGCCTGCTCAACTCACTCAGGCCGATTTTCAGAAATTGACGAAGTCGATGGAGAAGAATCAGGCATTCCTTGTCGCAGACCATGCTTAGTACGGGCCATCTCTTGAGTTCACCTTTGAACTCAAGAGATGCACCCCGCGCTGTGAGGGGTGACATAAACGATTCCGCCTCTCTTCTTGAAAAGGCAGCGGACTGTCCTCGCGGAGTCTATGGGTTTGTGGGACGCGAGTCTAATCCGTGTTTATCATTTGTCGAAAGCAAGGGTTGGTATCTATCGAGGAGCGGCCAATGAAATTGGCGCGCTGGATATTCAATATTGCGGGTGTCTATGGAGTGATTTCGGTAGCTCCGTTGTACTTTATGGAGCAAGTAATAGGTGGGCAGGATCCACCAGCGATCACGCATCCGATGTTCTTTTACGGATTCGTCGGGGTGACGCTGGCGTGGCAACTCCTGTTCTTTGCGATTGCGTACCAGCCGGTGCGACTGCGTCCAGTCATTCCTTTCGCCGTGCTCGAGAAGTTGAGCTTCGGCATCGGCGCGATGGTGCTATACCGCCGCGGGAGGCTGGACCATAGCGATCTGTACTTCGGCGGCATTGACCTTGCGCTGGCAGTGCTGTTTATGTTGGTCTGGTGGCGGCTAGCGCGAGAGGGCACACCAGGCTAGCACCAGGGATCCAAGGGGCTTAGTTTTCCTGAATTGACCAATTGACCTACCATTCAACGCTTGGGCTCTTTCCTTACTGACCAAGTGGTCAGCAAACAGGAAGTTGAGATTGCTGACGGATAGCCCGTGCCTCGAGAGCAACGCGGAAGTGTTGAGTTTGTACGAAGCTCGATGAGGTCGCGGTAGGGACGATCATTGCTGATCGCCCCCCGCACAGATCCGCACGAGCGCTCATTAGCGCATGCGGCTCCTATCTCGGATGAGTGGCGGCGAAGCGGTCAAGAGGCCAAGGATGCATCACGCGAGGTATAGGAAGCCATTGTGCGGCCAGCTTGAGACGACGGACCCAGGCGTAACGGTGTCTTTGACTACGGCGCTTCAGCGCTTGCCCCCAGTAGCGGAGCACGCGTTCCCGGAACAGCCCGAGGCTATCGAGATTTCCCGGCACAGCGTAGTAGTTGAAGTACCCCTGTACAACTGACCTGAGCCACGCGCCGGTCTGAGGCACGGGATCATGCATGCGCATCCTTAGTTGCTGCTTGATCTCCTGCAGCTTCTTTCGCATGCGCTTGCGGATCGTCATGCGCCGCACGGCATAAGACCCGTTCCCGTTCTTCCCGCTGATATGCGTGAAGCCAAGGAAATCGAAGGTCTCCGGCTTGCCTTCTCCTCTTCGTTTCCGGTTCTGTTCGGCATACCGCCCGAACTCGATCCGGCGCGTCTTTTCAGGGTGCAACTCCAGTCCGAACTTCCCCAGCCGTTCTCCCAAGCTCTTGCGAAAACGATCTGCGTCCGTACCCCACTGGAAGCCGAGGACGATGTCGTCCGCATAGCGGAGGACGATCACCTCGCCTCGCGCACACTTCTTGCGCCAGACGTCCACCCAGAGATCGAACACATAGTGGAGATAGATGTTGGCAAGGAGCGGTGAGATCACCGACCCCTGCGGAGTACCTGTCTCCGTGTCCGACCATTTCCCTTCCTCCATCACCCCAGCCTTGAGCCATTTCTGGATCAGGCGCAGGATGCGTTGGTCGGCGACGCGATGCTCGACGAACTTGATCATCCACGCTTTGTCGAGGTTATCGAAGAAGCCTTGGATGTCGGCATCAAGTACGTAGTTCACCTTCTTTTTCACAAGCGCGTAAGACAACGCATCCAGCGCCTTATGCTGGCTGCGTCCAGGACGAAAACCATACGAGAAGCCGAGGAAGTCCTCCTCATAGATGTTGTTGAGGATGGTGACCACTGCGTGCTGGACGATCTTGTCTTCCAGTGCGGCGATCCCGAGCGGACGCTTCCGTCCGTCGCCCTTCTCGATGTAGACCCTTCTCGATGGAAGCGCCCGATACGCGCCGCGATGCAGCCGGCTGTGCAGATCGGCAAGCCGACTCTCCAGCCCGGCTTCATACGCCTGCCATGTCATGCCATCCACTCCGGGAGCGGCTCTGCGCTTCAACGAGCCAAAGCTGTCCCTTAGTAGATCGACCGTGACATGGTGGAGCAGAGCGGTGAACTTCATCTCCTTGTGTTCCCTTGCTGCTTTCCGCACACCCGCCAGCCCCTGTGACACGCGGGCCCCGCTCTGTGTCGGGCGCGTGCTGGGCTGATGGATGTTCTCCTTGATCAGCGGCCTTCCCTCCTCACTCTCCGCCATCGACTGCTCGACTTTGTTCGAATGATTCATCGGTAATACGCCGCTGTCCGACTCCTCGGAGACGTTCATGCGGGCCTTACGGCCTAAGCCTTCACCCGCCGTCCTGCTACTGGTTGGCAGCAGGCGTCTCCGAGGTCTCCCGGTTCTCGTGCATGAAGCTTCCAGGCGTGTCTGGGGTCTACGACTACGCAGGACCGAGCAGGAACTTGCGATGTCGCTCCCACCCATGTTGCCTTCCGCCAATGCAAAAGCGTCAGCGTCCTGATTGCATCTTTTCGGAGCTCAATACCCAGCCCACCTGTACCCCTGTTTACGCTTCGCCGAACACCTCGCGGTGTGCAACGCAAAACTCGGGGCCGAGCGGTTCGCTACTCCTTTCTCGTAGGACTCTTTCATTCCCTGCTTCATGCCGGTTTATCCCGGCGCACTACATTGGCGATTTCGCAACATCAATGACTAAGCAATTGGGGTATAGCCGAAACTCCTATCTGCCACAATCGGGAGCCATCAATCCGGCTGTCATATCTTACAGTTCAGCCACTCTCACGCATGGTGTATAAACGGAGATCCGTTAGCCCCGGAAATGGCAGGGTTCCCTCTACGTAATCGACCGATATGTATTCCGAATGAAACGCAGGACGTGGGCAGTATCCGTGAAAGGCTGCTGTTCGGACATATGTCATGTGTCCGGACAGCCGGCAACAAAAATGGATTTTAGATGGGCATATTATTTCCCTTGACACTTGGCCTGAAGTGTCTATGATGTGTTCCTACTCCTCGCGGCCGCGCGGCAATGATTTGAGCTCCTGGGCCCGCACGATATTCATAATCCGATGCTTCTTTCCGCGGCTGCCGAACACGAGTTTCGGTTCAATGGAACGATCCAAGATCGACTGATGGCTCGTACACAAAAATACTGTCACCCTCAAAGCAATGGGAGCTATAGAACGATCAATACCATAGGAGCGACATGAAAATATATGAAAAACCAGAAGGGAATAAACACATAGCCAAAAAAAAACACCTTATCCGTCAGTCTTAAAAGTAAGACTTACTCGAAAAGATGCGATAACTGAAGGCCTGTCTCATGTGCAGGAATTTCCTGCCAGAGGCACTCCCCGCCTCCCCAACGCTTTTGATCAAGCCGCGCACAGTGCAATTGCATCGAGCCTCCGACATCTTGGCTCGGGATTGCGCCCGATTGTGTTAGACGTTCTTTGCGAATCTACTTACGGCTCTAGCCGTTTTAGTTGGCTATACCCGCGCTAACGCACCGTACTGAACCAAATAAAAGTTCCACCAAACGTTAAGATTGACGTGTAACGCTGTTCTCCCCCATCGGCCCAAGAACGCCAAAATCGTGAGGAAAAAATGTAGAAAGGAATCCAATGAACCCAAAGAAGAACAAACTAAGCTCACTGCTAGCCGCTTTAGTTCTGGTTGTCATCTCATCTCCAGTTTCAGTGCAGGCAATCACGAATGGCTTCCCAGATACTAATAACACTTTTAGCAATGTCGGAACTGTGCTCGCTGTGGGAACAGATGGCCAAGCCTTCCAATTATGCTCCGGAACGTTAATCTCGCCCACCGTGTTCCTGACCGTCGCCCACTGTGCCCTTTACTTCAATGACTTTCTTGCTCCGCAAGGTTTCACGCTGTACATGAGTTTCGGCAACCCGATCCCGATTTTGGAGTTGACGGATGTGAGTACGTTGATTCCCGTCACCCAGATCATTCCAAACCCAAAGTACGTTCAAGCGACGGATACTCACCCTTTTAACCCGCACCACGGTAGCGATCCCGGCGACCTTGCTGTCATAATCTTGCCGCAGCTCGTCACGCAAGGGATTACACCTGCCGCTCTCCCCACCCTTGGACTGCTCGATGAATTGGCGGTAAAGAACGCGCTTCACGGAGTCTTGTTTACCTCTGTAGGGTACGGGTCTGAAGATAGATTCGGAAATCGATCTAATCCAATGCCGCGAATGTTTGCCTTTTCCGCTTTCAGAGCGCTGCAGCCCGGATTTTTGCAGTTGTCGATCAATCCGACTCTCAATAACGGAGGTGCTTGCTTTGGTGACTCCGGCGGCCCGCAGTTCTTGCCAATCAACGACCAACTGATTCTGGCGGCGATAACCAGTGTTGGCGGGGATCACGTCTGCCGTGCAACAAGCGGAAATTACCGCCTCGATACGGCCACCGCTCGGGACTTTCTCAAGGATTTTGTCACTTTACCGTAAACACCTTGTACCGGCTCGCAAGTTTTAGGCGAAGCAAAGTTTCTTCTTGCAATCGCGATCTTCAACGGGGCCGTTAATCCGCCATCCCTGAGGCTTCCACCAAAAACAGGCCCTCCCCCTTTGAAGAGAAGGGAGGGTCTACATTTTCAAGTCCTGCTTCCCGCGTTCTCTTTTTCCACTTTCCCAGCGGGCTTTGACTTGGCCACTGGGGACAAGCGGCGAAACCCAAGCGGTGAGTTCCGAAAGCAGGTCGGGTTCTCACCATCAGGCCATCAATCAAAACGGTGCCCCGAGCGTCTGTAGTGCCGCTGAACACGGGCTATAGGCTGGTCGCGATGTGTGACAACAACCGTGAGTTGGGACAGGGCGAGTCACTCATTTAGTTCTGTCAGCGCTTTCCTCGGAGTTGCGGGCGGTTGGTCGTCTACTCGGAAACAATCCCGCCGACCGACTGTAAGAGCGTCGAGTCGTAGTTCCCGGAAAACGGGGCGGTCTCAACCGGTCGGTGCAACACCATCTGATATGAATTTATTTTCTAAAGGTGGTGTTTATGGCACAAGGCAAACGGGACAGGCTTTCCACTGAGCAGCGGATCGACATGTGGCGCCGTTGGAAGGCGGGCGAGTCGTTGCATGACATTGGGCGTGCCTTCGGTAAGGGCCATGGTTCCATTCGGTTCTTGTTGACGCAGCGCGGCGGTATAGTTCCTGCTGCTCGTCGGCGCTCACCGCGAACGCTCACTCTGGCCGAGCGGGAAGACATCTCACGTGGAATTGCATCCGGTTCGTCGATTCGGGAGATAGCCAGCGGGTTGCAACGGCCTGTGTCGACAGTGAGCCGGGAGGTGTCGCGTCACGGCGGGCGGCCACTCGAGATAGCGGCCAATTGCTGCATGCATGCGTTTTTGCATTTCGACCTCCTTAAGGTCAGGGCCTTTGCAACATCGAATACTTCCGTCCTACCACGGCTCAAAGACAGCAAAGTGATGGGCGTGGCAGATGAAAACGCGCCGGAAGATCCCCAACGTCAGGAGTCCATCGTAGGCGGATGTGCGGGAGAGTCCTTCTGAGGAGTCTGCGTATGTGAAGAAGGACACCTTGGGGAATTCAAGTGAGCCGATCTGCAAGTCCTGCAGCGGCATGGTCGAAACTGGACGTTGTGCTCTATCGAAACCGCCCCCAAGCAACGAGGTCCTTTGTAATAGTTCCAGCGGCATATATCGAGCGGTGTAGAACAGGAAAGAGACGTTCGTGCCGGAGTCGAGCTTCAGGCGAACGGGCCGCGTCCCGTCGGATAGACGAGCCGCGATGATGAGCGACTTAAGCGGCGGCATGCCGTTAGTCGTCCAAGCTGGTGTCACCAGTGCGATATGCGGTCCTTTGACGTCGGCGGCCATGGCAGATGAGTCGTCGAGACAGAGCAGCTTGTGAGCATTGTCGATCAGCATATCGAATTCGCCGAGAAAGTCCTCGCCGAGGACACCGCGAAAAAAGTGGAGATCGACGGAATGGGAATTCTGGAAGTCAAAGACGAGTACCTTTTGATTGGCGACGGCATGGGAGCCGACTTCGAGCAGGTCGAGTTGCGCGAAGGGAGCGGATGCAAGAAATCCGACTCCTGCTACCCCGGCCGAGCCCTGAGTATTCAGATGGAGCTCAGCAGCCAAGGCGGGATCGACCATCGTCATCTGGGCGCCGGTGTCCAACAGAAAGTTGTAGGGGCCGGAATGGTTTACGGATACCGCCACGATCATCTGGTAGCGGTTTACAAGACGGAAGGGTACACTTGCGACATTTCCAGGGCAATGCGGTTCTGCGGGAAGTGCTGGGACGATGGTTGCGGCAAGAACGAAGGAAGCGAACCACTTGAAGGCTGACATTTTGAGCTCCTCAGCCGGTCTGGCTGAAGAAACTCTGGGCGCATAACTCTACTTGGTCTTGATGGGCTGCTTATCAGTTTCTCGACCCGGATCAAGAATTTCTTAGGTCGGATTATGAAATTTTTATGATTGGGAATAAGTCCTTTATTTTCCGATTCGCCGACGTTGAGGTTCGCGAGCGGGAGTTCTCGCTCCTCAAGGCGGGCAAGGTGTTGGCGGTCGAGCCGAAGGCGTTTCGCGTCCTCTTGGTATTGCTGCGCACCCCCCAAAAGGTGATCTCGAAGGAAGAACTGCTGAATTCCGTATGGGGCGATACCGCCGTTACAGAGGGTTCCCTTACGCGTTGCATCTGGCTGCTGCGCCGCCTGCTGGGCGACGACGTCAACGAGCCGCGTTTCATCGAAACCGTGGCCACGGTCGGATACCGGCTGGTGTGCAAGGTTGAGGTCTCTGAAATCGCCTCGGGAGATCTGCAAGCGACCGACAAGGCGATTGGTCTGAGCGAGGCTGATTTTGTCGAGACACCTGTGCAAAGCGCGCGAGATTTGTCGAGAGAGCTGAAGTGGATCTCCGGAGAAGTGGGCCTCACAAAAGCGTCTGAACCGGCGCCGCGCCGCCGGGAAAGATTTGCGTGGGGAGTGGCGGCTGTGTGTATCGCCCTGTTGACCTGGCTCGGAGTTGCCCATTGGCGCAGCATACAGTCGGCGGAGAGTCGGCATCTTCGCCTTTCCTTACTTCCGCCGCCCTCTACTTCGTTCGTCCCCTACAATTTCGCTATCTCGCCCGACGGCCGGCGGCTCGCCTTCGTGGCTGCCGCACAGGATGGTGGCACCGCTTTGTGGATCCGGTCCCTGGCCGCTGGAGCTGCGCAGCAATTGACTGGTACCGAAGG
>Ga0193743_1002884_pt1 | contig 11729 bp, 8 predicted proteins | sample L2c2metaG_FD_143038 | JGI IMG/M metagenome (GOLD analysis project Ga0193743, IMG submission 143038) | Soil microbial communities from a riparian zone of the East river system, Colorado, United States - L2c2 | ecosystem: Environmental > Terrestrial > Soil > Riparian zone | place: USA: East River... | reverse complement strand
ACACGTATTATACGCACCTTTTGTTTGATAGTATTCATTCAGTTCTATGATTCGTCTGATTGGCGGTCCAAAGCTCCATCGTATCGTTGATTCTCCTCAAGGATTCAAATGTTGAATACTTATATTAGTGATATATAAATAATGAGTTTCAAAAAACACATCCGAGAGAGAAAAACAAAGAGCGGTCGATGCATTATGAACATAGGGAAGAAACACTACGGCTTCGTCACCGCTATTTTAGTCTCCGCCTCTTGCTGCTGTTGAGCAAGCAATCGCCTAAGAAAAAAAAGAAACATTTGTAAGCCTCAAGCCCAACCGAGTTCAGGAATAAAAGCGAGAAAGAGATAAAATACGGAAAGAAGACAGGGTACAAAGAAGGGAAGGAATTTAAAATAGAATAAAAACATACTGTCGAGCAGCCAAAACCATCTGAGCCTTTCGTTCTCTCAAACTTGCCTCCCGCTTCTCTGGAGTATCCTCCCAGGTGGCCTTACCACCCACCTGTTCTTCGCTTATCGGCTCCGCCCTTTGAGCTCGTTCTTCCAGCTGATATCGTGAGATGAGCGATTCTGTATGTTTCTTTGTTAAAGCCGGTGCGCCTGCGTGTCCTGCAGCAGTAGGCTGAGCATTGTTTGCCCGGGGGTAAAGCGTATAATATGCAGGTGGTGGCTGTATTCCATTTTTGTTGAAAGTCAGAACCCAGGATGGTGATAACAGGTTGTATGTATACGTACAACATCCAAGAAACCGCGTTCGAGAATCTTGTCAGTTGTTCGTCCGACATTGCCTGTTCTTAGCAAGTCGTAGTGGATGTTATCCCTGAAAGAAAATAATCGAAAAAGAAAATATCGAGGACAAAAGAATGAATGAGATCCATCATTTCCACAGAGATTGAGTGGAGAGAATTTACGCAGGGATGTCTGGAAACATGTTGGATACTGTTTCAATCTGAAAAGAAAGCCAAAAATAAGCATCTGAATGAAAGGATCCTCGTCCGGAGGAGCAGTGGTTATGGCTTCCTCGTACGATCCGAGAAACAGAAAGAAACGAAGAGCAAACGAACCATTTCTTGCGCTACATTCTTTGGTCTGAAGCCCAGAGCATCCGCTGCTGATCTCTGTTCCGTAGATTCACTGCCTGGAACAAATTATAAGAAGAAAAGGAACGAGCAGGGTATGTGTCTATCAGGAATGACACCAAATTGAGTCTCCGAAGTAGAGTAAACGTACTGGACGTGACCCAGCGGAAGATGAAGACGATGACAGCGAATGCGACGAGTACGTTGACGACTTCTCCCATTTGCGCGTCTGCTCGTTGTGGAATGCGACGAGTACGTTGACGACTTCTCCCATTTGCGCGTCTGCTCGTTGTGTGTGACGATGGAGGAGTTGAATAGAAATGTGACGAGTACTCCGACTCGGACTTACCGGCCTTTCTCATCAAATCTGCTTTCTCCGTCCATAGCAATCTAAGAGATTACAAGGATATCCATACAACTACGACGCATCCTATGATATATAAACGCGATACCCATAACGGAAAAGCAATAAAAGCATAGACATCTACTAAGAATTCAAGCAGCTTTGACACTGTTCAATCTCACAACAAGAGGTAGCAATGAAACGTTATCACTCGAAGCATAGAATTGCACGCAATCGAGATGCACCTATATTCAAGGGAATGGCCGTCAGTGAAGTTAATACAATAATCTCAAGTTCGTCGATTGCACACCTGGAACCTACAAACGAAAAAAGTTGACAATGGGTAAAAAAAAAAGCATACAACATCAAGAAAAAATCTCACCAATGATTAAAGTTGGTCTCAAACTTGCCCAAAACATCCCATCTCTTCGTCTTCGAGGTATCTGCTTCGGCACTCTCAGCTGCAGCAATAGCTTGGTTGGCCGATTTTGTAAACGACGCAGAATACAGCGCAAAAGTCTGGCAAACCACGATCAACTTTGAACATGCCTACATCCAAAGAAAACAAATCGCACAATCAAAGATGAAGAAAGGGAAAAGAGGAGTTTGTCTACCTTCAAAAGCTTCGAACTCGTCAACATTGACTCTTTCAAACACGTATCCAAAAAATCCACATGATCCCTCAACAACTGATCCACAGTCGTCACTTTCTGCAGCTTGCCCTCTAATGCATGCCAATTTGGCTCCAACACCTCAAAGGTCACAAACGCCAGAATCTGCTGCACGAACGACAGCATTCGCGCTCGCAAAAGACAGACACGAAGGCGCCATCCGACGAACTCGGGGTGATTAGACAGGGAACATCGCCATGGGCTGGTCTTTTGTTCAATCCACATGTTGCAAAGGGCCTGTTCAACATGTTTGAGGTGCAGGAGGAAACGGAAGAGGAGCTGATATCTTAGAATGGTTTTTCGGGAGATAACGAGTGAGAGTGGAAATTTAACGTGGTAGTCAAAAGTGAGGGCGTCGATGGCTAAAAAAGGTTAGAAAAGCAAGGTTTGAACCGATAGGAAGGTTGTACAAACCTAGTATCGATTTCTTTTCTTCTTTCTCCTTCTTTGTCTCCTCTTCACCACCTTCCTCCGCCTTCAAAACCCCACTGACCGTTACGACCTTCAACAAAAAGTCATACAACCCACTCTCCGCCATGGTGACTTTAATATCCTCCCTGAATAGCGTATCCTCGCCCTGGGCATCCGTATTCAGGGCTAGATCCAGTAAACTCTGTAACTTGACGACTGACGCTGACTTGGATGATTTGCGAAGTTCATTAGCCGATAGATCAAGGAGATGCGTAAGGAACGAGGACTGAGAGAGGAAGAAGTAATGTTTGAGGGAACGAAGTCGTCGCATCAATTGTTGGTCCTTCAATAACAATTGAAGTAGGGTACGATTGGCATGGGAGTACGCATCCTCGATGAATTTGTAGAATCTGGAGAAATCCATCAACAAAAACACATTTTTTGAGAGGTGAACTACCTTTCATCATCCATAGATAAATCCTCATCCTCCGCATAATTTTTATCTCGTGGCATCTCGATCCCACATTCCCGAATGACATTGAGGTATTTTCCAGCCAAGAGGATTTTGTGTTTCCAACTCTCCAACAGAGGTGGTACACAAGCGCCTCCAGGTAGTCGACCACCCGCAGACCGAGGTGGTGGTACCCCTGCTTGATGTCGTTTCGATGACCCAGAAGATATTGACCCATCGCGTAGCTATGAAAGGGGCAATATCAGCGCGCAGGAACATAGAATAAATCAAACAAAGCGGTCACTGTGTATCTTCTCTCCCAATATTCATCTGTATAATCCATCTCCAAAATCCCTCTATCAATAAACTTGCTCTCTTTCACCAAAAGCTCCTCATGGGGATCCATCAATCGTCCCGTCGCAACCCACGCTCTCAGCATTTTCACGTATGGCTTCCCTGCTGCCGTTAACAACTTTCCATACACCGTGGTAGCTGTGGGATCTCCAGACATATTTTGCATCCTCTCATATATGATCGTCAGCACCTCTCCTCCTTTTACGGAAATTCCACTAGCACCACCCGGGACACCTCCCATACCCATATCGTTCTTGTTGATTTCGGAGAGGACAGCTTTGAGTTTGGCACCTCCGAGTCCGAGAGCTTCATTCCGTGCAGCGTTTTCTTCGTCTTCGTCTTCATCAGAGGAAGAGGAGAGGTCGGAGGAGGGGTCGTCAGCTGTGGCGAGCTCCAAAATAAGCTGGTAGATGAGAGAAAGAGTGTGGACGGTTGGATGGACGTAGAACCAGAGTTTCTGCAGGGAGAAGGAGGGTGAGGTGTTGAAGGCATGTTCAAGTTGGGATAGGAGGGTTTGATAATCCTATATCGGGGTGTCAAGTTAGGTGATAAAATAATGTGGGGAAGAAAACTCGGACTTTGAGCATTTCCCGCATTGCCGCACAGAGAGCATGGTTGACGAGTCCATAGTCGAGATGACTTCTGTGCTCTATGAAGGCGAAGATGGCGGTATAGTATGTTCCCAAAGGTAGAACTCGTTCCACGAGATCCCTGAGTGAGGAGTCTGCTTGAGTAAATCAGACGAGTCTTTTGATGTCCAAGCAGATAGATACGAACCTAAAGAGGACGATACTACGAAACGGATGCCTTGTAAAGGATCGTCATCCTCTGGTGAATATTCAGGATGAAAGGTGATATAGACTCCTTCAATGCCCTACAAGTCTGCATGTTAGATCCAGTCTAGGAACACAGGAAATAAAAGAGGGACCATCAAGACAAACAACAGGTCCTCCAATATCATGGCCTCCTGTATCTCCAAGGGCACTCGGTCCAAAGGCTCTTGCTTTCCCTTTCCTTTTACTTTAGGTGCATTTGCATTGGAGACAACGCGAGAGTTCAGTGGTGCACGGACAAACGACGTCTCCGCAATAAAAGAAGAGTCATTCTGATCTACCAACAACTTGTTCAAGCTTCCTTATTTCATTAAATGCAAGAAGAATGCGCACTTTGTGAATAATCTTCACGGGAAATATGCTCTCTGAGATCAATATTGTCGTCTACTTCGTCTTGCGGATGTCGATGACGGCGTACAGACGCGATCGTACCTGTGATCTGGGGCAAAAACAAGTTTAAAACTTAGTATAATAGGTTTTGGATTGCGGTTACTTTGGTGTATTCCTTTGCTGATAGGCCAAAGTTTTTCTTGCGACCGCCCGCACGCGTTCTCGGGGTATATGGGTCCATCTTTACGAGGAATCGAGGATGTCACTTGTGTAATTGATACGCGCTGTGACCACCGCCACCTTGTGACTTTGATCAACAACGCCGAACAGTTTTCAAGACCTGCCAATGCAGTCAATACGAAGCCGAGGTCAGTCGCACAGTTCCTGGTCCTAACTACTTCAGAAGTTCATCCATATTTTCACAGTTTTCTCTAGATACGCGCTGTGACCACCGCCACCTTGTGACTTTGACCAACAACGCCGAACAGTTTTCAAGACCTGCCAATGCAGTCAATACGAAGCCGAGGTCAGTCGCACAGTTCCTGGTCCTAACTACTTCAGAAGTTCATCCATATTTTCACAGTTTTCTCTAGATCTCTAGTTCAATCTAGATCCATACGTCGCTCTTCCCAATCACATAGCTTGCTCCTACGACGCGGTCTTGCCACAGAACAAGTCCAGCCATTGCCGGAATCTAATGTAGTGCGTACAAGTATCATGTCAGAGTCTATATCCAACTCACATTCAATAATGTATTGTGTCAAGGTGCCACCGCCAGCCGCCCCTCGTCAATCAAGATGGCGAAGCTTTTTACAAGTTCTCGGACGCACAACGCTTATCACTATCCTTGCCGGTGCGGGCGGATTCTACTACATCACACAACGAGACAGGCATCCTGGTGCGCAACTGCCGTTCGACCCGGAAAAGAAAACGGTGGTCGTTTTAGGTAGTGGATGGGGCGCAACCAGTCTTCTCTCGAACATTGACACTACAGACTACAACGTCGTGCGTGGCTTTCGCCCCTTGCACTATCAAACACACTCAAATTCTCATCTATTTAGGTCGTCATCAGTCCCAAAAACTTCTTTCTATTCACGCCTTTACTACCGAGTGTAGCCGTTGGTACACTCAACCCTCGTTCCATCATACAGCCAACCCGCTATATCACACGACACAAATCACGAACCGTTTCTGTTATCGAGGCAGAAGCGACAGATGTCGACGTGAGCATCCCTCTCCATTCTTCTAACCTACTACTGCATCATTTAACCCTTGCTCCCAATAGCCCATCAACAAAACCATCACTTTCACAGGTGGGGCCTTTTTTTGTTTTTTTGATGCTCTCCACATAATAGTGCTGATGGCAGCCTGCTCTACATAGACAACTCGGAAATTAAAGGCGAAATCTATGCAACGACAATACCATACGACTACCTGGTGTATGCTGTAGGTGCGGAGGTGCAAACGTTCAATATACCCGGTGTTAAGGAACACGCATGCTTTATGAAGGAATTGGCTGATGCGGAACGGGTGAGATTTCCTCGTATTCCACCATCAATGGCATACTAAGATCTTTGCCGTATGCTTAGTTGCAAAGAGAGTTTATGGATTGTGAGCAATTTAGTTCAACTTTGACATTTCCTTCTGACATTCCTTCAAGGTTTAGAGACGGCCGCATTCCCTGGACAACATTCCGAAGAGGTTGATCGACTATTACACATGGTTGGTATAATTTGATCATACTATTTTCACTTTTCGTGACCTCTCTTACCTTACAGGTTGTCGTTGGTGGTGGACCTACGGGGGTTGAGCTGAGGTTTGTCACACTCATTCGCCTCGAGTAGCTCTAGCAATCTTGACAACATTCTTTCAATTTAGCGGAGAACTTCATGATTTTCTCGAGGTACAATCTACTTCATCTTCATCGGTCGATTCTTGTCAATAATTATCAAAGGACGATCTTAAAGCATGGTATCCTGAACTTGCAGGCAGGATCCGCATCACACTAGTGGAAGCCCTTCCTTCCGTTCTTCCCATGTTCAGCAAACAACTCATCACTTACACCGAATCAACCTTCAAGGAGAGTAAGATCGAGATCATGACCAAGACCATGGTCAAAGAGGTGCCTTATTTATGCTTGCTTTTCATTTTCTAGTCCTGAATTATTGTCTACTGTAGGTCAAGGAAAAAAGCGTCGTTCTCCAACTACCTGATAAGAGCATCGTAGAAGTTCCCTGTGGTCTAGTCGTTTGGGCCGCTGGGAATAAAGGGAGGAAATTAACGCAAGAATTGATGACCAAGCTTCCGAGCGTCCAGACCAACAAGCGTGGTATCACCGTCGACGGTATGCATTTCTCCAGTCCACACATGTAACATTTTTTCTTCCTCTCCCACTTATCCTCCCACCTTCCCCTCTCTAGATTTCCTCCACATGCACGGCACCAATGACAGCATCTTTGCCATCGGTGACTGCACAGCCACGTCCTACGCCCCTACCGCACAAGTAGCCTCTCAGCAAGGAGCCTATCTCGCTCGCCTACTCACTCAAATGGCGCGCAAAGACAACTTACAAGCCAAACTGAACCAACTCCAAGACACTGTTGCTGGTCTTGATGGCGAGGAGAAGAAAAAAGTGGAGTTGGAGATAGACGCCGTGACGAAGCAGTTAGCGAAGAGCAAGTTGAGGCCTTTCCATTATTCGCATCAGGGGTCGTTGGCGTTAGTGTTTTTTTTCGTATGTTTTGACAGTGGCAGGATCTTAATTATCTATGTTACAGGTATATTGGTTCAGACAGAGCTATCGCCGACCTTCCATTCATGAACGGCAATGTAAGCTTATGATTTCTCTTTTTTTATTTGGACACCGTCATTCATCGTAAATTAAAAATTCTTTTCTAGTTCGCAAGTGGAGGTGTCGCCACATATCTTTTCTGGAGGAGTGCCTACCTAAGTACACTCTTCTCTTTGCGTAACCGCACGTTCGTAGCTACCGACTGGCTGAAAGTCAAGTTGTTCGGACGGTATGTTTCAAAAAAAGGTCCTATCTTTATCGTCATTACCAGTGCTGACTACGGATTTCGTCAGAGATGTCAGTCGAGAGTGAAAACTTTGGTTCTTTTTTCATTCTTTTTTCATTGTAGCCATTCCTTCAAATTTTTATTATCCTAGACCAACCCATAGCCTTATATTAGCGAGCGAAAGCCGGTCTTTGAGTAATGGACCTTTTTTATAAAAAAAAAAAAAGAAAAAAAGAAAGATAGACTGTTACTTACTATAGTAGTAGGCCTCGCCCAAGTCACGCTTCGTACTTCTTCCACCACGCGCCTACCATTGTTCGTCTCCCTCACAAACTATTGGGTCAATCTTAATCCACAGGCCATACCGAAGAAGCTTCAGGAGATGTGATAGTAGTATTGTGCGCCACACAAATCCCACCCGGGTATGAATAGTATGCAACTCCCTTGTATTCTTCAAGGGGAAAGTTCCATGCGATGAGCGGCTTTTTACTTTATGAGTCACGCCAACAACTCTCCTCAGGAGTTACCTTACAGTCAACGTCAGTAAATTTTTAGCTAGATCCAATCTGTTTCGCTCTTCAGCAAGCCGTCAATACCTCTCTATCTGAATATAGGACAAAGGCAGTCGTAACAACCCTCGATGGGAAATTTAATATTTAAAATGTTTTCTCCTAAAATGTCTTATGTAGTAGATGAGGTTTCCAAAGTATTTTGATGCTTGTGCTTCCAAAAACCCAATAAACTCAAGGTAAACTAGTAAGAGAGGTAAGCGCTATGTACAATGACATGTACAACCATAGGCGCTGCACGACAACATCGAGGATTATGCCAAGTGTGTGTGTACGCCTAACCTAACAAGAAGGCCCAGAGTTTCCAATTGAATGGTACTGTAATAGCCACTGAAGCCAGACCTGTCCGGACATTATCACCGACGATTCGCCATTGTTTCTAAGGCTCCTTCATGACCGAGAACCTCAAGGCATGCGTGAGAACGGTACGGTAAAACATGAGGTAGGAGTACATAACCTTGCTCGACTGGACAGGCCACCCTCTATCCCAGGTTCAACCAGATTGAACTGTCACGTCTTCCTCTCCTCACTCTCTCTTTTCCCATTTCCTGGAGGAACACAACATCCATGTCTTCTACAAGTACCCCGGACAACGTGGATGACCCCCGCCTGCTCTATCACACCGACCTGCTTCTACTCTCTATCGTTGGTTTGTTCTTTATCGTCAGGTTGCCTCGAATAATCGCTCTCTTTGGCACTACCTCGGAGTGGTTCGATGGTCACATCCTACGTTATATCCCTTACCGCCCCTCTACTCGTGTAGTTCAGTCTACACACAGGTCTCGCCCGCCACCAAGCCCCAAGGAATATGCCTCGGACAACTCTCACACTCTCTACTCTCATGCCTCCCATGCCTCCCATGCCCAACGGGTCACAGAGAAAGGTGCTCCAGTAACAATGCATTATCCTCCCCATGTCGCTTCATGCATCAAGTTCCTACGCCCTTTTCTCAAACTCCTACGTCTACGAATATCACCTGGGTTCTCAATAGCCCAATCATTTATCCTTTCCGTTTATTTCTCATGCTTGGTCTATGCCTCCTTTTATAAATCCAACATCTTCACAGACAATTCCCGCACTGGCTGGGTCGCCATCGCCCAACTCCCTTTTGTCTTTGCCTTTTCCCAGAAAAACAACATGATAGGCTCACTTCTTGGTTATGGATATGAAAAAGTAAACCATCGCCAACGTCCAACAAAAATATATATCATCATGCTCAAATCTCCGATTTATAGATGAATTTCATGCACCGGTTTGCTGGAACATTAGTGGTGCTAGCTGCCAACATCCATTCACTTCATCATTGTGAGTTCCTTTAAACCTCCGTGGATATTAAATTGGCCTCATATTCCAAAAAAAAAGTTTACATTTGGTCCCTTGAAGGGACCGCAGCGCAATTGTTTGCACAACCACACACCATCTGGGGGACTGTCGCGCTTGCCTGCGTCGACTTGATTTTCTTCTTCTCAACCCAATATTGGCGTGAAAGAGCGTACAATGTCTTCTTGACAACACATATCACAGGTTTCATGCTTGTCCTTCCTGCTGTATGTATATATTTTTATGTGCGCTGAACATCTAATTCATGGTTTACATTTCGTGTTACAGGCATACCTCCATAAACCCTCAACGCTTCCCTTCATCTTTGTCTGTATAGGCATCTTCAGCTTCGACCATTTCATGCGTATCCTCAAAACCCGTATCACAACTGCCATCATCCGTCCTATCCCCGAGCTCGATTCAACCAGGCTTGAGATTTCCAAATACAATGCTGGCTGGCGTGCTGGGCAACACATCCGCCTCCGTGTGCTCTCCTCGGGCATGGGCTTGATCGGATGGGCCGAGGTTCACCCGTTCACTATTGCCAGTGTTAGCCGCGGCCAGGAGGGCGTTGTTTTGATTTGCAAGAAGACGGGTGCTTGGACCAAGAATCCCAGTGTTAGCCGCGGCCAGGAGGGCGTTGTTTTGATTTGCAAGAAGACGGGTACTTGGACCAAGAATCTCTATGAAATTGCCAAGTTGGGAGGGTATACGAGGGGAGAGATTGGGCGTAAGGTTACAGTTGTTCTTGAAGGTCCTTATGGTCAGCGATATCATGGTGATGGTACCAGAAAATTACTCAATAACGACCCCTTTTCAAATAGGCGGACCGGGTCACAGACTTTTTTCGAGTTTCTCAGCTGCAGTATTGGTTGCAGGCGGCAGTGGAATAACTTTTGCTCTTTCGGTCATCCAAGATCTCGTCCAAAAAGACCTTAAAGGGGAAAGCCGCGTGAAAGTCATCGAGTTGGTCTGGATCGTCCAGGATCCAGGTTAGCAAACCTCGCGGCCTCTGGTTCGGAATACTAAATACTGAACTGACCAACCTGCTTATACAGCATCTCTCACCGCCCTCCTCCCAAAATTCACCTCACTTATTGAGCAGAGCATATTTACCCCTCTCAGAATCAGTATTTTTTATACCCGTGCCGCAACCGGGAAATTCCCCTTTGCTCCTGAAACTTTCTTCCAACCTGGGCTTACACTTGCGCCTGGACGTCCCCGATTCCACAGGGTGCTTGATACTGCCATTAGTCGTGCGGTGGGGTTGGGGTCAGGCGTTAAAGATGATGAGAGTATTACAGGGTTGGTGGTAGGCGTGTGCGGTCCTACAAGCTTAGCGGATGATGTAGTAGAGGCAGTGAATAATGTGGAAGCTGTTAGGAGAGACCAAGTCGGGGGTATAGAGATTCATGAAGAGTGAGTTTTTATGGGCCACCGATAACGGATATTTTTAATTGTTTTTTTAAAAATTCCCAGGGTTTTCGGATGGTGATCAGTCCAGTACTGCCATCGATCTTGGGACGTGTACTATCGCAACGCGTCTACTATTCTACACCGACTCTTCAAGTAACGGCGACGTCGAGTTGCATGTCTTCTTTTTTCTTCTTTTCCTTTGTTGATCCTATTCTTATTCACATATGATACGAGAGCACAAACTTACAAGCGCGCACGCACACACACAAGGTTTTTACGAATTGGTTAGAAGTACATTTATTCAGGTAGTAGTATGTACAGTTTTTCTTTGTAGATAGGACTTCGAAACTTCTTTTAGGCTACTACAATCATCTGAGCCGGCAATGTAATGTATGTGTAGAATATCTGTACTTATATGTGATTAGGTACAACTTGTGTATTTTTTTAAATTGGTTGGGATTGTTCTTGTGACATGCATGGCGGCGAAAAATGGGCGTTTATAGTATTATTATTTTAAGATCCTATACAAAACCAGTATACGATTTGCAATATCTTGAAACTAGGGAATGAGAGAACAGAACAAAACCATATATCTAGCATCCCCAAATCCTAAATAAAAACAAAACTGGTACGATTTGCAAGATCCTGATTCCTCGCAACTTCCGTGAGATTTCGTCCCCCATCAGTCCTATTGAAGACGACGACGCCTCCATCAAGGTTGGCGCCAGCAATCAAAAACCTCTCTCCACCATCAGCGACACGACCGATAGCCATGCTGCGGATCTGCCGAAGGCCAGTAAAGACTTGCCTTTGAAGCGTGAGTGCACCAGAGCCAGCAGCAACTGTTGAATGATGTTCACGTTGCTTGAATTGCCTGGCGTGTAGTCGACACTTGGTTGACTTGGTGACAACATTGCCGAAACCTGATGTTGTTGG
>Ga0193743_1002883_pt1 | contig 11730 bp, 12 predicted proteins | sample L2c2metaG_FD_143038 | JGI IMG/M metagenome (GOLD analysis project Ga0193743, IMG submission 143038) | Soil microbial communities from a riparian zone of the East river system, Colorado, United States - L2c2 | ecosystem: Environmental > Terrestrial > Soil > Riparian zone | place: USA: East River... | reverse complement strand
CTCCCAGTCGCCGTCCTGCCGCTGGTGCGCCTGCACCGGCCGGCAATCGCCGTGACCTTGATCGCCGCTACAGCAGGACCAGCCCGATTTCGTCTTGAGGGTGCGATACCAATCATGATTCGCGGCGTGGCCGTCGCCCCAGTCGCCGCTCTGTGCCCGCGCTGGCCCGATCAACACGACGGCTGAACAAAGGCTCACCAGCGCGACCGGCTTGCCCTTCTTCTCCTCAATCAGCACGCGCAGCGCCTCCTCGTAGCGATCGACGAACTGCGTCGAATCGAATTCGCCCTTTGCTGATCGATGATCTTCTCGGCGATTTCCAGCATGGGCGGATCGGGCAGCGGCAGGTCGGGATGGCCGATCTCCTCGGCCTCGCGCACCTCCTCGTGTGTGCGCAACGTCGTCAGCAGGATCTTATCGCCGCGCAGATCACGGCGAAGGCTTGCATGCCGGTCTTGCCGGACGGCACCAGGTGACAGGGCACGTCCCAATAAAGCCGGTCGACACCGCTGAAACGCTGTCGTTGCAGCAACGATAGAGAGACTAGATCGTGTGGCCCGTTCGCGATGATGAGACATCCCGGCAGCAAGACACGCGGTGCACATGTTCATACCTTCCTCATGTCGAAACGGCGGGTATGAATTTATTCGAATGTGAGTCTGCCGCAAGGCAAACGTGCGGGCCGACCTATCGAAACGCGCCCGAAAAGAAAACTGCCAACCCGAAGAACACGATCGCCACCACCAGCAACGGCACGCCGAGAGCGACTTTGAGCTCGAGCACGGAGTTCGAGGGGTTCTTCGGATCGTAGTGCACAAGCACCAGGTTGCCCGTGGGATAGCGCGAGGCCGCCGCTTCGGCGATGGCCTGCGAGGATGCCGACTTGCCGCCGAAGCTCACCTGCGTGCTGTGGTACTCGTGATCGTTCACCCGATATGAATATTCGACCACCGGCTCGTAGAAGGTCGTGAGCGTGCCGCTCTGCGCGCCGCCGACTCGCTTGCGATAATGCTCGACGCCGCTCTTGACGATACGGCCGCCGATGGCCGGCCAGCCCGACGCCTCGGCGACCTGGCGGCGCGCCATCCACAGCATGGCCACCAGCATAAGTCCGCCCAGGGTGAAGAAGGCCATGCCCGGCAGGAAGGCCTTCTCGGGAAAATACGCCGACAGCCCGTCGAAGATGGCCGAGATGTTCCAGAACACCGCCAGCACCGCGAGGCCGCCCAGGAAGATGGCAGCGGCGATGACGTAGAGCCAGCCGACCGGCACCGGCGGATCGCGCTCCAGCAAGGCGTTCTCGGGATTCTTCGGATCGTAGTAGACTGGCACCGTGGCGCCGACGCTGTAGTGGTTGAGCGCCTGCTCAAGGCGAGCGCTGGCGATGTCGCCAATGCCGATGCGCGTGCTGCGAAACACGCGATCGCCCAGCGTGTACTCGTATTCGACATCGGCGACGTTGTTGACCTTCGTCACATCCGCCTGCTGCCGATGATGCTGGGCGCGCAGCGTCGATCGCACGATGCGGCCGCGCGTCGAGGGCCACGCCGCGGCATGGCGCACCTGGGTTCCCTTCCACAGGATCACGCCGGCGAGCGATACCGGCAGCGCCATGAAGAACAGCGCCATGATGAGGTCCCCGGGCAGGAAGATGGGGGACACGGCGAGCGCCGAGCCGCCGGCCGCCAGCCACCAGAATTGCTGCGGCAGGTGGTCCGGGCCGGCCTGGAAGCGGAACCAGCCGAGCGCGATCAGCAGGCCGCCCAAGAGACCCGCGACCGCGGCACCGAGGCGCATCGCATAGCCCGCGGCCGTCGTCGTGGAATCCTCGACCGGCGTGGCGCGCCGCCGCACATCGACCGACAGCGTGGCCGGCCCTTCCTTGGCGAAGGCGCTCGCCATCGCCAGCGACATCCGGCTCGCCATCTCGATCGCCTCGTCGCTGGTCGGCGCCCGCACCGTGAGGCGGGTGTGGCGGACCCTGATCTGGTTGGGCAGCGACTCGAGCATCGCGTCGGCCGAATAGACATGCATCGCGGCGTCAAAGGCGCGGGTGACGCGAGCATCGTCGCGCTCGGAGGTGGTTGCGAGCTCGACGGTCGCGGCCATGCTCTTGGCCATCCACGACGGCACGGTGTCGCGCAACGACCACAGCACGATGGCGAGCACGAGCAGGCCGATGCCGACCACCACCCGCTTGCCGATCGCCGATTCCTTGGCGACGCGCGACGCGCCGTTCTGCGACGCGCCGCTGCGCGGCCCCGGGTCCTTCAGATTGCTGTCAGCGATTTCCATCACGCACCCCCAAGGGTTGCCAAAGCTGTTGCCAGAGGTGTTGCTAAAGGCCTTCCCAGCACGACGTCGCCACCAGGTATTTGGCGAGCGCCATGTAGCGTTCCCGGGCCACGATCCCGCGCGCCGCCAGGGAATTCTGGAGTCGGCGCAGCGTGTGATCGACGTGCTGGCGCTCCTCGCCGATCTCGGCGATCCGCGCCAGGCAATCGTCGGTCCGCTCGTTGGCGAGGCAAGCCGGCGCCTGGAACGAGTGGGCCGGGTCGGCGCCGAAGACGCCGATGCAGTAGCCGACGAGAAGCTCGCTGTCGGTGCTGGGCTCCTCGCCCGCCGCCGATGGTGCGGGAGGTCCGATCCAGGTCGCGGCGGCGAGCGCGATCGCTGTCATCAGTCTCATGCTGGCGCACTCCGCGAGTGAATGTCGCCTCAGCATGCCGCAAAGCCGGACACGGGAATGTGCGAAGACTCACACCGTTCCTAGAGCAGGAAACTCAGGCCCGAAACGATCAGGAGAAGGTTCACCGCAAGGGCGAACTGGCGGTCGTTCAGCCACTTGAAGCACGCCATGCCGCAGGACGAGCCGATCAGCATGGCCGGCACATAGACGATTCCCGCTAAGTCGAAATGCTGGGCGCCGGCGCCCAGGCTCGACAGCGCCAGGATGGCGAGCGCCGCCAGCTGCACGATCAGGATGAACGGCTGGTAGAGGCCGCGCTGGCGCTCCTTGCTGAGACCCTTGAAGCCGCACCAGATGGTGACGAAGGCTCCGGGGAAGGCGGCCGCGCCGCCGGTGACGCCGCCCAGGAAGCCCGCCACCCCGTCGAACAACGCATGCTGGCGGCGCACGACGATCGGCCGGCGGAAGATCATGAAGGCGGCGTAGAGCACCAGCAGTGCGCCGATGATGTGGACATAGAGGACGGGCCGGCTGTGCAGCAGGCAATAGACGCCGACCGGCAGGCCGACCGCGGCGCCGGCCACGAAGGGTCGGAGGCCGCGCCAGTCGATGTCGCGGCGCAGCGACCACACCATCAGCGCCTGGCCCGCGACGCTGCAGATCATCATGATCTCGACGACCTGCACCGGATCGTCGAGCAGGTGGAACAGCATGGCGCCGCAAATCGCCGAAAAGGCGAAGCCCGCGATGCTTGACGAGAGCGCGGCGACGAACACCGCAGCCATCGCCCACGGCGAGACGGCCGCCGGATTCGCCAGCGTCAGCACGCCGACATAGGCCGCGAGCGCCGCCGCGCCCGCGCCATAGAGGGCCGCGCGCTTCTGCCCGGCCATCCACGGCCGGTCGCGCAAGGCTTCGGCCCGCGCCTGGCGCGACAGGACGATGGGAGTCGACGACACCGAATACACAGGCGGGAGCGCGGCCTTCTGAGGCATGGCCTCTGGCATCCTTCTGGCGAAACGCACGGATACTCGCGGAAGGCGCGCACGCTAGGCGCAGCGGATTCCGCGCGCATCGGGGGTTTCCCCTATTTTGCCGTCGCCCTCTCCCCATTTTGCGGCGCACCACGCACGCACCGTTGCGCCGCTCCGTCAGTTGTGAAAGTCTCGCGACTTTCTCGCCGAAAAGGAGGCGTCCGATGGATTGGTTCCAGCAATTGCGCGCGGCGCTGCCCGCCTACTATCCGCCGGGCAGTCCGGCGGACGTCGTGGGCTACCTGCAGGGCAGCGGCAATCCGATGGACTGGCGGCGCCTCATGCAGAACGGGCGCGAGCAGATGATCGTCCTGGGCAGCGTGCCGCCCACGCATGAAGACTGGGTGGCGGCGGGGGTCGCCCAGCGCGGATCCGTCCAGACCATCCGCACCGCCGATCTCGCCACGTTCATCATCACCTACGGCGGCTTCATCAGGCGGCCGTGGGGCAAGATCTCGACACTGTCGATGGAGGTGGCGCGAAACTACGCCACCGTGACGATCCCGCAATTCAAGCGGAACGCGCCCCGCAAGTAAGCGCGCGCGGTCAGAGCGCCGACAGCGGATCGGGGCCGTAATCGTTGGGCCCGGCCGTGCCCCTGAGGAAGCCGCATTCGATCAGGTACCAGAGGCCGCCGATCACCGGCACGAAGATGATGAGGATCCACACGCCGCTCTTGTTGCGGTCGTGAAAGCGCTTGATCCCGACGGCGATCGAGATCCAGGTCACGAGGATGCCAAAAAGAAGCAAAACGATGCTGGTGACCGGTCCCATTCTGGCCAGCGCCTCCTGCGGATCATCCGACATCGCAACATTGCTGCCGAGAACGGCAAAGAGGATCGCCTCGACGACAAAGATGGCGAGAGCAACCAGCCAGAACTTGGCGCGATTGGTGCGCCCCTGAAATCCGAACAACAGATTCGTCATTGTTGTCTCCCTCGTTTCATCGGTTCCGGTCAGGGCTTCTATCGCGTCTCAACGTCAACTGACAGCCGCAGGATACTCTGCCCTGTCGCGCACCGTCTGTGGGCAACCCCACGGTGAAAATGAATTCTATTGCGGCAGAGCTACCGAAAGTTGTTGCTTGATCGTCACGGTGCTTGCCGCGAGACCCGCGCCAGGGCGATGTAGGCCCAGCCGGCGAAGAGCAGGGAAACCCCGCCGACCGTGGCCGACGTGAAGGTGTGGCCGTAGGGCAGCTTCATCACCAGCAGGGCGGCGACCACGAGCGCCACGCAGCCCGACAGCAGGAACCAGCTCCAGCCTCTGAGGCGTCGCACTCGCAGTGCAAAGGCGATCTGCGTCAGGCCATGCAGGGCAAAGACAATCGCCATCAGGATGGTGAGCGTCACCACGCCCTCGAACGGGTCGAGATAGACGAACACGCCGCCGATCGCGGCCACCAGGCCCAGGGCCAGGTGCCAGGCGAACTGGGCCTCGCCCTTCATCTTGCCCGACTGCGCGATCTGCACGATGCCGACGAAGATCAGGACCAGGCCGAGGACTTCGTTGGGCGCGATCGAGGAGATGGCGGGAACGACGATCGCCACGCCGCCCGCCGCGATCAGCAGGCCGCCCAGCAGGATGAACAGCAGCCAGTGCGACTGGAAGAAACCGGCGATGTGGTGGCCCTCGCCGCGCCCTGCTTCGTGTGGATCCATCTCGCCCCTCCGTCGCCTCTCCCCGTGCCCGCGCTGTTGGCGGCGCGGTCGAGCTTACGGCGCGGATTCCTCAGGTAGAAGCCGTGAAATGCACACCGCGCAGGGAGATCTGCTCCGCGAGGTCTGTCCGTCGCCCTGCATTGCCGTCATACTTTTGTCATTCGGCGTAAAGGGGATGATCGTCGCATGTCCAACAAGTTCACTCGTTATATTCTGATTGCCATGGCACTGGGCGTCGTCATGGGCGCCCTGGTCTACGACTATCTTCCACAGGACCGGGCCGACATCGCGTCCAGCATCAACCTGATCGCCTTGCTGTTCCTGCGGCTGATCAAGATGATCATCGCGCCGCTGGTCTTCGCCACCCTGGTCGGCGGCATCGCCCACATGGGCTCGGGCGCCAAGCTCGGCCGCATATTTGCCAAGACCATGGGCTGGTTCGTCTGCGCCTCCTTCGTGTCACTGCTGCTGGGCATGGTCATGGTCAACCTGCTGCAGCCCGGCGCCAACTTCCCCGGCACCCTGCCCGAGAAGGGCCAGTCGACCGGCCTGCCGGTCTCCGCCTTCTCGATCGAGAAGTTCCTCACCCACCTGATCCCGACCTCGATCGCCGATGCGATGGCGCAGAACGAGATCCTGCAGATCGTGGTCTTCGCGGTGTTCTTCGCCGTCGCCATGGGGGCGATGCCGGAGCGTTCCAGGCCGATGCTGAAGCTGATCGAGGATCTCGGCCACATCATGCTGAAGGTGACGGGCTACGTGATGCTGTTCGCGCCGATCGCGGTGTGGGCGGCCATCATGGCGACGGTCTCCAAGAACGGCCTGGGCGTGCTGTGGAAGCTGGTCCAGTTCATGGGCGGCTTCTACCTGTCGCTGATGATCCTGTGGGGCATCCTGGTCGCGGTCGGCTTCATCGTGCTGGGGTCGCGCTATCGCCACCTGCTGCGGCTGATCCGCGAGCCGCTGATGATCGCCTTCTCGACCGCGAGCTCGGAGGCGGCGTACCCCAAGACCCTGGAGGGGCTGAACCGCTTCGGCGCCTCCACGCGAATCTCGAGCTTCGTGCTGCCGCTCGGCTATTCGTTCAACCTCGACGGCACGATGATGTATTGCACCTTCGCCGCCATCTTCATCGCCCAGACCTATCATATCGAGATGTCGCTCGGCACGCAGTTCGCCATGCTGGCGACCCTGATGATCACCTCGAAGGGCGTGGCGGGCGTGCCGCGCGCCTCGCTGGTGGTGATCGCGGCCACCCTGGGCCAGTTCAACATCCCCGAGGCGGGTCTTTTGATGATCATGGGCATCGACACCTTCCTCGACATGGGCCGCAGCGCCACCAACGTGATCGGCAATTCGCTGGCCACCAGCGTGGTCGCCAAGTGGGAGGGCGAGCTCGCGCCCGAGCACGAGATGCGGCTCGACGATGCCGTGCCGCCGGACGCGATCGCCGGCGATCCGGTGCGCGCCTGATGCGCTGGGGGTCGATCCACGGGCGGCCGGTGCGAGGGCCGATCGCGGCGGCGTGCCTGCTGCTGGCGGCGGTACTGTTGCCGGGCCCCGCGCCGGCGCAGGAGGGCGGGCTCAGCCCGACGCTGGCCAACATCAAGGCGACGCACACGGTGCGGCTGGGCTATCGCGAGGCCTCGCCGCCGTTCTCCTTCCTCGACCAGGCCAACCGGCCGATCGGCTACAGCCTGGAGCTCTGCCAGGCGATCGTCGATGAGATCGGCGTCGAGGTCGACGACCCGTCGCTCAAGATCGAGTACGTCCCGGAGACGCCGGAGACCCGCATTCCCGCGCTCCTGAACAACAAGATCGATCTCGAATGCGGCTCGACCACCGCCAATGCCGAGCGCGCCAAGCGGGTCGCCTTCTCGCCGCTGATCTTCGTGGCCGGCACCAAGCTCATGGTCCCCAAGTCGGCGCCGGTCTCGTCCATCACCGACCTCAAGGGCAAGACCATCGTGGTTACCAAGGGCACGACCAACGAGCAGGCCATCCAGGCGGCGGACAAGAAGTTCTCGCTGGGCCTCAGGATCGTCACCGCCGACGACCACGAGCAGGCCTACAGGATGCTGACCGACGGCAAGGCCGACGCCTTCGCCACCGACGACATCCTGCTCTACGGCCTGATCGCCCGGCACAAGGCGCAGGGCACGATGAAGGTGGTGGGCGATTTCCTGTCGTACGAGCCCTACGGCATCATGTTCCGCAAGGGCGAGCCGCAGCTTACCGCGGTGGTCGAGCGCACCTTCCGTAAGCTCGCGACCGAGCACGACCTGCTGCCGCTCTATCGCACGTGGTTCATGCAACGCCTGCCGACCGGCGAGCGGCTCGGCATCGACATCTCACCGCAGCTCGAGGAGAGCTTCAAGGTGCTCGACACCTCGCCGGGCGCCAACAACTAGGGCGGCGGCTCACAAAGTCTCGCTTTGCTCGGCAGGAACGTCGGCCGGCAGCACGCAGTCGATGACCAACTCGACGCCACTACAGATCGGCGGCGTCGTCCACCGGTCCGGCAGCCAGTTCACCGAGCTGACGGTGCGCCAGGCCGGCGCCGTCGCATGCAGCGCTTCCGCCCCGGCTGCCGCAGCAAGGGTGAGGATCGCCAGGAGAATTGCGCCATGAGCGTTCATCGAAGGCCCCGTTTGGGTACGGGCCATTCCTAAGGCACAACCGGCGGTTCTCTCTGTGCTGTTCCACACACTTCGCTGTGACCGCCCTGTGGCGGCTTTGCGCAATGTCATGGCTCATCCCTGGGATCAATTGACCGCGAACAAGGATATCTAGGCCGCCTCCGCCTTGTGCCCCGGGTAGTCCGCGTCGAGCACTGGCGGGAACGGCCCGCCGAACCTGCCGATGGGCACGGTGTGCGTCACCAGCCCCGCTTCGGCCGACCAGAGATGCAGCTGGAAGCCGGGCGGTTCCATCACGAAGGTCGTGCTGTTGTCCGGTATCAGGTCGAGCGTCACCTGGTGGGCGGTGCTGGGCGCCACCGAACCGACCGTGCCGCCCCAGCGCACGGTGATGGGCCGGTGATGATGGCCGCAGACCACGCGCTCAATATTGTCGACGCGGCGCAGCACGCCTGACATTGCCTGGCCGTTGCGGCAGTTGATGCGGTCCATGTCGGCGAGCCCGGTGCTGAAGGGCGGATGATGCATGAAGACCAGCGTCGGCTGGTCACGCCGCTCGGCCAGCCGCCCCTCGAGCCAGGCGAGCCGCTGGGCACACATCTCGCCGTGGCCGTACCCCGGCACCACGGTGTCGAGGCCGATCAGCCGCATCTCGTGACCTTCGATCGTGTAGTGCAGGAAGCCGTCGTCGTTCTTCATGTAGCCGTCCGGGCCGAACTCGGCGAAAAGCTCGGCGCGGCGGTCGTGGTTGCCGGGCACGAGATAGACCGGCATGGAGAGCGGCTTGAGGATGTCGCGCAGCACCTCGTATTCCTCGGCGAGCCCGCAGTCAGTGAGGTCGCCGCTGGCGATCACCAGGTCGGGCTTGCGCGGCAAGTCTTCGAGCTTGGCCACAGCCGCTTCGAGCATGGCGTTGGTGTCGACCCGGCCGTACGCGATCTTGCCGCGCGGCCGGATATGCATATCGGTGATCTGGGCGATCATCATGGGCAACTCCTCTTTGTCTACTAATTCGTCATCCCGACCGGAGCTTCGCGCTCCGGTCGGGATGACGGCTATGGCAATTTCAACGAAGTCTGCTCGACGTAAGGCCGCATCAGCTCGTCGGCCTTCTTCTGGGCGTCCTTGACCGCCTGATCAGCCTTCTTCTTGCCGTTCATCATGGCCTGGATCTCGTCCTCCAGCGCCTTGCGCACCGCCACGGTCTGGTAGGTCGCAAACCACGGCTTGGCATAGGGCAGCTGGTCGAGCGCCACCTTGGCATCCGGATTCTTGGCGATGAATTCCTTCATCTCCGGCTTGTCGTAGGACGATTTGCGCGGCGCGAAGTAGCCGGTGAAGCGGCTCCAGCCACCCAGGGTCTCGGGCGTGGTCAGCCACTTGATGAACTTCCAGCCGGCCTTCTTGCTGTCCTCGCTCTGGCCCGCGAACATGACCAGCGAGGCGCCGCCGATCGGCACCGCGTTGCGCACGTTCTTCGGCACGAAGGCCACATCGTAGGCCTGTTTCATGTTCTCCCGAATGAAAGAAAGGGACCCGGTCGACAGCAGCACCATCGAGGCCTTGCCGGCGAAGAACTGCGTCGACACGCCGCCCGCCTCGGTGACGCCCTGCGGCATGACCTTGTGCTTGAAGATCAGGTCCTCGACGAAGCGCGCCGCGCCCAGCATCGAGGGCTGGTCGTAATAGACCTCGCCGCCATACTCCTCGTTGAAGTAGCGGCCGCCGTTGGACATCGAGAAGGCTTCCATCAGCCAGCCGAGATAGTCGTATCCCGCCGGCATCAGGAAACCGTAGCGGTCGCCCTTGGTGAGCTTCTTGGCGGCATCGACCAGCTCGGCCCAGGTGCGCGGCGGCTTGGCCGGATCGAGGCCTGCCTCCTTGAAGTGCTCGACATTGTAGTAGAGCAGCGGGGTCGAATTGTGGAACGGCACGCCGTAGAGCTCGCCATCGACCACGGCGTTGGCATGCAGCGCCGGCCAGAAGTCCTTGAGGTAGTCGTCGCGCGTGGTCTCGTCGGCCTTGAGCATCGGCTCGAGCGAGATAATGTCGCCGGAGAGTTTCAGGTCGACATTGAAGTTGGCGCTCATCAGCACCACCGATGGTGGCTTGCCGGCCTTGGCGGCGGCCTGCGCCTTGAGCTTGGTGTCGTCGTAGCCGCCGGTATAGACGGCGGTGACCTCGACCTCTTTCTGGCCCTCGTTGTAGAGCTTGGTGAGCCGGGTCATCTCGCGCGCGAGCTTGCCCTCGACGGGCACCGGAAAGAAGAACTCGATCTTGGTCTGCGCCCAGGCCGGCAGTGCGGCCGTGGCGAAGGTAAGCGCCAACGCCCCCATCCCCAAACGTGTGACGATCGTCATAAAAGACCTCCTAGCCTTTCACTCCACTGAAAACGAAGCTGTCGACGAAGCGGCGCTGGAAGGCGACGAACGCCACCGCCAGCGGCGCCATGACAAGAAGCGTGCCTGCGGCCAACACGCCCCATTCCTTGCCGCCCTCGGCGCCCATCGCGAAGGAAGCCAAACCGATGGTCAGAGTCTGATTGCTGGGACTGTTGATCACCATCAGCGGCCATAGAAACTCGTTCCAGTGCGCGGTAATCGAGACGATGGCGAAGGCCACCAGGCCGGGCTTGGCCATGGGCAGCAGCACGTACCAGATGATCGCCCACCACGGCGCGCCATCGATGGCGGCAGCCTCCTCGAAGTCGCGCGGCAGAGCGAGGAAGGTCTGGCGCATCAGGAAGGTGCCGAAGGCCGAGGCGAAGTATGGCGCCATCACGCCGGGCAGCGTGTCGTAGAGGCCTAGGTCGACCACGGTGCGCAGGTTGGGCACGATCAGCGCCGGCGGCACCAGCATGAGTTGCAGCAGGAAGGCGTAGAACAGAAAGTCGCGGCCGGGAAAACGCAGGCGGGCGAAGGCGTAGCCGGCAAGACTCACCGTCACGCACTGCACTACGAGCACGCCGGCGACCACGATGATGGTGTTGACGTAGTAGAGGCCGAACGTGCCGCTATCGAGCGCGTTGCGAAAATTCTCCAGGGTCGGATGCAGGTCGGGCAGCAGGGAGGCCATGTCGGCGCTGCCCGCGCTCTCGGGCCGGAACGAGGCGACGAGGGTCCATAGGAACGGCGTGGCCCACAGGAAGGCGATGGCAGACAGGAGGGCGGCGAGCAGGGCTCCACCGAGGTGCTTGCGGAGTCGCATCGTCATGCTCCCTCTCCGCCGCGCAGCGGGGGAGAGGGCGGGGCCCATTGCGAAGCAATGGGAGGGTGAGGTGGTGCGCGATACGAAGACGGTGTGCGGGTCGTGAGGTCGATGACCCACCTCACCCTCCCCGCGCTGCGCGCGGGTCCCCTCCCTCTCCCCCCGCGACGACGCGGGCAGAGAGGGCTGTTCATGCTGGAGCTTTCCAGTGCTCTATCCATTGCCGCGCGCCCCGCGTTCCATGATCCGGAGCGAGCCGAACGAGATGGCGAGCAGGACCGCCACGCTAATCAGGGTCGCGGCGGCGGCCTTGCCGTATTCGAAGTTCTCGTGCGCCGACTGGAAGATGTAATAGAGCAGCAGGTTGGTGGCATTGGACGGCCCGCCGCGCGTCAGCACGATCACGTGGTCGACGCTGGTCAGAAGCTGGATCAGGGCGATCACAGTCACGAAGGCGGTGGTGGGCGCCAGCGCCGGCAGGATGACGAAGCGCAGGCGCT
>Ga0193743_1002882_pt1 | contig 11731 bp, 6 predicted proteins | sample L2c2metaG_FD_143038 | JGI IMG/M metagenome (GOLD analysis project Ga0193743, IMG submission 143038) | Soil microbial communities from a riparian zone of the East river system, Colorado, United States - L2c2 | ecosystem: Environmental > Terrestrial > Soil > Riparian zone | place: USA: East River... | reverse complement strand
CCGCCTCTGTTCGCTCCATGGAGAAATGAATTCAGAAGTGACGATTCCTCTTCGGCGAGGCCGCTTCTGAAGAGGATTTTGGGTTCCGCCCATTTGACCCTACCAAGTATCTCTCCGCCATCGAATCGGGACAGCAGCTCGGCTAGAACGATGTTGCTGTTTTCCGAGGAAGACTCGACGGTGTCCAGAACGAAAACCCTGATGCCCCAACACCGCTCAATCTCCGCCTGGATCTTTGTCCCCGGACGCGACCATCGAGGAATCGAGAGCCGCGGCAGCCGCGGAGCCCCGTCCGTTACATCGGCCAGCACCAGGCCACTCCGTGCGTCCACGAGTATAAGGCGATAGCATTCCTTCTCCGGATTGAAGCAATCGACCAGAGCACACCGCCGCGTTCGACCTAGACCAGCGCGAGGGTGGCGCTGATTTCTCGACGTCCTCTGGTCCTACACCTTTACCGTTGATCTGCTTCCTTGCTTCCGTGCATCGTTCTTGCTCCGGTCGAGGCATGTCTCCCAAAGGTTAACGACCACTTTGGCTCACTTCGGAGGCTTAGACAACAAGAACCATATTGCAGAACACGACAAAATGAAGGAGCCGCGGCTCTGCGCGCCTAATGCGGCATGCAGTGCTAAGGTTGATCGTTGTCATCTTCGCTGCTGCAAGGCAGGTGACGAAGCAACGTTGTGTCGTTGACGCAACACATCAGCGGAAGAGCTTGCGCTGCAACAGCGTTAGTGGTTGACGAAGTAAGTGGAATCGATGCGGTCTGCTTGCGATGGCAATGAGGACAGGCAACCACCAGATCGTAATAGGTTCACCTGACGCTTGATAGTGCCGTTGGTGATGCTGGGACTGCAGTCCGGGAATGAAGGTACGGTGGCCAATTAGCACCGGAAGACCGTGCCTTCCAGCCGCTATTTTCCGGTGTGTCGTAAATGAAACAACCTCAGTCAGGCAATTGTCCAAAGGGTACGAGTCGGTCACTCAAGCGCCCTCAATCTTCGAGTACCTGCCGGAGTCTGGCAAATCGCGATTGTGGCACTGTCAGAACTTGGCAGACAAGTGCAATCTCCATCACATTCGACGCGTGTCTTTCCCGTCCAGAGATGGAACTCTAATACCGATGACACTTGTTGCGCCGCAGAAGACCGATACGGGCGTGGGTAGTCCCGTGATCATGACCAGCTATGGGGGGTTCGGCGTACCAACGGCACCAGGGTTTTCCGTACTGGTTTCCGTCATGATGGAACTTGGTGCAACATTTGCGCTACCCCACATCCGGGGTGGGAGCGAATTCGGCAGGAGGTGGCATGATGAGGCAAGAGGGCGGAACCGGCAAGTCGCCTTCGATGACTTCATTGCTGCCGCACAGTGGCTATGTGCGAACGGAGAGGCGAGTCCGAAAAGGCTTGCGATCTTCGGCGGATCCAACGCTGGCCTCCTCGTCGGCGCTGCAATGACACAACGCCCGGATCTCTTTTCCGCTGCGCTATGTATTGCCCCGCTGCTCGACATGGTCCGCTACGAGCGGTTCGACCGCGCAATGCAATGGCGACAGGAATACGGAGCCTCGGAAATAGAGGAGGAGTTTCAGGCTCTCTATGCGTACTCGCCTTACCACAACATAGCGGACGATGTTGATTATCCTCCAGTGCTTTTTGTCTCCGGTGATAGGGATGACCGATGTAATCCTGCGCACGTCCGCAAGATGGCGGCGCGGCTGCAGCAGCGCGATGTTCAGTCGAACTCCGTTCTTGTGGACTACAGCCTTGAGCGAGGCCATTCTCCAGTGTTGCCATTGTCTATTCGTATTGAATCCCTTGCACGAAGGCTCGCATTTCTTTGTCGAGAGCTGAATATCACAATCCCTTTCGGAGACTGCCATGATGCGACTTGCGCTTAAAAGCTGGCTCTTGCTCCTCTACTTCGACTTCATCATGCGTTTTCGCGACTTCAACCACTTGCATGACATTATCCGGAACCAGAAGATCGAGCCGGTAACGTCAGGACACACTCCTTCGCATGCGGTCTTGTGTCACGCAATCGATCTGGCTTGCGTCTTTTATTTCAAGCAGGTTTTATGCCTGCAATGCTCTGCCGCAACTACGGTTCTCTTGCGTCAATACGGATGCGATGCGCAGATGGTGATTGGGGCACAGGTACTTCCGTTCAAGTCTCATGCCTGGGTGGAGGTCGAAGGAGTGGTCGTCAATGACAAACCCTACATGCTGGATATTTATCAAGTCATGGAACGCTGCTGATGTGAGGTGCCGCTAATGAGCATCATCTTTGGAATCAAAGAATCTGAAGGCGAAGACGTCTATGAGCGGCAACTGTTTGATCTCGCGCGGGCCACAGATCAATATGCGCCGGATGGCACCTTCGTGCGAGCCAAGAACCATATTGGCATGGGCTTTCAGCCGTATCATACACATCAACGTTCTAATCTAGAATCCCAGCCCGTTGTTGGTGAGAGTGGTAATATGCTCACCCTGGATGGACGGCTTGATAATCAAGCAGAGCTTTGCGATCTGTTGGATATTCATGGGTCCGATACTCCAGATTCGCTGATTGTTCTGGCAGCCTTTGAGCGCTGGGGCGAGGAATGCTTCTCGAGGTTTGTCGGGGACTGGGCGCTTGCGATTTGGTCGCGGTCAACGCGGACTCTCTACCTTGCCCGGGATCACGCTGGTACCCGAACTCTCTATTTCGAAAGGCGGAGTGACACTATCGTCTGGGCCACGTTCCTTGAGACGTTCTTTGTCAAAGAGAAATCTCGAGAGATCGATAGAACGTATGCTGCTCGCTACCTCGCCTGCCAACCCATTTGTGATCTCACTCCTTACAAAGGAATCACTGCCGTAAGTCCCGCCCACTTTGTTGTCTTTCACGGTAACAAAGTTTTTCATAAACCTCATTGGCAATGGGTGCCGCGGAGAGAGGTTCGATATAAGACTGACGTCGAATATGAACAACATTTCTTCCAATCGTTACGATTGGCAGTAAAGCGTCGCATTGGAGGCGGTGCTCCAATCGTAGCCCAATTGAGCGGTGGCATTGATTCAGCATCCATTGTTTCCATGGCGGATCACGTCAGAGCCATTGAGGGAGTGCCGTCCGAACTCCTAAATACTATCTCGTTTTACGATGACACCGAGCCGGATTGGAATGAGCGCCCCTATTTCTCTCAGATTGAAGCAGCGCGGGGCCGAAGGGGCATTCACGTTCCGGTCTCCTTCGGGGATCGCTCTATTGCGTCTCCCGACCCAGGAGAAGGGACTTGGTTCATGCCAGGTTTTGACCTTGGTAGGGCGCGGACCTTCAAAACTATTGATGACCGCCTAAGGCCGAACGGGGTTCGAAGCGTACTTTCAGGGATTGGAGGTGACGAGCTTTTGGGAGGCGTTCCGACGCCGCTCCCCGAACTTGCCGATCACCTCGCTGCCGGTCGCGTTCCGCGGTTTCTAGACCGCTCGATACAGTGGTCACTAGTAAATCGAACACCAGTGGTTCATATGGTGCGTTCCGCGATTGGTTTTTGCTTCGGGTTGTACAGATCCAAGGCCGTAGAGTTCAATAGCCCTCCGCCATGGGTTCCAAGACACCAGCAACACATAGATAGAGATTCAAGAAAGCGTGATCCCGGTCGAAGGGCCTCTTGGTCGCGACGTCCTTCTTCGATCGCAAAGAGGATCGCATGGTGGACGATGCTGGAGACGTTGCCCAATCTCTACCCAACTCCGTTTGACAGAAGAGAATACCGATACCCATATCTCGACAAAGAGCTCGTTGAGTTCCTATCTAGCGTTCCAAGGGAACAACTGGTGCGGCCGGGACAACGCCGTTCACTCATGAGGAGATCACTAAAGGACATAGTTCCAGATCAGGTGCTGAATCGAAAGAGAAAGGGAATAGTAAGCCGGGGTCCTCTTCGGCTCTTCGAGCGTTCGCAAAAGTCTGTGGAAGACTTATTTCGAGATCCCCTTCTTGCCTCATGGGGATTGATCGATGTCCAATGCCTTCTCACTGAGTTGAGGCGCCTGTTAGGAAATCGCGACCCCACGTGGTCGCTTCCGCTCCTCAACACGGTTTACGCGGAGTTATGGCTCCAAGCGTGCAAGCGCAGCGGTCAACTGAGTCATTGAGAGCGGCCACGTGGGCTGCCTACATCCGGATTGTTCGGGCTAGTGTGAAACCAAATTGCCCTTACAGCGAACTCCTTATGTGCAGTGAAATGCATAGAAGGATAAATCAAACAAAGAGAGGAACAACTATGCGATACACGAAACCAGCAATCCTTAGCAAGTCAGCAGCCGGTAAATGCATCCAAATGACTGGCCAGAACAAAATTGGACCAGTACCAGATGGTGCACAGTCATCAGTCGCCGGTTATGGAGCGGACGAATAGTCCATCTCGGGCTCCTGGGAGGCAAATGTCTCCCAGGAGCTTTTTCTATTCACTGCTTCTCGATCCACGGGAGATGTGATTCATTTCAGATGCTGATCTGCCTTCAATATGCGCCAAAGCCTGTATTGTCCCTGCGCTCGTGAATCCGGACGTTCGTAACTCTGAAGCCAGAAGCGAAACCAGTCGACTATGCTCTGTTCCGATGCGTCAAGATCATTTGGACTTTGCAACACATGCTGAGCATTTGGGAGATAAAGCAGGTCTATAGGTTTTCCCTGCTGAAAGAGGGAGGAATAGATCTCCCATTCCATCAGGATTGAGCGTGCACCCAGAGCTTGGATCAGCAACGGCGTCTGAACACGATCCGACTGAAATGCTGGTGCATGCTGTGCCCACTGGGAGAGGTTATCTCCGTAAGGCGTGCCTTTGTGAATCGTCTCTGAGTCTCCTCTTATGTTGGGTGTATCACCAAATAGCTTGTACTGCATGTACCCCTGATCAACGCCGTCGGCCATCGTCGCGGCGGCAAATCGACGAGGCTCCTTCACCAGGAAGCTCTCCACATACCAGCAGGTGCGGCTGAAGCCTGCAATCCCCACTCGTGCCGGATCGATCAAGCCTTCATCTGTCAGTTTGTCGATTGCAGTATCGATTCCGAGGACCTGATCTGCGGCTTCTTGCGACGTAGTGTAATGGGTGCGCCTGGTCTCCACTTGCAAGACCATGAATCCGGCGCTAGCGAGTGGCTGAGCGGCCATCCCAGTTGGGTAGAAACCATCCGTCAGAAAGCGATACGGCTGAAAACCGTGGGTCTGAATGACAAGCGGATAGCGCCTGCCAGCTACAAAGCCGACTGGCTTTACCAAGCCGCCAGTCCAGTTATAGCCGCTGGAATCCTGCCAATGAAAGATGCTTGCTTCTCCCGTTTCGATTGAGGAGAGTTGCGGATTTGGGTCCCATAACATGCGACCTTGCAGGAGTGATTTATCTGTTGCCCAGAGCACCGGATGACTATTTACCGCCTGCTTGATCGTCACTGCGATCTCATGCGAGGTCGTTTCTTGTGTTAAGGACGGTTCGACAGGTGAGGTCTTCGCGGTTTGCACCCAACGCCCGGACCGGAACTCGTATTGTTCAAGAACTGAACGTCGACCTGGATATTCGAACCTAAGGGTCACTTTATCCGCCGAATCCTCAAATGAGGCTGAGCTAAGAAGCAATGCCTTGTCATTTGTACGTTGATCCAGAAGGTCCCAGCGAGAGAATGCGATACAGTTGACTCTCCCCGATGCTGTTTCCAACACCGCCACCGCACAAGGATGACCAAAAACTCTTTTGGCTTCCGCATCATCCCCTAGCGGAGAGAGAAATGTGTCGGTCACGAGGGCTCTGCGACCATCCCTCGACCACATCGCAACTTGCTGGTCAGAGTACCCTAATGTGTAGGCAATGGGAGCCTCTATCATTGGATGTTCCTGACGACTCATGGCGTCGATCAATACATACTGCCTTGGCCGAAACGAATTGTATGCCGAGTGTGAGTCTGGGCTTGCAGGATCAATCCTGAGAGCTGGAAATCCGCTTACCGGCGCATATTCATTCCAAGAAGGAGGAACTATTGCTGCCGGGCGGGAATGAATGATCGTATGGCCGTTCGGCGCAACTGCCAATACATCGGGTGTGTAAGAACCACCGAACCCTGCATCCACATAAGGTTTGCCCAGAGCACGACGTTTCACCCCTTGCAGCTCCCATAGCTGGGCCAAGACCGGATGTCCAGGATCGTGGGGAATCATCAGACTCTCAATTGACCGTCCGCGAATGGATTGGGCTGTCGCGGTATTCTCATGCGGACTCTGGGAACCGGGGTCCGTCGGTTGTTTGGCGGGAACAGTTCCGAGATAAACCACCGTGGAAGGCGAAAAGCTGTAGTAGCGTACATTCTCTGAAGCTCGCGTTAGGCGCTGTACGACACCAATTCTGCGATCGATCCGGCACAATTGCCATTTTCCTCCCGGCCTCTCCCCCAGAAAATACAAGCTCCGCGAATCCTGAGACCATTTGGCCTGGGCGATGACGGGAGCGTGAGCGCTTGGAGTCTCGCTCTCCGGGACGGCGCTGACACTGGCTAGTTGACTAGGTTCGGGCGGTGTTCCTCCCTGATCAATGAAACGCTGTACCTCATCGGTTCTGTATAGCCAGATCGATGATTCAATTTCGTTGGTTTCCGGGAGTCCCCTCGAAGTAATGACGATGAAGTAAGCTCCGTCCGGCGAGAAAAACGGGGCGTCCGTTTGGAGATTCTCAGAGGGAGCGTTGAACCGCGTCATTCGGATGGAATCCATCACAGAAAAGGCACGTGGTTCTGCCTGTGCGTCAGGCGCGAACCCCGCTGTCAGAAATAGACACACAAGAACCAGTGGTTTGCCCCGCATACGTCTCTCCTGTCGAGTCCGCTACGAACTGTTGTGTAAAGTTCAAAAGGAGAGCTTGAGGGCAAATTGCATGGAACGGGAGCCGCCTTCCTGATATTGCGAGGCGACACTCACCAGGCTCTGGTTCAGCATCTTCGTGACCTGTCCGAAAGTCGCCTGCGTGTAGAAAGGATTGATGTAGCCGAAGTTCGGCCTGTTGAAGATGTTGAAGGCTTCGGCACGAAACAGCAGATGTACGGAGTCGTGGATAGGAAACTCCCTTCGCAGTGCGCCGTTCATCTGGAACTCCCCAAAGCCCCGGACAAAATTTCGTGACGCGGTTCCTTGTGCAGTACCGGTCGCAGGAATGAAGGCCGCCTTATTGATTGCTCTTCCACCAGGGTATTGCGATCCATACAGGTAAAGAGGCTGATTGGCCACGAGATTCAGGCCACCATAAAACTGGTTTCCAGTGGTGGGATCAGTCAACGTGTTTCCATTCAAAGTGACAGGAAACGCACTCCGTGACGTGACCCTCGCATCCGCCCCCCAATGACCGGCGATCTTCTCTAGGATGCCACTGGACATGGGATTTGGGATCTCCCAGCTCATGCCGGCGCTAAAACTATTCCTGACATCGAAGTCCGAATTTCCTCTGGTCTGGGCAATCGCGGCATAAGTGGAACCATAGTCGAGGGAATGTGCCCAGGTATACGAAGCTAAAGCCTGAAGTCCCTTGCTCACGCTTCTTTGGAATTTGGTCTGAAGAGCCTGATAGTTCGAGGTAATCCCGCTCGGGATATAGTCCACCGTTCCGAACGACGGATTGAGAGCAGCAAGAGAAAACTGTTGAAAACTGAGCAGGCGCCGACCATTCGCGGCGACATAGTTCAGCGTAAGAGACTGTGATTTGCCGAGAGACTGCTCCAGCGCCACATTCCACTGCAGCGAATAAGGCATCTGGAGGTGTTTTGGGTATGCATAAACGACAGTTCCGGAATATGGCGGATAGCCCGACGGCGAGAACGCAAGTTGAGAAGGAACAACCGGCAACGATGCGGAACTAAGGGGCTGGTAAGCAACAAATCCAACGCTATAAAATCCGCGAGCTGCGATCTGATTGGCAGTGTCGTAGAAGACCCCACCTCCGGCACGAACGACGGTCTGCCAGCCAGCTGCATCATGAGCGGTCCATGCTACCCCGAGACGTGGAGCAAAGCTGTACCATGCGGTGTTCCATAGAGATGTGCCGCGAGGTGCGAACCCGAGAGAGCTTGGATTGCTCAGGCTTCCGGTGAGGGTATAGGGCAAATTTCCGTTTGTCTCTCCGACAGGTGGATTCACCTCCCACCTGAGTCCTAGTGACAGATTGAGCGACCGCCGTACTCTCCACTCGTCTTGAACGTACGCGGCGGTTTCGTTGTATACGGGAGTCGCGGACAACTGTTTTGACAAATACAATGTCCCGCTGTTCGCCAGGGCAGAAGCGGGTGTGTAATAAGCCGCTTGCACCTGAACCGCCACGGGTGACAGTTTCGAAATGAGACGACGGTAGTCCACACCAGCTTTCACCAGATGTTTGCCGAATGACATACTTATGGTGTCCACGACGTTCCACTGCTTCAGACGGCTTTCTGTTGCCTGCGAATTGAGAATTGCCGTTCCGACGCCGGTGGATGACAGGTAGAAGTAGATTCCAGGAGATGTATAGCCGCCCATCCCGGATGCGGATGCGTATCCACTCGGATCAGCCCCGCCAAACGTGTCTAGCGATATCGCTTGCTGTGAGGTGCTGGTTGTGTATCCCAAACGAAATTCATTTGTCATATTCTTGGAAATAACCGATGTTGCGCCCAGGGTATATGTATCCGTTCCCGTGTTGGTTTGAGTGACCTGCGACAGCGTCCTTGAGGCGGCGTAACTCGGTGCGTGACTGTACCGAAAGAAGACGGAAAGGTGTTGGCCGAAAGAATGGTCCCCTCGAATGCTGGTAGAGTCTATTCGGCTCGGGAGGGAATAGCCCCGAGTGAACGTAGCGAGATTGGGGCTTGTCGCCGTCCCGTAGTCGATGTCTTTTGAGGTATTGGTGGGAAGCGGGAAGGCATTCATAAAGGGCTTCATCGCAGCGACCGCATTCTGTCTCATATAGAGATCGGGGACGTATTGTACGGATGCGGCCTGGGGCTGCGTGAGGCGCAAACCCTCATACGAGAAAAAGGAGAAAGTGTTTCCTCCGGCGTTCCTCGATATCGGGATGGGCCCGCCCAGAGTCCCGCCAAAATCATTCTGCCGAAGCGCTGGTCTCTGAGTGCCGTAGTGCTTGTTGAACCAGTCGTTGGCATCAAAGACATTGTTCCGAAGATAATCAAAGACATTGCCGTGCATCTCCGTTGTTCCGGATCGGGTTGCAATGGAAAATTGGCCTCCAGGCGTTCGGCCATACTCGGCAGAGTATGTCGAACTCATCACGCGAAACTCTTGCAGTGCATCGACGGAGAGAAGACTTTGTGTTGTGCCAAGTGCCGTGGACGCTGCCAGCGATCCTCCGGTTGCAGACTGCGGTGTGCCATTTCCAGTACCGGCGCTGGAATTTGCTGATACTCCATCAACAGTGTAGTAATTTGATTCTGTGCGCTGACCGTTCACACTAAAGTTGCCACTGTAATTTATGCCTCCATTCGTATTCACTTGAGGGCTTTGTGATGTCACTCCAGGTGTCATAGAAATGAGATCTTGAAAACTCCTACCATTCAGAGGCATGGTCGCCACGAATTTTCGGTCGACGACGGTACTTACCGAAGCGTCCGTTGTATTGATCGAGATCCCGCTGCCATCTACATTGATGGTCTGATCAGCACTCCCGACTTTGAGCGACAACTGAAGTCGTTTCTCATCTCCAACGTTTAGCGCGATGCGATCGACGACTACATCGGCAAACGAGGTCTTCGATACGGTAAGCGTGTAGTGGCCGGGCTTGAGAAATGGGAATGTTGCCGATCCCATCTTCCCGCTCTCGAGCTGTTGCTCTTGGTTGGTGTCGGAGTTGCGGAGTACAAGATGCGCTCCGGGGATGACCGCCCCTGAGGAATCTGAAACAGAGACTGAGAGGTTGGCAGTACTGGAATCAGCGAGACCGAACTGCGACAGAGATGCCCAGAGGGCGATAACTATTGTCCAGAGAGCAAACCTGCGGAAATGTCCTTCAATTTTGGGCATACGTCTCCTGCGGCCTTCGAAAGCCGTTTATCGATGAATTGGGTGCTACTCGGTGCGGCTTATTGCTGCTGCATGCTGGAGGTGCTGGACAGTGGTGACCAGCCTTCTCTCCTCGCGTTGCACCTCGGCTAGCTGGTTGAGCAACTCAGCGGAGCTACCGGGTGCGGGTGAAGCGTCGGGCGATAAGGCGAAGCCCGCCATCAGTAGCCGGTCCAGACGATCAGCACTCTGTCGGAGCGCTTCTGACGATGCCGACAGCTCCTGAGCGGTACTGATGGAAGGTGTTGCGTCGTGAGGGGGAAGACTGGCCCCTGCCTCTCCGGTCAGAGCGTCTGCGATGGAGGTCAGCTCCGCCTCGCATGCAAGCAATGGACGAGCCAGCAATGCGAGCCAGAGCTGCCGGGCTTGCGTGCTCATAGACGCGAGCTCATTTTGATGAAAATCCCTCCCTCCGATCTGGCTGATGGACCATGCTGTGCGCCGCACCCGAGCGCTGTGGGCGATGATCTCTCGCGCCTTCTGCTGAACGCGATCATTCACGTCCGCTTCGGGGAGAGCGTGGTCTGTTGCCAGTCCGTTGCGCAGCATGGCCGCGAGTGGAACCTGTTTGTTCTCGACAGTGAGAGGTGCACTGGCCTGAACCACTGAGACGCTTTGTGGTGACGATGTCGGCTCGTCTAGTGAGTGGAGATCGAGTTTGAGTGAGTCTCCACCGGGGAGCGTCCGAAGAGAGCGGGCAAGCGCCTGTAGTTGCTGACGTGAAGGCAAGACCCCAGCAATCTCAATCTCGCCGTTCGGGCGCCTCTCGATGTCGACGGCAGCCTGAATCTCTTGCGGCTGTCCGTCCAGAACCTGCAACGCGTGGAGCAACGGAACCCAGGATTCGATCTTGCTGGTCCGGCGACTGGAACGAAACACCTCTCCGGTTGGCAGAAAGTCGCTCGCTTGGATCTGCTCCGGGCGCAAAACCTCGTATCGGATCTCTTTGAAGCGATATTCGCGGGTGTCGTCGTTTCTGCGAACTAGCAATGTCTCGGCAATCGGACGCATCGTGGCAACGGCGATGACGAGATGGCCCTCAACGATACCTGAGTGAGCCTCTGAAACACTCTGCGTGAAACTCACTTCATAGGCATCCTGCAACCGGCTCAAACGAAGGTTACCGTGGCCTGCAGCTAACCGCTCGAAGTCCACTGCGTCAGGTGGATGCTGCCAGACGTTATCCGACATCTCCCGTTCGGGAGTTTTGGCCTGCCGCTTCGATTTCTCCGCTGTGGAGTCGTCACTAACCTTGCCGCCTGCATCCACCCAATGACTAGCGAGCAGATCGCCGTTTCGCGCGCGGAGCTGGATCGCCTGCATTGGCGAGTCTGCACTACGAAGAGAGTCCACTTCTTGGGTTCCGATGGTCTGCCCCTGGCCTGACAGCACTTCCAGAGAGTAAGTTCCGCGCGTGGCGCCGTGCGGAGGAACAATACGAGCCGCCCGCTGCAGTGACTGGGAAAGAATCTGGGCAGCCGTGACCTCATCTAGCGGCTGGGGCTTATGGTGACGGTGGCCAATGCCCAGCGCGATGAGCATGGCGAACCCGATCGCCATGCCAATATTCCATGGAAGTCGGGACTTGAACTTCGATATGAGACGCGAGCGCCAGCCGCCCTCCTTCTGAGACTGCTCCAGGCTGATCTGT
>Ga0193743_1002880_pt1 | contig 11739 bp, 14 predicted proteins | sample L2c2metaG_FD_143038 | JGI IMG/M metagenome (GOLD analysis project Ga0193743, IMG submission 143038) | Soil microbial communities from a riparian zone of the East river system, Colorado, United States - L2c2 | ecosystem: Environmental > Terrestrial > Soil > Riparian zone | place: USA: East River... | reverse complement strand
TATATAATAATAAAATTTTTTTATTTTTTTATTTTTATTTTATTTTTTTTTTTTTTTTTTTTTTTTTTTTTTTTTTTTTTAAAAAAAAAACAGAAAGTAAAAAGATTTGCACCTGTCCCATCTATCATCGTGGCTTTCCCCGAGTCAGCGGAAAACTTGTGGAGGAAAATGCGAAGAGATGTCGGAAGATCAAAAATTTCCAGGGCCGCCATATCTTGACAAAAAAGAACCTTCAGTGGAGCCGAAAGATGCAGAACATGGGGCTCCTCAGCTTTGGTGAGCAATATCATTTAATTTTAGTTTGGGTTAAGGGGAAGGAGAAGGTTCATGTTTGAGCTTCGGAGACCAAAATGGATGACGTTCCTTCGATATTGCCAAATGGCAAGTAACACGATTGAGACGCAATCTCAGCACAGAGCAGCATCAATAATCAGCGCTGTTGACATCATGATTTCGTTTTGACCTTTTGACAGATGACCTGGTCTAGAAAACCCTTTCCTCGTACATGTAACGAGGCATACTTAAAACCAAGTATGGGGCGCGTAGGTATTGCGGCGGTGAACGGCAGGAGGAAGCTACAGAACCTATCATTAGAGACAGAAAAACCTTCGGAGTTGTATGTATAGTTGGAGGGCCCTACGTGTACAGGTTCATTTATCACCGAAACTATAAACCGGCGGAAGCGGAGATTGAGAGACTTTCAAATGTCCGTATTTCATGTTCTATTTGTCATCCTCAAAGTTATAATCAGCGAGCCATAAGAAACGACGTGAAACTAGAACCTTATGATTAGTAACCATACCCACTGCCCAACCTCCAAGGTTTATTAACATGCTTCTGGAAAGGTGACTCTGGATATGGGGAAGAAACAACGATTAACGAGATCCAGGTGCAAAGCCGCTACTTTGAGGTCCTCGTCGGGTCTCGTACGCTACGTAACGAGAGTGGCAATACCATTATTCTTTGCAGCTTCTACCATGAAGTGGAACATGTCGTATTTCATCTGTATATTTTCGGTCGTCTCTGCCGATAACTCGATTAAATCGGTGGCGGCGAATAAGCCCAGAAAGAGAATGTCATCAACTTGAGTCGCACGAGGAAATCGCGGTATGGTACATAGACGGTGACCCTGCTCCAGTGCTGTTTTTCGAAGCCAGAAAATGATAGATCGATGCCAAACGACCAGGTCGTTGAATTTTTCATAGGAGAAACGAGACAAGCGGTCACAGCAAGCATTACAAGCCCAAGGCAGCTGACTGATAATCATATCATATCACCTTAAATGCGAGACCTCAAAGATAGATTCGATGGTGATAGCCAGTTATGACCGGTTCCACTAGAAACAGAAGGAAATATTCAACATTCTGTCGGAGCTAGCATCGTCGTTTCTATTGTTTGTCACAACCCTAAATTTCAGATTCTTAGAATTTGGGAACATACGGCAACCACACCACCACGAGAAGTCTAAACCCAACAAAGTCATATATCTTGTCAAGGTCGGAACGTCCGGGACAGGATGATTTGACGGTCGATCAAAATTTCAAAAAACCATCGTGTAGCCGCAAACCCAATGAGGTACGAAGGAAAGAATGCCTTGCTCCCCAGCCTTTTTCAAGCCGTGCACGAGGGGTAGCGGCGACCATCCGTACCCGTTCCAAATCGGTCCCTAGACTAATTTTATATCGCGGTGATCAAGAGGTTACGATGTGAGAGGAGTTATGAAGGCCATTATGATTGAAAGGTATAGGACAGACGTTTGAAATTGGATGACGGCAGAAAGTCTTTGACAATTTGTGGATTATGAGCGGTACTGACATATCAGCTCATCTCCCAAGTCCAAAGATCGAAGGTGAAGTGAACGCCAAGCTCCAGGCCTTTAGTCCTACGACTCAAAACGGCGCTTTGAGGGCGATGATGAGGGAAGGACGGAGAAAGAACGCGTTATGTAATACAATTCATTGGTTGATTTGGTCAGCGCTCCCCTGTTGCTAAAAAAAAAGAAAATAGAATGTCGTTGTGTCAACAATCTTAGTAACAGGGGATTGATATTCTTAAGCTTCCTTTGACTTTGTGAAATATCATTATCGATTCACGTAAATGTAGAGGTTAGACAGGGAAAAATGGACTTTGACGAGTGCTTCCATGAGACGCCACCTGGGCGCCAATCCAGAATTGAATGTGACAGTTTGGGGGGTTATGAAACTTGAGGCTAGTACGACCGATACAGTTTTTCCAACGCTGGATTGGTTATGGTTATTTCTTCATGACATGTGTCACAGGGTGTGTTCATTCTTCAACTTGTTCGTAAGATCCATTGACTAGTAGAATATATTATGTATGTAAATCGTAAGCGTAACCTGTCAACATGTATGAGCTGAGGATAATTGTAAAACATAAAGCGAGTCGGTATCTCACCCGTTCATAAGCGTATACCTAGTCAATTCTAGGTAAAAGTCCTCCCATCTCCATCTCTTCCACCAATTCATCTTCTGGACGAACAGGCAACACGCTGAGTCCTTCCGACATCTCGCGTTTCACACACAACTGTTCCGCAATAATTATAGAAAGCGCTGCACCTCCGAGCATCACAATCCAGAAAAATAAGGAGGTTGGCATTGAAGACGAATAATATATTGATAACACAAGATGATTGAACACGAGTGTTAGAGCAAAGTCGAGAATCAGTCTTGGTCGGCGCACAAGTTTATAAAGGTAGTAGATACTGATCAACCGGTCAATTAAGGCAATGCTCGACGATACAAGAAGAAACTTACTCAGCGGAACAAGCGACGAGCCAGCAAAAGGCGATGATCCAGCCTCGTATAGGATCGATCCTTCCATCCCATTGGTCATCTTTCCACCCATAACCTATTCTCTTTCCACCACTCCACGCCCACCACTTCTCACCGATTTGCATCCCTCTCACCGTCGGACGACCGGCCATTTCCCGCCAGTCCATGATCATACCTATATCAATTGTAAGATAAGAGTTTCTCGCAACAACCCAAAGGTAACTATTTTTACCAATATTGGCGGCACCGCCTTCATAAGCCAGAGATTTTGGTTCTGCAAATATTGCTAATAGTGGAGGTATGATTATTGACAAAGTCAAATAATGGAGCGTCTGCATAGAGACGATCTGGCAGTAGAGCAATTGTCAGTGACAGTTTGTTTAGTCTGAAAACGTAGGAATTACCTGTGATACAAGTAATACAGGGTCCCAGTTCGATATAGTCGTCTTTGAGGGTGCCATATGGGTTTCGTAGTGACTTTAGCAACCAGTGGCTTCATACCATAAGTACGAAAATGGAAGAGAATGGAATTAGGGTTAAACGTTAGGGTTTAGTTAGCTCAGCGGTCACGTTATAACAATCGTCATTGTCACGACCCTGCATTTAGATTGAAGGGTGACAAATGATTACTTTTTCACTTTACTACAGAGTGTACTACTCAAAGAATGCTAATATAATGTAGATGTCATGTCTTAGGTTTGGTCTGGATTGAGCCAAAAATCAGCGAGAACCTCAAGCGCTCAAGAGTTAACCGTAGACGGACTCGGAGCCTAAGTAGAAAGGTTATGTAATCATTAATGTCCGACTAACCATTGTTTATTTGGTCTGTTTTTGAGAAGGCTGCGGTTTCCTCATTGTCAGTGACTTGGAGCACTTTCCAACTTCTTGATATGCGGCTATCAGACGCTGGGCCCTCAGATTATACCGGGCCCTCCAGCTCGGCAGAAATGAGGCAGAAAAATACGGACACGGTGAAGCCTTTTATCTCAAGGCCAGCAATTTACTACGGAGATGGACCCTTTGACCCACCAAGCTCAGACGAGGACGAAGAAGCTGCAGGTACAAGTCACAGCTCCGAAACTGATGCAGAGAGTGTATCGCTTCTTAACGTCGACAAATCTGGGCCGTCGACACCTGGGAGAGCAGAAAGAGGGGACCAGAGTCCCCATCGTACCACTGTCGTTGAGACCGTACGTCCATTCATGGTGACTTTTTGGAACAGGTTTTCTCACTTTGTATTTTTTCTATATATCTATCACTCCTGATTTACAGAAGTCTTCCTCAGTCCGCATTCTTGCTCTGGTGCTTATATCCCTGGTCGCCCTCTCTGCAGTTATCGGCATAATTGCTGGCTTCACATATTCTGGAAAATCATATTATACACCGGGAACGCGAAAGATTACTATGGACGATATTTTCAACGGCACATTTTACCCATCATGGGCTGAAGTAAATTGGGTAGCGGAAGGTAAGTATCGGAGAAATTTAAGACTTGCAAGGTTGGATCAAAACCTTTTGAATAGCTGGTGATGGAGTATTTTCGCTTTTGGAAGATAATTATATCAAACTCGTCGACCTTAAAACTAACAAAATAACCAATGTGGTTTCATTGAGGGACATAACAGATGCAAGTGGCCCGAATACTCCGTTTGACATCTAAAATTCACATATAAACGATATTCTCAGGAACATGGACGACCTCTAGCGATCTCGAGCTGGAAACCGTCGCCTGATATGAAATATCTACTGGTTAAGACAGATCATCGAAAGGTATCTCGATACTTTCTCTCTTATACTTGCAATAATTATGCAATGGCACAAATTAGCAATGGCGCTGGTCAAGTCATGGCAATTTCTATGTGCACGACATCGCCGCAAGAATCACACACCCTATAGTACCGCCAACTAATCCCCCTACAACGACCTATGCAACTTGGTCTCCAATTGGCCATGCAATCGCTTTTGTTAACAACAATGACCTATATGTTCTTCCGTCAGCTGAGTTAGTTCAATCGTTCCCTCTTTTGTCTTCCTACTTGAAAAAAAACTTACATCTCCAGGCCAAATACAGAGCCAATCCAGGTAACCACCTTAGGCAATGCTTCCCTCTTCCACGGTGTTCCGGACTGGGTTTATGAAGAGGAGATCTTCTCAGCCGACTTCGCCCTCTGGTGGTCCCCTGATTCTTCCAAAGTTGCTTTCTTAGCATTCGACGAAACTGCGGTGAGAGAATATAAATTTCCCATATACAACCCCACGGAGGATTCCAGCAGCATCATTCCATATACCTCGGAAGTGACGATGAAGTACCCTAAGCCTGGTTTCGAGAATCCACTTGTATCTGTACACGTATTCGATTTGACCAGTTACCAAGCTCACAATGATGGTTCGAAAAACATGGGGTTCCCTCTACCGGACGAGACTCTTACTCTCGACTGGGATGGTCGGCATCCTGTTGAAGATAGCGTAATTATGGAGGTCACATGGGTTGGAAATTCATCACTCATAGTAAAGGAAGTGAATCGGAATGCTGATGATGGCAGTGTGGTCTTGTTTGATTTGAATGCTGTTGACGTCCGATCGAGAGCACATGGAAAGGTTGTAAGAAAATTGGGCAAGCACGGAGAAGAGGGAGATGATGGTTGGATTGATAGTGTTTGTGATTTCCTCTTGAGGCGATATATTCTGCTGATTATAAATCTGGATAGGGTCAAAGAATATATATGCTGCCTCCAGGCTTGACGGCGGTCGCTGGTACCGGCGCTTACTTAGACATCGTGCCTAATCATGAAGGATTCAATCATATCGCGCTCTTTAGTTCTGCCGGTAGTGATACCCCTCGTTTTCTCACCTCGGGTCCATGGGAGGTAACCGGTAAAATTCAGGGTATAGACGCAAAGAAAGGTCTTATGTCGGTATTTTTGTTACTCATAAATTTCACAAGCTAACTTCTATCTTACTTGCGTTATCTTTCTAGCTACTTTTCAGCCGCTAAACCTTCGATTGAACGACACATATTTTCCGTTCCGATACCCACAATAAGCTCGGAGAAGCTTATCGAACCCAAAGCCCTAACAGACGTCTCGAAGCCGTCTTATTACTCTGCCAAGTTCTCACCTCACGCAGGCTTTTACATGCTCAATTATCAAGGTCCAAGTACACCGTGGTCTAAAATTATCCAGACTGATAATCCATGTGAGTTCTTACTTTTTTATATTATAGATCCAAATACTAGTAATTGACGGTTGGTGAATCCGGGGTTTTCCATCGCTTTAGCATTCACTCATGAGTTGGAAATGAATGAAGCGCTTGGAAATATCACTCTACTTTACGAGGCGGCGACTATTACGACTTCGACTATTATGAGCGACGGTTATGGTGAGTGGCGCTTATCTCCTCTTTACGAGTGACGGGAAGGTTAACCATCTCGTTTATTTTTTACCTTTTTACGAATGTGATAGAGTTGAATGTCATGGAACTCCGTCCTCCGCGCATGGATGATTCCGGACGAACAAAGTATCCAGTCTTATTCCGCGTGTAAGTGATGATATAGGTCCAGCCCTCAGTCAAACCTTTTACTGATCCTCTTTTTTCCTCGACTATTCTCATCTGATTCTCATCGCTGATGTTACATTAACCCTTCTGGGATTTTATTTTTGTTAACGAATCCTCAGATATGGCGGTCCTAAGAGCCAACTTGTTGACCTTACTTTCAATCGCGACTGGCACCACTATGTCACCTGTGGGCTGCAATACATTGTCGTTGTGGTCGATGGGCGCGGTACTGGTTTTAAAGGCCGAAAGTTAAGGAATCCAGTGAAAGGGAACCTTGGATTCTTCGAGACTATCGATCAAATTGCTGCTGCCAAGTGAGCCATCTCTCCTGTTTCCTTTCAATGTCTTTTTTCCCTTTTCTTCCCATGGCTGTCGGTGACCGGATGATAAAGGATTTAAGGACCGTTGTCTCCTAAGACTGGTCTGGACAATCGACATCATGCCGTTTGGTTCCTGGTGCCGGGATGTTGGCTATCCGGTTTGTTTTCCATTTCCTGCTTGCTTGGTTCTCGAGCGTAACGAGTCGTTCGAAACACTTTTGACTTGTCTCCCAAATCTCCGACTGATAATCTTATGTAGAGCCTGGGCCAAGAAGCCATACGTAGATCCGAAACGGATTGGGATCTGGGGCTGGGTAAGTCTACCTTGATTTATCAATATTTTCATGGGTGTCCTCATTTATCCGCCTTCATTTCCAACAAATGACTCATACACAATTCTTGCATGTAGTCGTATGGTGGTTTCATGAGTTCTAAAGTTGTGGAAGCCAATGCAAAGGTCCATTCGTTGGCGATGGCAGTCGCGGTGAGTCGAGTCCTAAAGTCTAGCCTGGCAATAGGATACACCGTTCGAATGAGGCGTGTCCTCGTTGTTCTGCGGGTTTTTTCCTTAAAATAAACCTTGATGACTGATGTGTTTGGTGATTGTCATCATTTCTGGTAGCCCGTGGTCAGCTGGGCTTTATACGGTGAGGGTATCCTCCTATTGTGAAGCAATAAACTAATACTATTTTTAATAGACTCCATCTATACGGAACGCTATATGGACCTTCCTCAGAACAATCCTGGTGGGTATATCAACGCCTCCATAACAAATGTGACGGGATTTCGCGACACCGACTTCCTACTAGCGCAGGGAAGCGGTGACGATAACGTGCATTTTGCCAACTCTGCCCACTTGTTGGACATGTTCACTACAAACCATATTCGGAAGTTCCGATTCAGGATGTTTACAGACAGGTACTCGGTATAGGGTATATCTTGATGATATGTTGCTAAGTTTCTCCGTAGCGATCATGCGATAAATCGCCGTGGTGCGAATCGGGAACTCTACGAGTTTCTTACTGAATTTTTGATTGAAAAATGGGGTAAAGGGGGACGACGACGAGTGTGATAACATATCCTGTAATACTACTAATAGTACTATTACGGAGTAAATGGCCTGGAACGGTCCAGACCATAAAAGTTGTGATCGACCTGATAGACCGCGTTCTAGACAATGAATTTCGAGCTCTTGCCGGGATTCCAGGGTCCAGAATCTGAACCGGCATGAACTGCAATTTGTTCTGTTAAATATATATTCCCGGCCTTTGGGAGACAGGATCCCACAAATATCCGAGATCCATGTTGCTCTTTCCTACCTACGACTACCAGACCATACCCGCGACGACGATGGCGCCCTTCCAGTTCAACGGCGCCAAGCCGAAAGGCCTATGGAAGGTTCGTGGGACACAGCATCCACGTTTGGCCAACCTTCTTACCACCACCATCGTCGTTAATACCCCCCCCAACCTCGTCGAATCTAACAAAAAGCAGCAGAATATTTCTTCTGGTGACGTTTCCGACTCATCCTCAACATCCTCCAAGCGGAGGCGTACCTCAAGTTCACCTCCGCCATCGGAGGAAATCAGGGTCGAACCCTTATCCTATTGGGACTATTCACATATGTGTACTACTCATCCAGACCGCCTGAACAAATGGAAAACGGGAGTCAAAATTTTGGATACTTCAACTATTGTAGGACCTGGGGAGGTCACTTCAAACAAGGCCTCATTCAGTCTAGAGGACTGGAAAGACCTCCGAGATCTTGCTACTGAGGCCAAAAACATATACGACGGTAAATTTATACATCATGATTTGTCCGATAAGTTGTTCAGTGGCCCCAAAAATCCTAGACCATGATTTAGCCGACGCCATCCATATACTGCGCGCTGTTATCCACGAGTGCCACCGTTGCTTGAAGATTCACCCAGATCCTTCTGTTATCTTCGCTGCCCCCTTACACAAAAAAAAGGTGGAAGCGCCGCCTCCCCCTGCGCCGCTTCCAATAATCCGTGGAAGGTACGACCCTCTTGACTACAGCGCTTCTAGCCGCAGTCAAGGGCAGCACGCTGGCACGCTCTTTCCACTAGCATCACCGCCACCCGAAAAAGAAGAGTGGTAATTTATTATTATTCAAGTCGTTATCGATCTTTGTCTAAATCTATTACCATTTCCATAGCCCTTGTGTAGATTTACCGACAGCGTTCCATACTATTCTCGGAACTGCCTTGTTTACGTTCGGTTGCATCATTGACTTGGATGCTTCACTTGCGCTTGAAGGTGAACCAAAGGCTCCCACCCCATACTGGCTCGCCGCCATCGACGTATTCGAATCGGGTGAAAGTCTTCCCATTCGCACAAGTGGCCGCGTACCTAATTCTATGCCGGAAGACTGGCGCATGGCTGCGAATTGGGGGCGCACTCTCGTAAAACTCGCCGCCGAGCTCCTTAAAAGGAGGAAGGAGAATCCAAAGCTTCGAGAACCTCCGGCTATACCAGACTACAGTAATTTCAAAGTGCCGCCACCTAGTCTTCCCAGCCCATTTAGGACATATACCGCTGACGAACCCGACTGGCCTCGGGCGTCACTTTTTGCTACTATTTCCTTCCTCCGTCCGCCCTTTACGCGACGATTGTCGCTTGATACGTTAAGCCCTGATGAACTTATGGCTTTCGCAGAAGATCACCTATCGCGCGCGATCTTTTATATGCCTCATCCACGAAATGTGGTCCCTGCCAGATACCCTCACCATCCATTAGCCCCTTCGCCAATGCACGTATCTCCCGCAGCGTCCCCCCCGCCAGATCCCGCAATAGAACGTAGCGGCCCGGATCGTCCTCAAGAGATTTACACAATGGCCTCTGAAGTACTTCTCGTTGCTGAAAATAGCGAAACTCCTGGCGGACGCTTACGATGGGCCAGATGGGCTGATGGCGTTATCAGCCAGGTGACGATAAACCCCAATATGAAGCCCGAGAAACTTCTGGATTTAAGAGCCAAATGTAATCTCACAATGGGTACGGCTAAGATGGAGGAACTTATGACGGACTGGGACTATCCGAGCGTTCTACATACAGATGATGCCGAGGATGGGAGAGAGTATCTCAAGAACGCCGCGACGTTCTTTGAACAAGCGATAAATTTGATTGAAGACGACATTGAAAATACAGGCGAGGTGGAGGAGGTTGAGAAGCACGGAATGGACTCTGATACCGAGGATGAGGATGAGGGAGGAGGACATGGAACCGCCCCGGAGTTTGTTTATAACGATAAGGAGCTGCATCGGATGAAAAGTTTACGTTCCGAAGCACTGATCGAACTCGGGAACCTGACGGCCGATTTCACATCTCGAGAGGAGCTATACGCAGAGGCCAAGAGAGTAGGAGGAAGGAAGATTGTTTTGGATGATGAACACAGCGTGGATGAGGCTGGGGACAGTAGTTATGATGAGGACCTGATGGACGAGACTGACTGAAAGAAACAACCGTTCCATCTCGCGATCGCCTATCTCTCTCCGCCCTCTTTCCTTTGTCCACCTCTATTTTTGCTATCGGTAGATCGCCCCCGTCGCCTTTCAGTTCTCGATCAACTCAAAATTCACGACGTCTTATATATTAAAGGATTCAATGTTTTCGACTGCCAGTGTCTCCATGCTTTCGCTTATTTGCCTCGCTCTCGTCTCGTTACCAGATACACCTCTCCGTCCAGCCCACCAATACATCTCACGTCCTCGTTTCAAAGTAATCATCGTCGCATCATCATCCAGTCACGGATTCGGATTATCTATACTAAATATATTTCATCACAACGACATTGTACACCACCCCACATCTTACCTCAGATATCCTGTTTTACTGTCATAACCCGATCCACGCTTTCAATGTTTTTAAACTGTACTTGTACTTATGTTAAATTGTCCCATGTCCTTACCCCTTACGCGCTTATCTTATTTTAACTATAGATTAGATTAGATGCAGATTCGTCGGAGATTCAAAATCGGAGTTATAACCAATTCGGCATCATAACGGGGTTCTAACAGCTGCTGGCCATTACAACAGCCTGTGTTTTTGACCATCAAAAATACACATTTTCATGGCTTCATAGACAAATCAAAATAAGACAGTGTTTAATTATATTTTTTCAAGACAAGAACAAGATTATATAAAATTTGGAATTTTTTCAACAGGGGCACCCTGACAATAGTGGCACCTCCTGAGATGGAATTGCATGCAATGGCTAAAAGGCTATTTAGGGAGAGGAGGGTGGGTAGATGGAGGATAAGGAAGAGATTGGTTATTGTGAAGAATGATGGTGAGTGCAATCAAAGAGATGAGGAGCCGATTGCGAGGGATAGAGGAGGTAAGCAAGAAGGATGGGATGGTGATGGATGTAAATTTGAAAGGTGTTAGATGACCACCGACCAATAGCCTGGATCATATGGGTGGGAATTCTGGCTTCAGCTAGGGCTGTGGCTCCACCAGCACAAAGGGAGTGGCCACCAACATCACCGGGAAGTGCTTTTGGAGAAGAGTAAGGAACCAAGAGCAAGTAGGAACTGTACTGTCCTCTTTAAGCCACAATTCAGCTTGAAGTGGGAATTGATGGTCTCGTGCAGACAAATATTTAGCAAATGGTGTTAATGGATCATCAGTGAGGGTAGTCGATTGAATAATGATGAGACTCCCTTCAAAAAATCGGTCGGCTTTATGGCCTGGTAATGTGAAACGAAAAGACTTGGGGTTGACACAAACAGAGCTTCGCATGAGGACCTTTCTGTTAGGGGACACTCTGCTTTGTCTGACATTTCCTCCGATATTTCTCTGTCACCTCTATACATCCCTCCTCATCGTCGCTAACTCAAGACGGAGCACACTCACGGCTCCGATATCGGAGTCTGATGGTCACGTGATGTAGCATTCTTATCACCTTTTCACCATTCTCCATTTTTTTCATCATTTCATTATTTTTCATCATTTTATTATTTCGACTCCGATTTTTGGTATATAGACATGCATCCCACCTTAGCAGGGCTTTATCCTTTTCTTTTAGGATCCCCTGCTAGGTGCGCTTT
>Ga0193743_1002879_pt1 | contig 11753 bp, 15 predicted proteins | sample L2c2metaG_FD_143038 | JGI IMG/M metagenome (GOLD analysis project Ga0193743, IMG submission 143038) | Soil microbial communities from a riparian zone of the East river system, Colorado, United States - L2c2 | ecosystem: Environmental > Terrestrial > Soil > Riparian zone | place: USA: East River... | reverse complement strand
GCGCGGGCAGCGGCCGACCGGGCTTGGTCGGGTCGAAGCGCGGCCGGCGCCACGCGAGCGCGACGACCGCGAAGGTGAACGTCAGCGCCCACGCCGCGCCGATCAGCGCGTAGGTGTAGGGGATCGGCAGATCGGAGGAGCCACCCAGACCGTGGGCCAGGACCGCCGTCGACCGATCGCCGATCACTGCACCGTGACGGTCGCGACGGTGCGGTTCAACTGGTGCAGTTCGATGTCGACGTTGCCAGGCACGTCGACGGTGAATTGGAACGACTGGCCGCTCTTCGGCTCGATGTCGAACGTGTGCTCGGGGTTGGAGTGCACGTGCAACTGATCGGCGACGTCGCTGTTGACCCGCACCACGATGGGCTCCTTCGCGTTCGCGTCGAACTGCGCGTTGGTCGGGGTCACCTCACCGCCCTTGATGGTGACGTCGATGACCAGCCGGGCAGGCGGCTCCTGCGGGTCGGACATCTGCGGGGCGTCCGTCGAGGCAGGGGCGCTGCCAGAGGTGCTCGTCGCGGTGTCCGAACTCGTCGATCCACCACAGCCGGCGGTGATGAGTGCGGCTGTGGTGAGGGCCGTCAGTGTCTGCAGCCTCAGTGTTTTCAGGTTCAGCGTTGTCACGGGGATCCATCTTTGTCGCCGGGCGCCGTGTTCTCAGTGTGAGCCTCGTCATCGCTCCTCTCGGCTTTGTTGCGGCGGTCGCGGACGGCCACGAACACCACGACGCCAACGACGACGACCGCGGGCGCGAACGCGGGCAGCGCCAGCAGCAGCGTGTGATCGGCGAGGACCATCAAGGCTGCGGAACGGGCTGCTTCGGAGTCGGCTCGCTGCCCGTGAACGACTCACGCGCGTTGATCCGTCCTGCACCCCACGTCAATACGGCGATCAGCACCAGCGTGCAGAACAGCACCACCAGCGCCGCCACGTTGAACAGCCAGGACGGGTGGTTCCCGTTGCGTTCACGCTGCAGGATGGTGAGCTCCTGGACGAACGGGCGCGTGCTCGACGCCAGGGCAGGCGTCTCCTCCGCGCCGATGCCCGGGTCGGCAGGAAGGAAGATCGGCACGCCTGCCATGGTGTGGCCGTCCTGTACGCGGAGCAGCGTCTTCCACGAGCCCCAGACCGGGATCGGTTGCGTCGACCGGTAGTGGCCGGGGCCGAGCTTCTCCAGCTTGTCGATGGCCAGGCCACGGTCGTTGGCTGTGCCGCCCTGCCAGGACAGGATCGTGACCCATTCGGGGTCGTCGCTGATCAGGTCGCTTGGGGTGACCCTGACGTCCGCGGACACCATCCGTTTACCGGCATCGCTCGGGAGAGCCGTCAATGCGATTGTGGCACTGGCGTTCTCGGGCACCTCGGTGCGCAGGCCGTTGGCCACCGCACCGCCGATGACCAGCACCGTGACGATGACGGCGGTGATGCCGATCGCCGGGCGTGGAAGCCGCTGCCCGGTGAGCACCATGGCCAGCAGAGCGCCGCACACCCCCATCCCGACGGCCACCGGCACCGACATGGCGAGCGCCTCCGGCCACATGCTGGTCGGCCACGGGTAGCGGTAGACCGCGTCGATCCAGAGCGACTCCAGCCACAGCCCCACGGTGCCGACGCCGAGGCCGGCGACCGCGCCGAACAGGATGGGGCGCTTGGCAAGTGACGTCAGCGCCAGCAGTTCCACCACCAGGGCGGGGCCGAGGTAGAGCGCGAACCAACTGGTCGGGCCACCCAGGATCGGGCCGACGACCAGCGAAACGGCGCCGCGGATCACGATCGCCAACCCCGCGGCGATGACCGCTGCGCCCCGACCGAGCGCCAGCCGGGCGCAGACCGCGGCGAAGGCGGCAGCGGCGGCGATCAGCAGTGGCTGCTGCACCAGGCGGAATTGCTCGACGCCGAAGTCGTATTCGATCTGGAACACCGACAGTCCGATGAACAGACCGCCAAATGACAGGTAGCGCAGCAACTTCAGGATGATCGTGTCGTCGGTGACGTCCGGTCCCATCGCGCGTCGGCCCTCGTACTCGAGCAGCAGCACGGCGATCAGCGAGAGTCCGGCGCCGCCGATCAACATCAGGTGGGTCGGGCCCCAGAGCGTGACGTCCTGGCCGAAGATGCGGTGCCAGACGTCGTCGAGCGGGAATCCGATGAGTGCGTAGAGCCCACACATCGCCATCAGCAGGCCGCCGACGGGCGCGAACCAGGTGCGGGTGATCCGCACCGCGGACGCGCCCGGCTTGTCATAGGGCAGCACCATCGCCAAGGTGCCTGCGATGAACAGCAGGAACAGTCCGAACAGGATGAAGTAGTGCGCCGGGTTGGCCAGCGGCCCGGCGTCACGGCCGTTGCCGATGTGCAGGCTAACGTCCCAGATGAAGCCGAACAGCGCGGCGATGATGGTCGCGGTGAACAGGAACACCTGCAGCGCCACCCATGGTGGGCGCTTGAACTTGGTGCCCGTCCGCTCGGATAGGGTCTTCAGCCAGGTGATGCGCCGCATGCGGTGTAGGTAGCCGATCCACAGCAGGCCGACGGTCACCACCATCGCGACCACCGACATGCCGATGACCTGATCGAGCGCGGCGCCGCCGCCCTCGTTGGCCGCCGCGACGATCTGCGAAGACTCCGATGTCATTGCCACTCATTCCCCTCGTGCAGAGTTGGAGCAACCGTTCTGACCCGCCGGTAATATTGCCAGAATTCGCTCAGGTGAAACCAGGGGTAACGGGTCATTACCTGGGCTAACGGCCGTGCACGTACCGGATCAGCTGCTCCTGCATGTCGCGGTAGGAGACCGCGTCGGGAAACTTGAGACCGCCACGTGTCGCGATCGCCACCGCGACGGCGGCGCTCAGCGCCGCGCGGTAGGGCAGCGAGCCGGTGGACACCCGGCGCACCCCGAGTACGGCGAGGTCGGCGGGTGAGTACCCCGGGATCGCCAGCACGTTGAGCGGCCGATCGATGGCGCGCGCGAGCTCGCCAACCACGGCCGGGTCCGATGTGCCGGGGACGAAGACCCCGTCGGCGCCGGCGTCGACGTAGAGACGGGCGCGGTCGACGGTCTCGGCCACCGTGGCCGCCTGACCCAGCCAGAAGGTGTCGACCCGCGCGTTGACGAAGACCTCGGGCGAGCGCGCCTTGATCGCACGGATCTTGGCGGCGTGCACCTCGGGCTCGATCAGTGTCTCTGCGGTGCTGTCCTCGATGTTGATGCCGTCGACGGGAAGCAGGGCGACGTAGTCGGCGACCGCGTCGGGATCGGCGGCGTAGCCGTCCTCGACGTCGAGGCTCAGGTGGCAGTCGAGCGGCCGCAACGCCGCGGCCAGCCGGAGGTTCGCGTCGCGCGTCGAGCCGCCGCCGTCGGGGGCGCCGTGACTGGCCGCCACGCCGAAGCTCGTCGTGCCGATCGCGCTGAAGCCCGCGTCCAGCAGGGCCAGCGCCGACGGCACGTCCCACGCGTTGGGCAGGACCAACGGCAGGTCGCCGTAGTGCAGATCGCGGAAGGTCACGACCGTCCTATTCCACCCCGATGGCCACCTCGGTCGACTTGATCAGGACCGTCGCGGCCATCCCCGCCTGTAGGCCGAGGTCCTCGGCCGCGTCCTTGGTGATCGATGCCGTCACGACCTGATCGCCGCCGTCGAGGCGGACCTTCACCGTGGCCATGACGGCACCGGGCGTGACCTCCGTGATGGTGCCGGTGAGCTGGTTCCTCGTCGATAGTCGCATGTGCGCAGCCTAGGCGGATCACGCCTGGTCCCGGCCGATATCGGCCTAGCCTGGTGACGATGAAGCTCGCGGCCCTGCACCTTCGGCAGCGCGACACCGTGACGTGCGGACCCGCCGTCGCGGTGGTGGCAGGCGCGCTCCTCGACCCCGCCTACCGGAAGAAGCTGACCGGCCGGGGCGACGCGGGCGGTGCCGCAGGGCGGGCCTGGTTCGACGGCGAACAGGGCCGGGTGCACGACCAGGTCAACCGGCTGTGGCCACGCAAACTGGGCACCACGCCGATGGGGGTGGCCAGGGCGATGAGCGCCCACGCCGGCACCTACGGCCTGCGGTACGGCTGGCGGCTGTGCCGGGGTCGCCGGGATGCGATGGCGGACGTGCTGGCGGAGGTCGCTGCGCAGTGGCCGGTCGCCATGCTCGTCGGCCGGTTCATCCCGCGGCACTGGGTTCTCATCGTGGAGACGACGGGCGACGAGCTGCGCTGCTACGAGCCGTCATCGGGCGAGGTGCGATCGGTCGACGTGGACGCGGTGCGGGGTGCGCGGCTGCGCGGGCTGGGTTTTCCGCGGGCGTTCGCGTTCGTCCTCCCGCGTCGGCCCTAATCGAACATATGATCGATCAGTGGGTGAGCTCCAGTCGATCGGCTACCACGGTCAGCCCGTCCAACAGGCCTTCCGTCGGGTCGATCCGCCCATCGCCGTGCTGGTCGACCTCACGGCGGTGTTCCCGCGCGAACCGCACCGCGCGGGCGGGTACAACCCGGCGGGCCTGCAGATGCACACCGTCGTCGAGGGGTGGCTGAGTTGCTGGGGCCTGTGCGAGCAGGGGTACTGGTGGGGATGGGTGACCTACGAGGTCGCCTACGGCACGCAACGCCGGTCCGTCACGCACTGGATCCCGGCCTGGACGCTCAAGCGCAAGGCCGACTGACTCGGTAGACGGGAGTCGCGGTCACTACGGTGGAGTCATGGCTCGCACGTACGCCACCGCGGACGCGGTCGGACTTCCCGAACTCATCGACTTCGTCCGGCCGCGGCATCACATGGTCCTGACCACGTACCGTGCCGACGGCTCGCTGCAGAGTTCGCCGGTGACCGGAGGCGTGGACGACGAAGGCCGGATCGTTGTCGCCAGCTACCCGCAGCGGGCGAAATCGGCGAACCTGCGCCGCGATGCCCGCGCCAGCGTGACGGTGTTGTCCGACGAGTTCAACGGCCCCTACGTCCAGGTCGACGGCGACGCCGAGGTGGTCCTCCTACCGGACGCGGTCGAGCCGCTGGTCGACTACTTCCGTGCCATCGCCGGGGAGCACTCCGACTGGGACGAGTATCGGCGCGCGATGGTGGATCAGGGAAAGTGCCTGATCAGGGTCACTCCCACCCGATGGGGGCCGGTTGCCACGGGTGGGTTCCCGCCGGGCTAGTGGTGCTGCTCCGCCGAGACATCCCGGCGCCGCTGTGGTAGTCACAGAGGGCGGTCGCGTTGCGGCAGCTAGACCATCAAACTATAGTCTGGACACATGTCCAGAGCCCTGCCATCGACTCTGGCCCCGGTGAACTGACCATGCGGATCGCCCTGTTGTCCTACCGGAGCAAGACGCACTGCGGAGGGCAAGGCGTCTACGTTCGCCACCTCAGCCGCGGTCTCGTCGAGCTCGGCCACGACGTCGAGGTGTTCTCCGGCCAGCCCTATCCTGGCGGTCTCGACCCCAGGGTGCGGCTCACCAAGGTGCCAAGCCTCGACCTCTACCGTGAGCCCGATCCGTTCCGCGTCCCGCGGCCCAGCGAGATCCGCGATCGCATCGATCTGCTGGAGCTGCTGACCACGTGGACGGCCGGCTTTCCCGAGCCGCGGACCTTTTGCCTGCGGGTGGCCAGGATCCTCGCCGACCGTCGTGACGAGTTCGACGTCGTGCACGACAACCAGAGCCTTGGCACCGGGTTGCTCGACGTCGCCAAACTCGGCCTGCCCCTCGTCGCCACCGTGCACCACCCCATCACCCGGGACCGCGTGCTCGACGTCGCCGCGGCCAAGTGGTGGCGAAAGCCGTTGGTGCGCAGGTGGTATGGCTTCGCCGAGATGCAGAAGGAAGTGGCCCGCCAGACCCCGGAGCTGCTGACCGTGTCCACCACGTCGGCGGCCGACATCGCCGAGGACTTCGGGGTGTCGCCAAGCCAGTTGCACGTGGTGCCGCTCGGCGTGGACACCGAGTTGTTCCGGCCTGCAGAGAACCGGGTGCGCAACCGGATCATCGCGATCGCCAGCGCGGACGTGCCGCTGAAGGGCGTCAGCCACCTGCTGCACGCCGTCGCCCGCCTGCGCGTGGAGCGGGACCTGGACGTCCAGTTGGTCTCGAAGCTCGAGCCCAACGGGCCGACCGAGAAGCTGATCGCCGAACTCGGCATCTCCGACATCGTGCACAGCTGCAGCGGCATCAGCGACGCCGAACTCGCCCGCCTGCTGGCGTCGGCCGAGGTGGCCTGCATCCCGTCGCTGTACGAGGGCTTCTCCCTGCCCGCCGTCGAGGCGATGGCCAGCGGCACTCCGATCGTGGCCAGCCGCGCCGGTGCGCTGCCCGAGGTGGTCGGCACCGACGGCGAGTGTGCCCGCCTGGTTCGCCCGGCCGACGTCGACGACCTGACCGCCGTGCTGGGCGAACTGCTCGACTCGCCATTGGAGCTACGCCGCCTAGGCGCCGCGGGCCGCCGCCGCGCGGTCGAGGTGTTCAGCTGGGAATCCGTTGCCGCGCAGACGGTCTCGGTGTACGAACGCGCGATGGAACGGACCAGTACATGCTGACCGTCGACTTCGACCGGCTGGGCGTCGGCGCAGGCAGCTCCGTCATCGACGTGGGCTGCGGCGCGGGCAGGCACTCGTTCGAGGCGTTCCGTCGCGGCGCCGACGTGGTGGCATTCGACCAGGACGGCGAGGGACTGAACGACGTCGACGCGATCCTGCAGGCGATGCAGCAGCAGGGGGAGGCGCCCGCATCGGCCAAGGCCGAGGCGGTCGAGGGCGACGCACTCGACCTGCCCTACGGCGACGGGACCTTCGACTGCGTGCTCGCCTCGGAGATCCTCGAACACGTTCCGGCCGACGACCGCGCGATCGACGAACTGGTCCGGGTGCTCAAGCCGGGTGGGTGGCTGGCCGTCACCGTGCCGCGCTGGCTGCCCGAGAGGATCTGCTGGCTGTTGTCCGACGAGTACCACGCGAACGAAGGTGGCCACATCCGGATCTACCGGGCCGACGAGCTGCACGCCAAGATCGCCGGGCGCGGGATGCGCTTCGATCACCGCCACCACGCGCACGCACTGCACTCACCATTCTGGTGGCTGAAATGTGCTGTGGGCGTGGACAAACCGAACCACCCAGTGGTCAGCGCCTACCACAAGCTGCTGGTGTGGGACATGATGTCGCGGCCCTGGCTGACCCGCAACGCCGAAGCGGCGCTCAACCCGCTGATCGGCAAGAGTGTCGCCCTCTATTTCCAGAAGCCGGCGGTGACCGTTGCGTCCGCATGAGATCCCTGGTGTTCCAGGCGTTCTGACGCCTGCGCAGTGCCTCCAGACCGCGGAGTCGATTGCCACCACTCAGGAGTCCACCGGTGCGCTGCCGTGGTTCGACGGCGGCCACACCGACCCGTGGGATCACGTCGAGAATGCGATGGCGCTGACGGTCGCCGGGCTGTGGGAGCCCGCACGGGCGGCGTACGACTGGTGTGCCGACACGCAACGCGCGGACGGCTCGTTTCCGATCCAGCTGCGCAACGGCGTGATCGAGGACGCCAACAGCGACAGCAACTTCTGCGCCTACGTGGCCACCGGCGTGTGGCACCACGTGCTGATCACCAGGGACCGCGCCTTCGCCGAGGCGATGTGGCCGGTGGTGAGCCGTGCCATCGACTTCGTGCTGACGATGCAACTCGATGGTGGTGAGATCGCCTGGGCCAGAAGCGATTCGGGAATCCTTCCGGACGCGCTACTGACCGGCTGCGCCAGCATCTACCACAGCATCCGGTGTGCATTGGCGCTGGCGACCTACCTCGGGGAGTCGCAACCGGAGTGGGAGGTGGCGGTCGGCAGCCTGGGCCACGCCATCGCCGAGCACCCGGAGTCGTTCCTGCTCAAGGATAGTCACTCAATGGAGTGGTACTACCCGGTGCTCGGTGGGGCGCTGCGCGGCGCCGCAGCGAGGGCGCGCATCGATGCCCGCTGGGACGAGTTCGTGGTGCCGGGCCTTGGCATCCGGTGCATCGACCACCGGCCCTGGGTGACCGGCGCGGAGACCTGCGAACTGGTGATGGCCCTGGACGCCATCGGCGACTCGGTCCGCGCGCACGAACAGTTCGCGAACATGCACCACCTTCGCGAGACGGACGGCTCCTACTGGACCGGCCTGGTGTTCGCCGACGGCAAACGGTGGCCGGTGGAGCGCACCACGTGGACCGGGGCGGCGATGATCCTCGCGGCCGACGCACTGTCGTCGACGACGCGGGCCAGCGGCATCTTCCGCGGCCACGACCTGCCGCGCGGTCTGGAAGGCGAGTTCGACTGCGCCTGCGCGGCAAGCGAGCGCTAGTCGAGCAACGCGGGGCCGCCGGATGCCCGCTCGAGCACCCGCATCGAGCCGATGGCGGAGGTTTCGCGGAAATGGCCGGTATCCAGCGCGCGACGGTAGATGCGGTACGGCGCCTGCCCGCCATCGTTGGGGTCGGGGAACACGTCGTGGATGACGAGCGCGCCACCGACGGCCACCCACTTGGCCCAGCCGTCGAAGTCCTTCTGCGCCGCCTCGTCGGTGTGCCCGCCGTCGATGAACACGAACTGCAACGGAGTTCGCCACGACCGTGCGACGAGTGCGGACTTGCCGACGACGGCAACGACGTTGTCGTCCAACCCCGCCGCGTCGAGGGTGTGCCGCAGCGTCGGCAGCGTGTCGAACCGTCCGGTCACCGCGTCGACCATCGAGGTGTCGTGATACTCCCAGCCGGGTTGGTGTTCTTCGGAGCCGTGGTGGTGGTCGATGGTGTACAGCAGGCCACCCGTCTGCTGGGCGGCGGCGCCGAGCAGCACCGTCGACTTGCCGCAGTAGGTGCCGATCTCGACGCCGACGCCGTCACCCAGGTAGCGCACGGCCGCGTCGTAGAGCGCCCGACCCTCGTCGGCGGGCATGAATCCGATGACGTCCTCGGCGAGCGTGAACAGGCGTGCGGCGGCGCTCGGCAGGGCGGTGTCGGCGGTGTCGGCATGGCTCATGCGGGCCAACTTACCGTTGCCGGTATCCTCTGGTTGTAGTAGCGTCCGGACACGTGTCCGATCCGACCTTGGAGTCGACTCGGCGCCGTCTGACCGCCAAACAGGCCGACACCGTCGATCGGCTGGGCAGAGCCGCGGTCGATCTCCTGCATCGCGAGGGTTTCACCGGTCTGACGGTGCGTCGGGTTGCCGCGGAGGCGGGCGTCGGAGCGGCCACGGCCTACACCTACTTCTCCTCCAAGGAGCACCTGGTTGCCGAGGTGTTCTGGCGCAGGCTGGTGGCGGCACCGCCCGCTGGACACGACTCCAGCGATCCCGCCACCCGCGTCGTCGACGTACTGCGCCACATCGCGCTGCTGGTCGCCGACGAGCCGGAGTTCGCCGGTGCCGTCACCAACGCGCTGCTCGGCCGCGACCCCGACGTCGAGGTGCTGCGCCAACGGATCGGCCACGACATCCGTGGCCGATTGACCGCCGCGCTCGGCACGGACGTCGACCCGGACGTCATCGACTCGCTGGAGATGTTGTACTCGGGTGCCCTTGTGCGGGCCGGGATGGGCTATACGTCCTACGCGGACATCGCCCGCCGACTGGAGAAGTCGGCGCGGCTCATGCTGCGCTGACGCCTGAGCCGAGGATGGCGGTCGCCGCGGTGATGGCGGGCTCGCTGATTTCGTGAAGGTCGCGCCCGCGTTCGACCACCTGCGCGGTCAGTTCCCGCAAGCCGCCCAACAGGATCAGCGCCAGGGCGCGCGATACGGGTGATAGCCCCGCGCGTCGGAATCCGGGGCTGTCGGTCAGCACGACCAACATGTCGGTGAGCTGTTCCATGGCGAGGCGATGCAACGGCAGGGCGGCCGGGCCAAGACCGGGAGCCTCGCGGATCCAGCTCAGCGTGACGGCCGGCCGTCCCGCGATGTGGCCGACGTAGGCGCCCACCGCGCTGCGGATCTGCTTGTCCCACTGGGCTTCTGAATCGACTGCGGCTTGGATCGAGGTGATCAGGGCGTCGTTGTTGGTCCGCAGCAACTCGACGAAGCACTTCTCCTTGCTGGCGAATTCGCCATAGAAGGTGCGTTTCGAGGTCTTGGCGTTGCGGACGACGTCGGCGACCGTGGTATCCCGGTAGCCGCGTTCGGCGATCGATTCGGCGAGGCCGTCGAGCAGCCGCAGCCGGAAGGCTTGCGCACCGGAATCCGTGCGAGCGGCTTCGGTAACTACGGCTTCGGTAACTACGGACGCCATGCCGTCACCTCCAAACCCTTGCGCGTTTGCGGTACCAAGCGGTACCGTACAACACACACCGATGGTACACCGTAGTACCAGGGATACGCTGGGAGCGATTGACCCATGACTGACGCAGTGACCGTCGATACGCAAGCCCCCACGACTCCGGGCAAACCACCGCCGGTGGTGCGCCTCCCGAAAATCGTCCAGTCAGTCGCCTTCGTAGGCTTTCGCCGCTGGGCCCTGCGGAACGCGGTGAAGCGCTACGGTCCGATCTTTGCCATCGATGTTCCGTTCCTCGGCCGCACAATGATCGTCGCCGACCGCGCGCTAGTCCGGCAGGTGTTCACCGCGAGCACCGACGACCTGGTCAATGTCCAGCCCAACCTCAGCAGGATCTTCGGCTCGGGTTCGGTGTTCGCACTGGACGGTGTCGACCACCGCAACCGCCGCAAGCTGCTCGCCCCACCGTTCCACGGCCAGAGCATCAAGAACTACGAAGAAGTCATCGAAGAGGAAACGCTCCGCGAGAGTGCGAGCTGGCCCGAAGGCAGTGAATTCCGAACGCTCGAACCGATGAACAGGATCACGCTCAACGTCATCCTGCGTACCGTTTTCGGAGCCGACGGCGCCGAACTGGACTATCTGCGGCAGATCATTCCGCCGTTCGCCAAGGTGGGGTCGCGGATGGCCACGCTGCCGGAGCCGCCAGCGCGCTTGAGACGTTTCGGCCCGTGGGCTCGGATCGACGAGTTCCGACGCAATTTCGACCGCACGGTGAACACCCTGATCGACAAGGCAGAGGCCGACCCGCGACTCGACGAGCGCACCGACATCCTCGCGCTCCTGCTGCGCAGCCGATACGACGACGGAACCCCGATGTCGCGAGAGCACATCTCCGACGAGTTGCTGACACTTGTCGGAGCCGGGCACGAGACCACGGCGTCGACGCTGGGTTGGGCCTTCGAACGGCTCCGCCGCCACCCCGGCATCGTCGCCGCGCTGGTGAAGGAGGCCGACGAGGGCGGCAGCGAACTGCGCCAAGCCACCATCCTCGAGCTGCAGCGGTCCAGAACCGTCATCGACTTCACCGGCAGGCACGTCGCCGCGCCGATGTTCGACCTCGGCGAATGGCGGATTCCACATGGCTACAACGTGGTGATCAGCGTCGCCGACCTCCACGCCGACCCGGAGGTCTTCCCGACCCCCGAACGGTTCGATCCATACCGCTTCGTCGGCGCCAAACCGCCGTCGTTCGCGTGGGTTCCGTTCGGCGGCGGAACCCGGCGCTGCATCGGCGCTGCGTTCGCCAATGTCGAGATGGAGGTGGTGCTGCGAACGGTGTTGCGGCACTTCGTGCTCGAAACCGACGCCGCCTCGGACGAGAAGTCGCACTTCCGCGGTATCGCCTTTACGCCGAAGGATGGCGGCCGCGTGGTGATGCGGCGCCGGGCGACACCGCTGGGCGCTTAGGCTCGCCGGGGCGAAAATTGCCGCGCGGTACCGGGGTCCGACGGCCTTTGAATTTCCCATGGG
>Ga0193743_1002878_pt1 | contig 11754 bp, 10 predicted proteins | sample L2c2metaG_FD_143038 | JGI IMG/M metagenome (GOLD analysis project Ga0193743, IMG submission 143038) | Soil microbial communities from a riparian zone of the East river system, Colorado, United States - L2c2 | ecosystem: Environmental > Terrestrial > Soil > Riparian zone | place: USA: East River... | reverse complement strand
GCCGCCTCCGCTGCTGAGGGCGACTGGCAGACGGGGGTACGCGCGGAGGCGGCGGCGCTGCACGACGCGCTGCTGGCTTACAAAGACGGCGCCGAAGTCGTCTCCAGCACGCTCGCGCTCGGCCTCGGTGCCAGCGACCTCCAACGCCGCCTGTCGGCCGCGATCGGGGTAGGCGGTTTCGACGAGCAGACGGCGTCACTCGCCGCCGAGACCATGGTCCACTTCATCGTCGGCCACGCCTTCCACCGCCAGCAACGCATCCAGGCCGACAGCCTCGGCGCGGTGGCGCAGGAACACTCCCTCGACCGCGAAGACCCGGCGGTCGACACTCGCGAGCCGCAGGCTTTCGAACTGGGCATCACCCTGCTCGTCGCCGGCCTCGACGCCCAGTCCCGCGCGGGCGCCGATCGCTAGCCGGCTGCTTTGGCGGCCCGCTCGATCTCGGCGCGCCGGGCGGCCCAGAACGCCGCGTCGTGCGGGTCCGCGTATTTGGCTTTGGTCCCCGTGGCGCCGTCGAGTTGTTCGCGCAGGATGTCGGCGTGTCCGGCATGCCGGCTGGTCTCGGCGAGGCTGTGCACCAGGATGTTGAACAGTTTCACATCGGGCTGTGGCCACCAAGGCACGTGGCCGGGCGCGTCGATCGCGAGCGCGGTGATCGTCGCGTCCGCGTGGTCGCACACGCGCCGGTAGCGATCAACGATCTCCGCGCGCGTCTCGTGCTCGGTCGCCCACATGTCGGGGCCGTCCGCCGCGGCGTCGTCCCAGTTGGGCAGGGGCTCGGGAAACGGCCGGCCGAAGACCTCGCCGAAATACTTGGACTGCCAGATCGACAAGTGCTTGACCAGGCCGAGCAGGTTGGTCCCAGTCAAGGTCAAGGGCTGGCGGATGTCGTATTCAGACAGCCCGTCGAGCTTCCACAGCAGCGCCTGGCGAATCTCGCGCAGATCGCCGTGCAGGTAGTCCTTCGCGAACTCATCGATCATGGGCCACGAGCCTGCCACGGCCCGCCGGTGCGCTCAAGGCGCTACCGGCGGGGGCGTGGTGTGTGTCTTGTCAGACGGTGTGGCGCTGGCGGAGCCAGAGCAGGGGGCCGCTCGCCAGGTAGGCGACGACGATCGCGACGAAGGTGACGCGGATGTCGAGCAGGGCGCCGACCACCGGGACCAGCAGGAGCCACGGCGGGAGCTTCACCAAACGGGCGAGCTTCGCGTAAGGGAAGCTCGACACCATCGCGAAGGCCAGGATCGCGACGCCGGCCACCACGAAGGCACCCGAGACCGGCAGGCCGATCAAGACCGCCAAGGCGAGCACCGCCGCGGCCATCGTGGTCGGGACGCCGCAGAAGAAGCGGCCGTCCTTAGGCGAGACGTTGAAGCGGGCCAGGCGGATCGCCGCGCAACCGGCGACCAGCGCGCAGGCTATCGCCGCGGCGGCTGTCGACACGGTGCCGGCCAGCGACGCGTAGACGACGACGGGGGCGGCCAGGCCGAACGAGCACATGTCGGCCAGCGAGTCCATCTGGGCGCCGAACGGGCTGGCCACGCCCAGGCGGCGGGCCAGGATGCCGTCGAGACCGTCGAAGATCACGCAGGCGACCAGGCAGATCGCGGCGAGGCGGACCTCCGACTGCATGGCCAGGAAAATCGCCAGCAGGCCCAGGCCGAGGCTGGCCAGCGTGCAGGCGTTGACCACGGCGAACTTCGCGCGGCGGGCCATCGTGCGCTCGCCGGGGAGCAGCGGGATCGACATGCCGATCGTGGGGGCGGCCCCGCTGGGGCCCATCGCCGGGCTGGCCGGGGCGATCGCCTGGATCTCGCGGATCACCAGGGGGTCGACGGCGTGGCTGTCGGGGTGCACCACGGTCATCCGGGAGCGCCGGCCGACCCGCACCCGCAGGACCTGCCGGGCCAGCGTGGTGCCGCCGCGACGCAGGCCGTACCACCGGCGGCCGCCGGGGCGCGGGCTGTCGAAAGTGATACGCGGACTATCGGTGGTGATACGCCGACGCCAAGGGGCTCTCGGCACGTGGTCCCTCCAGGTCCGGATCGGAACTCCGCCGCCAGTCGGGCGACCGCCCGATCTTGCGGTCTACACCATCGCACAGATGGTGCCGGTTGGCGAGACTCGTACACCGCTTTATCGGGTGAACAAGCATGAACGCGACAGAGTTCACTTAAGTGTCATAGCTGGCGATACGAGCTCTTGGCCCAACCAACGATTATACCGTCTAGGCGACAACATTGGTGATTTGTGACGTCTGGGCAGCTCAGGCGCCCCACGCCGGGATCGCCGCGGCGGCGACATCGGTGAGCGTCAGCCCGCGCAGCTCGTCGCGGGCGAACCAGCGCGCGTCGGCTGTCGATCCGCTCACCTCGGTCACCCGCGGGTCCGTCGGCGCCGCGACGGTGACCCGGTAGATCACCCGCACGGCGTGCCAGTCCATCGGATAGCCCTCGGGGCCGAGCGCCCGCGGGTTGCGGTGGTCCGAAACCGCGAGCAGCGAGACGATCTCGCCCACCTGCGCCGACTCCTCCGCCAGCTCGCGCAGCAACCCGGCAGCCGGCTGCTCGCCGAAGTCGGTTCCGCCGCCCGGCAGGTGCCACTTGCCGGCACCGGGAAAACCTTGCGAGATCAGCGTCAGGAGTACGCCGCGCGGCGACGTCACCAAGCCGTAGGACGCGAACCGCTGACCCCGGTCGGCCCGCGGCGCCGGCGGTGGCTGGCGGCGGCCGAGCGGGTGCGGCGCGGCGAAGTCGAGCGGCACCACCGGCTGCCCGAGCAACTCGGCGGTGAACGGCATCAGCCGCAGGCCGGGCAGGTCGCTCTCCGGCACCCAGGCGACGTCGTCACTGGTGCCGGCCACCTCGCGGCGCAGGGTGCCACGGCGCACCTCGACCTCGTACACGATCAGGTCGAAATGCCAGGAAACCTCGATGTCCCAGAGCTCGCGTACCGAGGCCATCGCGGTCAATGGCCGGCTGACCGCGATCTCCAGGCCGGTCTCCTCGCGGAACTCGCGGACGAGCGCGTGCTCGGGCGACTCGCCGTGCTCGAGCCCGCCGCCGGGGATCTGCCAGACGCCGGGAAAGTCCGACTTGTCGGACGAGCGGGCGAGCAACACCCGATGGCCGTCGCGGCACAACCCGTACGCGCCGATCCGCCGCCGTTGCTCCATGAACAAATGATCTTAGATCGGCGTCAGTCGGCCTGCTCCGGAAAGGCGGCGCGGATCGCTTCGGCGGTGACCTCGGTGGTCGCCGCGGGCGGCAGCGAGCGCAACTCCTCGGCCGGGAACCAGCGCGCCTCGTCGGTCGAGCCGCCGACGTCGCCGACGCGCGGGTCAGCGGGGTCGTCGACCGCGACGCGGTAGAAGGCACGGACGCCGTGCCAGTCGATCGGGTAGCCCTCGGGGCCCAGCGACGCCGCGTCGCGGTGGCTGGCGACGCCGAGCAGTGCGACCAATCGACCGGTCTGACCGGTTTCCTCGACCAACTCGCGGAGCAGCGCCTCGCCGGGCTGCTCGCCGAAGTCGGTGCCGCCGCCCGGGAGGTGCCAGCAGCCGGCGCCGGGGTAGCCGGGGGCGACCCGGGTCAGCAGCACGCGGCCGGCCGGGTCGGTGGCCACCGCGTAGGCGGCGAACCGCTGGGCCCGGTGCAGGCCGTCAGGCCCGGGCGCGGCGTAGAAGGACGGGAAGTCGGGCGTCTCGTCGGGCCGCAGGTCGATCGAGCCGGGCGGCAGGCCGAGCGCGTTGGCGGTGAACGGCCGCAGCGGCAGGCCCTTGGCCTCGTCGCGGCTGTGCCAGCGGGCCAGGTCGGTGGGCTGGCCGACGCGGTCGAGCAGGGTGCCGCCGCGCACCGACGCGGCGTAGATGAGACGGTCGGTGTGGATGGTCACACCGCGGTGCGGCAGGGCCCGCATGTCGGCCAAGACGTCGTGCAGGCCGGTCACCGTGATCGACAGGCCGGTCTCGGCCGCGCTCTCGCGGACGACGGTGTGGTTGGGGTCTTCGCCGTGGTCGACGGCGCCGCCGGGCAGCGACCAGGCACCGGGGGTGCCGGAGCGCGTCGAGGCCCGGACGAGCAGCACGCGGCCGCTGCCGTCGGCGCAGACGGCGTAGGCCGCGATGCGGCGGAGGGGTTCGAGCGCAGGGGTCACAGAGGGAGATTCTTCCCGAATCACACGACACCTCCGGAGGCGGAGTCGGATTGCTGACAGCTGATCACCCGCAGGGGTCAGGATTCAGGGTACGGGTCCGGGCGGTACCCGAGGTAGGACCGTCCTGTCGGGTGGACTGTAGAAGCATGACGACGAGCGCGAACCCACCGTATAAACAACTCCGCCGCACCACCGACGACAAGATCATCGCAGGCGTCTGCGGTGGCCTCGGCCGCTACTTCGGCGTCGACCCGGTGCTGATGCGGGTGATCTTCGCGGTCACCGTAGTGCTCACCGGCGGCCTGGCGCTGTTCGCCTACCCGGTGCTGTGGTTCCTGATGCCGGAAGACCGGCCGATGGCACCGACGGCCGGGCCATGGCAGGGCGGCGGCGCGTCCGCGAGCTGGCAGAGCGCCACCCACGGCAGCAGCCACTACCAGCCGCCGACCTACCAGCCACCGGCCAACCCGGACCCCGCGCCGGATGAGGCGCCGGCCGACCACGCGCCCTATGACGCGCCGTCGGACCAACCGCCCGCGGGCGGGGCGGATGCTGGCGAGGGCGACGCCAAGCCGCCGCGGGCGTGACGGGCTTGGCCGGAGGTCACTCCCACTCGATGGTGCCCGGGGGCTTGCTGGTGACGTCGAGGACGACGCGGTTGACTTCTGGGACCTCGTTGGTGATGCGGGTGGAGATCCGAGCGAGCAGGTCGTAAGGCAGGCGGGACCAGTCGGCGGTCATCGCGTCCTCACTGGACACCGGGCGCAGGACCACCGGGTGGCCGTAGGTGCGGCCGTCGCCCTGGACGCCGACGCTGCGCACGTCGGCCAGCAGCACCACCGGGAACTGCCAGACGTCGCGGTCGAGGCCGGCCGCGGTCAGTTCCTCGCGGGCGATCTGGTCGGCCGCGCGAAGCACCTCGAGCCGGTCACGGCTGACCGCGCCGATGATGCGGATCGCCAGGCCGGGGCCCGGGAACGGGTGCCGCCAGACCATCGCGTCGGGCAGGCCGAGCGCTGTGCCGAGTGCGCGGACCTCGTCTTTGAACAGCGTGCGGAGCGGCTCGACGAGCGAGAACTTGAGGTCGTCGGGCAGGCCGCCGACGTTGTGGTGTGACTTGATGTTGGCGGTGCCGGTGCCGCCGCCGGACTCGACGACGTCGGGGTAGAGCGTGCCCTGCACGAGGAACTCGACGTCGCCCTCGGCGGCGATCTCGCGGGCGGCCTGCTCGAAGACCCGGATGAACTCGCGGCCGATGATTTTGCGCTTCTGCTCGGGGTCGGTCACGCCGTCGAGCGCGGTCAGGAAGCGGTCGGCCGCGTCGACGACCTTCAGCTTGACCCCGGTCGCCGCCACGTAGTCTTCCTCGACCTGCTCGGCCTCGCCGGCCCGGAGCAGACCGTGGTCGACGAACACGCAGGTGAGCTGGTCGCCGACGGCCTTGTGGACGAGCGCCGCGGCCACCGCCGAGTCGACGCCGCCGGAGAGGCCGCAGATGACCTCCTTGTCGCCGACCCGCGCCCGGATCGCGGCGACCTGGTCGTCGATGATGTTGTCGGAGGTCCAGCTCGGCGCGATGCCGGCGATGTCGTAGAGGAACCTGGTGAGCATGTCCTGCCCGTGGGCGGTGTGCCCGACCTCCGGGTGGAACTGGGTGCCGGCCCGCCGCCCGGCCAGGTCTTCGAACGCGGCCACCTCGGCGCCGGGCGTGGCGGCCGTGACGATGAAGCCGGCCGGCGCCTCGGTCACGCTGTCGCCGTGGCTCATCCACACCGGCAGCGACGTCGGCAGGTCACGCAGCAGCACACCCGCCTCCGGCGCCACGCTGAGCTGGGTGCCACCGAACTCGCGCCGCCCGGTGTGCGCGACCGTGCCGCCCAGCGCCCGGGCCATCGCCTGGAAGCCGTAGCAGATGCCGAACACCGGGACACCGGTCTCGAACAGGTCGCTCTCGACCTGCGGGGCGCCCGCTTCGTAGACGCTGGACGGCCCGCCGGACAGGATGATCGCGACCGGGTCCTTGGCCAGCATCTCCTTGACCGGCATGGTGTGCGGCACGATCTCGGAGTAGACCTTGGCCTCCCGCACCCGGCGCGCGATGAGCTGTGCGTATTGCGCGCCGTAGTCGACGACGAGAACCGGGCGAGGCATGGTCATGCGTCCGGAGTTTACCGACCGTGTTGGCCGACCCGTAGTGCGCTCGCCCCCTCCGCGAGCCCCGCCGACGCCTCCGCGCGGCGGGCGACGACCCGGCGGGTGATCAGCAGCAACACCACGGCGGTGAGCGCGAACACCGCGTTGCCGGCGTAGCGCACCCCGTCGCCCGGCCCGTAGAGCAGCGTCAGCACGAAGCCCAGCCATGCGTAGGTGAGCAACGCGCCCGCCAGCAGCCCCAGGAGGTGCCGGTCGGACCAGCCGGGCCGGCGGGCAAGCACGGCGACCGCGACCGCCGCCACGGCGACGATCGCCACGTCGGAGGAGAACCCGAACCAGTTTTCCGGCACGAACGCGTGCGCTCCGGCCGTAACGAAGGTCACCACCCCGACCACCCACGGACGGGGCAGCCACCCGCCCGCCACCGGTGGTGGCGACGGACGCCGGCGTGGCATCAGGAACCCCAGGACGATCAACACGATCGCGGTCACCGCGGCCACCACGAGTTGGTGCGGCGCGGCCAGGAAGCCCTCCTGGTCGCGGAGGTCCTGGAAGATCAGCCAGCAGCCGAGCAGATAGAACACGAAGGTTACGGTGAGCCCGGGCCGGCCCAGCCACGGGTCGGTGCGCCGGGCCGGGAACCAGAGCTCGACCAGCGCGATCGGCACGCCGATGCTCCACACCGTGTGGCCGACCAGGAACGCCGCCGCGTTGTAGGCGCTCACCCCCAGCCAGGGCACCGGTGTCACGCCACTCTGGTCGAGCCCCTCGAAGCCCGCGTTGAACAGCGACTGGTCGACCAGGCCGGCCTCGATCACGCCGTAGGCGGTGGCCAGCAGGAAGATCGTCGGCCAGCCCCGCCCGGAGCGCCGGGCCAGCTCGCGGACCAGCAGCGCGCCGCAACCGTAGAGCGGGACCAGCACCGGCAACAGCGGCAGCCGCTGGATCGGGACGTTGCCCAGCAGGTATTCGCCCACCCACGGTGCGAGGAAGAGCAGTGTGAGCACGGGCCAGAAGCGACGCATGCGAATAAGCCTGTATGCCGACCGTGAGGCGGCCGTGAGGCCCGATTAAGAGTTCGATGAGAGCGGCAGCGACACGGTGAACACCGCGCCGGCGACGCCGATCGTGCCACCGTGCGCCGTCGCGATCGACCGCGCGATCGCGAGGCCCAGCCCCACCCCGCCGTCCGGCCCGCGCGCCGGATCGACCCGGAAGAACCGCTCGAACACCGCCTCCGCCAGCTCGGCCGGCACCCCCGGCCCCTCGTCCGACACCACCAACGTGGCCGCCTCGGCACCACCGGCGACGACCACCGTCACCGCGCCGGCGCCGTGCCCACGCGCGTTGTCGACCAGGATGCGAACCAATCGCCGCAGCGCGTCGGCGTCGCCCCGCACCACCACCGGCGCTCCGCCGCAAGAGACCCCGGCCTGCCGGCACACCGAACCGGCCACCTCAAAAAGATCCACCGACGACACCGACAGCGCCACCCCACCGTCCGAGCGGGCGAGCAGCAGCAGGTCGTCGAGCAACCGCGCCATCCGCCCGCTCTCCGCTGCCAGATCGGATAGCGCCGCGTCCCGGTCAACGGACCGGGCCGCGGGGTGCGCCCGCAGGAAACCCACGTTGCCACGGATCGTCGTCAACGGGGTACGCAGCTCGTGCGAGGCGTCCGCGGTGAACCGCCGCTGCGCCGCCAGCGCCGACTCGGTCCGCCGGTACGCCGCTTGCAGCCGACCCATCATCGTGTTGAAGCTGACCGTCAGCCGCCCCAGGTCGTCGCGTTGCCGCACCGCCGGCAACCGCCGGGTCAGGTCAGCCGACCCGCCCACCGAGTCGGCCAGCAACGCCAGCACCCGCAGCGGCCGCAGGGCCCGGCCCACCGCGAACCAGGTCGCCGCGAACGCCGCCACCAGCCCGAGAAAGCCGACCACCCCGAGCACACCGATCATCCCGCGCCGCTGCACCTGGATCGCCCGGATCGGCTGCGCCGCGACGACATACCCGGACCGCCCAAGATCCGCCCGTGCCCACGGGACCACCCGCACCCGGGTGTCGATCCCGGCCACCGGCACCGTGCCGACCGCTGACCCGGCCCGCGACGCGGCCGGCAGCAACGACGGCGGTACGTCCGGCGGCCCCGAGCCGATGTGCCCGGTCGCCGAGAGCACCGCGCCCGAACCGTCGAGCACCACCACCACGGCCTCACCGGTCGCCACCGCGTCGACCGACATCAGCGGGGTCCGCGGTGCGAGCTCCGCGGCCGGCAGTTCGGCCAGCGCGTCGACCGCGGCCGTGGCCCGGCTCGCCAGCAGTTGGTCCTGGTCCTCGGCGAAACCGTAGGAGAGCAGCACGTAGATCAGCACCGCGATCACCGTGTAGATCACCGCGACCACGGCGACCCCGAACAGCGTGACCCGGGCCCGGATCGACATCAGCCGCCGCTCCGCAGCACGTATCCCACCCCGCGCACGGTCTGCACCAGTCGCGGCTCGCCGTCCGCCTCCAGCTTCGACCGCAGATATCCGATATAGACGTCGACGACGTTGCTGGCCACCGGCTCACCGCCCCAGACCGCGGCCAGCAACTGGGCCCGGGTGAGCACCTGCCGCGGGTGACGCATGAGGTGCGCCAGTAAGTCGAACTCCAGCGCGGTCAGCGCCACCGTTCGCCCGCCCCGGCGCACCTCACGGGCTGCCGGGTCAAGCTCCAGGTCGGCGAACCACAGCGACGAAGGCGGTGCCGCCGGCGCGCGGCGCAACAGCGCCCGGACCCGGGCCAGCAACTCCTCGTGCGCGAACGGCTTGACCAGGTAGTCGTCGGCGCCGGCGTCGAGCCCGTCGACCCGGTCGCTGGTCGCGTCCCGCGCGGTCAGCATCAGCACCAGCGCCACACCGCCGGCCGCGCGCAGCGCCCGGCAGACGCCGAACCCGTCGAGCCCGGGCAGGTTGACGTCGAGCACCACGAGATCGGGCGCGTCCCGGATCGCCGACGCCAGCCCGGCCGGCCCGTCGGCGGCGAGCACCACGGTATGGCCCGCGTATTCGAGCGACCGCCGCACGGCGGCAGCCACCCGCGCGTCGTCTTCGACCACCAGTACCCGCGCCGCCATGGCCGGCACGCTAGCGCAGCGGCGCGCGCTAGCGCAGTGCGCCGGGAGCCGACGGTGGGACTGCCGGGTGGCTCGGCCAGACCCGGGCGACCGGTGCGTACAAAGTGCCGAGCGGCGGCCGCGGATCCGCGGAACCCTTGTTGGGCCAGAACGACAGCGCCCGCTCGGCCAGCGCGGTGATCGTCAGCGACGGGTTGACGCCGAGGTTGGCCGGCACCGCAGCACCGTCGACGACGTGCAGCCCCGGGTGCCCGTACACCCGTTGATAGCCGTCGACCACGCCGGAAGCCGGCGCCGCGCCGATCGCCGCGCCGCCCAGGATGTGCGCGGTGAGCGGGATGTCGAACGCCTCGGTCAGCGAACCGCCGGGCACCCCGCCGATCTCCTCGGCGAGCAGCCGGGCGGCGGTGTTGCCGGCGGGCACCCAGGTCGGATTCGGCGCGCCATGCCCGGGCATGCTGACCAGCCGGCCGCGCCGCCAGCCCAGCGTCAGCGAGTTGTCGACCGACTGCATCACCAGCGCGATCACGGTGCGCCGGGACCAGTCGCGCACCGACAGCGCGCGCAGATAGGTCAGCGGAGACGAGACCAGCGTGCCGAGCAGCCGCCGGACCCGGTGCGGCCCGCCGTCGACCAGCGCCGACTGGAGCAGCCCCATCGAGTTGGAGCCACGCCCGTAGCGGACCGGTTCGATGTGCGTACGCGAATCGGGGTGGAAAGAGCTGGTGATCGCCGCGCCCTCGGAGTAGTCGACCGCCGACGCGCCCGGCACCGTCGCGCCGAGGATCGCCTCCGAGTTGGTCCGGGTCAGCGCGCCGACCCTGGCGGAGAGCGAGGGCAGGTCATCGGACGCGCGCATCCGGTGCAGCAACTCCACCGTACCGAGCGCCCCCGCCGCGAACACCACCTGGTCGGCGTGCACGGTCGCGCGGCCCCCGAACCAGCGACCGGTCCGCGCCGTCTCGACGACAAAACCGCCGGACGGCGCCGGCCGCACCGCGGTGACCGTGGTCAGCGGCCGGACCTCGGCACCCAGCCCTTCGGCCAGGTGCAGATAGTTCTTCACCAGGCTGTTCTTCGCGCCGTGCCGGCAGCCGGTCATGCAGGCGCCGCAGTGCAGGCAGCCGGTGCGGGCCGGCCCGGCCCCGCCGAAGTAGGGATCGTCGACCGTCTCGCCTGGCCGTCCGAAATGGATGCCGACCGGGGTCGGGTGGAACGTGTCGGCGACGCCCATCCGGGTCGCCACCGCGTGCATCGCCCGGTCGGCGGCGGTGGTCTTCGGGTAGGTCGCGACGCCCAGCATCCGCTTGGCCTGGTCGAAGTGGGGCGCCAGCTCGGCCCGCCAGTCGGCGATGCCCTGCCACTGCGGGTCGGCGTAGAACTCGGGCAGTGGCTCGTAGAGCGTGTTGGCGTAGACCAGCGAGCCGCCGCCGACCCCGGCGCCGGAGAGCACCAGCACCTTGTCGCCGGGCGCGCCGCGGCCGGCCGGGCGCAGCACGCTGATCCGCTGGATGCCGAAACAGCCGAGCTTGGGTGCCCAGAGGAAGCGGCGCAGCCGCCAGGAGGTCGCCGGCAGTTCGTCGTCGGCGAACCGCCGCCCGGCCTCCAGCACGAGCACCGAATAACCCTTCTCCACCAGGCGTAACGCGGCAACGCTGCCTCCGAAACCAGAGCCGATGACGACCACGTCGTAACCCATGCCCACATCATTACCGGCTGGTAGCTGTTGCGCCATCGCGAACTTCCGTCATTATTTCGGCGTGACTGGCTGGGGAAGCGCGAGCTGGCAGCGGCTCCGCGGGCGCAAGCCCGTGCTCTGGATCGCGGCCGCGGTGATCGCGGTGCTGCTCGTCGGTGGCGCGGTGTTCGCGGTGACCGCGGGCGGCGACGACCCGAAGCCGCCCGTGGCGGCCGGTGCCACGCCAAGCGAGGCCGCGCCGACCGAGGCCGCGCCGACACCCAGCCCGACGGTGCAACCCGGCGCCGACATCCGCGGCCCGCTCGACCTGCTGCTCGTCGGCGTCGACACCCGGGTCTCCGTGCCGGGCTGGGAGCCGCACGCCGACGCGGTGCTGATTCTGCACGTCAACGAGGGCCTCGACAGCGGCTACCTGTTCTCGCTGCCACGCGACCTGGTCGTCGACATTCCCAAGTTCCCGAAGTCGGGCTACGGCGGCGGGCGGACCAAGCTGACCCACGCGATGAGCTACGGCAGCAAGCGCGGCAAGGGCAAGCCCTCGGCCGCGCAGGGTTTCCAACTGCTCAGCCAGACGGTCAGCGAATACACCGGGATCAAGAAGTTCCAGGCCGGCGCGATCCTCAACTTCGGG
>Ga0193743_1002877_pt1 | contig 11756 bp, 6 predicted proteins | sample L2c2metaG_FD_143038 | JGI IMG/M metagenome (GOLD analysis project Ga0193743, IMG submission 143038) | Soil microbial communities from a riparian zone of the East river system, Colorado, United States - L2c2 | ecosystem: Environmental > Terrestrial > Soil > Riparian zone | place: USA: East River... | reverse complement strand
CAGCCGCACCAGCTCATCCGGATCGATTGTCGTTGCGGCGAAACATCCGATCAGCATGAGGGCACCGGCGGCGTCGAAGTACGTCACTTGCGAGGGGTCGAGTGGCGGGCGACACCAGGCGAAGAACGCCAAAGCGGCGGCAAGGAGGAGGAAAATCGTGGCGACGATCGGCATGACCACATCCGGAGGCAGCGTCGCCCGCGAAAAGCCGCCAGCACCAAAACCGATCAGGGTTGCACACAGAAATCCCGCCTGCGGGCCGGACAGAGCGCCAGCTCGGAACTGGTCCCAGCGTTTCCACAAAGACCCAGCCGGATCGTTTTTCCGCCCTGACGTCATTTCACAGTCCAGTTGAAACTGGCCTACGGTAATTTGTAGTATGATAGTTTAGTAGATACGAAACTCCCGTCAAGCCGCCAGAAGCGCAAACGGGCGGGCATCTGGCTCAAGGAGCTGAGGGTAGAGGCTGGGCTGACCCGGCTGTCGCCGGCTCCACTTCAAATACTACGCCTCGCGGGGCAAGCGGGGTGTTTGGGCCACTCGCAGATTCAAAACAGGCCACTAATCAGAAGGCGATTCCGGTTTCCGTAATGGAGTGGATATCAACCTGTACCGCGGAGCCTTGTCGTCACCGAATATCTCCAGGGTGTGTCCGCAGCCCGGACAGATAAAGCTGTCGGCCTCGCGGGGACCCGTGTGGAATTCGGTCCGCTCATAGAGCGCGCCGCACCGGCAACTGACTTGGGAAGTGGTCATCTGCACTATGCCGGGGAACCAATATTGGTTCCGGAATTTGCGGGTTCAGGGCTCGCCGAATTAATGTTTCTTCAGTCGACTCCAGCGCTTAACAGGAATCTACTGCGCCCATCACCGCCCTCTTCGGTATCTACCGGTGACTGAGAGTTTTGCGCTCCCGCCTGACATAAAGGTGGAATGCAATGACCGATTACCCAGCCGCAATCCCGCTGCTCGCACTTCAGCTACTTCGCTGCCCGAAATGCCGAACGCGCATGACGCTTGCGCGCATCGCGCCGGGGCCGACAGGATTTGAACTTCGCACGTTCGACTGCTCCAAATGCGATCACATCGAACAAATCGTCATAGCGTCGGATCCAATGAAATCCGGAGCTGTTGGCTGGTTCACTGGCGAACTACAGCCGCCGACGTAAGGCTCTACCAGGCCGATGCATCGGTGCCACCCGAACCGTTCGAAACGCTATACGACAAACCAGTCGTGGTGATTTATTGCTTCGTGCCCTGTTGTGAAAAGGGCCTGGTCGACCGACAAACTGTGGGGGTCGCTGGCAAGCGCGGTGAGGTTCGAAGCGATGACCGTTGGCGCATGGTTTTCCTGCCCCGTGACCGTAAAGGCTTGCCAGGCGCTCCAGTCGAAGCCGTCGAAGGCGCGGACATAGAGTTGGTCGGTGCCGGGAGCGGTCTGGAACGTGGTCTGCGCCAGTTGCGCCGCCGACACGGTGATCTCGACGCCAACGCCTTGGGTGACACCGTTGACGACGAAGTGGCCGCTTGCTCCGCCGGTGCCGTCGCCGAACTGATATTGCGTCGCTGACTGCCCGTCGGCATCGCTGTACGAGAACAGGCTTGAGGCGGCTATGTTCTGGTCGATAGACGTCGCCGTGAGGTTGGCAGCGGTGACCGCCGGCGCGCGATTCGTCGTCCCCGTCGTATTCGCCAATCCTGTGACCAAAAACGCTTGCCAGCTGCTCCAGTCGAAGCCGTCGAAGGCGCGGACATAGAGTTGATCGGTGCCGGGAGCGGTTTGGAACGTGGTCTGTGCCAGTTGCGCCGCTGACACGGTGATCTCGACGCCGACGCCCTGGGTGACACCGTTGACAACGAAGTGGCCGCTTGTTCCAGCGGTGCCGTCGCCGAACTGATACTGCGTTGCTGATTGTCCGTCGGCATCGCTGTAGGAGAACAGGCTCGAGGCCGCGATGTTCTGGCTGACAGATGTCGTGGTGAAATTCGAAGCGGTGACCGCCGGCGCATGGTTTGCCAGCCCCGTGACTGTAAAGGCTTGCCAGGCGCTCCAGTCGAAGCCGTCGAAGGCGCGGACATAGAGTTGATCGGTGCCGGGAGCGGTCTGGAACGTGGTCTGTGCCAGTTGCGCCGCCGATACGGTGATCTCGACGCCGACGCCCTGGGTGACACCGTTGACGACGAAGTGGCCGCTCGCTCCGCTGGTGCCGTCACCGAACTGATATTGCGTCGCTGACTGCCCGTCGGCATCGCTGTAGGAGAACAGGCTCGAGGCCGCGATATTCTGGCCGACAGACGCCGCCGTGACGTTCGAAGCGGTGACCGTCGGCACGTGGTTTGCCAGCCCCGTGACCGTAAAGGCTTGCCAGGCGCTCCAGTCGAAGCCGTCGAAGGCCCGGACATAGAGCTGATCGGTGCCGGGAGCGGTCTGAAACGTGGTCTGCGCCAGTTGCGCCGCCGACACGGTGATCTCGACGCCGACGCCCTGGGTGACACCGTTGACGACGAAGTGGCCGCTCGTTCCGCCGGTGCCGTCACCGAACTGATACTGCGTCGCCGACTGGCCGTCGGCATCGCTGTAGGAGAACAGGCTCGAGGCCGCGATGTTCTGGCCGACAGATGTCGTGGTGAAATTCGAAGCGGTGACCGTCGGCGCATGGTTTACCAGCCCCGTGACTGTAAACGCCTTCCACTCGCTCCAGTCGAATCCGTCGAAGGCGCGGACATAGAGTTGGTCAGTGCCGGGAGCGGTCTGGAATGTGGTCTGTGCCAGTTGCGCCGCCGACACGGTGATCTCGACGCCGACGCCCTGGGTAACACCGTTGACGACGAAGTGGCCGCTCGCTCCAGCGGTGCCGTCACCGAATTGATACTGCGTTGCTGACTGCCCGTCGGCATCGCTGTAGGAGAACAGGATCGAGGCCGCTATGTTCTGGCCGATAGACGCCGCCGTGATGTTGGACGCGGTGACCGCCGGCGCATGGTTTACCAGCCCCGTGACCGTAAACGCCTTCCACTCGCTCCAGTCGAATCCGTCGAAGGCCCGGACATAGAGTTGGTCAATGCCGGGAGCGGTCTGGAACATGGTCTGCGCCAGTTGCGCCGCCGACACGGTGATCTCGACGCCGACGCCCTGGGTGACACCGTTGACAACGAAGTGGCCGCTCGTTCCGCCGGTGCCGTCACCGAACTGATATAGCGTCGCTGACTGCCCGTCGGCATCGCTGTAGGAGAACAGGCTCGAGGCGGCGATATTCTGGCCGATAGACGTCGCCGTGACGTTGGAAGCGGTAACCGTCGGCACGTGATTACCCGGCGCAACGCTAATTGCAAAAACGCCGTTGGCGAACTGAAGGAACTCTGTATTCCGGAGCGTGTCGACACCGTCGTTAGTCCCCGTCCTCCGATCGGTGATCGTCCAGGAACTATCGCTGTTCTGCCTGATCTGGTAATTGGTGGAAACGGCGGAATAGATTGCGGTGTCGATGCCTGTGCCGCCATTGATGCTGTCATTGCCCGCCCCGCCCGTGAGCGCGCATCCCAGATCATTCGCTATCAGCGAGTCATTCCCACTGCCGCCTATGGCAGCTTCGATCGTCGCATTCAGGGCGATTCCGATATTATGAATTAATCCCCCAACAGACGAAAAATTTCCGGAGTGAAGGTCGATAACCTGCGTTGCAGAATATCCAGAGCAATCGAGTGTGTCGGTGCCGCCGCTATCGTAGATCGTCAAGGCCGGAGCCTGGGTATACATCGTGAAGTCGAATATCGATCCAGCCGTGCCGTGAAACCCATACACCGTGTCGCCGGTTCGGGTGACGGCTGCTCCGTAAATGGAATTGATCGCATAGATGTCCGCGACTTGCGGAGTGACTACGTAACGGTAAGAACCTCCATTGTAATTCTGCTCAGAGAAATACGACATGATCGAGTATTGCCAGGTATCATTGGCAAAGATCGCGTTCCTGGAGTAGCTAGCGCTCCCGTTGTAAGGGCCCTGGTGGCCCAGACCCAGAGCATGTCCGGTTTCGTGTAGATAAGTTTGATATCCGTAGCTATCGATTCCGGTCCTGCCGTCATACGCGCCGCCATCGTTGGTGATCCAGTCGGCGCTGATGTTGATGGTCGCGGAGATCATGAGCCCAGAGCCGGTATAGCTATCCGTCTCGTAAGCTGTCATCGACCCATTGTGGGTGTATGTAATGTTCGCAGCACCCGTGGTCTGAACGAAGGTAAGGTTGGTGACTTCGTGCCAGGCGTTCAGCGCCGATTGGGCAAGCAGCCTCTCGGCTGCATTCAACCCATTGATGTTGTACGTGATGGTAGAACTGGCCCAGTGATGGGCAATCGTTCCATTGTACTGCCAGAAGCCATTGATCAGATAATTGGCGAGCGTCGGTATCGCGGCCACCTGCATTGCAGCGTTGGCACCCAGCGAGCCGGCATTGGATGCGTCGACAGTTGAGGGATTCGCTAAGGGGAAACTGTCCTCAGCGCTTTCGTTCGCGTCGCTATGATCGCTCGGGAGATTGCCCGCAGTTACAATGCCCTTAACGGTTGCGCTCAGTCCGAGATCGAATTCCAGTCGATTGAAGAATGGCCGGGAACTATCAAAGACGGATCGGGCGTCTGGTAGAATGGAAGCCGAGGCGATCAAGGCTGCGTCTGGCTGTGCATACCAAGAGAACGTGTCGGAAGTACTCTCGTCCCAATCCGAGGTAAGAATCTTGCCGGTTTTAATCCAACGAGCCATTGACCATCACTTGAGAGTTTGGACGGTCGCCGTTCCACAACCGGAGCTTCGGCGCCGACTCCTGGGACTAGCTGGTTACGGTCATAGCGAAGCGTAAACATTAGCTTAACAATTGGGTGCCAAAGCATATCTTCATCTCCATTCGCGACAACAGACGCGGGAGTTCCGGCGGGGCCGTGGGATGCCAGCCAAATCTCGCTGGACTCACGCTTCGGCGCGACAAGCCGCTAACTTTTGTTAGCGGCGATCCTCCGTCGCCTGCACCAGCGTGATCAGTTCGTCCCCGTAATGTTCGAGCTTCTTGTCGCCGATGCCGGGGATGCCACGGAGTTGCGTAAGCGTTGTCGGCCGTGACGTCGCGATGCCGTCGATCGTGGTGTCGTGCAGCACGACATAGGCCGGCACGCCGCGCTTGCGCGCCACCTCGGAACGCCATGCCCTGAGTGCGCCGAGCAGAGTTGGATTGGCGGTCTCACCCCGGCCGCTGGATGCCGGAGAAATGTCGCCGCGTCTTGATTTGGTTCGGTTGGCGCGAGTGTGGGAGCCGGCGGTCTCCTCGCGCAACATTACCTCGGTTTCGCCTTTCAACACGCCGCGCGCGGTGTCTGTCAGCTTCAGCGCGCCAAACGCCTCGCTGTCAGCCTGCAGATAGCCCATTGCCACCAGTTGGCGCATGGCGGCGCGCCATTGCTTCTCATTGAGTTCGCGGCCTATTCCAAACACCGATATCTTGTCATGCCCGAATTGCTTGACGCGTTCGGTCGTGCGGCCAATCAGAACGTCGATCAGATGCATGGCGCCGAAGCGCTGCCCGGTGCGATAGGCGCAGGACAACAGCTTCTGCGCGATGATCTTGCCATCGCGAAGCAGCGGCGGCGACAGGCAGTTGTCGCAATTGCCACACTTGGCGGCGCCAGGCGTTTCGCCAAAATATCCGAGCAGGCGGGTGCGCCGGCAGTTCGTGGTTTCCGCCAGACCAACAAGCGCGTTGAGCTTGCCGATCGACACCCGCTTGAATGCTTCGGCGCCGCTGGACTCGTCGATCATGCGTCGCTGCTGCACGATATCCGACAGGCCATACGCCATCCAGGCGCTGGACGGCTTGCCGTCGCGCCCGGCGCGCCCGGTCTCCTGATAATAGGCCTCGATGCTTTTCGGCAAATCGAGATGCGCAACGAAGCGCACGTCGGGCTTGTCGATGCCCATGCCGAACGCGACGGTAGCGACGATCACGACACCGTCCTCGTTGATGAAGCGGTCCTGATTGCGGGCGCGTAGGTTGGCGTCCAGGCCCGCATGATAGGGCAGCGCTTCCACGCCGGCCTTGGTCAGCGTGGCCGCGGTGTCTTCGACCTTGGCACGCGACAGGCAGTAGACGATGCCGGCGTCGCCGGCGTGGCGCTCGGCGATGAAAGCCCTAAGCTGCGTTTGCGCGTTTTGCTTGTCGACGATTTCATATCTGATATTGGGCCGATCGAAACTGGCGACAAAGCTCGGCGCGTCGGCAAGCCGGAGGCGATCGATGATCTCCTGACGGGTGAGGTCATCGGCGGTGGCGGTGAGCGCGATGCGCGGCACGTCCGGAAAGCGCTCGGCGATAACGGACAGGCCTATATACTCCGGGCGAAAGTCGTGCCCCCATTGCGACACGCAATGCGCCTCGTCGATCGCGAACAAGGCGATCTGCGCGCGGCCGAGCAAAGTGAGGCAGCGCGGTGTCACTAGCCGTTCCGGCGCGACGTAGAGCAGATCGAGGTCGCCGGCGAGCAGCCGCGCCTCGACCGCGGAGGCTTCGTCCCACGACAGCGTGGAATTCAGCACCGCCGCCTTGACGCCGGCCTCGAGCAATCCCGCGACCTGGTCGCGCATCAGCGCGATCAGCGGCGAGACCACGATGCCGCAGCCTTGGCGCAACAGCGACGGCAATTGATAGCACAGCGATTTGCCACCGCCGGTAGGCATCAGCACCAGGCAATTACCGCCGTTGGTGACATGCCTGACGATCTCTTCCTGCGCGCCCCGAAAGGCAGGCAGGCCGAACACGGAATTCAGGACGGAAAGAGCGTCGGGAGAAATGTCGGATTCGCGGTTACGGGCTGAGGCGATGGCGGGAACGGGCATGCGGATTGGTCTATTCCTGATTCGGGCAGTCACACATATTCACTTCCAAATCGGCTTCGGCAAATATTCGTCGGAAAGCTGCTGGAAAGCCCGGCTTTACCTGTGTGAGCAGGTTCCGGTACGATGGCGAGCGGAATGGTTTGGCCCAGTTGCTCTTCTTCCGCCAATATCCTTCCTGTCTTTGCACCTTCAACGGACAGCCCCAAAAAGCATTGTGCGCGCTTCGCCGGCATGCTGAATCGCGGTACCAACGAGGCGAAGGAAAATCATGTGTAAGACGGTTCTCGGCATTATAGGTGGCTCCGGCATCTACGACCTGCCGGGGCTGGAAAACGCGCGCGAGGAGGCGATACGCAGCCCGTGGGGCGAACCTTCGGCCCCGGTATGGCATGGCACTATCGCCGGCCTTCCGATCGCGTTTCTGTCCCGCCACGACAAGGGCCACCGGCTGTCGCCGTCCGACATCAATTACCGCGCCAACATCGATGTGCTGAAACGTGCCGGGGTCACCGACCTGATCTCGTTGTCGGCTTGCGGCTCGTTCAAGGAGGATCTGCCGCCCGGCACCTTCGTGCTGGTCGACCAGTTTGTCGATCGCACTTACAAGCGCGAGAGTTCGTTTTTCGGCAAGGGCTGCGTCGCGCATGTGTCGATGGCGCATCCGGTGTCGCCGCGGCTGCGCATCCATCTTGCCGCGGCGGCCGAGGCCGAGGGTATCGCGGTCGCACGCGGCGGCACCTATCTCTGCATGGAGGGTCCGCAATTCTCGAGCTACGCCGAAAGCATGACTTACAAGGGCCTCGGCTATTCCGTGATCGGCATGACCAATATGCCGGAGGCCAAGCTCGCCCGCGAGGCGGAGATCTGCTACGCGAGCGTTGCCATGGTGACGGATTTCGATTGCTGGCATCCTGACCATGATGCCGTGACCGTACAGGACATCATCCGGGTGCTGAACTCGAATGCCGACAAGGCCAGGAGTTTGGTGGCGCGCTTTGCCAGGGATTTCCCCAGGGAGCACGAGCCGTGTCCGATCGGCTCGGACCGCGCCCTCGACACGGCTTTGATCACCGCACCGGAAGCGCGCGACCCGGAACTCCTGAAGAAGCTCGATGCGGTGGCGGGCCGGATCCTGCGCGCGTGACGCTTACACTGTTGATGGGTACGCAATGAAGGTCGAAGGCAGACACATCCGCAGTATCTGGCTCGAGCCGGACGGCTGGTCGGTCAGCGCGATCGACCAGCGGCGGTTACCGCATGATTATGTCGTGGCGCGGCTGACGAATTGTGATGCCGCAGCCGATGCGATCCGGTCGATGCTGGTGCGTGGCGCGCCCCTGATCGGCGCAACCGCCGCCTATGGCATGGCATTGGCGATGCGAACCGACAGCTCCGATGCTTCGCTCGATCATGCCTATGACACGCTGATCGCGACGCGGCCGACCGCGATTAATCTAAAATGGGCGCTCGATGAGATGCGATCAGTCTTGCAGCGGTTGCCGTCGTCGGAACGAGCGGCGGCGGCCTATGCTCGTGCCGGCGACATTGCCGAGGAAGACATCGCCATCAACAAGGGTATCGGGCAGCATGGCCTGGCCTTGATCGAGGCGATCGTTGCAACGAAGAAACCGGGCGAGCGCGTCAACGTGCTGACCCATTGCAATGCCGGCTGGCTGGCAACGGTGGATTGGGGCACCGCAACGGCCCCAATCTATCTGGCGCATGACAGCGGTCATGCCGTCCACGTGTGGGTCGACGAGACCCGCCCGCGCAACCAGGGCGCCTCGCTCACCGCGTGGGAGCTCGGCCATCACGGCGTGCCGCACACGGTCATTCCGGATAACACCGGCGGCCATCTGATGCAGCACGGGATGGTCGATCTCGTGATCGTCGGCACCGACCGGGTGACCGCGAATGGCGACGTCTGCAACAAGATCGGCACCTATCTCAAGGCGCTCGCCGCGCATGATAATGGCGTGCCGTTTTATGTGGCGTTGCCTTCGCCGACCATCGATTTCAGCGTTGATGACGGGATCAAAGAGATTCCGATCGAGCAGCGTGCCGCCGAAGAGGTGACGACCATGACCGGGCGGACCGCCGACGGGCGAATCGAGACCGTGCGGATTGTGCCTGATGGTTCACCGGTTGCGAATTACGGCTTCGATGTTACGCCGGCGCGGCTGGTTACGGGGTTGATCACCGAGCGTGGCGTGCTCAGGGCGGATCGCGCCGCGCTAGCAGCCGCATTTCCGGAGCGGATCGCGGCAGCGGCGGAATAGCGAAGGAAGAAACTTATGCATAGTGGCTGGATCGATCGCGACGCCGATGCGGCGATCGCCCACCATGCGAGCCTCGGCCGCGACGTAGCGCTCAGGGTCTATACCACGCGGCTGTTTGGGCAAGGATCCGCGTCTTGCACGGCGGTGGCAACAGCTCGGTGAAGACACGCGTCGCCGACCTGAACAACGAGGCGGTTGACGTTCTTTGCGTCAAGGGCTCCGGCTGGGATATGGGTTTGATCGAGCCCGCGGGCGGCCCAAGTGTTGGCACTCAAGACACCGCCGACGTGACCACTGTCGATGGCGGCAACATCGCTGCCGCGCTGCGGTGATGAATGCGAAAATCAGTCGCCTACTCGGGTGACCGCAAGTCGCCGGAGAGCCAACCCTTCATTTCCGCGAGGCTGCGATAGCTGTGAGCCGATCTCAGAATCGCTTGCTGTTCCGGGCCCGGCGGTAACGCCGCGGCCTCTTCAAATTTTGCGGCGGCAATCTGCTGAATTTCTTCAATGCTCAAATAGGTTGACGGTTTGGCTACTGGTCTCATCGGTCGCGCCCCGCTGTCTTGCGGACGAAAGTGCCAGTCACTCCCAGTCGCCAGACGCCCGGTGCCGATTTCTGGCGATGCCGGATTTTAACCAGCGATCATTTGGGGTCTGTCCGGTGGCCGACCCAAACTGCTGAATGTTTTTCATCGGCGGTACGGCAAAGGAACTATCCGACACCAGCTGAATTCACCTTGCGCTTTTCGCCGCCGACTGCCCCCTGTCCGGCGGCGCAAAAGCAAGTGGGAAGACCCCGTCTCTATAACTTTAGCCCGGATGACGGGGTCTTTCTCCATGCCCGGCGCCGGGTCGGGCAAGGCTCATGGTGCTGAGTTCGGGAATTTTCTCATCGAGACGGTATTTCTCTAGAACCCCGTTTCGATTGAATCGAAACGGGGCTCCAGATTCTTGATTTGACGCGTTTTCTCGACGCGAACCGGTCTCCACTTCGCTTGAAAACGCTCTAACGCTTACCGCAGCGACAGCCCCGTCGCCGTTTCAAGCTCGGCGATGGCTTGCGACGCGTCGAGCACCTTGATGGTGGTCATGCCCATGTCGCGCGCGGGCTTCAGATTGACGCCTAAATCGTCGAGATAGACGCAAGCTTTGGGATCGACGCCGAGCGCCTCGACCATCATCTGATAGATGCGTGGGTCGGGTTTCCTGAGGCCGATCTTGGCCGACTCGATGATATGATCGAACAGCGCCATCACCTCCGCGATGTAGAGCGATCGGCCGCCGAGGCTTCCGATCGCGTTGGCGGGTAGGTTGTTGGTGATGCAGCCGGTCTTGAATTTTGTCCCTACACGTTTCAGTGCCTCGACCATCTCCGGCCGCAGGTCCCCTGACAGCAGCGGTAAAACTTCTCGGCCTCGAACCTCCGCGCCCAGCGCCAGCGATTCCACCGCGAACAGTTGATCGAATGTTTCGAGGTCCACTTCAGCGCGCTCGAATTTCGCCCAGGCATTTTCCCAATGATTGGCGGCGTTGGTGCGCCTGATAATATCGGCGGGCAGCCCGCGCTCGATCTCAAAACGCGCAAAAGCCTCGAACGGCGAGGTGGTGAGCACCCCGCCAAAATCCCAGATCACTGCTTGAAGCATCATTTCCTGCCAATGCGAACGTTGATTTGCAAACGGCTAACACGGTGTGCCGGCCTGGACCAGCCTGCATCCATCTGCGCTTGTTTCTGAAATGCCACTTTGATGGCCGAAATGGCCCGCGCTGATCTGCTTCATATGTGTTCTGCGTTGTTGCGTAGGCGAAGCTCAGATCTCGGCGATCAAGACGTGCCTCGCTCAAGAAGGCCGTTTGTAAGCACTCGCCTCGCGAGGGGTTGGGGATCAGCCTCGGGGCGGAATGAACAGAAACAGGCGCATTGCCTCGCGTCCGTGTTCACAAATCATCCGGTGCGGGCTAATTCTGCTGCGATGAAAATCCTGGCCCCCATTATTGGAGGCGTGGCGCTTCTGTTGTCCGCGCCCGCTTACGCCATCGTCGGCGGCGGAGCGCCGTCCGCCGAGGGCGTCGGTCGCTCCGTCGTCACCATCGTCGGCTCGCGCGGCAATTTCTGCACCGGCGCCTTGATTGCACCCAGATTGGTGTTGACAGCGGCGCATTGCGTGCAGCCCGGCGCGATCTACAAAATCGTCGAATACGGAGCAGACCGGCAGCCGCAGCTGCAAGATATCAAAAACATCGCCACTCATCCCGCGTTCAACATGCAGGCGATAACGGCCCATCGCGCCACCGCCGATGTCGCGCTGTTGCAGCTCGAAGCTCCCGCCAAGGGAAAAAATGCAGCGGTGCTAGGTATGCCGCAGATCCCGATTGTCGTCGGCAGCCGGTTCACAATCGCCGGCATCGGCGTGACCGTTCGCGGCGAAGGCAAAAGCGGCGGGACCATTCGCGTCGCTGGCCTGGTCGCGAGCGGCCGGCCGGGGACGCTGCAGATCCGCCTCGTCGATCCGGTCGGGCAGGGGACCAGGGATGGGCTTGGCGCGTGTACCGGAGATTCCGGCGGCCCCGTGTTCGAGGACGGGCAGGGCACCGCTG
>Ga0193743_1002876_pt1 | contig 11764 bp, 7 predicted proteins | sample L2c2metaG_FD_143038 | JGI IMG/M metagenome (GOLD analysis project Ga0193743, IMG submission 143038) | Soil microbial communities from a riparian zone of the East river system, Colorado, United States - L2c2 | ecosystem: Environmental > Terrestrial > Soil > Riparian zone | place: USA: East River... | reverse complement strand
AGGAGAATCCAATTCAGGATTCCTCCAGCTGGTTATCATGCGGCATCGTCAGGCGCTCAGAGGACGATGGAGAACTGATCGAAGTGGCTACGAGCCATGTGCGACTCATCGCAACTCCTCGTGGTGTAACCGAAAATCCCTCCCTAGCTGAATACAGTGCGATCCACGTCTTTGATTCAGACGACTTCACTAGAAAAATCAAACCCGGAGACATGATCGGCCTTTGGGCCCATTCTTATCCCGGACGACTGCACACACCTCGCTTAGCGTCAATAAAGGTGAATCCATTTCTTCCGCACCTATCGCGCAAGTTCACCATGCGATTGCTTAGGTTGTTGTGGCACGAAGGCCTGCCCGAATGCTCGACTGGATACTCGCGTCGCTTCTGCTGTTCGAGATCGGGAAATCGGTATATCTGGGCGGCGCACACGTGTCTCTCACTTTCAGTACGATTGGCTATCTCTTCTACTGGACAAATACTTTGTGAGTGCATACTCCTACCTCGGGGATCCTAATATTAAATCGTTCGCGACATTTTAGCTGCGAAGGATGGCTGTGGGCCAACCTAAGCGCCTCTGCAAAGATGATGCATGCTTCCTCCACGCCTCTTTCCTTTCCCCCAGATCCGACCTCTGTGGCCGCCTGTAGCCTCCCTGCATTCATTCAAGAACGTACTTCAACAGCTGAAACCGTTACTTCGGATATCCTATGTGCTTCGTTGCGCTCGATGGAACTCTTACACGAAAAGTCGGGAAAGGACATCGTCCTTGTATCTTTTTCGCACCAAAACGTGGATTACACTATCCATATCATTGGACCATCTGCCGTGCATGCTGGCTGGCTGCATTATCTCTCGTTCATCTCAACTCCTCACCGCCTCGAACGCGATGAAGTCAGGATCTTCCGAGATGGCGACACAGAACGGACCATCCGTGATTCCTTCGTCGGCCAAAGCGTCTTGCGTATCCAGTTCAAAGCCGATGAGAATCCCTGCTGGAAAGAAACGGAATTTGAACCTCGGCTGCGATCCATTGTAACGCTGTTACAAGGCGTGCAGAAACATTATTGGTGGTATTTCTGGCTAAATTCTAGGTATTGGACGTGGCAATGGTGGTTGCTCCATACCATCCTTCGAGAAACGGTGGGCATTCAGGAATATATCGAGGGGGAAGGTCGTCGATGCTGTCATGACGAAGCGGTTACACTGCTGAAGGACAGGTATAAGCAGTGGACATATGCACATATAAAGGACTATGGTATGTTGTGCTCCGTTGGGAGTTTGAAATAGGTTGGCTGATCGTCTCCACTGGCGCTCATAGTGAAGGGGCTGCCTAGTTTAAATGACGTTATATTCGTCACCACTCAGACTCGTTCCATTTGGATTATCCTGTTCATCTTCACGTGCTCAAGGGCTTTTGACTGGTATATACATAATATTTTGCTCTAGATATGAATTCCGGAGACCAACAGCAGGAAAGAGTGTTCCTGGTCGTAGATCGTCTTGGCCAACCTATTTCGCAAAGACCGTGTCATTAAAGAGGTGCGCATTGGCATTCTTGAACAGGCTCACTTTCGAGCCCATGCCATGGCTTCGTTTCGAGAGTGTCTACTGGCGTCCAACCGTACACCCGGCGTTCGAGCCCTGGTCAAGTGTACAGCCCAGCATTCTAACGTTCGCCAGGGCCCACTTGTAGGCCAATAGAACGTGCCGTTGCATGCCAGATCAAGGCTGTGGCCATCTACCCAGTCTGAACCCAGACTGATTAACTCACCCTGCTACCCAAGTAACTGCTCGTAGGATGGACCACAAAGTAGCAGCCATCTGAGAGGAGGAGGATCCTGCCAACACCCCTTTGGCAGGTTGTCCCATGTTCTCTCTGTTGATTGACATAACATTTGAATTGAACTTGTGTGGATACCACATTACTTAGTAGTAGTAGTATTTAATATTTCGGAATAGATTTCATTTTCGCTCTTGATAATCACTTTAAAGGCGACTGTCCCATAGAAATTTGGAATAAATAAATTAGAAAAAAATATATTAATATGATCCTTTTTTCTTTTTTTGTTTTGCTGATAGAGCCTAGTCTTGAAAAGCAAAATACAGAGAACCTATGTATGCAGTGTAGTGCTACACAGATCACGCAAGACGGAAATTTTTGGCTGCTTCTTCTTCTTTTTTCTTCCTTTTCTAGTATCGCCGACGATAATAGGTTTGCCACATTTGATCAAGTCGACCCGATTCGAAGCCATCTGGTCTTATAGTCGTCGATTTATTGGCCGTTCTCGGATAGGCTTGTGTTTGTGGTTTAGCGGTGTGACTATGATGGCCGGAGGAAGAAGAGGAGGATGACTTGAGGAGCAGAACTTATGCCCCATTCGCACACTATTTATAAACTCAATCCATAGATTTCCGAGAAGAATACATGACCTTTTGGTGCTGAGAACGGTGGTAAAACCACCTTGGAAAAAAAAAAAATCTTTCAAAACCCCTTGGCGCTTACATAATTGAGTGCATAAGGTACTGGTTGGGCGCCTACCTCGTTTCAGGCGATATCAGATCGCCCGGCCTGAAATAAGGTCAGGACCCATCTTACAAACGCTTTCAGAACTTTTTCAAATGCCGTTTTCAACAGTTGTCGTTCGGCTATTTCCGAACCGGCCTTATCATATATCGATCGTTCCACTTCGCCCGTGAACGTTCGTGCGGGCAAAATATTTGAAATGAGACGTAGAAACGGGGTTTGGAGTCCTCTCTATAATTAATATCCGCGTGTCTTTAATGTGGAATACATTTTTTACCTGTCAGGCTGATCACTAGTATGCTCGCAATAGTTACCTGACGTCGATCCTGAAACCATCGTTAGGGGGATCTTGCCGGGGGGGAGTTAGTGGATGGCCCATGGAATGGTAATTAAAAATGGAACCTTACGATGTAGAAGGATCACTTACCAACTGCCAGCGGGTGCTATTGTTGACAATCCATCATTGCTTCTGAGATGGTCATCGATTACCCAGCTTTCTATCAGGTTCATCACTGGTCCTTTTTTTCTTTCTCGTTTAAAATGCTGGGGATATCGACATCCACGATCGATGAACATGTTGAAGTAAAATTTCTTGGAAGGAAAACAAATGAAAAAGTTTCAGCGCTCTGGCTAAACAGAGTAGTGCTTGAACTTGTATCCATACGCAAAAGAACGGCATTCTTTGTTTTTATTTTTTCCTCCCTCCCGGCAATCCGTGGTATCGTAAACCCCCTCTCCGCAGCTTGATATAAAACAGCACAAGGAGTAACTCACCGTTCTATTCGTTTCTACTCCTGCCAAAAAAAAAAACACCTCCATAAATATGGACCCAAAGAACAGAGGAGATTACGGGCGAAGATCTCGGACCCATTATGTCACATGACAGCATGGAACCTACCCCGTTTCTCCAACCATGAACCCCCGCGAAATCGTGGCGAAATCAACTTGATTCTTCTTTTCAAATCGAAACTTTGATTGTTGTAGCCAGATTTCAATTTTCGGTATATTAATAACTTGGCCGGACCTTGGACCCATCTCTAGTATACGGACCGAACGGCGAATGCAACAGATGTGTTCAACGACTGTTCCGCACTGGCCAACATCTGAAATTAGGCCTAGGAAGAGCTTGGAGTCCTTTCCATTCCATAATTAATATCTGTATAACTGGACGTGGAATACGTTTACACCTGTCAGGTCAATCACTAATATGCTGACGGCCCACGGAATAGTCATCAAGTACAATGGAACCTACGATGCAGAAGGGATCACTACCAACTGGGCGCTGCTGTTGACAATAATCATTGCCTTGAGAAGCTCATCCAAGTGCTCATCATTTACTCAGCTCTCCTTCCCTATCATAATCAGGTTGATCACTGGCTACGACGTCCTCTGGGATAGGCTTTCCCAATTTTTAATTCTCTCAGGCTAGCAACAAGGATCTGGAAGAGAGAACGAGGCCTTTTGGGAAATACAGTTCGGATTTTCAAAACGACTCCTCTTACTTATTTTTATATGTTTGACCCCACTTATTACGTGCCGAACAAAAAATAACGAGATACCTCCGCAATGACTGCGTACATCATCGCCTACATATTCCTGAAAAAAAAACAAAAAAACTTGGCTGCCATACAAGATATCTCGTAATGCCGAACTGGCGTTGTTCTAACTTGAGCGGTTCGGACCTTGCGATACTCGAGGAACTCCTTGATACATTTTGACTATTGCGATGGAAATATATTTAACTTTTTTTTTTTTTCCGGTCCCATACCCTCCGATCCCCATACCCTTCCCCAACGCACACGTATAAAAAGCCTGTTGAAAACGGTCAAACTCTCTCCAGTCACTTGTAAACGATCATTCAGTGAGTTAACAAACCCAACATACTATCTTGAAACCCACAGACAACTGACTCTGACAACCTGTTTTTCACAAGTTATAGACGATGCGTGTTATCATCAACATCTGCGGTTTCCTTTCACTGTTCGCCGTCGTGATCAACGCGGCCTCCATCGATTCTCGCCTACTAGCTGAACGTGACTTGCCGGAATGTCCAATCCACCCCATCATCGGTATTGGTCCAGTTTGCAAACCCCGACCTACTACTACTACCCCTCCCTACCCCATTGCCAGCCATAACTGATGCCTGAAAGGCTTTAAATATGCACCCCCCTTCACTGGTACACGCATCAGGCTTGTTCAGGGGCGTCATATCGTGACAAGACTATATTATACTACTAGTTATGCTGTCGTTCTCCTATTTCCCAAGAAACTATTTGGTTGTTTTTTTTTTTAGCTTTGAACCATCGAGGAGTGAAATTAACTTTTCGTTTTATGATTTGTAAAGGTCCTTCGCTCGTCTTGTAACGCTTTTTATGACTTATGAAGCACCGTGCCGGACCGCAGCCACTCAACGAACCCAGTTTGAGCCTCGTACTGTTCTGTATCTCTGGAATTCTTCTACATAGCTATTTATTATTATTCAGTCTTTTAGTACTTCGATGCCGTCTCATCCCTTGGGCGCTTACCCGTCCGACATTTAAGTAGGAGGACAAAGCAGAGATGTAAAATCTTTCGTACATTGCCACTGGCGGAGGAGGATGTACTAGCCAAAATAAAAGAGGTGCAATCAATAAACCCCCACCTACCCCCTCTAGATTGAACACATCTTTGTTGGAGTCGATGATGGAGAGTCTTTATTTGGTCGTGTGACCATGAAGCGTTGGACCCTTTTCCTGACCCTGTCTCTGCAAAAGGGGACAAAGGCTTTAGTCCCTGGCATTGAAGACGCTTCTTTTGTTTCCTTTTGCTGTTCTAACTGCGAACCCACAAACCCATACTTAACCTACAACGCCAACTCCTATGGCGTCCTATCGTCTTTCCCTCTCCCCAGCCTACTGGTTGAACGTTGATGCATCAGCTACCATATAACATATTCCACAATAGCCAGCCTCTTCAGTGAGTCTTCATTGGACTCAACACCCAACTCGGACCATTTATCTACTCTCAAAAGGCCATCCTCCTACTATCTAACATGTAACGGGTACTCTCCGAATTGCGCCTTCTATCATTGTTATTATGGTCAACACCCACCACCGTATTCACAACCTTTCTTCCCACCGCTGTTTCTGCCAAAGCGGCATTTACCTCTCCATGTGTCACAACAGCCTCACATTTTTTCGGAACCTCCGTCTTCTATTAGACGAGGCCAAAGCTCCCTCCGGGTCCAGCGCCACACCTCCCACCTCCACACGCGTACTACAACCCTCAAACGTCGAAGGACCTCAACTGGACAACCGCCAGCCTTTCCTATATCGGCGGCTTTGAGTTCGATTCAGCCAACTGAAGATACACACACACATGATTGGAGATCTGGATATAAACCTCCATCCCAATCATCATATTTTAGACGGCATTTCGAAAGTTTCCTTGTTCCATGCAACCTTACCAGTAACATGACGCAGTCTTTTTTTTCTTTTTTTTTTTTACGTCCCACATCCTCTGATCGCTGAACTCCTCTTTTCTTGTCAGCGGCACCCTCTTGTATATTGTCACCTTTACGGCTGAATCCCCTGCTGGTGGCGGTACGGGCCGATCGCCCTAATATTTTCTACGATCTCCGGAAGCCTCAAATCGTGGATGCCATCTTTCTTCCATGTTTAAATCGCCTACCCAATACCATCGACTTTTATCAATTGATAACCTCTCCACCCATCCACCACATGACGCTTTGGCATCGAAAACTACCATGGCAACTCCATATCGAAGCACACCACCCCAACGGCATCACACTATACGACTTTTTCCTGCAGGTTCATCAACAATTACATCAATTCATCACTCAAGAAGAAGAATATGACACTGATGAGCTCGCACCTGGCGATCGTGAGGTGTTGACGATGGCCTTTCAAATGCGGTGTGCTATGTTTCCGGATCCGTTGCTGGCGGGTGTTCGGAGGATTGACTTTTTGGGACAAGAGGTGTGTTTCATAGGGTTGAAACCTCATAGTCGAGGCGGGAGGTGGCAATTGAAGACCCAGCTACCACCACCGAAACAGAGAATGACAATTGTGCGTTCATTTTTTTTTCCATTTCCATCTCCTCTTACCTCATCATCATGGTTTTACATATCTGATCAGGATTGAACATTCTACTCTTTTTATTCATCGTCTACGACAGCTTAATGATTCTGGCTTTTATAAATAATAACAATAATTCGAGTGAATGACGGGCCAGGTTGGATTTGATATATATATATTTTATTTTATTTTTTGTTCATCGACACATGTCCAATTGTGCCACCAACCGATTATCTAGGAACAACCATCATAAAATGATAGCACCATACAAGTTTCTCAAAGTTCAAGATTTTTAAATGCCCCCTTCGTCTTTTACCACATGTTTGCGCTGACCACAGCCGTTCTTTTAACTATTGCTTGGGATTGGGAAAACGAGGATGTTTAACCATGATCCTGTTGACATCGGTTTTTTTTTTGGAACACGCCTAGGTTCGCGTGAATTTTTTTTGTTTTTGTTTTAATTTTTTCACCGCGTCTAAGAGGGGGGTGCGGAAGATTCCAGTAGGTATGTTGGAGATTTCAGGTGCCCAGACCGTGTGCCCGTGGATGTATGCGATGAGTATGGTAAACCAGTTGGATACTGCGTGTATGTGCTCTGGGGGTGGGGAGGGTGGGGAGGGGGGAGGATAATGTTTCCCTGACCCATGGAACCGTCCCTTGCAGTGATTTTAAACGATTGAGAGCGTCCACCCCAGATGTTTTCTATACACATGATCCCAGTTACGAGGAAAGTATGACAATTTGGTCAAATGAATTCAGATCGTCCGAATATCCTGTGTGATAACTTCTGAATAGAATCAGAAACTTGTGTTCAAAAGGTCAATGGAATAAGGTCAAGTGCCCAAAGACATGTCCATCTCGTGATTGCAAAATAATTAAATAAAATAAAAAAAAACAATGTTTGTATTGCAAAAGAAAACGCCAATACATAAAGGTTTCAACCCCAACGAGTTTTCTGCTTTTCTTTCACCATCGGTGGACCTCCATAGGGTTGGAATCGACTTTTCCGTGCTGTCGGTGCTGCTTTTGAACTCGAGAAATCGATGTGGTTTCGCTTTCCAGTAGCTTGGGCTGCAGCTTGTTTCTCTGAACGCGCTTTTTGTGCATCCGCTTTGAATTGGGTGACCCACGAGTTGCAGCCCGAATGATTGAACACAGATTTTTGGGAATAGGGAAAAGGATAAAAGGAGGAGGATCCGGAATATGAAACAGTTGTCATAGAGAGCCAGGCAGATAAATCATTTGGTGCAATGATCAAGTGACCAGATCATCATAACGCGGGTTAGATCATCAAAGTGAAGGGAGAAGCAGACAAGGGGCGCAAAGGAAATGGCATGAACAAGGACCGATGGTATGGAGGGAGCTATGTACTTACCAATTTGGTCGGCAAACCAATCCCTTTGTACGTTTTCAGGATCCCAAATGTCTTTTGGAAAGTTTGTCGTCCGTTCATCGACGTCAACAAATTCGACTAGCTTGGTATAGAGATGAGGGTTCCGGAAAGACCGGTTAGACATGAGAGAATCGTTGAAGTGCTTTGGATTCACGGGGCTTCTTTTCAAAGTAGAGAATTGAGAGAGCTTGGCCTACATTAGAATGAAAATCAGAATGCAACAAAAAAAAAAAAATTGTACGAGAAGGAAGGGAGTAACATACGTATAGTGCGGGATCGCAAGGTTCTGACGACGCCGGAGGTATACCCCAATCGTCGACTCCTGGTATAGGTGGAGGATGTAGAAGTGCACGAAGACGGGATAGTTCGTCTTGAAATTCGTCGGAGGGACAGGCACGACTTGACGAAGGTGACATGTCCATAGCGTCATCCGTTTCTTGGGATGAGGGTCCTGCAACCTGTGATTGGTCTTCTTCTTGAGCAATGTCATCGGAGATGTGAGCGCGTATTTGATTTTTATGGGCGATAGCAGGCCGTCGGATGATGACTTGAGCCTTCGTTATCCGTCGGCCTGAACCCATTCAAAATGTTGACAAAAAAATGAATGAAGAGATGGAGAACACACCTTCCGAAGGACCTTTCAAACTGGCTTTCGCTAATTTATCCTATCCGAGGCGAAAACGAAAGCCAGCAAAAGGGAAACGGGCACAGCAAGACATGGCGACGAAGGATCTCACATTCGGGTTTTGATGACTACTGCCACCATTAAAAGGCGTTGGCTTGCTTTCTGAATCACTCTGGGAGTCGTCGTCGTATGCAACAAGGTCTTCGAATGTATTAATCAAAATTCTACAACGCTTTCGGTCTGAGCTTACCACGCATATCGGATTTTGCCAACGAGAGCCCGGTGGTGGGAGTTTGAGTTCAAGGAGTATTAGGTTGGAACTCCGATGGGACCATGCACTTCTTCTCCGTCTTCCAACTCCTACTATGCCTTTCCACTTGGACTTTGGGAGCATATTCCAGTCAGGAGCAAATTGTTAGTAACTTTTTCAATAAGAATGGATCTGGAAAAGGGTCAACGCATACCAATAATTGGGCTGTGCTGGTGTGTTCGTCGCGATATTGGTTTAACTATCGAGTAAGTGCAAGCCTTTTACTCAATATCGAAGTAAGCTAAATCATGTTCTTAGCATATGGCAAATGCCCTCGGAATGTAAGGATCTTGCCATATCTCAAATCCACAGTTTAGTTCTCAATTGTCAATCTCTACTAGGTATCGAACTGTCAAACGATTGGGCATCCCAGACTCCAATATCATTCTCATGCTCGCGGATGATTCCTCTTGTAACCTAAGAAACAAATTCCCAGGAAGCGTGTATGCGAATGCAGGCCGACATTTAGACCTATATGGCGACAATATTGAAGTTGATTATCGGGGCTACGAAGTTACAGTAGAGAACTTCATTAGGGTCCTCACGGGTGAGGATCGTTTGACAACATGAACAAGTTTGTGGGTCCTCAACCGGAGATTTTTTAGGTCGCATGGAGCCGTCAGTTCCACGTTCAAAGCGGCTGTTGACCGATGAAAGGTCGAATATTTTCGTCTATATGACTGGTCATGGCGGAAACGAGTTCTTGAAGTTCCAAGACAATGAAGAGATTAGTGCCTTTGATCTGGCAGATGCTTTTGAACAGATGTATCAAAAGAAACGGTATATATATATATATTCCTTACTGTCCTTTATTTGTCTTTCCAACGGCTCTTTGCTTTCAGCTATAACGAAATATTCTTCATGATCGATACCTGTCAAGCCAACACTCTGCACTCCAAGCTTTACTCCCCGAACATCTTCGCAGTCGGTTCCTCTGGCCTTGGAGAGAACTCATATTCCGTCAGTCGCTTTCCTAATATCACATTCTACCCTTCTTTTTTTTTCTTCTAATATTCATACATAAAACATAGCATGAAAATGACAACGACATCGGCGTAGCTGTGATTGATGCTTTTACCCATTACGTTCTGCAATTTATGGAGAAAATCAACAAGACTAGTCAGGTGTCCATGCAAGAATTGGTGAGAGAAAAAAAAAGCCTTGGGTGTGTGCCTGTTTCTTTGAACAAGCCTAACTAAGTTATTTTGTTCTTATTTACTTAGTTCGACTCTATCGACGTGACCAAGATCGGTTCCAACCATGGGGTTCGGAGCGACCTTTTCAAGCGTCCTCTCGATAAGACACGCATCACCGACTTTTTTGGTGGCGTTGCTCAAGTGGAAGTCGTTAACCCAGCTGACTCCATAGCCTTTACGTTGGTATCGGAATCCGTGCCAACTGAGGAAGCCGTCCAGGGACCTCGTCAACGCGTATCACTACCGCCACCGACTTCTCATGCCACCGAGGCTATGTCTAGTTTCTCCACATTGCTTCAAGAGTGGAGGATAGCGCGAGCGTGGGCTTCTGTCGGGCTTATTGGTGTCCTAGTGGGCTGGGTCCTATCTAAAAGGTGATCGCGTGCTCGGTTTAATATCCAAGCATAAATGGATTGTACGATTTTGACGTGCTGTTAGATCTAATTAATTATACATTTCAAACGAAAACCTGAAGTCCGAGGTGATTCACAACTTTTCGAGATGGTCTAGCTGAGGTCTACCCTTGCTCTATCGATAAAATGTATAATCATCGCTGGGTCATCGATAACCACAAATCAAAATCCCCCACCTCATCCACGTGAAAAAATGCCAGAATGATGGCTAGGTTTATGTTTACCCTCTTGGAGCTTCACACCAGAACCTTTTCTTTCTTGGTCGTTAAGTTTTACACCATCTGCGGTGGCGTCGTATTTATGCCAAAAAAAACCATGTTTTGTCAAATTTCATGGGCACAAACCTTGGGCTTATATACAAGTTGGTATCGTATATAGAGAGCCTCGTGAGTAGTATCTCCTCTCCCCTCCTTCCCCACTTGTGACACTTGTTGGAACTGATGTCACGGTGAGTTAGGAGCTGTTAATCTAGTCATTCTCAGGCCTCAACCTCTTCTACTATTCATATACCTGTCCGAGTTTACAGTTTGTTTGCTCGTAAGCCTGACAAAAAAAAAAGAGGTTTTGAACTTATAATCCGGCCATGGATTGACAACGGTTGAGGTTGGACAACGGGAAAAAAATGACCTTGATCCTAACGGCATCATTCCCGTTCTATCTCGTACATGCGCGGGGACAGGAGATGGTTTAGTTTGGTAATAAAAAAAAGAACTGCACTTAGAAAAAGGTTCGATTGCTTTTTATTGTTCGATCCAGGCACCGGTGGGTAGCCTCCGATGACCGTTTTTCAGGGTTGTTACTTGAATTACTAAATTAGGTGTGACTTTGGGATCATTGTTTTCTGCTTGTCATTTTATACCGTCGTTCGGCGGTCGGACTATTCCCACCTACATCGGCTTGGAGTATATCCCTCATATCCCTCCGTTTGATCCAAAAGGTTTGACTAAGTAAGTCAAGTATAACTCTTCCAATAATGTTTTTTTTTTCTTTTTTTCTTTACAATTCACGAAGAAAAAAACACGCTTGCCGTTACTAGTCTAGTAATTGTAGTCAATTGGAGCCTGAACATTATTTGCTTTTGGTCATAAATCGTTCTGCAATAACGAAAACTGAACAAATATTGAGTTGTGTACATGTGAGAATGCCGAGTAAAGCTGGGTGGACCTTGGCAGAGCGTATGATCGTAGCAATGACGGCATAAAGAACTTGGGGCATGCCCATGCTTT
>Ga0193743_1002875_pt1 | contig 11768 bp, 9 predicted proteins | sample L2c2metaG_FD_143038 | JGI IMG/M metagenome (GOLD analysis project Ga0193743, IMG submission 143038) | Soil microbial communities from a riparian zone of the East river system, Colorado, United States - L2c2 | ecosystem: Environmental > Terrestrial > Soil > Riparian zone | place: USA: East River... | reverse complement strand
CGACAGTAGTCCTCGCCACCGTGCCCACTCTTCTTCCTTCTGCTGTCCCATGCCTCAAGCGTGCCGCTCAACGCCTCACAACTCAAGATGCTGTTCACGTATCACTCACGGAAGAAGCGAATTTCCTGAGCCGCTTCGGTAGTGAAGGGACGCTCGTCCACCGCCGCGACACGTTCCGCGCCTCGAAAGTCATGCTCGACCGCGTCCGAGCGAATTCGAAGATCCAATTCCTCACCGATACGACGGTCGAGGACATCCACGACGCCGCCAAAGGCCACGTCACAATCTGCGCAACTTGAAAACGAACGAAGTCTTCGATCGCGAAGTAGACGGCAATCCTGCTATTTCACCGCAATTGCAGCAGCCATACATTACTCGCAATGGTCCGATTTAAAAACGCCATATGGCGGCCATCCGGTGATGGCACGGCCCAGCCCTGAATATCTCCTAATGAATGAAAACCACCCTCTCGATTGACATAGAGAAGCTGGTTGCCGATGCTGGTGTCGATAGAAGCAAACCAATGGCGGCCGTCGGCAGCCCAGACTAAACCTCGCAAACCACTCACTTCCGGCAAAATCACTTCGTGCTCGCGCGGCTCCTTGTCATTAGGTTCGAGAGCAACCACGCGAATTCTGCCGCCGCGCGCGTCATGATTCGGGATTGCCACCTCAGTGCCATCCGGAGAAACGTCCCAGTCCCCTAACACTTCGCTCGACGACCGAATCCGCGCCAACTCGCGTCCTTTGCCGCGGACTGGGTCCAACTCGTAATAGATTCGAGACTGCCCTTCCGTGCTCCTCAATACGCAGCGGTGCCTCGTATCTGACGCACAGCGGAACTCGTCCACGTTGCCCCCGATCGGTACCTCCTCGGGAGTGCCGCCATTCACCGCAACTCTTCCGATCTTGTAAGTCCGCGGATGATAGTACCAGGGCTGTTCATTTTCTGGGGCGTGGGCGGCATACAAAACAAAGCGGCCGCCGGACGCCAACTGGGGCAACATCTCCGTCGCTGCTGTGGAAACGATTGTTTCGGCGGTGCGTTCATGGAGGCCTTGCCGAAACAGATCATAGTTGCCGTTGCGATTAGATTCAAATATTACAAACTGGCTGTCGGCGGTCCAGGAATGCGGATAGTTATTCCGTTCGTCGAGCGTCAACCTGCGCACGTTTGCGATTTTCAGCGGAGGCGGACCTAAATCTCCGACGTAAATGGAATTCTGATCGGAGCGCCGAAGCAGCAGCGCCCGTTTCCCATCCGTGGTAGCGCTGAGGTCCAGCAACGTGCCCCCTTCGCCGGAAAATTCGGCGAGCTTTCGCCCGCGTCCGTTTGCCGTGCCGTCGGCTTCACCGGCTGAGAGTTCCCAGAGCGCGTTGCTGGAGGTGAAATCTTCGTTGTCCCAGCGCAGAAACAGCACTCGGCCATCACCCAGCACGGCCGCCGAACGCATCCACAAGCTGTCCCTCTTCCTTACGATCCTCCCGGTTGCTGCGTCTACAGTCTCGTAGGTCCACTCAGCGCCGGTAACCGCATTGCGATGGCGCTCGAGATTCAGCCGTCGCCCGTCCGCTGACCAGAAGACGAATTCGAACCGATCCTGCGTGGAACCTTCCACAAAAATTCGCGGATCCTCCCCGCTCGCGCCCATAGTCCAAATAGCCGACCGGTCTGAGCTGCAAAATACAACGCGGCTTCCATCCGGTGAGGGCGTGCCTTCGCGAGCTTCCGATCGAATCGAACGGGCAGGTGCGCCTGTAACGGAAATCGTCCAAAGACTGGGGCGGTTGGTCTCGCTCGAAAACCCGCTGGCCAGTATCTTGGTTAGATCGGGGAACCAGGTTAACCGGTCGACAATGAAGTTGGCGGGTGCGCGTAACGCGGTTGTCTCGCCGCGTTCTGTCCGCAAAAAAATGCCGTCCACGTTGGCATAAACTGTCGATCGGCCATTCGGAGCGATCGCCGCCGCGGTCGCTCGATTTTCCGGAACGAGTGTGGTGATCTGACGAAACACCGGCTTATATTCTGGTAGCGTTCGTTCTGGTAATGCACGCTCCGCGGTCGGGTTGGAGTGTCCTTTCCACAACCAGGACGCGGTTGCAATCACCAGCAGCAAGCCAACCGAAATCGCGATACGCCAGGCGCCTGTCCGTGAACCGTGCCGCACAGCGTCTGGAACGCTCGGCGGACAAATAAACGCGACCGTATCCACTTGCTTGGCGAGCTTTTCCGGCACGTCTTTTGTTACCTCAGTCTGAGGTGACTGCTCTTCCGCAACCACTTCTACATCGGCAATAAATCGGTAGCCTTTGCCCACCACTGTCTCAATGAATCGCGGCTTGGCCGCATCGTCGTTGAGCACGGCGCGAATGCGGTTCACCGCGCTGTTGATGCCCTGAACGATATCTACTGAATGCGGGTCCGGCCAAAGCCTGGCGACGATTTCTTCGCGCGTTACCAACTGCCCGCGCCGCTCCAGGAGCAGAATCAAAAACTCCATCGGCATTCGGGATAACGGCAGCCGCCGTCCCCCGCGCCGCAGTTCGTACCGGCCCAGGTCGAGTTCATTCCGGGCAAACCGAAATACTTTGGGAGCCGTTTTCACGCTCGGGAAACTAATTATATCTACTTTGGGCGGCGCAAAAGCGCCGGGCATCGAGCAGCGTTTCAATTATTGTTTGTTATGAGTTACATCTTGATATCGATTTGAAGAGGAATCTATGTAAGATCTATTGCCCTTTTTTCAAGATGGCCCTACTATGCCCCGCGGGTCTTCTATGAAACACCATCCGCCCTTGGGAATAGCTCAGATCACTGCCTTCGTAGCCATGTTGGCACTCGTTTTTCTTTCGGCCGGTACCGCCCATGCTCAGTCGAGCGAACCGCTGAAGACGGTAATCCCGGTTCATTTCGATACGGCTACCGGCAACATCACCGTGGGCAGCACAGTATACAGGGGGACCAATCCCGGGTTCCACCTGCTCACTCTGAAGCGCCAGCCTGACAACGCCCACCTGGATGCTCCGGATCTGATCCAGGACCAAACATTTCTCAACTCCTCCTCCGCCAATCAATTCCTTCAAACAATCCTGGCGAAGGCGCCGGACGCCCTCCTCCTCGTAAACGCCGCTGGAAATTATGGCTTCCCTTTGAATGCGCTCGCTGGAAGCCTGGAGCAGTTTGGTGGTCAGGTGGACCTGGAACCCATCGGCTCCGCCATATCGCTGGTCTTCATCGGCAACGGAGGCACGAATAAGGGCGAGGCCCGGCAGAGGGGACTCTCCACCTTGCCGCTCGATGGGTATCTGGCCGCCGACTCCAACGGCAATTATAGATTCATCCAAACCGACTACGTTCGCTATGACATCACGATGGACGGAACCATCAAAATTGGAAATCAAAGCTATACCGTGGCGAATTCCACAAAACCGTGTGATGGCTCCAACTCGTTCCATATGGTCGTCGTAAATCGGGAATCGCTGGCGAGTGCGATTGCCGATCGAACATATTGCACCGGGCAATCAGACGCTGAGATCACCCGCCTTATCGGCGACATCGGCAACTTGGTTACGAATGAGGGAGAGCTGGTTTTTTTCGCAAGTAATGGCCATCCCATCCCGGCAAACTGGAACTTCGGTACCGATGGCGATGCGCGCATTTATGCTCTGGCCGTGCAGATCGCGCAGTTGGGCGGGTACTGGGAAACGATGGCGTATTTAACGCCAAGTGATACTTATTCCTTAATAGGAGCGCTCGCGCCTCCGAGTTTCGTTGGCGGAGCGCGAAAGAGAGCGAAAGAATCCAGTACCGTTTATCCGTCGCATCCTACGGGCGAATTGCACGGTGTGCTGGCGCGCGGCCGCGGCAACTGGTACAGCCCGCTGAATGCCGATCCATCCGGATTGGCCGAGCTCGGTTTTTACCAGATCTTGGCCCAAACTCCTGTTCCCTTTCCTCATCCCGCCAACAGCGCGGAACTGGCTGCCTTTCAATACATTAACCAGCAGTTCTCTGAACAGCAGGGGCTTTGCAATGGCTGCAATGTTCGGGATAAGTATGCCGATACCAACGTTGCTATCAGTAACTATTCGGACCAGTTGAATGGAATGAAAGCTCAGGACGGTAGTGATTGCAGCGAGTCGCAAAACGCCAGCCTGCCTTTCTGTATCGTCCGGCAGCAGCTCTCAACAGAAATTACATATGTTAAGAACATTCGCGCGTTCAATACAAATCTGACCTTTCTCTGGAACGCATCGGCAACCACTTCCATCCTCGAGCTGCTGAGCGCCTATAACGACCTCAGCGCCAACATGCCCTCTCCGGCAACCCCGGCTCCCAGTCTGTTGGATCCGATTGTGGATCTGCTGCTCGGCATAGCGAGCTATGCGCCTGGGGTCGGTGACCTGTTCGGCATCGCGGAAGCGGCCTTCAGCTTCGGAACCGGCCTGAGTACCGATGGGAGCGGCAATGCATCCACTTCGCTGATGACTACTGTCGGTAACTTGCAGCAGGGCTTAGCCCAGCGGTTCATCGCGCAGGCCGCGGCGAGCGGAACACAGTTTGACTTTGTTTACCAGGACTGGGGTAAGCTCAACACGCTCGGCTCCACGCTGGGAACCGCATCGCAAGGCTCGCCTTGGTACTGGAACGGTTCCGGCACCGCAGCCGGCGTTCTGCAGGCGATGGCGCCCGCAATCGAGGAATCGTATTACCAGAGTCTGATGGCGGCCATCTATGCGATCGGCACGTATTACCCCGATTGCTCCAATCGCTGCCACGCTCCGCTCGTTTGGGGCCAAGCCCCTATCTGGCAACAGCCTCAGGCTTACGAGGTTTGGGATGATGACGGCCCTTATTGCATTTTTTGCGATCATTCGGCTCAGCCGTTCAACTATCCCTGGTATCCTCCCTACACGTTCCCAACGGACACGACCAATCCCATCCAGATTCCGTCCAATCCGGCGTATACCGAGGCAACACCAACGATTTTGGGTGCTGACCAGTGGTTGGCGATCAGCCTTCAGTCGAGTCCTTCCGACAGCGGCGGCAACGGGCTTTACGATCCGCCGCCGGCGTCGGTCTTGAATAGATTATTCACGCCTCGATCGTCAGATGGAACGGGCGGATTAGGAGTCTATCGGCCTGCCTTCTTTGAAGGTTGGCCCTTCCCGCGCGTCGCCTGCGGTCCTTCTCACTATTCAAACGGTGACACGGCCGACTTCGGTTGTAACTGGAGTGCTGCGGCGCCTCCTGCCCAAGCGGTTCAGGAGCCGCTGACCAGCCTCGCCATTGCAAAAGGAAGATCTCGAAACCAGTATCCTGTGGAAGGCCAGATGGAGATCCCCATCACGATCCACAACAACGGGACCGTCGACATCCAGTCCATTCAAATCACTAACGTCTCACTACGAACGTTGGCAGGTTCGGGTCAAGCCGTCCTGGTGGATCCCTTGTTGCCGATTCAGACATCCAGTGTGAAGCCCGGCTCATCGGTTACCGTGAACTTGCACATCGCAGTTCCGCCCGGCGTCAAGAAACTCATCGTCACGGAGGAGGGAACAGCCGATAACGGCCGGCTCGATCCTTATCGGTTCAGCTACGGCCAAGCCGTGTTTCCTGGCAAATAAAGGATTGTAAAATTCATTCGGAAATACTTATGCGAACACTATTCTCAGCGATCTGCCTTTCCGTATTGCCCGCGATGGCGGCGGACGTCTATACCTTGAGCGTCCTGGGCCCCGAAACGGTCAGCGGTCCTCCCGGCGCGCCAGCCCTGACGGGCTGGGGTTACAGCATTCAAAACCAGAGCAGCACCAATTGGCTGGTAACTACCGACCTCACAGCCGGATTGTTTCTTCACGCCACCCCTGAAGCCCTTTTCGATTTTCCCGATGTAGCGCCGGGGGCGACCGCAACAGTCCTGTATGATCCGGTGCCTCCAGCCTCTGGCCTGTACCAGATCGTATGGGATGAAGACGCGCCTGCGGGCTTCGTCAACTCGGGCACATTCACCCTGAATGCTCAATGGTGGAGTGGCGATCCGCTCGCGGGCGGAAACTTCCTGTCCTCCGCACCCAGCATCAGCCAGCCCTACACCACGACCATCGTCCCCGAGCCCGGAAGCGGAAACATTCTCGCGTTGTCGATCCTGCTGTTCGGTGTCACGGCGCTCTTCCGCCGGCCTAGCGGCAGGTCAATCGCAGCAGCAAAGTCGATGTGAATCACGCGTCGGTACCTTGGATCGCTGGCTGGTTCGTTTTCAATCACTCATATTGCGTCTGCGCTAGAGGCGCTAAGGAGACTTAGAGCGATGCGGCCCAGGGAAAAGATGTGCCCCCGCGCCACTCTATCGGGCCATTCATTTGCTTTCGACAACTCTTTCAACGAACACATGTGTTGCAGCGGAAGCTGCCATACGGATTAGCGATGCTCCGGCACATGCGTGTGGGCCGGAGCCCAATTTGTTCGAACCTTTACAATACCTTTGAAGTCATAAGGGTTGATCGGAACTCCGGAGGCGGGCAAAAGTGAAACGAGCCAGAAAGGTGAACGCCGAAAGAGTTCGGATAACGCTACTTGAAGGATGCCACTCTATCTTAATTTAACGCTGGTGAGCATCATCTGTCCATCTCGTAAACCTCATCTTTCAAGGGAATCAATTTGTCCATATCGAAAACGGCTAACTGTCACGTATGGCTTTGCCAATTCGCGTTACAGTGCACCCCCATTTGCGCCGGTGTCGCCATGTGATTTCCAACCACAGCTTCTTGAACCTGATTCGAAACGGACAACACGCGTGGGTGCAGTCCTTCGATATAGGTCATCTGGGGACAACCTTCTTTGACAGGTTGCCCAAAGGGGTCGAAGCTCCTACCCAGCTCCAGGTGGCCGTCTCTATTCGTGTGCAGCAGCTGAGCGATTGCGGCTCTTCACTTGATGATGATGTGGGGATCGATCGACTCCTTGCCTAGTGGAGTTGCTTTGTACTTGTATGCGCAGGGACGTTTTACTTGTTGAAAGCTGGAATGTACCTTACCGCTGACCTTGTGCATGCCATTCCGCGGTTGGGAATCAAGCGGTTGGGAATCAATCTCCAACTCCTCTCCATCTTTACCAGTAAACAGGTTCTTCGGTGGACCGGCCTCGATAATCTCATGATTCTCATGATTCTCATGGCGCTGGCCGGAGATCTGGATCTTAAAGGGCCGGTCAGATTTGAATTCGAGCGAGTCCCCCACGCTCAACTCGATCTCGGGATCTTTGGGGTTCGGATGTTCCAAAGGCTTGCCATTTGCGCTCGCGGTTGCGTGCGGATTGGCATCGCCAAAATTCAGGTTTACCACTACGATTGTGGTTTCACCTGGCTGTTTTGTGGCGGGTGTTTTCATGATTTGCCTCCTGTTAACAAGTGAATTCTGACCTTACTATTGGCTGCTCTTCGCGGTGCCTGCGACAACAGCTTCGAATTCTGGATCGCCATGAAGTGACTTGAACTCGGGTGCTGCTCGAATCTCCGTCGATGTGTAATGCAATTCCCGGGCCCGTCGCAGACACGCCAGAGTTCCTGCCCGGTGACGAAACTGCTTGTGGACGATTCCGGCAATGAATGCGAATTCCGCTTTACCAGAAGTTAGATGCTCAGCGCTTTGCAGGTGAATGAGGGCTTCCGGTTCCTGGCCCAGCATGGCGTAATACCAAGCCAGAAGGACGTGCACGTCGACATCGCGTGGATTTACGTTCAGTTGCTGTTCAGCGAGTTTGACTGCTTGCCTGTAAAGTTCGCGCGCTTCGTCGCGGCGGCCGACCCAATACTGCGCGCGGGCGAGATTGCCGAAGGCACGATAATCGCCTCGCTCCAGATCGAGTGCCCGCTGATAATTCGCGACAGCTTCATCGAAGCGGCCCAAGCTCAGATACGCAGTCCCAAGGTTGTCGTAAGCGCCGAACGTGGGGCGGTGCGCTACCGCCTCCTTGGAATTCGTGATGGCATCTTCATAGCGCCCCATGGCAATGTAGAGACCGCCGAGTCCGCGGTACAGCTCACTGTTGTCCGGAGTTTGGCGAATGGCCTGTCTGAACAGGATTTCCGCATCCTCGTAGCGAGCATGGTCAAAGTAAAACTTGGCGACTTCGACGTAGTTGCCCCAATAGGGACGTATGCTGACGGCCTTCGCGTACTCCTTCTCCGCTTCGGCTAACTTTCCCAACTCAGAGTGGGCGCGCGCCAGGCCAATCCAAGCTTTGTCCGCCCTTGGATCGAGTCGGACTGCTTGGTCGAATTCGTCTGTTGCTTCCGCGTACTCCCCAGCGCCGCTATGTAAAGTACCCAGACAGACATGGGCTTCGGCCAGCTTGTCATCGAGATACGATGCCTGATCACAATTCTGCTGAGCCCGACTTGCCAGAACGGGGTCCCTCTGCGCGTTATACTTTCGCCAATAAGCCTCGCCGAGGCCGGTGTATGCCAGCGCGAAACGGGAATCGAGTTGAACTGCCTGCGCAAAAGATCGGACGGCATGCTCAAGGCCATCCGGAATGTCGTAACCGTACAGGTATCCACGTCCCTCCAGGTAGGCCGTATTAGCGGCGTGCACGCGGGATATCCGACCAGCAGAAGCCAGCGGATGTGCAGACGCCGGCTCAAGATCGAGGCACTTCGCCGATACGTCAACAATCTGATCCTCGATGGCAGTCAAATCGGCGCCGCCGGTCACGATTTCGCCACAGATGATACTGCTTTTGCCCGTATGAATCAGGCTAACCAGGACGCGTTCACCGCGAGCCGAACGGTCGATTCTAGCTTCGATCACGCGATTGACTCCAAGCATACGCCTGGCTTCGGCGGCATTGCTGACGTGATGAGCGACTAATTCGTGCTGAGGGATTACAGCGAACGTTCGTCTGAAGAAACGCCTCGGTTTGGGATTGAAGCGCACGAGCCTGATAGCGACCTTTTCAGCGATTCCCTCGGCCACGGCTTTTGCGCTCGCGTCTGTTTCGGCGGTCGTGAACGGGAGCACAGCGACAATCTCGTCGTCAACGGAATGTGTAGTGGCCACCACGCCGGAGCCAATTGCAACCAGAACAGCCGCCGCTACTCCCAAAAACCATTTGCGAGCCCGCAACGGCCCGAGTGCTTGAGCAACTTCCGCCGCGCTACCAAACCTCCGTCTTGGGTCTGCTTCGAGGCAGCGCGCCACGATGCGATCCCACTTTCCATGTCCCGCCGGCGGTTTCCACGTCAGGCGGTCGTCCCACGACAAGGTCGACGAAGTCACTGCAAGGTCACTCGGCCTCTGCCCCGAGATCAGCTCCCATAGAATGACGCCAAACGCATAAATATCGGATGCGACCGAAGCCTTTTCCCCCTTCCACAGCTCAGGAGCCATGTACTCCGGCGTTCCCGCTAGAACCGCCGAGGACGGGGGCATGCCCGAAGCGCCTGGCCTGCGGGCCAAGCCAAAATCCGTGATGACCGCTCGGACCGATCCGTCCGGGCCAGTGGTCAGGATCATGTTCTTGCTCTTCAGATCGCCATGAATCACGTTGTTACGGTGCGCTTCGGCCAAGCCAGCACACAACTGCCGGGCGATCGTACGGGCCTCCTCTTTGGGCAACGGTCCCCGGCAGAGCCTATCAGAAAGCGTCTCGCCGTCCAGAAACTCCATGCAGATAAAGTCGACCTCGCCGTCCCGCGTCGAAGCCGTGTGGATCTCAAAGATCTTGCACACATTGGGATGGCTGATCTCCCGGGCGTTGCGCACTTCCGGAGGCAGTTGCTTCCGGAATCCGCTCTTAGCGCATTTGATCGCGACGCGCCGGTCCAGCTTTTCGTCGATCGCTTCGCAAACAATGCCCATCCCGCCCTGCGCGACTTCGCGCACAACGCGGAAACGGTTGATCAGCAGTTGTCCCGGCTCGAACGGATGATCGCATTCCGCCGGATAAAGCGGATCGATCAGGAAGCCTTCCATGCGCTTTTCCCACTGGACGTATTTCCACGCTTGCTCGAACAGCTCGGAGTTGCGTCCGCACGCGCTTCGGAGGTAGGCCTCGCGCTCGTCCTCGGGGCGGGTCAAAGCCAATTCCACCAACGTCATGACTAGCTCGTCAGCCTGTGTTGTATCCTGCATGGCCGGACTCCGTCTGCTCAAATAACCACTGGCGGGCATCCCGCCACATTCGCTGCATCTTCACTCCCAGCACTTCCGCGGCCTCTTCGTCCGTGAGCCCGAGGAAGTACTTTAACCCCACGAGGTGCACCACGCCGGCTCGGCCTTCCGCGGCGGTCCAAGACCGGTCCACCATGATGGCGAAATTTACTTTGGCGCTACTGGCCGGAAGAAAGGCTTCCAGCTTTTCGAGCCCGTTGAACTGCGCAATCGGCCGTCCTCGCGCCAGGTCAATCAGGTGTCTCCGCATGGCTCTTCCAGAGATAGCGAAAAAATGCTGCCGGGTCCGCCAATCCCGATCTTTGGTGGCGACCATGCGAATAGAAATTTCATCGACCAATTCCGTCGCTTGCAAGGAACGGCCCTTGTGCTCGCCCTTTCATGAACTAATCCGCCAAGCGCTTTAAGTCGGCGTTCAGCCGGCTAAAAAGCTCGTTTTCAGCCCCAGGGCTTCCTTGCCGCCATGATGTAGGAGCTGGGTAATCTCACCATCTGCTGCTCTGGCATGTCCTCCGCCACCCAATGGTGTTGGGGCTATACCGCACTTGTCAATATCTAAAGCGCAGATAGTGAGAGTACTGGTACTTTGACAGAATTGGTGTGCCTAGCCGACGAAACAGGTCTACCCTCCCGGCTACGATTATTGAATGTCCGACTGGCGGCTCCGGTGCAAATTTTGTACATGGACGATGCGCTTTTGGGATCCTGAAATTCGGGTCAGGCGGCTAGTACGGCGTTCCAAAGTCCCGGCATTGTCGCTGAGCGGCCGCCCAATGTGCCGATTTTAAATTGATGCTTCTGAATTTTCTGCATAAGCTCGATACCGCTGATCGTCACTGCCGCGCTGTCGAACCGTTTGAATCCGAGCATCGGTCGGATCCGCTGCTTGATACGCCGATGATCTTGCTCGATCATGTTGTTTAAATATTTGCTCGATCGCACGCGGACACGCTTTGGCAAGCGACCTTCCGACTTCAACTCTCGAACTGCTCGATGTGAAGCGGCGTAGGCATCGAGAGTGATCACTCGCGGTGGCCCAACACTGTTCATTGCCTTGCGAAAAAAGTGTTTCGCAGCGTTTACATCCCGCCTCTCACTGAGATAAAAATCAACGGTTCTCCCGACTTTATCTACCGCCCGGTACAGATAGGTCCACTGGCCCTTTACCTTTACGTAAGTCTCGTCACACCGCCACGATCCGCCAACCGGCCGCGCATAATGGCTCCAGCATTTCTCGAATTCTGGAACGTAGTGCTGCACCCACCGCAGAATTGTCGTATGCACGAGGATCACTCCGCGCTCAGCCATCATTTCCACGAGGTCACGTGTACTTAGCTTGTACCGCAGATACCAGCGAACGCACAAAACGATGATCTCTTGATCGAACTGCCGTCCCTTGAACAAAGCCTCAACCCTTCCCGACGCTGCCATGGCCGCCATTATCCAACACCCCGAATCTTTAGCACCACAACTTGCCCATCTGCTGCGTCACGGGTTAATCCGCCCCAGCTTTATCCCGCCAACGCCAGTACGTAATTTGCGAGATTTGACCCGGCGTCGCCGCCAATTGCTCCAGGATGCCACCAGTGAGCGCAA
>Ga0193743_1002874_pt1 | contig 11769 bp, 18 predicted proteins | sample L2c2metaG_FD_143038 | JGI IMG/M metagenome (GOLD analysis project Ga0193743, IMG submission 143038) | Soil microbial communities from a riparian zone of the East river system, Colorado, United States - L2c2 | ecosystem: Environmental > Terrestrial > Soil > Riparian zone | place: USA: East River... | reverse complement strand
CCGTCGCCGCTGTGGGATGCGATCAACAAGGGCACCCTTGACGACATCACCCCCTTCACTATCCCCAAGTTCGCGAGCTCGAGCGGCGTCGTCGCCGATCACGTGTCCGGGACCGAACCGACGCCGGGCGCGTTCGCCGCGGGTGTGCAGACGATCACCCCGACGCCGGTGTCCGGGAAGCTGGAGATCCTGCGGGAGGCGTGGGATCAGGGTGGTAACCCTCAGATGAGCGGCCTGATCTGGCGTCAGATGACCCGCGGCTATCAGGAGGCGCTCGAGGCGTACGGGGTCGCGCAGATTGCCGCGCTGGCGGCGTCGATCACGGACATCACGATCACGGCGCTGGCGGTCGACGGCGCGCTTGACGCGTCGATCTCCGCGAACCTGGTGCCGCTGCAGTTCGTCCGCGGTGGTGACCGGTTCCGTACCGTGTTCACTCAGATCGACCTGTACAAGGCGATGGTCGCGGCGAAGGACACCGCGGGTCGGCGCCTGTATCCGGAGCTCGGCCCGACGAACGCGAACGGCACCGTTGACCGCGGCTACTCGGCGATCAACGCGCACGGGAAGATCTGGCTGCCGGCGTGGGCTCTGGCCGCAACCGGTTCGGTGGCCGCGTCGTCGTACATGTTCGACCCGGAGAAGGTGTGCGGGTGGGCGACCGCGCCGCGGCAGATCAACATTGAGTGGCGGGTGGCGTGGGTCGACGTCGGGATCTGGGGCTACAAGGCGTTCGGGGTCACTGATTTCAACGGTGTCCGCGAGGTCGTGTACGACCCGATCTAACCCGGGCCCGGCCCAGTCAATCCGTTGCTGTGTAAGGGAAGGATCACCAATGCCGACGAAAGAAGAGCTTGAGCAGGAAAACGCCAAGCTGACCACGGAGCGCGAATCGCTCGTGGCGTACGTGGAGAGGCTGACCGCGGAAAATGATCGGCTGCTGGACGCGGCGCTGGCCGCGGCGCCGGCGGCCGCGCCGCGCCGGCCGTGGCTGTCGGAGGGCGAGCGGCAGGAGCTCGAGCGGTTCGGGGTGACCAATTCGCCGTTCACCGGTGAGCGGCTGACCATCGACGACGCTCGCGCGTACCTGATCGACGAGGGTCAGGACGGTGTGATCATCGGCGAACCGGACCCGGCGGTTGCCAAGGCGGCCGGCTACGTGGTGCCGGCGCCGGCGGATCCCATCGACGAACGCGAATAAGGGTAGGCCGCTGTGGTCTGGAAACCTGACTATGTGACGGTCGGCGAGCTCGGCGACTATCTGGGTATCGCCGACTCGATCGATGACGTGCAGCTGCAGGTCTGGGTAACGGCGGCGTCGCGGGCGGTCGACCGGCGGTGTAACCGGCAGTTCGGGAAGGTGGCCGCGCCGGTGACGCGTACGTACCGGCGCCGGCCGGCGTACGATCCGGCCTCCGGTCTGTGGCTGCTCGAGATCGACGACGTGCAGGATTCGACCGGCATGACGGTCAACGGGGTGGCGCTGGCGAGCGCCGGCGCGACCCTGCTGCCGGACAACGCGGCCGCGGACGGTGTGCCGTGGGAGCGTCTGGGGTTCGAGGATTACCCGACGTGGACGGACCCGTACGCGATCGTGTCGCCGGGTTGGGGTTGGACGGCGGTCCCGGCGCAAACGGTCGGCGCGGTGAAGCTGCAGGGGGCCCGGTGGAATTTCCGCCGTAAGTCGCCTGCGGGCGTGGCCGGGTCGCCGGATCAGGGTTCAGAGATTCGGCTGTTGGCCAAGCTGGATCCGGACGTGGCGACGACCCTCGCGGGGCTGTCGCGTCGGCGCCGGGCCGCGTGACCCGATGGATCTGATTGCGGTAGCCGGCGAGCTCAGGGAAGCGCTGAGCGTCATTCCGGGGTTGCGGGTACCCGCGTGGGGGGTGACCGCGATTCAGGCGCCTGCGGCGATCGTGGCGCTCCCGGACAGGATCGAATTCGACAAGACGTACAAGGGCGCATCGGCCCGGGGGACGGACACCTACAAAGACCTGCCGATCGTGCTGCTGGTCGGCAAGACCGATGAGCGGAGTTCGGTGCTGGCGCTGGCGGAGTACGCGGCCGGCGCCGGCCCCCAGTCGGTCAAGGCGGCGCTCGAGGGGCACGACTACGGGGCGGTCTGTGACTTCGTGATCGTGCTGTCGTGCGAGTTCGATGAACCGCGGTACGCCGGGGCGGATTACCTGGCAGCGATATTCCATACCGACATCGTGGGGAATGGGTGACATGAGTAAGGCTCACGGCAGAAACACGGTGGTCACGGTCGCTGCCAAGGACATCAGCCCGTTTTGTAAAACCTCGAGTTTCGAGGTCGGCGGTGATGTCCACGAGACCACCGGCTACGGCGTCGATGACAAGGGCAAGGCGGGCGGGCTGCGCGAGACCAAGTTCACGGCCGGCGGCCTGTACGACAACACGGTGTTGGTCGGGCCGCGGATCGTGCTGAAGCCGCTGGTGATGACCACGGCGGTGGTCACGCGGAAGGTGGAGGGCACGGGCACGGGCAAGCCCCTGGACACGTTCAACGCCGTGGTCTCGAAGTACGTGGAGACCAACCCGGTCGACGACATGGTTACGTGGTCGGCCGAGTTCGAGATTGACGGCCCGGTCGTGACGACCGCTCAGCCGTAACAGCCAATAGGGAAACGGGATCCCATGACACGCGCAACGCTTGATCATTTGAAGAAGTCCAACGTCCGCACGGGTGGCCAGGTTGAGGTGACGTTGCCGTCCGATGGGTCGACGGTGCTGATCCGCGGGCTGACCCGTGACGACATTCTCGACGCGCAAGACCGGTTCCCGTCCAGCACGGCACTCCGGGACAACGCGTGCATCTCGGCCGGGCTGGTCGACCCGGAAATGACGGAGGATGACGTGGCGGCGTGGGCCGCGGGCGCGCCGGCCGGTGACCTCACCCACGTGAGCGAAGAGATCCAATCGCTGTCCGGGCTGCGGGAGGGTGCCGGGAAAAGCCGCGTATCTAGCGTTCGAAAGCGACCCCGATCTTGAGTTTGAATACGTGCTGGCCGAGAAGCTGGGCCGCACGGTGGCCGAGCTCCGGGCGACGATCGCGAACGCAGAGTTCGTGATGTGGTCCCGGTACTACGCGCGCAAGCACCAACGGGAAGAGCTCGCACGGATGATGGCGGGGTGACGGCATGGTCGCGAAGATCCAGATCACCGGGTTGCGGGAGCTGCAGGCATCTCTGCGGCAGGCCAGTAAGGACATGCCCAAAGGGTTGCGGGTCGCGTTGAACCTGGCCTCAGCCGAGGTGATCGACTACGCCGAGCCGCGGTTCCCGCGGCTGACCGGCCGGGCCGCGGGATCGCTCAAAGCGCGGAGCTCGCAGCGTGAGGCGCGGGTCGCGTTGGGTGGCCGCAAGGCCCCGTACGCGCCGTGGCTGGACTTCGGTGGCCAGGGCAGGGTGCACGGCCGGCCGGCGCCGCGGCCGTTCCTGTCCGGCGGCCGGTACATCTACCGCGGCGTGTCCGAACGCCACGAGCGGATCACAGAGATCATGTCTACGGCGCTGGCCGATGTGGCGCGCGGCGCCGGGCTGACGGTGGAGTGATGGCCAACCAGGTAACGCTGACCTTTGCCGGTGAGACGAAGGACGCTGAGCAGGCGTTCGATCGGGTGGGCGGGTCCGCGAAGAAGATGGGCGACCGGGTAGCCGATAGCTCGAGTGGGTTCGACCGTGCCGGCGAGGCCGCGGACGGCGCTGAAGGCAAGGCACAAGGGTTCTCCGACACGCTGACCGGTACCGCGGACATCGGGGCGGGTACCGCGCAGATCTTGAAAGGCAACCTGTTCGAGGGGTTCGTGACGGCTGGCCAGGGTGCTGCGGATCTGGCTGGTGGGTTCGCGACGTTCCTGATCCCGGCCATCCAGAACTCGCGGATCGCGACGCTGGGTAAGGCGGCGGCGGACAAGGTGGCCGCGGGCGCTGCGAGGGTGTGGGCCGGCGCGCAATGGCTGATGAACACGGCGTTGTTCGCCTCGCCGGTCACGTGGATTGTCGTGGGGATCCTGGCGCTGGTAGCGGTGATCGTGTTGATCGCGACCAAGACCGACTGGTTTCAGCGGGCGTGGCGCGCCTCGTGGGGGTGGATCAAGTCGGCCGCGTCGAACACGTGGGACTTCATTAAGAAGATCCCGGGTTGGGTCACGTCCGCGTTTAGCAAGATCGGGAACGCGATAAGCGCGCCGTTCCGTGCCGGGTTCAACGCGGTGGCGCGGGCGTGGAATAACACGGTCGGCCAGCTGTCGTGGACGGTGCCGGGGTGGGTGCCGGTCATCGGCGGTAACACGATCTCTGTTCCTGACCTGCCGACGTTCCACGCGGGTGGGGTGATCCCGGGTGTCAAGGGGACCCCGACTCCGATCATGGCGCTGGCCGGTGAGTCCGTCACGAATGTGGCCGGGGCCGGTGGCGGAACTACGCTGGTGATCACTGGGTCCGGTGACTTCTGGTCGATCTTCACTGAGGCTGTCCGGACCCGGAAGGTTCAGCTGACGGTGGGTGCCGGCGGCCGGGTGGTCCCGAATGGCTAACCGGCAAGATCTGGTCTTTGAGCTGTTCTACGGCGGGGTGTGGAACACGGTGCCGCTGTTCCCAAACTCCGGCCCGGTGGAGATCAGCCGTGGCGAGGCGAACGAGGGAAGCCTTCTCACCCCATCGGCAACGACAATCGTTATCAATAACCGGTCGGCGATATACAACCCGACCTATCCACTCTCGCCGCTGTACGGCCCGGCCGGGCTGAATACGCCGGGCCGGCTGACGATGCCGGGCACGGACCGGCGACTGTGGGGCGAGGTCGCCTCGTGGGATCCGGACCAAACCCCGGATTTCAACCCGGTAACCGGCCGCGGGAACGCGTGGACGACCATCGAGTTGACCGGGCCGTTGCGCCGGGTGACACAGAACGAGGATGCGCTACCCAGCACGCTGCGCGGGTTCGTCGATGCGCAGCCCGGCCAGGTGGCGTACTTCCCTGGCGAGGATGGCAGCGACGCGACCGCGCCGAGTAACGCGATCCCGGGCGGCTACCCGGCGACGGCGACGGATGTGTCGTTCGGTGCGGACGAAACGCTGCCGGCGTCTGCTGGCGCGATGCGGTTCAACTCCGCGGATTCCTCATTTTCGGCGCCGGTGAAAGAGGTGCCGGTGACGGGTTTCATCACGGGGGTTTTGCTGTTCAAGCTGAACGCGCTGCCGTCCGTCTTTGAGCTGTTCCGGCTCGAGGCGACGGGGGCCGCGGCCACGATCTCGATCGCGATCGACAGCGTGGCGTTCGGGATCAACATCTACGGCCCGGGCGGTGCCACCCTGGTCTCCACCGGCCCGGCTCACCAGGTCGACGTGACCGAATGGGTGGCGCTCCACATCGGACTGTGGCAATCGGCGCCGGGCACGATCTCTTGGGCGTTCTACCGCCACGAGGCGGGGAACACGTTGATCTTCCCTGCGACCGGTAGCTTTGCCGGCACGCTCGGCCGGGCGACCCGGATGGTGATGGATCCGGCCGCGGGTCGTGCGCAGGGCAGGGTCGCTCACTGGGTGGTGACCAATGATGCGTTCCCGTTCGTCACGAACGGGATGCGCCGGGCGGTCGCGGCGTGGGCCGGCTACGAAACCGCGCCGCAACGGATGGCCCGGGTGTGCGCCGCGGCCGGGGTGGCGTTCGGTTCGGTGGGCGCGTCGCCGGAGCTGATGGGTGCGCAGCGCGCCGGTCAAACGTTCACCGATGTGATGACCGAGTGCCAGCGCACAGACGACGGGATGCCGCGGGAGCAGCGGGGTACGGCGTTGACCATCCGCTACCGGACCCGCGCGGACATCACGGCCGCGGCGAACGGCGCGGCCACGCTGACCCTTGACTACGCAGCGAATGACTGTGGCCTGCCGACGCGGCCCAAACTCGACGATCAGAAGATCGTTAACGATGTCACGGTGAGTCGGCCCGGCGGCGGATCGGCGCGGGCGGAGCTCGAGGTGGGCCCGCTGTCGGTGCTGGCATCTCCGAACGGCATCGGCCGGTATGCCAAGAAGTTCGACGTCAACCCGGCGACGGACGTGCCGCTGCCGGGAATGGCATCGTGGCTGATGCGTAAGGGCACGACGGGTGAGCGCCGGTTCATCACGGTGACGGTGAAGAAGGCCAGTCTGCTTGCCGCGGCGGCCTTGGTTGATATCGGCGACCGCATTTTGATCAACAACATGTCGTTGTGGATCTCTCCGGATCCGGTGTCGTTGATCGTCATCGGGATCAAGGAACGCATCGAAACCCATCAGCGCATTTTCTCGTTCAACTGCATTCCGGCCCGTGGCTACGAGGTCGGGATTTGGAACACGGCCCGGTGGGACACCTCAAACACGCTGCGGCCGGGCGTGACGCCGATCGACGCGATACAGACCAGCATCACCCTCGATACGCCGGTCGGTCTACTGTGGACCATGAACCCGGCGCACTTCCCGCTGGACGTCGGGGTTGGCGGAGAGCGGATGCGGGTTACAGCGATCGCGCCGGACACCGGTACCCGGCAGATATTCACCGTGGCGAGATCGATCAACGGTGTTGTCAAGGGTCACCCTGCCGGCGTCCGTGTGCGCATGTGGCCTACCCAATCAGGAAGGTACGGCCGATGACCATCGCCCCCGGCGCGCCCATCGAGGCGGACGACATCACTGATCTCAACTTCCGCGCGGAGTGCATCGTGACCCGCGTGGCTCTGCAATCGATCGCCTCGGGCGGCGTGGGTACAGCGGTCAGTTTCTCGGCTGAGTCGCGCGACAACGATGCCATGTGGTCGGCGGGTACGACGGTCACAATTCAGCGCGACGGGACCTATGATCTCGCCGGGTCGTTCATCTATGCCGGGAATGTCACCGGCGTGCGGTCGATCAACGTGAAGAAAAACGGCGTGGTCATCGCGGAGAACAAGCGGGCTGCTAGTACCCCGCTGCAGGCGGACCCGATGACGGTCAACACGACGGACCGGTTCGTAGCCGGAGACACCGTGACCATGTTCGCATTCCACACCGCGGGGGTGGCGCTCGACGTCACCGTGTCTCGGCTGTCCGTCGTCGAGGGTGGATCCGGCAACTAGAAGCGAGAGGGGCACACGGTGCCAGCATGGTTCCTGAATGCAGCGTTGACCCGGTTCCGCAACGAGGTCAACAGCCGGTGGCCGCGCCGGGATAAGACCAGCGATGGCACGATCGGCGACGCGGCGCACCAGGCGACCTCGAGCGATCACAACCCGGACCCGGACGGGTCGGTCGACGCGTGGGACATGGACGTCGACGGCGTTGATGTGCAGAAGGTCATCGCCGTCGCGCTCAAGCACGAGTCGATCCAGTACGTGATCTATAACCGGCGGATCACCAGCCGGTCATGGGGCCTCGGCACCTGGCGCACCTACACCGGAGCCAGCCCGCACACCGAACACGTGCATTTCAACACCCGCACCTCGCACGAGGGCAGCGCTAAGCCATGGTTCCCGGCCGTGATTCCCCCACCGGTCCCACCGAAAAAGGAGACACAAATGTATCGGTTGAAAGCGAAGGATGGCCCGGCGGTCTACCTGGACAACGGCGCGCACGTGCCATCCGCCCCAGTCGATGACGTGCTTGAAGCTGCCGGCGTGCCGCTGGTGCTGGTGAACACGACCGCGGAGCTGATGGCGCTCATGCCGACCTGGCCGCGGCCGGCCGGTGCGAGCTCGTCAGACATCGCCGACGCGCTGCGGGCTGCGCTGGGTGAGGACCTGGCCGCGGCCGTGGGCGCCGATCTGGTGGCCGGGTGACGGGTTCGTCAGTCGCCGGGATCATCACGGCGAGTAGCACGGTGTTGATCGCGATCGGCGGTTTGATCACGGCGTTCCGGCTGTTGCTGCCGGTGCTCCGCCAAACCAAAGAGATACACACGATCGTGAATCAGCAACGCACGGACATCCTGAGATACCAATCCACGTTGATCAAGGCGCTCCGTGCGAACGGGATCGACATCCCAGATGACCAAAGCAAGGAACCGGTTGTAGGAATTAACGAGCATCTATAAGGGGAGGGTACCGACGTGAACGATTACATGATCAGTCTGATTCGCACCGTGGTTCCCGTGGGGATCGGCGCGGCGCTGGCGTGGCTGGCGTCGCTCGGTGTGGACGCTGGAGCGACCGCGAACACCGGCCTTGTCGTCGGCGTGACCGGCCTGGTGATCGGCGGCTACTACGCGCTCGTGCGGGCCATCGAGCGGAAATTGCCGGCGTGGTTGCGCGTGCTGCTGATCGGCGCGCCGCGGGCGCCGGAGTACGCGGCGCCGGTGCCAGCGACCCGGCAGATCGGCCGTCCGGGGTCGTGGGAGACCGGCACCTAGAACACCGGCCCGGGTCGCGCGGATCCCCGTTTCCCCCGGCCGGCCCGGGTCGGCATACTGGCACTCCGGGCTGACCTCCGGAGGGTGAGAACGACAACGCGCCACCCGAGTTCGTTGCTCGGGTGGCGCGTCTCTGTGCGGCAACGGTCACGCCGGCCGGGGTCCGGAGGTTCCCGGCCGGCGCCGGCCGCTACGGCTGCGGCGGCGGCTTGGGTCGGCCACCCATGATCGCGAAACCGATCAGTACCAATGCGAGCACGATCCCCGCGCAAGTGATCTTGTCCATCAGCCGAGAGGCCTAACCGCGTGCCAGGATCCCTCGCGGTAGTCCTTAGCGGCCTGACACATCGCAGCCATGCGCCGGATCCGGTGATTCGCGGGGTCGGTCGCCAGCATCACCGTCAGCCCGGCCGAGACGAAATAGACCGCGTACATGGCCACGTCACCGGCGGGGGCCGGTGCGGCGCTAGCCGGGCCGGTGAAGTGCCGGCGCGCCACGTTGAGCTCTTCTTCGGTCGGCACGCGCGAAAGCATGTCGGCTCCCTGCTGGTTGGCCGCGGCCATCGCGTCGATAAGTGAGACGGAATTCGAGAGGCTCGAGTGCAGCGCCAGGTTGTGCGCCGGCTGGTCCTTGACCAGTACATCTTCCCGGCACGCCGGGCACGTGTAGTAGTCCTCACGCGCCGGGTCGTACGGGGTGACCATCGAGGCTGCGGCTTCAACCAGCGACCGCACCGCGGCATCCTCGATCTCCCGGGCATTGGCCCGTTCCTCGTCGTAGTCCCGTTCATCGTTGTTGTTCACCGGGGTGTCCTATCTGGTAGGTGAGGACCCGACGCTAGCACGTGACGCCGTAGCGTGCTAGCGTCGGCGGCATGACGGATGAAGCACCACGGACGGCCGCGGCGATCGCGGCCAACGTCCAGCGCAGGATTGACAAGAACATCGAAGAGCTCCGCGAGCGTGGCTACGTCGTGGTTGAGCCAGCCCATGCCGCGGCACTGAAGCGGATGAAGATCACGGACGCGCCGGCCGGCGAGGAGCGGCACGAGTTCTACTCACCGGCGGCCGGTGACGCTGCCCACCTGTACGGCGATACCAATGGCTAAATGGCAGGTCAACGACACGTTGCCGGACGACGGGACCTGGCGTGAGCGGTCGCGGTTCTGGTCGGACGCGTTCGCAGCCAAGGAAAAGGATCTACGGGCGGCGGGGTACGGGTACGACCTGACCGAGCTCAACCGCAAGTGTGCGGAATACGCCGACGTGATGGCCCGCGAGCGTTTCGGATCGGACGCGGGATGATGCCGATCGTGGGCCGGTGCGATTGCATGTCGCCAGCCCGGTGCCCGCGGGTGGATCTGTGCGCCTCGGAGCTCGTGGTGGATCTGCTCCGGCCGGCGACGCCGCGGCTCACTCACGCGCTCGAGCAGCTAGACGGAGCCGTCGCCGAGTTGGGCCACTGGCTTACGACCGGCGATCGGGTCGAGTGCCCGCGCTGCGCTCAGACGGTCCCAGCCACTCAGGCGGGCACTCCGGCGCGCCATCAGATCGATAGCCGTTGGTGCACCGCGGCGATCCGCCGGAGTGAAGAGCCGATCGTGATTCCGGCGGATGGGGTCTACGAAATAAGTGGGCCGGTGGTGTGGCCGGTAGCGCCGCGGTACCCATGCCGTGAAATGCAGACGCGTGAATGCCCGCCTAGCTATGAGGCTGTCTGCGGGGACCGGCCGTGCGCCCGGCTCGAATCCGACGACCCAACCCCATGGGAGGAATCTGGGCCGGGCCTTACAACATAACTGTCATTATGGTGTGCTCTTAGTAAGGGGATCCTAAGTGGAACGAACGTACGCAGAGATGCTGAATCGGGCAGTGAATCCGCTCGACGGCATGATCGAGATCCTGGACCAGCTGACCACGAAGGTCATCTGTCACCCGGACCGCGCCGACGCGTTGCGGGCCGCGGTTGCCGGCATTCCGCTCGTGCGCATCGTGGAGTCGGCGCACATGCCGAGCGTGGACACCGTCTACGTGTTCAACCCCGGGGTGATGGTCTGATGCCAGCGTTGGAGCGCAGCAACGACTACGCGCGCCGGGTGATCCACACGCTCGCGCCGGCCGCGCACGCCGACCGGATCCTTGATGATCTTCATGGGTGTGTGGTCCGGCTGGATGGCAACCCGGGCGGACCGAAAGAACTCACCCTGACCCTGACCCTCTCCGGCGATGTCGCGGAAGCGGTGCTCCGTGCGGTGGCTGCGCCCGCGCCGGTCGAGACGCCCGAGCCGCATATGGTCCCGCTGAAGGGCTGGGGTGGCGGACACTCGCGAGTGCCGGCATCCGCCCCCGCGCCGTTCACCGGCCTGGACATGAGCGACGCTGACCCGGTGCACACGGTTACGCCGTATGTCTGCCCGGGGTGTGGTTCGACGGCGAGCGTGCATATCTGTCCGAACGCGCCTGAGGTGGTCGCGCTCACGCCGCGCATCCCGGATCGGCTGGCGGACGAGTGAGCGCCGGCCCCCTGCCCGGGGCCGGCGCCGACAGCATCACCGTAAACCGGGATGCATGGCACAGTCAGGCCAATTGGGAGAATGAACACTGTTGGATGGCCGGGTTCGCCGCGGGTTGGGCTGCGGCCCGGGAGCTCGAGCGCGACGCGATCCGCGAGGCTCTCGACCCATCGGCGCCCGATCTTCGCACGGCGATCACCACGCACCATCGCGAGGTAGACCAGCGCAATGCCCGCTGGGCTGAAGACGCAAGATCGTTTGCTCGAGCTAAATCGACAAACGTGGATGAACGATCGAACGTGGATGAACGATCGTGAGCCACACGTGGATCGTCGCCACCCTCGCGATGGGGCACCCCTGCTACCGGTTCGACCCGTACCCATGTCTGTGCGGGTGGCAGACCGGCCGGCAGACCTATCGGGCGTGCACGAAGTGGTGCCCGTGCGCCGGCCGGGTCGACGTCGCGAACGTGCCCCCTACGTGCTGTGGGCGTGGGTTCCGTGTCCGAGGATGAACGCGACCCGACTGGCGCGAAATTCTTTCACCCTGACTACGGGCTGCAGGCGTACCGGGCCATGCGTGCGGTGGAGGGCATCGGCGTACATGACCCGTTGGGCGTCGATCCGGACGGCCGGTTCTGGGCCTACGGGGGCGGCGTGTGGTCACTGGGGCAACGCGAGGTAGACACCCGCATCGCTCGAGCTCTGGGCCAGCGCTACCGGCCGGCGCACCAACGCGCCATCGAGCACCTCCTACGCGTCGAGCTCAACGTGGTCGAGGCTGCGCCGGTGCCCGGGTATATCAACATGGTCAACGGAATGGTGAGGTGGGACGCGCCGCAAGAGCCGATGTTGCTCGAGCACCACGCGGA
>Ga0193743_1002873_pt1 | contig 11770 bp, 9 predicted proteins | sample L2c2metaG_FD_143038 | JGI IMG/M metagenome (GOLD analysis project Ga0193743, IMG submission 143038) | Soil microbial communities from a riparian zone of the East river system, Colorado, United States - L2c2 | ecosystem: Environmental > Terrestrial > Soil > Riparian zone | place: USA: East River... | reverse complement strand
CGGTTACGTCTATGGCGAATCCACCTCAGGGCAGCGCGCGTTGTACGAGTTGGGCATGACCGGTATCCCGGTCGTCAACGTCAACAACAACTGTTCCACCGGTTCGACGGCGCTGTACCTGGCTGCGCGTGCCATCAAGGGCGGGCTGGCGGAGTGCACGATTGCGCTCGGCTTCGAGAAGATGCAGCCCGGTTCGCTCGGGACGACCTTCGAGGATCGCGAGCAGCCGATGGCCAACCACTTCGAGAAGTTGGCCCAGATTTCCGAGGTGCTCTTCCCGCCGGCGCCGTGGATGTTTGGTGCGGCCGGTCGTGAGCACATGGAGAAGTACGGCTCCACTGCCGAGCATTTCGCGAAGATCGGCTACAAGAACCACAAGCACTCGGTCAACAATCCGTATGCGCAGTTCCAGGAGGAGTACACCCTGGACGACATTCTGGGGTCGCGGATGATCTACAGCCCGCTGACCAAGCTGCAGTGTTCGCCGACCTCGGATGGCTCGGGTGCGGCGATCCTGGCGTCGGAGGCGTTCGTCGACCAGCATGGCCTCGCCGGCCAGGCGGTGGAGATCGTCGGTCAGGCCATGACCACCGACTTCGAGTCCAGCTTCGACGGCACCTGTAAGAACATCATCGGCTACGACATGAATGTCGAAGCCGCACAGTCCGTCTACGAACAGTCCGGTCTGGGTGCCGACGACTTTCAGGTCATCGAGCTGCACGACTGCTTCTCGGCCAACGAATTGCTGCTGTATGAAGCCCTCGGCCTGTGTGCCGAGGGTGAGGCCGCCAAATTGGTCGACAACAACGACACCACCTACGGCGGTCGTTGGGTGGTGAACCCCTCTGGAGGGCTGATCTCCAAGGGCCACCCGTTGGGTGCGACCGGTCTGGCGCAGTGCGCCGAACTCACCTGGCAGCTGCGGGGTACCGCGGACAAGCGTCAGGTCGAGGGCGTGACCGCGGCGCTGCAGCACAACATCGGTCTCGGCGGCGCCGCCGTCGTCACCGCCTACCAGCGGGCCGAGCGCTAGTAGCTCTCCGAATCGCGGGTAATACCAACAACACTCAACGAGGACTAATTCACATGGGACACGTCGAAGCAACCAAGAACCTGTCAGCCACCCCCGATGCGGTGTGGGCCGTCATCGCCGACCCGCAGACTTGGGACAAGTGGTTCACCGTCCACACGGGTTGGCTCGAAGAGCCGCCTGCCGCACTCAGCGAGGGCGCCCGCCTGGTCGAGAAGATCGAGATGCTCGGCATGGCCAACAAACTCGAATGGAACATCGTGGAATACGACGACGGTAAGAAGATCACGATGGCCGGCACCGGCATGGCCGGTGTCAAGGTCGAGTTCTCCTTCATCGTCGAGCCGGCCGATGCGGGCACTCAGTTCTCGGTGGTCGGCGATTTCGAGGGCGCGCTGATCAAGGGCGCGCTCGGCAAGGCCGTCGAGAAGGGCTTCGGCAAGCAGCTCGACAAGTCCGTCGAGCAACTCGACAACCTCGCTACCGCAGCGTCGTGACCATGACCGAGGAGCTGGAATTCGACGACGCCGGCTTGGACGTCTGGTCCGACGAGGAGACATTCGAGGTCACCAGGGATCGGCTCGTCGAGTACGCGGAGGCCACCAACGACCCGATCCCGGCGCACCGCAACGGTGATGTCGCGAACCCGGTGTTCGCCATCGTCCCGGTGTTCGAGTCATTGCTGGTCCCGGCGGTCGATGTGATGCCGGTGGAGCTGATCCCGCGGGTCGTCCACGGCGAGCAGGACTTCCACTTCCGCCGGGCGATCAAGCCGGGGGACAAGCTGGTCTCCCGCGGCAAGATGACCGGCTACGAAGGTCTTGACAACGGCACCCGCGCAACGATCGTGCTCGAGTGCCGAACCGAGGACGGCGAGCTGGTCAACGAGCAGTACGTCACGACGTTCGTCCGCGGGTTCAACGCAGGCAAGAAGATCGGCGAGCTGAGCCCGAGTCACAAGTTCGACCCCGCTCTGCGCGAGCAGGCACCGCTCGCGAAGCTCGTCCAGCATTTCGACGAGGATCAGACGTTCCGGTATGCACCAGCCGCGGGTGATCCGATGCCGATCCACCTCGACGAAGACATCGCCAAGGACGCCGGCCTGCCGGGCATCATCGGACACGGCCTGTGCACGATGGCGTTCACCTCGTGGGCGGTGCTCAGCGAGGTCGGCGGTTCGGATGTGAACCGGCTCAAGCGGTTCGCGGTGCGCTTCTCCAAGATGGTGATTCCGGGCGACGACCTGGAGACCCGCATCTGGAAGGTCGGATCGACCGACGGCGTCACCACGTACGCCTTCGAGACCGCGCGCGGCGACGACTTCGTCATCACCGACGGTCTTGCCGAAATCAGAGATTAGGAAGCGACATGGGAGTTCTGGAAGGACGGGTTGCCGTCATCACTGGTGCCGGACGTGGCATCGGCCGCGAACACGCACTGCTGTTCGCGCGAGAAGGGGCCTCGGTCGTCGTCAACGACCTGGGTGGCAGCAACTCCGGTGAAGGGGCCGATACCGGCCCCGCGCAGGACGTCGCGGACGAGATCATCACCGCAGGCGGCAAAGCCGTCGCCAACACCGACAACGTCGCCACCTGGGCAGGCGCGCAGGCACTCGTCGAGCAGGCGGTCAGCGAGTTCGGCGGCCTCGATGTCGTGGTGAACAACGCCGGCATTCTGCGGGACAACTTCATCGCCACGATGGAAGAGTCACAGTGGGATGCAGTTCTCACCGTGCACCTCAAGGGGCACGCCGCGGTGCTCCACCACGCGGCCGCGTACTGGAAGGCGCAGTCCAAGGCCGGCAATCAGCCCATCGCCGCCGTGATCAACACCGCGTCCGCGTCGGGTATCACCGTGCCGCAGGCCGGTCAGACCAACTATGGCGCCGCCAAGGCCGGCATTGCGGCGCTGACCTTGGTCGCCGCCGAAGAGCTCGAGCGCTACGGTGTCCGGGTGAACGCGATCGCGCCGATCGCCCGGACCCGGCTCACCCTGGCCACCCCGGGTATGGGGGCGGTGTTCGCCGCCGAAGTCGAGGAGGGTGAGTTCGACTACTTCAGCCCGGCGAACATCTCCCCGGTGGTCGCCTACCTGGCGACCGAGAAGTGCCCACTCACCGGTCAGATCTTCGCCGTGCAGGGCGGTGCGATCTCCACCCTGGCCGGCTGGCACGACGTGCGGACCATCGAGACAGACGGACCGTGGCTGATCGACGACATCGCCGATCGCCTGCCCAACTAGCCAAATCCTCTCTCGTACAAAGGAGTACGCCATGATCGAGTGGTCCGAGACCGACCTGCTGATCCGGGACAGCATCAAGGAATTCGTCGACAAGGAGATCCGCCCGCACGTCGACGAGCTCGAGCATGGCGATCTTCCGCCCTACGAGATCATCCGGAAGTTGATCTCCGCCTTCGGCATCGACGAGATGGCCCGCGAAGCCTTCGTCAAACAACTCGAGAAGGAAAAGGCCAAAGCAGCCGCGCTGGCCGCCGGAGACGAGCCTCCTGCCAAGAAGACGACGTCCAGTGGCGGCCAGCTGCCGATATCGATGGCGATGGTGGCCTTCAGTGAGATCTGCAAGGTCTCGATGGGTATCTCGGCGGCTGCCGCGGTGAGCCTCAGTCTCGCCGCGATGACCATCATGAACCGCGGCACCACTGCCCAGAAGGAACGCTGGGTGCTGGACCTGTTGACCTTCGACAAGGTCGGGGCGTGGGCGATCACCGAACCCGACGCGGGCTCGGACGCGTTCGGCGGCATGAAGACCACGGTCAAGCGGGACGGCGAGGACTATCTCCTCAAGGGGCACAAGACGTTCATCACCAACGGGCCGTACGCCGACACGCTCGTCGTGTACGCGAAGCTCGACGACGGCAGCGATACCGATCTGCGGTCCCGCCCGGTGCTGACGTTCGTACTCGACAAGGGCATGGAGGGGCTGACCCAGTCCAAGCCGTTCAAGAAGATGGGTATGCACTCCTCGCCGACCGGCGAGCTGTTCTTCGACAACGTGCGCCTTGGCAAGGACCGACTGCTCGGCGAGACCGAGGAGAACAAGGATGGCGACGGCCGGGCGAGTGCCCGCGCGAACTTCACCTTCGAGCGGGTCGGTGTCGGCGCGATGTCGCTCGGCATCATCGAGGAGTGCCAACGCCTGTCGATCGAGTACGCGAAGTCCCGCATCCTGTGGGGCAAGCCGATCGCGGAGCTCCAGCTGATTCAGTTGAAGCTGGCGAAGATGGAGATCGCCCGGATCAACGTGCAGAACATGGTGTTCCGCGCGATCGAGTGTTCGAATGAGGGTAAGGAACTCTCGCTGGCCGAAGCGTCGGCGATCAAGCTCTACTCGTCCGAAGCTGCCACCGATGTCGCGATGGAGGCTGTCCAGCTGTTCGGTGGTAACGGCTACATGACTGAGTACCGGGTGGAACAGCTTGCCCGCGACGCGAAGTCGCTGATGATCTACGCCGGGAGCAACGAGGTGCAGGTCACCCACATCGCGAAGGGGCTGCTCGGAGCATGATCACGGGCCGCAGCGCGCGCGAGTGTGGAGAGGTTCTGAGAGGGCAATGATCACTGAGTCCCGGGCGTGCTTCAACGGCGTGCACACCCGCGTGCTGTCGGTGCCGGGCGCCGGCGTGCCGATCGTGTTGTTTCACGGATACGCGGACAGTGCCGACACCTGGCGCGGCGTTTTGACGGAGCTCGACGCGGCGGGCCGCGGGGCCGTCGCCGTCGACCTGCCCGGCTTCGGCGCCGCCGACCCACGCTCCGACGGGCCGATGCTGCCGCAGTTCGACGCGTTCGCCGACGCGATCATCGCCGAGCTCGGTCCGGTTGTGCTGGTCGGCAATTCGCTGGGCGCCGCGACGGCGGTCCGCGCGACCGGCCGTGTCTCGAACGGGGCGGTGCGGGCGTTGGTTGCTCTCGACGACCCGCTCGACGTGCGCCACCGCTTGGCGCGGTTCGCTCGTCGCCGCGAGTACCGGCGCCTGTTCCGCGTCATCTCGCGTCTACCGGTCCCGGCTCCGGTGGTGTCATGGGCCGTCCGGCGAGGGGTCCGGATCGGCCTGTATGGACCGGGGTACCCGCCAGATCCAGCGGTCATCGACCGCTGGGTCTCGGCGGTGCCGAGCATGGCGTTGCTCGGCCGCTTTCGGTTCCTGGATCCGGCAGTACGGCTTATCTTGTCCTGAACCGCAGATTGTCGGGAGGCTGATGTGCACGGGACGCCGCTCGATCAGTACCTGTGGTTGCTTCACCTCGATCGGCGGTTGTCGCTCAACGTCGACCTCGGTCCGCTGCACGTTCACTTGTACGGCCGATCCGTGTTCTACATGTGGGTCACGGTGTCGATCCTGGCGATCGCCGGTATCGCGGTGCTCGTGTCGCGCAGGCGGGAGTTGATCCAGAAGTGGACGACGTGGGTGCTGATCGCAATGGTCGTCGGCATCCCGTTCTGGATGGGCAAGGGCGCTACTGCGGTGCTGGCCGCCGCGCTGGCTGTGGTCGCAGTGATCGAGTTTGCACGGCTGGTGAAACTGAGCAGACTCGACACGTACTTATTACTGGCGCTCGCAGTGCTGTATCCGCTCGCGGCCTGGCAGCGCCCATCGCTTTTGACGTTCGCACCGATCGTTGTGTTGGCCTGCGCGCTGCCGTCAGTACTCAGCGGTGACATCGAAAATGGCGCCAGGCGAACCGCTTTCACCGCGTTCGGATCGGTGTGGATCTGCTGGTCCCTGGCGCTCCTGGTGGTGTTGTCGTCGGAAGCGTTCGTGCTCTTCTTCGCTGTGGCGGCCACCGACGTCGCCGCCTGGTGCGGCGGAAAGGGTTTGCGCCGCTTGCGTTGGGCGCGCAGGTCGTTTACTCCGTTGAGCCCGAACAAGACGATCGGCGGAGTGGTCGGAGCGGTCATTGGGGCGTTTCTCGTGCTGACGTTGCTGGGCACCATTTCGATTGGACTGCTCTTCGCGGTCGCCATCGGCGGGCTGTTCGGTGACCTCCTCGAGTCAATGCTGAAGCGGCAGGCCCAGGTCAAGGATGCCGGCGAGTGGCTGCCGGGCTTCGGAGGTCTGCTCGACCGGATCGACTCGCTGTTGCTCGTTCTCCCGCTGGCGTACGTCCTGGGATGAGCGACCAAACCCACACTGGCACAAGGACACACTGTCGATCCCGTCGAGCTACTTGACACCCTTGAGTCGGATCCTCCAGCGCACGAATCCCGCGAAGAACACAGCGAGAACCGCGAGCATGGCGATGTCGAAGAGCCACGCCGATGCTGCGTGCTTCCAATGCGAATCCTGAGCGATGCCCACTACCAGGTTGCTCAGATCAGCCGTCGACGCCGTCGCCGCGAAGCCCCACCGCGCGGGGGTGAGCCAGGAGATCGGGTCAAGTGCGGCCCGGCCCGTCACCGGAATGAAGCCGCCTGCGAGCACGAACTGCAACGTGAGCGTCGCCGCCAGCAGCGGTATTACCTGATCGCTGGTCTTCGCCACTGCCGACACTGCCAGGCCGAGGATCGTCGCCACCACGCACGTTGCCGCGACATCGACGAACAACTCCAACATGGGACTGCCCAGCACCGCCGCGCCCGACGGCGCACGCTTGCCGATCTCGGGCGCTGTGACGACCAGAACCAGCAACGCTGACTGAATCACCGCAACCGTGCCGAACACACCGATCTTCGCCAACAGATACGCCGATGGCGGCAACCCGACGGCCTGCTCGCGGCGGAAGATGGCGCGTTCGCCGACCAAGTCGCGGACAGTCAGCGTCATCCCCATCAGGATCGCGCCGAAGTTCAACAACGCGATGATCTGCTTCGCCTCGAACGGCGCGGAACCGTCGGAGGAAGGCGTGCCGAAGCCGGCGTGGCCGCCCACGGTGAGCGGCAGCAGACCGACGATGAGCGGCAGCAACGCCAGGAACACCAAATATCGGCGGTCGGCGGCGATGAGCGCCACCTGGCGACGTCCAATCGTCGAGACCTGGCGCCATAGGCCCGCGTGCGCGAGTTTGCCCCCGTCAGCGGGCCTCTCGGGTGCGACCTGGGCGGGCATCTCGACCGGTTGCTCGGTGCGCTCCTGAAATCGCCGTTGGGCCCCGTCGGGATCAGCGCAGAGGCCGTCGAAGATGTCGGCCCAGTCGGTGGCTCCCATCGCCGGTCCGATTTCACTGGGTGGCCCGCAGAATGCGGTCTTGCCGCCGGGGGCAAGCAGCACCACCTGATCGCACACGTCCAGGAACGTCAACGAATGCGTCACCACCACGATCACGCGGCCGGCGTCGGCGAGCTGGCGCAGCATCCTCATCACCTGGCGGTCCAGCGCGGGGTCCAGCCCCGTCGTGGGCTCGTCGAGCACCAGCAGCGACGGACCGGTCAACAGTTCGAGAGCGACCGACACCCGTTTGCGCTGCCCGCCCGACAGCTTGTCCACACGTGTTTCGGCGTGCGGTGTCAACTCGAGTTCCTCGAGCACCTGCGCGATCACCTGCTGCCGATCGCCCCTGGTGGTGTCCTGCGGCATCCGCAGTTCTGCGGCGAAACCCAGTGCCTGATTGACGGTGAGCCGATGATGCACGACATCGTCCTGCGGCACCATGCCGATCCGGCTGCGCAGCAACGCGAATTCGGCATGGAGGTCGTGACCGTCGAACGACACGGTGCCACTGGCCGGCCGCGTGGCACCGGTGATCACTCTCGACAGCGTGGACTTGCCCGAGCCTGACGGCCCGATCACCGCCGTCAGCGTGCCTGGCCGGGCGGAAAGGGAAACGCGGTCCAGCAGCGTGACGGCACCGTCGACCGTCAGGCTGATGCCGCGCACCTCGAGGCCACCGGTCTTGGTGGCGGGTTCGGAGCGACGGACGAGATCGCCTCCTGCGAAGACGAAGTCGACGTTGCCGATCGTGACGAGGTCGTCCTCCCGAAGCACTGCGTCCTTGACGGGTTCGCCGTTGACGAACGTGCCATTGGCGCTGCCGGCATCCTGTATCTGCACGCCCTGTGGCGTCGGCACCAACGTTGCGTGGTGGCCCGAGGCCAGCACGTCCGGAATGACGACGTCGTTGTCGGAGGCGCGACCGATGGTGACGGTGGCGGCGCCCGATATATCGGTGCCACGGGATCCCCGATTCATCAGCGACGTCGGCTGATCATCCGGCTGCGGGACGGGGCCGAGCTCGAACGTCAGCAGCGGACCGTCGGGGTTGCCGATGTGGATGTTGTCCCCGTCGCGAATGTCCACCGAACGCACCCGCTGGTGCCCGATGAACATCCCGTTGAAGCTCTGGTTGTCGATCGCGACCCAGTGCCCGTCGAGGTAGCGCAACACCACGTGAGATCGGGACACCCCCGGGTGCGGGATGCGCACGTCCGCCCGGACATCGCGCCCGATCACCACGTCGCGACCCGGCGCGAACGTGCGCTGCCAACCACCGGACCCAACGGTGATCGTGGGCGGCAGCGGCCGGCTCATCTCGACAACCATATCGGTTGGCGACACGAGCTCGTGCTCAAGAAGCGAGTGCATATCGGTCCACCGTCTCGGGAAGGTGGCTGTCCCGCAGGGCCATTACCTGCGCCCGCAACTGCGGTGCCGAGGTGTTGGCCGGGTCGACGGGATCGCCGATGTGGACCTGCATCGGGGCGGGGGAGTAGCGGCCGTCCTTGGGTAGCACGTCGGCGGTGCCCATCACCGCGACGGGAACGATCGGCACCCCGCAGTCACGCGCCAACCGCAAGGCGCCCGAACGGAATTCGCCTATGCTTCCGTTCGTCGAGCGGGTCCCCTCCGGGTAGATGACGACAGTGCGTCCGGCCTTCAGCGCCGGGCGGGCCGCAGCCAGCAGTGCGGCATAGGTGCCGTCGCCCGACCGCCGCACCGGCAGGATGCCGGCCAGCGAGGTGGCCACGAAACGGCGCACCGGAACGTCGAACCAGTAGTCGGCCGCCGCGCCGAACACGGACTGGGCCGAGGGCGGTAGCGCCGCCAGCAGCGCTGGGGTGTCGGCGTGCGAGGCGTGGTTGGCCACGACGATGCAGCCACCCGAGACGCGCCACCGTCCGGTCACGGTCAGTCCACCAGACACTGCGCACACCACCCGCCACAGCCAATGCCGCAGCACACTTGGGATTCGGGTCGTGGTCATGCTGCCAACCCCATCAAGGGCTGCGTCACGGCATTCAGCGGCTGAGTCACGGCGTCGAAGTACTCGACCACGACCACGCGCTGCGGCTCCTGCCGCTTGACTTGTCTGTGCGCCACCAGCTCGCGACGCGCGGCCCGCAGCCGGAGCACGGTCGTGATGAGCGAACCGTTCACCAGCTGCATCAAGACCACCGGCATGATGACCGGGAATGCGGTGACCAGCACCATGAAGAGGCAGCGTTCGGTCTTGCCCAGCGGGCCGCCGTTGCGCCGTTGCGCGCCTGCGGCCGCTGCCGCCAGCGAGGCGAACGTGGGCAGCGTCGCGGCCAGCGCGGCCAACAGCACCTGCAGTACCGGCCAGGACAACCAGTGCATCCCGGAGCCGCCCTGCCGCGCCGCGAACACCGCCAAGCCGGCGAAGGCCAGCAGATCCGACGTGCGGTCGCCGATCTCGTTGACGACGAATCCCCACGGCCGACTCTTCCCGGCGGCACGGGCGACAGCGCCGTCGAGATTGGCGCCGGCCAACCGCAGCACGAGAAACAGCGCCGCCAGCGGCCAGATCCCCAGCGCGATGGCCGCCCCGGCCGCGCCGGCCGCCACCACACCGGCGGCGGTGAACGCGTCCGGTGACACGTTCCGTGCCACGGCGACGTTGACGATCGGCGTCAGGCGGCCGGTGAACCACGGCTTCAGCGCGTAGAGGCCATTCATCTGCCGCGTGCGCAGTGGGGTTGTCGGGAGGGAAGGCTCGAGAATTGCGACGGTGTTGTGCATGATTGGCTCCTTTCGTGCTGTAGGCCCTTGGTGGCCGGTCACGAAAAGGTTGCAGCGAACCGCTTGGCGGATTCTTGGGGGAGCCTGTCGGCCGGATGGGCTTGCGCAAATCCCCATGACCGGGCGGCGTGATGCCATCGATGCGGCGCACTGTTTCCGCAGCTCACAGGCGCGGGATGCGTCCGGATCGATTAATCGGTGCCGAGGTCGTCCCCGTACCGCGTCGACGGCTCCACAGAAGCCGTAGTGGCGCCATCTCGTGTAACGAAGTGGACCGCGTGACCCGGGTGGTGACCGGGCCGATGAAGAGAGACGACGCACCAGTCGGGTCCTCGGCTGATTATGGGGTCCCGGTCACATCTCGACAACCTTGTCGACGCGCGCAGCCGTGCGTGTCTTCTGAAAGGCGCCGATGTACGGCAAACGCGTACGGATTCAAGTCTTCTACCTACACCACGGTCACGGTCGGCATATTCTGATCGGCCGCGTTCACCACCACCGCGAACCCTGCGGCGCTAATCGCCGGTGCGCGTGAATGTTTCGTCGTACTCCAAGTTCACCGCGCAGGTCCCGGTCTGTACCCACGTACCGTGTCCACTCAGAGACGGGATCGGATCTTGCGGAGGTTGAGGCAGCGGAAACTGCGCGTCGGCCGTCAGAGTCGACAGATCACCGCTCGGGCAAGGACCTTCGGTTCGATCGGTCGAAATCCACTTCCCGCCGTCGAACACGAGTGGGATGTCACCCGATGCGACGGAGAAGTAGCTCATGCACCGATCCCCGGTACGCAGACAGTTGGTCGTGACGGCGGAATCTGCCTCCAGCTGCGGGAGCCCCTTCATCGTGAAGGTCCGCGTGATGCGGTACCGGCCACGTAGCGCTTCGGCAGGCGACACCACTCGCGGGGGTAGGTCGGCCGGGTCGGACGGGGTGTAGAAGTCGGCATCGACGTCGACATCTCCTGTGCGGGTGAAGGTCACGGTCCGCTTTTCCGCGCATAGATTGCTAGTGGTCCTGGTGTGTTCGCCGGTGAGGGTGCCGTCGGGACGTGGTTGCAGGGTGAAGACGTCCCAGACTTCGACGGGTGCGTTGTGGCATTGATCCGAGCCGAGTCCTACGGCCATCCAGCGTCCGTCGACCTCGTCGAACACCAGGCTCGACACCGCAGGGCCTTCGCCGCTCAGCCGTAGGGCCGTCGCCACGCACCCGTCGGGGCGACACACCGACCGGACCCCCCACCTGGCCGTCATCGGCGATGAGCCTTCGTCGGGTTGGTCGCCATCCATGTGGGTCGTCGCGCTGTAGTCGGCCCGGTAGATCCCGGTGAAGGGAGCCATGCCGGCTGGCGCGGTGGCGGTACTGGTCGGCGCGGTCGAGGTCGGGTCCTGTGTGAACTGCACCGCGGCGACGACACCGGCGACGACCAGCAGCACGACGGCCGCCAGGGCGCCGATCAGGAGACGGCGGCGGCGCCAGGGCCGCTGCGGGATGGGCTCCGTCAGTCCTGGGGGCGGTTGTGGAGGCGGTACCCCGAACTGCGTGGCCGCGGTCGGTGACTGGCCGATGATGGCTTGGCGTCGGTGGGTCTGCGCTGGGTCGGGCGTGACCGGCAGACCTGGACTGCTCTGACTCATCGAGTCGGCGATGGCATGTCGCGCCGCGGCGGCCATCTCGACGGTGCTCTCGTAGCGGTCGGTCGGCTGTTTGGCCAGGCCGGTGGCGATCACCTCGTCCAACGCCGTCGGGAGGGTGGTGCGCTCCTCGGAGGGTCTTGGCGGTGGCATGACCATGTGGCCCACCGCGA
>Ga0193743_1002872_pt1 | contig 11772 bp, 9 predicted proteins | sample L2c2metaG_FD_143038 | JGI IMG/M metagenome (GOLD analysis project Ga0193743, IMG submission 143038) | Soil microbial communities from a riparian zone of the East river system, Colorado, United States - L2c2 | ecosystem: Environmental > Terrestrial > Soil > Riparian zone | place: USA: East River... | reverse complement strand
CGCGGCATGGGCTCACTCAGCGCCATGGCCCAGGGCTCCGGCGAGCGCTACTTCCAGGGCAAGGACGACATGGACGCCTCCACCGAGCGGCCAAACCTCACCGCCCGCGAGAACAGCTCCGCCAACCGCCTTGCCAAGTTCGTCCCCGAGGGCATTGAAGGCCGCGTCCCCCATCGCGGACCGCTCGAGGGAGTCGTCTACCAGATGGTCGGTGGCCTGCGCTCCGGCATGGGCTACCTCGGCTGCTCCTCTATCCCCGAGCTCCAGCAGAATTCAAGGTTCATCCGCATCTCCGGCGCCGGACTCCGCGAAAGCCACGTCCACGACGTCATCATCACCCGCGAAGCCCCCAACTATCACGTCGAGTAGAACTCTGCACAAATCTCAGCGCCTCCAAGTCGAAGGCGCTGGAGGGTGCTGAAAAATATGTTTCGCTTAAGGGCACGGCTTTAGCCGTGCCGGAAGGTGACTTATTTCGAAGGCGGCTTCAGCCGCTGAGGTACGCTTTTGTTCCACGAGGTACTTTTCAGCACCTTCGCCAGTATGGGAGTTGCCGAAATTTATTCTGTCATCCCGACCGGAGCGCAGTGGAATGGAGGGATCTGCTTCTCTACCCATTACCCTTTCCGGCCTATGTCCCGAAAAAGCCTGTCAAGCCCGCAAGTCACCCAAATAAAACAAAACAAACAAGATACATTCGCCGATCAGTTCCTGCTCATCCACTAAAATAAAAGAGAGACCAGAAGCCGGATAAAGAGGAACAAAGCCTCTGATGCGGTACTAACTCAAGCAAAATCAATATTTTGCCAATAAGTCATCTGGAATCAATATTTTGCGCAGATAGTCCACCCATAAGTCCAATGAATGGAAGATTTTGCGCAAAAAAAGTAGGGGGACTATCCCCGCATCCACATCGACGAGTCGCGTGACAGCACCATGGCGTCGAACCGTTGCTTGACCTCGAACCCGGCCTCCTCATAGAGCGCGACCGCAGGCCGGTTCGACTCGGTCACGGTCAGGGTGATCGCTGCGGTTCCCGACCGCCTGAGGTGCCGGGCCGCGTGGTTCAGAAGCGCCCGGCCCAGCCCCCGGCCCCGGTGCGAAGGAGCCACGCAGAGCTGGGTGATGTGAGCGACGTCCGGAGCCACGCGGGAGCAGAGGATCATCCCCGCCAGTCTTCCCGTCTCCTGGTCCCGCAGCATCCACGACTGGTGATCCTCGAAGACCCCGCAGCCGGGAAAACGGACGATGTTGTGCAGAAAGCGCAGCGAGCCGTGCAGCGAGCAGTACTGGTCGTTGATCTCGGCATCTATGTGTCCGTAGTACGCCGCATGGATCAGCTCCGCCGCCGCCTGGTAGTAAAGAGAAGACCACGGAATCAGCTCCACGCCGGAGATCGGCTGGGGCTGGAGAATGTCTTCCCCCGCGCGGGCAAGATCGAGCTCCATGAAGAGCCTGCGGTGCTGTACGAAGCCAGCGTCGAGGAATCCGCCGTCGACCTGGCCGGTATCGTAGAGCAGAAGCTGCGATTCGACGCGCCCGATATTGGGAGAGTGCAGAAGGAGGTCCACAAGCCTGCGCAGCAGGGCATCGGTGACCTGCAGACTCTGCTCCGGGCTCGAGGAGAGTGCAAACGCGTCTCCCACGACCGCCTTGTTGCCCTCGTAGACGCAGAAGGTATATCCGGCTACTCTTCCGCGGTCGAGCGCGACAAAGCCGGGCAGCACTCGCGAATCGAGATATTGCAGCAGAAGTCTCCGGGCTCGAGGAGAGTGCAAACGCGTCTCCCACGACCGCCTTGTTGCCCTCGTAGACGCAGAAGGTATACCCGGCTACTCTTCCGCGGTCGAGCGCGACAAAGCCGGGCAGCACTCGCGAATCGAGATATTGCAGCAGAAGTTCCGTGGAGCTCTTGTAGTCCCACCGCAGCCTCTCCTGCCACACCTCCGCCTCCGCCTCCAGCAGCGGTCGAAGCTGGCGTGCCGAAAACTGTCTCAGGTCCAGCAGTTCGAGTTGGGTCGCGACCGGCATCTCCACGGACTACCCATTAGAGTGAGAAAAGTCTCTGTTGAGCTTACAGAATTTTCCTCTCCACGAAGCGGAATTCCTCTGCCCGACTCTCTCGAGTCAGGGCCGGGCCGAGACGCGATAGACCTCAAGGCCCTGCGACTCATAGAGAAACAGTGGCGTATAGATCCGCCCCGCGAGGTAGTGCTCGAGCGCCGCCTGGTCCTTGGACGGGATCACCAGCAGGTGCTCTCCATCCGGAACGCCATCCTTGTCGTAGTGAACCGTGGGCTGGTTGCGATAAAACGCAATCCCGTAGTCGAGATCGCGTCTCACCGACTCGACCGCCACGGTACTCACGCCGGGGGCCTTCTGGGCCATCTCCTGGGCCAGAGGCCGGGCCGAGTAGTTGATGTCGAGATCGTGGCCGTGGAAGCCGAGCAGGAAGACTAGTGTTGCCAGCACGGGGAGCAGAGTGGCGTTGGCGGTCTGCGAGACCCCCCACTTGCGGATGATGGCAAAGACCAGGAGCGCGAAGCCGAGTGCGGCCCCACCTGCGGCCAGCAGCCAGCTGGTCGAAGGAACCAGCGTCTCGTACTTCATGTGCTGCGGGGCCAGCGTTAAAACGAAGACCAGCACGGCGCAGGTCGCAGCGTGCGCCCACAGCAGCCAGCGCGGCAGGCCGCGACGGCGAACCCGGCTCAGATAGTCCGCAGTGAGAATGGTTAGCGGAGGAATCGAAGGAAGAATGTAACCGGGAAGCTTCGATCCGGAGAAGGAGAAGAAGACGATCGGGAACAGGGCCCACAGCACCAGGAACTCCGGAAAGGCGTCTCCGGCGCGCGTATGCCCCAGGTAGCGTCTCGGGTTGTGCCTCACCTTCCACTCCGCCACCGAGACCTCGATGGCGTCGATCAGGGCGCGGCCCGCAATCACGGTCCACGGCATCAACCCGATAACGAGAACCGCGATGTAATACCAGAAGGGCTGGTGATGCTGGTAACGGTTCGAAGCAAAGCGTTCCAGGTTGTGCTCTTTGAAGAAGACCCGGAAGAAGGTCGGGTTGTGATGCTGCACGGCGAGGAACCAGGGAAGCACCATCGCCAGATAAAGAGCCACTCCTGGCAGCCAGATGGTGCGGCGTAGGAGCGACCACTCGCGGCGCAGGCCAGCAAACAGAACGATGATCGCCAGCGCAAGGAAGGGAGCCACGGGGCCTTTGGCCAGGGTTGCTGCCGCGCCGAAGAAGTAGAGATCGAACAGCCAGAACTTCTTACCGGTCTCGTACCAGGCGTACCACCCCAGCATTCCGATGCAGAACGGAGCGGCGAGCTGCATGTCGGTCGACGCTCCCCGGGCGAAGCTGACGATGGCGACGCAGGAGGTCGTGATCAGCGCGGCATCGAGATGGCCTCCCGGGCGGAACCTGCGCATATGCAGGAAGATCAGGAGGATGAGCGCGAAGGCCCCGGAGGAGGAGGGAAGCCGCGCCGACCAGTCCGAGATTCCGAACTCCTTGAAGAAGCCCATGGCGCGCCAGTAATAGAGCGCGGGCTTCTCCAGCCATGGCTGGCCATAGAGAATCGGCGTGACCGTTCCTCCCGCCAGGCAGTGATAGGAGGCCTTAAGGTCTGCAAGCCGCAGGCTGCGGGGAATGATCTTCGCATGCACTTCGTGGCAGGCCGCGGAGTGGGCCTCCAGCATCTCGCGGGAGACCTGGGCATAGCGGGGCTCGTCGGCCCCCACCAGACCGAGCTGATCGCCTCCAAAGGAGGGGACGAGGCCGTAGAGCAGAAGAAAGCCACAGGCCAGAACGAGGAGGAGCAGCTCGCGCGGGATTGCGGCCTCGGGCCGGTTCCAGAACCGGTAAAGCCAGCCGTGCGATGGGCCGCTGGAGCCTGCGCCCTGTCCGGTGGATGGTAGTGAATCAATCATTTCGGAAGAGGAAGCGAGACAAGGCTAACAGAGCCCCGTTCTTAGTTGATGGAGGATGCGCTCGGTCGCCACCGTCAGCGGCCCGTCCAGCGTGCATCCGCTGGCGCTGCGATGACCTCCTCCGCCGAAGAATTCGGCGATCCGGGCGACGTCGATCTTGCCTTTGCTGCGTATGCTCAGGCGGTATTGGTCCGTCGAGGGCACCTCGCGGAGAAAGACGGCGGATTCCACTCCGGCGATGCTGATGAGGTAGTTCACGACGCCTTCGCAGTCGTCGGCTCCGGCGCCGGCACGATCCATATCGCTGCTGGTGACCCAGCTCCAGGCCAGAGGGCCTTCGGTGTGAAGATTGGAGAGGGCTGTGCCGAGCAGGCGGATCTTGCTCTCCGGATTGGAGAAGTAGATATCGCGTGCAATCTGGCCCGGGTTGGCTCCATGCTCGGTCAGATCGTATACCAGGGCAAAGGTCTCCGAAGTTGTGCTGGGGTAGGTGAAAGATCCGGTGTCGGAGACGATGGCGGTATACAGGCAGGTGGCCATGCTGGGGGTAATTTTAGCTCCGGCGGCCAGCGCGAGCCGGTAGACCATTGCGGCAACCGCGCAGGCATCTTCGTCGATCCAGTTCAGAGCGCCGAAGGGCCGTCCGCTGGCGTGGTGATCGATGTTGATCAGGCAGCGTCCCTCCAATCCGGCCATGCCGGTCCGCGGGATGCCGTCGCATTCCAGCAGAATGGCTGGGGTCGTGAGATCGGGCTCCACCTCACGGGCATCGGTTGTGAGGTGGATGCGGTCGAGGTTGGGGACGGTGCGGTAGATGAAGGGAACTTCGTCGGCGAGCACGATGACGCCCTCGCTGCCCAGCTGCTCCAGCAGCTCAGCCATGGCAAGGACGGAGCCGATGGCATCGCCGTCCGGCCGCGCGTGCGAGGTGATCAGGAACCGGGAGTGAGAGCGAAACCTCTCAAGTAAAGCAGGAATAGGAGCGTCGGTTGTCATGAATGAGTTGCCGCCTGTGAGGGCTTCACGTCGGCGGAGGCCTTCTTTCTTTCCCGTTTTCGCATCCGGCCCAGTAGCTCTTCCATCCGCCCGCCCATCTTCTCCGACCGGTCGATCGCGAAGGTGAGGTCGGGAACATGCCGGACGCCCATCCTCTCACGAAGCTGCGACCGGATGTAGGCGCGCGCCGTCATCAGGCCGGCGAGGGTGGACTCCTCCTCCTGCTCGCTGCCGTGGACCGCGACGTAGATGCGGGCGGATTTGCCTCCCGGCGCCAGCACGACGTCGGTGACATAGCTTGGAGCGATCCGTGGATCGGACAGCTCGCCTTCCAGCATTGCGCCAATCTCTTCGGAGAAGGTATTTGCAACACGGTTGCGATGATGGGCTCGGGCTCGTTGTTCTGGCATGGCTGTTTTGCCTTCGTGAACTGGTTAGGGTATCAGACTTGGAGTTTCTACCGAAGAGAATTGATGGGTCTTCAGACCCGTCGATCTAATCGGAGAGGAATTCCGCATAAGAATCTGTTATTTGCGCTCCGAGAGCCTCGGTGATCCGGTGGGCAGCCCGATCAATCTCCTGAAGCTGGCCGGCGAGGTAGCTTTGGGAGCCGGAGATGGCGACGATGCCCAGTGTCGCGCGGTTCCACACTTCGCCTGCATCCATCTCCGCGATGGCCAGATTGAAGGCGTGGCGCAGACGGTCCTTGAGCGAGCGGACGACCTGTCTTCGGTCCTTGATCGACTGAGCGTGAGGAATCTCGATCTCGAGCATGAGCTTGGCGATGGGCACTGTTACGGAGAACGGGGCGAGGCGGCTCGTCCACTAGAAGTGGATCACAATGCCTGCGCCCGGTTCAATGGTCCACGTCTGCTGCTGCAGGGTAAGGATGTTCTGGCCGAAGTCCGGCGCCTTGAAGAAGGTCTGCCGCAGCTGACCGCGAAGACCGAAGTGCGGGGTCAGCTCTTTCTCGAGGCCAACAGCATAGAAGTAGGTCATACGAGCCCGGCTGTACAGTCCCTGGCCGCCGGCAGTGGTGGGGCGGAAGGCAGTCGCTCCCAGTCCCAGGGAGACGAAGGGCTTGGCCCCGAAGAACTCGTGAGGAGGATGGATCACGTAGCCGAACGAGTATTCGCTGGCGTTGTTCTGAATGCCGCCAGGAAAATAGATGTCTGCGCCGGTATTGTCCCGGAACTTCTGCGTATAGCGCGCGTAGGAGTAGTTGAACTCCAGGCCGAAGAGGGGAGACCTGGTGTAGCGGACGGTAATGAGGGCACCCAGGGTGTTACCGGGGACCTGATCGACATTGACGCCGAGATAGTTGGTCCCGGAGGTGCTCTTATTGAAAGAGCCGATACCGTTGATGGCCAGGTCGAGACGGGAAAGATGCCGGTCGAGGGTAGGATTGCCTGGGGTAACCTGGGCGCTGGCCGAAGAGGCCGTAAAGGCCAGAGAGAGACAAAAAACGAGGCTCCACACACACAGTGGGCGAGACACGATCGACATCAGCGAAGAACTCCCTTGAAACAAAAAGTGTTGCCCCTCCAGTCTACTCTGGAATTGGCATCAGTGTCTGATTTAGGGGGCTTTCAGGAGGAGCAGGGTTCCACCAGAAGTACCAGTCCTTCGACCGCTTTCACGCAGACGCTTGACCCGGGCAGAGGGGATGGCCCACCGGACAACAGCCTTGCCTGCCAGAGCTCGCCGCGGATCTCGACCTGAAACTCTCTGCTGTTGCTGGCGCCTTCGAGGGGAGCGCGGACGGAGGCCAGGGCTCCGATCATGGCCTGGGGTCCGGTGAGTACCTTGCTGCGCCGTGCGCGCAGGGCGATCCAGGCCAGCGCGAATGAGATGCCCCCAAAGCCCAGGCCCGCGGCGATGGCGGTGGAGGTATGAACGCGCTGTTCGGGAATCGGGCCGTCTACCAGGGTGACCAGGCCGAAGATGAGGCTGAGCGTCCCGGCAAGGGCCAGGGCTCCGTGGCTGGGAAACTTGGCCTCGAGGACGAACAGGGCGAGTCCTGCCAGAAGGAGAAAGACGGCGGTGTGATGGATGGGGAGCAGGTTGAGACCGAAGAACGCGAGCAGGACGAAGAGCGTGCCGACGGAGCCGGGAACGATGGTGCCGGGGACGTTGAACTCGAGATAGATCAGCAGGAGCCCGAGAATCAGTACCAGCACGGCGAGGTCGGGATTTGCCAGACGGCTGAGGATGCGCTCGCGAAGCGACGGCTCGACTAGGAGGATGGACGCGCCGGTGAGGTGAAGTGTCTGGGCCGTGCCGTCGAATCGGTGAATTTGGCGGCCGTCGAGTGCACGCAGTAGAGCGGTGTCGTCGGGAGCGGTGAGGTCGATCAGGTTGAGCTTGAGGGCCTCGCTGTCGCTGTACGACTTCGAGTTGCGGACGGCGTCTTCGGCGGCCTCGAGATTGCGTCCGCGGCGGGAGACGTAGGAGCGAAGAAAGGCGGTTGCGTCGTTTTCGATCTTCTCCTTGAGGATGGGATCGAGCTGTTTGCCCTCGATGAGTGGGTGAGCGGCTCCGGCGTTGGTGCCGGGAGCCATTGCGGCGACGTCGGCAGCCTCCAGGAGAAAGAAACCGGCTGAGCCTGCGCGGCTTCCAGGGGGGGAGATGTAGAGGATGACCGGAACCGTAGACTGCTCGATGGCCTGGACCATGACGCGGGTGGAGCTGAGGAGCCCGCCGGGGGTTCCGAGAGAGATGAGCACGGCGGGGGACTTGCGGCGGGCCGCCTCGGCCAGACCGCGCTCCAGGTAGCCTGCGGAGATGGGCTGGATCGTGTCGTGAAGTGTGAGCTTGATGACTGGCGCTGGCTGGGCGTGTGCTCCGGCAACGCAGATGAAGAAGAGCAGGGTGAGAAGGAAGGATTGCTGCCTGACCGCAAAGGCTCCGAAGGAGCGTGTGTGGACGGGATTGCGGCGAAAGGTCATAGGAGTGACATCGACAGTATCAGGGATGCGTCATGGAAGACTCTGTCCGCGGGAGGCCAACGCCTGTTTCATGCCCAGCGCGGCGGTGTTCTTCGGCTCGATCTTGAGGGCTTGCGCAACATTGGCGGCTGAAGCTGCGATCTGATTCCCGTTGAGATCGAGACGGGCAATAACAAGATACGCCGGGGCGTTGGAGGCGAGCTTGAGGGATGCCTGGGCCTCGCTCCGCGCGGCGGCCGCATCGCCGCTCTTCTCGCGAACCTCGGCGAGACCGGCGTGGGCCTGTGCGCTGGAGGGGCTGGCGGAGAGCGCGGACTGGAACTCCTGTTCCGCCTCGGGAATAAGGCCTTGAGCGAGATAGTCGCGGCCGAGCTGGACATACTGTGCAGCCTGTTCGGCTGGAGGAAGCGTAGACATGCGGGCAGCGCGAATCTGGTCGATCTGGAAGGCAGCCTGACGGAAGGACGCCTCGGAATAGGTACGGCGGATGCGCTCCAGCGGCTCGAAGGAGGAACTGGGCGAGGTCGAGACATTCGCCGACGAGGCGGGAGCCGGCGCACGGCCGCGGGCGAGAAGCGCCTTCAGGCTGGGAGCCTCAGGATCGTTTGGCCGAAGTTTGAGGGTGGTGTCGGCCTCGCTCTGAGCTCCGGCGAAGTCTCCGGAGCGGTAGAGCGAGACGGCGAGGTTGTAGTGATAGTCGGGATCCTTGGGGTCGGCGGCGGAGGCTCGTTGAAACAGGGCGGTCGCGTTGTGTCCCTGGCGGCTGATGGCAACGGCCTGATTGTTGACCACCTCGGGGAGAGGGAGACGGCTGGCGACAAAGGCGAATGCTTTTTCGGCCTCCGCATAGTGGGCGGAGTTGAACCGCGCAAGGCCCAGATAGAAGTTCGCCTCGAGAGCGTGGCGATCGGTGGGGGAGATCTGCGAAAAGGTGGTGGCGGCGCGATCGTAGTCTCGCTCGATGTATTGGGTCTTGCCGAGAGCGAGCAGGGCCGCGGTATAGCCGGGCGACTCCTGCGTGGCAAGCTGCAGGCGCTTGATGCGCTCCTGCGGGGTGGTTGCGCCGATGCCGCGGATGTAATTCTCAAAGGCGCTGAGTTTGACCTGTCCTGAGGCGGCGAGGAAGGTCTGCTGAGCGACGTTGAAGTGCGGGTCGATCGCCCGGGCGATCTTCCAGGCGATGGCGTTCTGGACGTCGAAGAGGCGCTGGAGATCGGCGGAGTCTTCAAGCGGCGGCGACATCTTCAGCTCGTTGACGGTGAGGATCTGTGCCTGAACGGAGATGCGACGATTGGAGATGGTGTAGCTTCCAATGACGACGTAGTTGGCATCGAGGGTTTGGGCGATGCGGATGGTCGTCGCGCGGGTGGGATGGAAGTCGGTCGGGAAACCTAGATGGTCGAGTGCATACTGGCGGTCGTCGCGCGAGATGGTGAGGAAGCCCGAAGAGGAGAGCCGTTGATTGAGCGTGTCCGGAAAGGATTCGCTGATCCAGCCAAGATCGCTCTGCCCGGAGTGGTTTTCAAAGGGAAGAACGAGGACGACACGTCCGTCGGAAGAGGAGGCGCCGGGGCCCTGCCCGAAGACAGAAGAAACCGAGAGTATGAAGAGAAGAAGTCCGGAGAGAAGCCCAATGCGGCGGAGCGGCGGACGGGATGAAGAGAACCTGAGCACAGGTTGAGTATAGAGCGTCGGGTTCGCTTTTCTGACAGCTCGTGGAGCGAAGCTGGCCGACGCTTCGTGAGGCACGGATGGGCTGGTAATCTTCAAAACGCAGGATGGTTTGTCGATGATCCGGGCTCGAAGTTACCGATCGATACAGGCATAGGGAGAGGGAGTGGGAATGTTTCGTGGAGTTGGTCTGGTCGCATTTGCTGCAGCGGTATTTTCAATCTGTAGTTCAGGTTCAGCGGCGCAGCAGCGGGATGAGTCGCGCCACAAGGTTGTGGTGATCAGCCTCGATGCGTTTGGAGCGGAGAGCCTGCATGATCCGCATCTTCCGGCGCCGACCCTGCACAGGTTGATGCGGGAGGGAGCCTATGCCGTTGCGATGAACCCGATCAACCCTACGGTGACGTGGCCAAACCACACCGCAATGGTGACCGGCGTCAACGCCAGCAGGCACCATGTGATCGCGAATGGGCTTATCGTGAACCAGCGCGGAGATGCGGCGCCGAAGATCGATCCGGACGCTCCGAAATCTCGCCTAGTAGCCGTGCCCACTGTCTACGACGCAGCGCATAAGGCTGGACTCGTGACCGCCGAGGTTGATTGGGTCGCGGTGACGGAGGCCGATGGGATCACGTGGCGTTTCTCCGAGAAGCCGCATCCGGATGGCCCGATCGAGCACGATCTTATCGAGCAGGGAGTTGTGAGCCGCGAGGACCTGGAGCATTTCAACAAGCCGTCGCAGGCATGGCGCGACCGGATTTATACGCAGGCCGCGGTCGACATCATCAAAAAGCATCATCCGGACCTGCTGCTCTTTCACCTGCTTGCGCTGGACGGCATCGAGCACAAGACGGGATTCGGGAATGACTCGGGGCGGAATACGATTGCGTTTCTGGACGATCGCGTGAAGGACATTGTCGAAGCTGTGCGCGAGGCTGGCGATCTGGATCGCACTATTTTTCTGATCGTCTCAGACCATGGTCAGGAGAGCGTCTTCCATCACATCAACGGAAACCTGATGTTGCGCCAGGCAGGACTGCAGGGACCAGGGGTGAAGAACCCGGCCTTCAGCATTCCAGAAGGCGGCTTTACTCCGATCTTTCAGAAATATGCAACGGCGCAGAAGCACGCAACGGCGGAGTCAACCGCGGCGTTGAAGGCAGCCTTTGCCGGAAAGCCCGGTATCCGGGCCGCTCTTACTCCCGAGGAGGCGGAGAAGGAGGGTTGGCCGGTTCCGTCGAACACGGATCAGGGGCCCGACCTGCTGGTGTATGCGGCCAACGGATTCGCGTTCGATGGCGACAAGGGATCGGAGGTCATTACGGAAACCAAAGAAGTAGGTGCTCACGGCTATCCGAATACGGAGCCGCTGATGAAGGAGATCTTCATCGCGTCTGGAGCAGGGATCGCGAAGAAGGGTGAGATTCCTGAGTTCAACAATGTTGATGTGGCTCCTACAATTGCCCGGCTGCTGAATGTCCATCTGGACAACATCGATGGCAAGACGATCACCTCGATCCTTGAGGGTGCTGGAAAGAACTAGGCTGGCTATTTCGAAGCGAGATCGGCCTGTCAAGTCACAAAACCACCTAAACCTATAGAATCAAAGGGGATCGAAGTTGCCGATCAGTTCCTCTCCGTTCGCTAAAATGGATTCAGGACAGAAAATGAATAGAACGCCCCGGGATCACTCCGGGGCCGTTCTGTTTTTACTGCCTCGCACAGGAAGTCCAAGGCTAAGTTTTTTATTTCGAAGACTTTGCGCAAAAAACAGGGGGTACCCCCCAGCTACCGAAGAGTCAGCGAAGCGTTCACGGCGCGAGGGAAGCGGAGCACGGCGGCCCACTCTCCCTTCCGGCGGCCCTGCCAGACGATCTCGCCGTGAAGCAGTGCTGCTGCTTCCGACGGAGAGAGATCGTGGTGGAAGTCGAAGTACTTTGAGTTGAGAGATTCGCCTGCTTTACCGAGATTGATGCGGTTGGGAGGAGGCTCCCACTTGGTGGAGAAGACAAGCGCGGTGTCATATTCGCCGGGATCCTGCGCGGCCTGCTCCATCTGGCCCAGCGAGAAGTTCTCGATGGAGACGACCTTGAGGGGTGAGGGGACGTAGCCGAGCTCCGGGCGCGTCATCTCGGCATTTGCCGGCCAGGCGGTGAGAACCGTGGCATGCGGATAACGATGCGCAATCAGCGAGATTGCCTGCTGGTGCAGCACG
>Ga0193743_1002871_pt1 | contig 11775 bp, 13 predicted proteins | sample L2c2metaG_FD_143038 | JGI IMG/M metagenome (GOLD analysis project Ga0193743, IMG submission 143038) | Soil microbial communities from a riparian zone of the East river system, Colorado, United States - L2c2 | ecosystem: Environmental > Terrestrial > Soil > Riparian zone | place: USA: East River... | reverse complement strand
ACGGGCCTGGGGTTCAAGCTGTTCCTGGCGCCCGTCGTGATCGCTTCCATTTACTTCACCGTGTTGGGCACTGGCGAAGAAATCACCCGAGTAACGCTGTTTGAAGCCGGGATGGGCCCGATGATCGGCGGTGCGATCGTCGCGGCGCAGCACGGCCTGAACCCTCCGCTGGTCTCGTTGATGGTCGGAGTGGGCATCACACTTTCGTTTCTCACACTGCCGCTGTGGTCCTACGCCTTGCACCACCTTTGACGGATGAAATCGATGACGGCTCGTCGTCTTGTAAAATGAAAAGGGAAACCAATGATAATTGTTGAGGTACGTACGACAATCACACGAGTCTCTCTCCAGCAAAAGAGATATGCCTTCAGTTTCGCCTATTTCGGATTGGCGATCTGTATGTTGGTTACGATCTATATCGCCGCGTTTTCTCCCGGAAACACGCCAGGCGCTTTGGCATTGATGTCAGTATTTCCCTGACGTCTGAAATAGGTGTCTTCGTCAGGCGGCGCCTCTTCGATCCGCCCCAGCAGGAGCTCACTATGCCCACGGCCCTGCCAGTTTTATATTCTGCGGAAATTGCTAGTCCTCCCAAGCCCATCGGTTCGTTACGCCCTGTCTGGCTCATCGCTATCTGGGCGTTGATTATGCTGCTAATGGAGGCCTTTGCCAATCCTGACGCAGGGACAGGGCCGACGGATCCCCTACAGTTGCTATTGTTTTTCTGAAACGTCGCGGCCGAGTAGCCAGACATTAGTGCGCGACAGTTAGAGTTCGATCTGCTCGGCCATAGTCAGAGCGTCATCTACCTCGATCCCGAGATATCGGACGGTGCTTTCCAACTTTGTATGACCGAGGAGAAGCTGCACCGCGCGCAAGTTGCCGGTCCTGCGATAAATCTGGGCAGCCTTCGTACGCCGCATCGTGTGCGTACCATAAGAGGCGGACTCCAAGCCGATGCTTTCACCCATCGATGCACGAGGCGGGCATATTGGCGGGTCGATATGTGAAGGCTCGTATGAATTCGGCTTGGAAAAAGATATCGAGAGCCGGCTACACGAAGTATCGGCAGCCAAGCTTCAACTGAATTTCTGGACTGCTCCGTGATCTCAAACTGGACTGGCCGCCCTGTCTTCTTTTGCACGATAGTTGCCCGGCGTCGCACAGTTGGGCCCGAACAAATGTCGTCCAATCGCAGTTTGACCAAGTCGCACGCGCGAAGTTTACTGTCGATTGCTAGGTTGAAAATTGCGAGGTCCCGCCTCGATTTCGCGATTTCCAAGCGAACTCGAATGGACCAGACGTGCTTTGGCTCAAGAGGTTTCTTTTGGCCAATGAGCAAGCCTTTGTTCCATGGTCGTTGGCATCGGACGACAGGGTGTACGGGCATCAGACGTCCTCCGCCGTCCCACCCTCCGCGTCGCTCTATCGCGAGCGAACGGCTTATAGCGGCAGAGCGACCCAGCTTTCCCCACGAAATTCTTGACGGGCCGCTTCTGGCGCAAAGCGGCCGTTCATACGCCAACGGGATCTCGTGGTCGATAACGAATGAGGAGAAAACTATCCAGTTTCCAACCGGCAAGGAGATCGCAAAAACCTTGTCTGCTCAGGCGCGGGCAGGGCGCTCGCCAAGGGGCGTTTGCGGAATACTGGATATGGAATGAAAGCACTCCCTTCCGCCTGAACTAAGCCTAGCCAAACGGCCGCCCGAGGATGTCTGCTATCGGTGGAAGAGTGGAAAATATCTGCTCGTTCCGAGTATTCCTCGGTTTGACCCGGAACAGACAAGATCTGTGGCCCTCGCGTCTGCGGATTTGCCTTACGTGGGTTCACTCGCAATCGGGTCCGTCTTATACTTAGTTCAGATCGCTCCTGGGTTACAAACTAAGATCGTAACGTTGGTGATCGCGATGCTTCTCTCGTCAACGAAAACGAGGTTCGTGGCCCCGAGATTCAGCGGCTCTAGAATGACCGAGCGATCGTTGTGCGTATGAACATTGACGACATTCGGATCACCGATCAGGACGGTTCTGAAAGATCTCTCAAGCGCGAGCGCCGACCGGATACCGAGCGTTAGGGTGATCGTCTGATCCGCAGCCCGTGTTGCGGAGATCGTGGTCAAGAGGAGGGCCAACCCAAGGGCGACTGCGCTTGCGCTAAGCTTTGCGGTCATCGTAATTCCTCCGTTGCGTTTAATCCCCAACCTTGCGATCCGAAGGGCGGATCATTCTATCGGTTCTTCGCGGCACTGCGTGTTCGCACAGCCAAGACCCCCAGAGCGGACGAACACGCCGGACCGAGTTGGAGGGCTAGGCGTGCTTTCAAAGGACAGACAGGAAATCCAGCAGTGCTTTGCGGTCATCGCGGGTCAACTGGCGGAATGTGCGCGCCGCAGCTGCGCCCTCGCCATCGTGCGTTAAAATCGCTTCGGCGGGCGTTGCTGCCCTGCCATCGTGAAGAAATCGGGTGCGCAAGCGAAGACCCCACAGCGGCGTTGTTCGCCATTCCGCGCCCGTGGCGTCGCCCTGAATGATTCCATCATTGAGAGAAGGGCCCATGTCGTGCAGTAGCAAATCCGAATAGAGCGCAACATCGCCACGCTTGGATGATAGCGTTGGCGTATGGCACGAAGCACAACCCGCGGATGAGAACAACTGCTGGCCAAGCTGGTAGGATTTCGCAGCCTCTAGCATGGAGGGCTCGGGCAGTGGCGCGGGCAAAGCTGCGAGATAGGCGGTTACGGCGCGAATGATCGATCCGTTATCGTCAAGTCCCGGATTGATCAGGCCGCAACCATGATCGGCCGTAATGTCTTGCGGGGCCAGAGGACTTGTTATTCCGATTTCGTTGCGAAATGCATCCGCGACAAATTGCTCAAGATTGGCGACGTCGCCCTTCCAGCCAAACCGCCCGACGCTTTCCCGGCCTCGACTGTCCTTGACGATGTTCGGCCGCCCCTTCATGCCAGTTTGCCAAGCGGCGGTGGCAAGAATCACCTCGTCGGCAATTTCTTCGATGAGTCCAAGTCCGTAAAGCGGTGAGGCATTTCGAAGCGAAATCAGGTTAGCGGTGGCTGGCGGCCCGTGTGTCAATTGGCAAGGAAAGCCAAGTTCGGCAATCGATTTGTCACGGGCAACCGGAACACCGTCGTTGAGCCTGAACTCAGATGATCCTTGGCCGATGTGTCCGATGCGAGACACCAAGGCGAGGCCATTCAGTCCCATACCGCCGGATGTCGGACTGTGATGGCATGCGAGGCACGATCGTGCATTGTAGAGTGGACCTAGTCCGTCTGTGGGTCCAAATTCCTTGCGGAACAGAGTCGAGCCAAGGTCCGCCAACTCGACGCTATCCGCACCGCCATCATTTGACGTAAGTTTGATGGGTTCGGCGATGCTTGCACGACCCGATCCGAAAGCGGGCACTTCAAGCAAGACACCCGGTTCATTCGGATACAGCGGAATTGCCCCACTGACGGTCACCCAAATGCGCTGCGCGTCGGGCGATACAGCTATGCCGTTGAGCCGCCCCGGGCCGATCTCGTCGCCTGTCTCCAGCGCGATCCTTCTCGTGGCGACGACCGTGCCGTCCTGGCGCATGCGAACGATAGTGCCATTGCCACGATTGAGGACGTACATGTCCGAATTGCCGGCGAGCGTTGTGTTGCTGGCAAAGCCGGGATTGGCGATTTCAGCAACGACAGGAGCAAGATCGACCGGGACGTTCAACTCAGGCGGTGTGAATGTCCGGTTATCCCGTACCCGGAAGAGTTTTTCATCGCTCGTGAGCGTCAGTGCAACGATCGCGTTGCGCTGCGGGTCGGTGATATACAAAATGCGCTCGGGCACCCAGTTGAAGATCATGCCGGCCCGAGTCTGCATCGTCATAGCGGCGGTTGCGGGCGGCGGGACCGCGATCGGCGTGATGGTTGCCGGCGGAGCCAAGCCGTCGAGCGCGAATTCCGTGTGGGCCTGCGCGAGCGAGCCGTCTGCGGTCAGGACGGCGAATACTGCGCGTTTGCTGCCGTCAGGCGACATCCCGAGGAGCGCGCTGGCGACGCCGCCGGAGTTCAGGGCGCCTGGCGCAATCTGCGGCGAGCGATTGGTGATGTTGCCCGCAAATATTCCGCCGAGAAGCTTGCTTGGCGCATTATTTAAGGGTTCACCGGTCGGATCGACAATCGATTCCGTCCCGATTTGCTGCGCCCCATAGGGCGTGTTGGAAAACCATAGTCGACCGAAGCCATTATTGATCGAGATGCCGATCGGGTTGCTGACCGACGGATACGCTGCGCTCGTTGCGCCAGGCGTATGGATGCTGTTCAGGAATTCGGGACTTTGCGCGGCAAAGAGTTGAACTCGCCCCTCCAGCACGTGAGTTTGTTTGCCGCTGGTTGCGAACTGCTTCGGGATAACCAAGGTCGGGCCGTCCGGGTCCAGTGACAGCACGGAGCCTTCTGCCGCATCAAGCTGAGCGAGCGGCGCTCCGAAATTGGAATGGCTTGTGACCAGAATGCGCCTCGGATCCAGAATCTGGCCCTTGAGTGGAGGCCGCAAATTCTGGTTTGTCATGAATCGGTCCGCCCTTATGAAACGTTCCAACGGGCGCGACTGCGCTCGCACCGGGTATTCCGACGGCGAGTACCCGAGCAGCAAGTTTACCTGCGGGTTGATCCTGGGCTTGTGCAACGGAAATCGACGACACAGGCAAGAAAAGACAAAAGAATCCGAGCAAAAGGCGAAACATTTGCGTTCTCCTATCCGTTTTCGATGCCTATTTCTTCCTCAACTTGAGATATGGGGCACGCCGCATCGGACCTTCTACGTTTGCGCGTAATGATTGGTCGATGCTTTCCGTTTTAGGTTCAAAGATTTTGGCGCAAGGCACAATAATTGAGATGTCATAATTTAGATGTCCGGCTTTGGCACATCGCGTCAGTTAGCGCAGTGCAGCGCGGACAAAAGGCCGCTGTCAATCCACGCCCATTTGCCGCAGCGTAACTGCCCCGACGACGGCTCCTAGCTCTCGCATGCAAACGCCAAAAGGCGCTTTCCTATCGCTGTGATATCCGGTTTCCACTGGCGTTTCGGGCGGTGTGAGGCGCACGGTGTGTGCAGCTAGGAATTCCCCCACTGTGTCGCGATAGGTCTTCCAATTCGCGATGTCCTCGGCATTAAACAACGTCGTTGTCCAAAAACCTGCAAAGTTGTCGCGCAACTCGCAGCGTGGCGCCCCCTTTGGAGCACGAAATGCTGACCATCTCGCTCGTGTTTTCCGAGAGGAAGTAGAAATGATTTGCCTCGTTCAGTGGGTAAGGCAGAAGCTCTTTCATGTTGCGATAACTGCCGTCGCTCTGGCGGCGCGATGGCCACGGAAAGCCATCGTCGAGCGCCCGCAACTCATAAGGGTTCTCACCAAGCTCTCGGCCGTTTACTCGTTGATGACAATACTCGCTGGGGAAAGACCAATGCGCCCAAGGTTTGCGTTCGACTATGACGTCAATCGTCAGGGATCGCGATACCAGTACATCGCCCATCATCCGATCGCGTGCCCGTTTCTGATCGTCTTTCGCCAGACCACCAGCGGTCATCTGCGGCCACATCAACTCAAAAGCAAGCTGGCATTGAGGACCATCGGTCAGATTGCCGTAAATGCCGACAAAGTTGCGGGGCACTTTCATTTCGATTTCCGCGCCCGTTAAAGGCTCACGCAAAATCAACGTAGCAATTGCTGCGTCTGAAGTTCGCGAGTACGCCAACGCGCGACCGTAGTTGGCGCACGGATCATCCTGATCAGCGAGCAAAGGTCTGGTCGTCCAGAGAATAAGAAATGCTGCAGCAACAAATTGTTTCATTGGAACCTCTGTCGCGAGTAATCTAGGGCTTCTTGACGAGCAAAGCGTAAATCCGACCGTTTAAATCGTCCGCTATTGGCACAAAGCTGACCTGAGTCCAGGGGGTGAGCTATGTCCGCTTCTGGGTGAAATGCAGACATCCATAACGTCTGATTTGCGATTGGCCGCAAAGCGGACATTCGGCCGATCTGCGATGCCGGTTACGCCATGAAGCCGAATCCACAGAAGCCAGGGATCATCATCGCACAGGTGGACGGTTAGGCACTGTCGGAGCTAGGGATTCCCAAGAAGATATCAATATCGAGAGGGGCTGCGTCTTGAGGGTAATTCAGCAGGCCGGAGATGCGCGGAGCTCGACCGAAACGCCAAAATCGTTGCTCACGACAGCTGCGGCAGCCGCCATCGCCTTCAATAGTCGATCTTCGCGGCAAAGTGGAGCAACGATCTGCAATCCGACAGGCAGTCCATCCGCCAACCCGCACGGCAACGTTCCAGCCGGTTGGCCCGTGAGATTGAACGGATAGGTGAAATAGCTCCAGGCGATTGCCTCTTCGTGCCCGGTTGGAACGCCCCGTTCGATGCCCCACGATACACAGGGCACTGTCGGTGTAATCAGTAGATCATACTTCTCAAAAAGGGCGACGAGTTGATCCTTGATTTGATAACGCCGCCGTAAAGCCTCGGCAACTTGCTGCGCCGAGTTAGCCTGAAAATGCTCGACACCAGCCCGGAAAACCGGATCGAGACCATCGGACGAATGTTTGAACGTGCCGAGGCGCGCCGCGCAGCCTGCCATGAACTCGGTGGCAAAAATCTCTGCCGCTTCGTCGCAAACAGTCGTGATCAGTTCGGTGTTTGAGAAGATTGCGCGCAGGGCCGCAACGGCAGCTTCAACAACGGATGCGACGGGGGCATCTACCCGACCGTAACCCATGGTTGGCGCAAACGCGACCCGCAGTTCCTGAAGGTCCTCGTGGTCCGATTGCCAATCTACAGACGGCAGGAACGAAAATTGATCGCGCGGATCCGAGCCAGATATCACCTCAAGCAGCAATCTTGCGTCATCCAGCGTCCGTGCAAGTGGCCCAACATGTGACAACATGGGTGTTGCGCTGGCAGGCCATACGGGCACGCGGCCGAAGGTTGCCTTGATTCCGAAAAGGCCAGTCAGCGCCGCCGGTGCGCGGATAGATCCGCCGCCATCGGTACCAAGCGCGAACGGCGTCACCCCCGCGGCAACCGACGCGGCAGCCCCTCCCGATGAACCGCCGGGCGATCGCGCCAGGGCCCAGGGATTTCTTGTCGCGCCGTTGAGCCGGCTCCAAGTATAGCCACGCGCGCCGAATTCCGAAGTTGTCGTCTTGCCGATGATGATAGCGCCCGCGGAACGGATACGGTGAACCGAAGGGGCGTCAGCAAGTGCGACGTTATCCTTCAGGGTCAACGAGCCATAGCGCGCTGGCAGTCCTCGGACGTCAATCAGATCCTTGATCGAGATGGGTACGCCATGCAGCGGACCAACGTTTCGGCCTGCGCGGAGATCCCACAAAGCTTGTTGTGCGGCACGGAGTGCCCCGTCGGCATCGACGCTATCGAATGCATTGAGAGACGGTTCGAGCGAATTAAGCTGTACCAGCGCAGCTTCCGTCACCTCGGTCGGCGAAACGTCTCCGCGCTTGATCAGGCGAGCGAGAGATGTCGCGTCAAGGTCACGGTATTCTTTCGCGCGCATCGTCGCTTCCTTGGCCTGTTCGTGGCCCGCGCGCGAGGCGTCGGTCCTTCCGCTTGGGATTCAGCCGACGATCGCAAAAGCGCGTACCGGTGAGCCGGACCCATGCCGTATCTTCAGCGGAACCGCAAAAAATTGAATTTCACCGGCTCCGATGAGTTGCTCGAGATTGCAGAGCCATTCCACATGCGTAATGCCACGATCGCGGCAAACGCGATGATTTGGGAACTCCTTGAAATTCGGACGATCGGTCGACGGGCCCTCCACGCCATGCAGCCGCGAGCCTCGGTCAGCAAGCCAATGCGTCGCTGCGGCGGTCAGTCCAGGGTTGCGGGTCATCGATGCATCGGTCGGGAAATGACGGCTATGCAGGCCGGTGTTAAGCAACACGATATGCCCGTCAACCTTAACGCCGGACTTCGCCTCCGCTGCTTCGAGATCGGCAACATCGATGTCTCCGAGGTCGGGAATATGGGTCAGATCGAAACAGACAGCCTTGCCGAAAAAAGTATCGAGCGGAATGTTTTCGATGGTCTCGCCATTGGGTCCGAAATGGTAGGGTGCATCCACGTGTGTTCCCGTATGGGTGATCATGCTGAGGAATTCAATCGCTGAGGTAAATCGATCGTCCGGCGTGCCGAGCTGATCGGCGGCCGATTTCTCGTGAGTCATCAAATCCGTGATGATCGGCCGCACCAATGCCTGGTGGCACGGCATCTGGTGAAATATCTCGACGGAAAGATCCACGATCCTTGCCAACATCTGCTCCTGTTTAATCCAATACGTTGCGGGACGTTGTCCCGCATCTTATGCAGCGGCATTCACCAGCTTGTCGTTCGCGACGGACGCTCCGAGATCGATATGCGCGGTTTCCCGAGACAATGCCACGCAGATGATCATCAGAATCAGGAACGCTGCCATATAGACGACGACAGGCCACGATGAGTTGTATGCCAGCAAGAGCTCCGTCGCGATGATGGGCGCGGGTGCGTTACCGAATATGCCGGCAAGCTGGAAACTCAGCGACGCTCCCGTACACCGCACGCGGGTTTCAAACATTTCTGGAAGAAACGAGGCGAGGGGTCCCCACATGGCGGCGTGACAGCACAAACCGACCACCGCCGCCAGCGTTATCAGCGCCGGCGACTTGGTGTCGAGGAGTTGAAAGAAGAAGCAGCTCCAGACGATCGTGGCTGCGGCGCCCCCCATCAGGACGGAACGACGGCCGAAGCGATCGGAAAGAGCTCCAAAAAACGGGATGGCAAAAATATGAACCGCTGAAGCGACCAGGATCGCCATAAACGCGACGCTGCCCGGCAGGCCAAGCCGTTTGGGGACATAGACGAGGAGAAAAAGTGTAAAGACATAGAAAGCGATGTCGCTGCCGATCCGGCTTCCCAGACCCAGGAGAATTTCCCGCCGCGAAGTACGCAACACATCCGAGATCGGTGCGGTCGAGGCGCTTTGGGTGGCTTCGATCCTCTCGAACACTGGTGTTTCGCTAAGATCGCGCCGGATCAAATAGCCAACGACGACAAGGATCGCGCTCAACAGAAACGGAATTCGCCAACCCCACGCCTGGAAGGAACCGGGCGACAACGCGTCGGTGACGACAGCAAAAACGCCGTTAGCGCCCAACAGTCCGACAGGAACCGCAATTTGGACAAGGCTGCCGAGAAAGCCGCGCCGTAGTCCATTGGGATCGTATTCGGTGACCATCAGCGCAGCGCCACCCCACTCGCCGCCAAGGGCGATTCCCTGAATGAAGCGGAGCAGGACAAGCGCGATCGGTGCGAGGGTGCCGACAGTTGGATAGGTCGGCAAGACGCCGATAAGAAGCGTCGATAGCCCCATCAGGAGAATGGTTGTTGTCAGGATCGCCTTACGGCCCAGCTTGTCGCCGTAGTGACCGAAGATCACCGCGCCGAGCGGACGAGCAACATAAGCAACCCCGTAACTCGCAAGCGACAACAGTAGCGCGGTCGCGGGGTCACTTTGCGGAAAAAACAAGCGGGGAAAAACCAGCGCAGCTGCCGAACCATAAATGAAGAAATCGTACCATTCCAGGCTCGTGCCTACCAAACTCGCGACGACAGTTTTGGTAATGGTGGAGGCCGGTGGATTTAGGCGTGCCGTATCGGTCATGCTATCTGCTCCGTTGCGCGCCTCGCATGGCGATTGACGTCACGTACGATATAGAGCGGCGCAAAAGAGCCGTTTCTCTTTGCTTGAAAGCTATCTTGCGGATTTGGAAGCGAAAACGACGGCGGAAGCTGGCGAGGATCTGAGGCGGGGCGATGACTGCCAGCAACCGGGGCCGCGTCATCCACTCCGCGCGCAAGACAACGCAATAGATCGACATTTCCCCCACCGCGGCTTCCCCATCCATTATGCGCCATGTATACGTCGCGAATTTTCTGGAGTCCAGCCGAAAACTGGCTTATTGATGGGCAATGCTGGCAGCGAAGAGACCGGTCGCGAAAAAGAGCGTTGGAGAGGAAGCAAGCGGCCCAACCCGCGAGCGCGTCTACGCGTATGTCTGCGAGCAGATTCTGCGAGGCCGCTTTGCAGGGGGCTCGTTCATCGAAGAGGAACATATCTCATCGGCTATCAACGTCTCCCGCACGCCTGTACGCGAGGCGTTTCATCGACTGGAGGCAGAAAAATTCATCGATCTCTTGCCGCGGCGAGGCGCGCTCGTCCGTCAAGTCACTGCTTCCGAACTGACTGACGTCTATGAATCTCGCCGGGTCATAGAAGGCTATTCTATCGCACGGATTTGTCAGGAGCGGCTGCCGGTGCCAGCCGAAATGACGGCGTTGCTGAAAAGAATGCAAAAGCTGCACCAAAACAGCGACCATTATGAGCACGTTCTTGCCGACTGCATGTTTCATCGAGCGATGGTTGCGGCCTGTGGCAATGCCGTTCTGGCCGAAACATACGATTCACTTAGATCGCGGCAATTACGGGTGGCAATGAAGGCTCTTACGGTCGATCCTGGGAGAATTCGGCGCATTTTCTCCGAGCATCGGGAATTGCTCGAGGCACTGACCGCTCATGACGAGGCAGGCGCGCGAGGCATTATCGATCAGCATCTACGACCTGTCCTGGAGGTCGTCTCGAGGTTGCCGGGATTTTCGCTCCATCCGGCGGGGGACTAGATCCCCTTCGTTTATCCGTTGTTCGACCTGAAAATTGGGAGATCCTGAATGCCCATGGCTGGGAGAGGAATGCTTGTCACGTCGATGGATATCGATGAATCGGACGAACAGGAATTCAACCGTTGGTACGATCGCGAGCACCTGGCCGAACGCGTGGCGATTGACGGATTTTTTGAAGCCCGGCGTTACGTCGCCCATGCAGCAAAGCCAAAATACTTTTGTCTTTACTCCACGACGACGTTCGATGTCCTCGACGCCGCCGCATACCGGCGGGCTCTCGCCAGTCAAACCGAGTGGTCGCGCGTCAATATCTCACGTTTCCGCAATATGGGCCGCGCGGTCGCGCGGATAACAATCAGCCGCGGGCAGGGGCGAGGGGCATCGCTGGGGGTCGTCCGCATTCGACCGAAGATGAGCCTTGAGGAAAAGCTGCGCAAGGACCTGGAGAGCCGTCTCGATCCCGGGCCACACGACGGCATTATCTCGATGCATTTGCTCGAAAGCGATCCCAACCTGTCAAAGTCTCTGGTCAATCCCGTCGCTTCGGATCCCGGGGCGGGTGATTGGTATTTGTTGATTGACGGCGTCGATATCGGCGGTGTGACCGACGCAGCTTCGCGCCTTGAGCGCGATCTGGGATCGGCCGAAGTTCAGATGGTTTCAATCGGGATCTATCGCCTGCTTTGGGACCTGACAAAAAGCGATCTCTAGCGCGCTGTCGGACCACCACTCGAACCTCGCAACAAGTTCGTGACCCGCCTGCGCTATGCAATGAAAGATTTCATTGCCGGTTAGCTGTCGGTGAATTTTGATACGCCGATGCCGTCATCGAACTTCGGTGTCGTGAAGGCCTTCAATCTTGCCTGTTTGGTCGGTTGTCTCGCGTCAGTCCGTCACCACATCGACTTGGCGACCGCTCGATCAAAATATGGAGCGCACAGGCCTTCGCGCGCAAGACCGGTAGCCGGTTCGACTAAGCTGGCGAGGGCCGGAAAGTAAAGATTATCCCGCGCAGGCAGGCCTGTCCTGAG
>Ga0193743_1002870_pt1 | contig 11775 bp, 12 predicted proteins | sample L2c2metaG_FD_143038 | JGI IMG/M metagenome (GOLD analysis project Ga0193743, IMG submission 143038) | Soil microbial communities from a riparian zone of the East river system, Colorado, United States - L2c2 | ecosystem: Environmental > Terrestrial > Soil > Riparian zone | place: USA: East River... | reverse complement strand
GACGCCCTTGTAGCCCATCTTGTCGAGCTTGCCGGGGATGGTCAGCCCGGGCGACACCTCGCCGAAGCCCTCCGGCTTGTCCACCAGGAAGCAGGTCAGGTTCTGGTACGGCTTCTCGGCACCCTCGTCGGTGCGGACCAGCAGCGCGATCAGGTTCGAGGTGCCACCGTTGGTCAGCCACATCTTGGCGCCGTCGATGACGAACTCGTCACCGTCCTGCTTGGCCCTGGTCTTGATCGCGGCCACGTCTGAACCGAGGTCCGGCTCGGACATGGAGAACGCGCCCCGGATGGCGCCTTCGGCCATCTTCGGCAGGTAGTGCGCCTTCTGCGCCTCGGTGCCGTGGTGGGTGATCATGTGCGCCACGATGAAGTGCGTGTTGATCACACCGGAGACGCTCATCCAGCCACGGGCGATCTGCTCGACCACGAGGGCATAGGTGAGCAGCGACTCGCCGAGTCCGCCGTACTCCTCCGCGATGGTGAGCCCGAACAGGCCCATCTCCTTCATCCCGTCCACGATGTCCTGTGGGTAGGTGTCGGAGTGCTCCAGCTCCTGGGCGTGCGGGATGATCTCCTTGTCCACGAACGACTTGACGGTGGACAGGATCTCCTGCTGGACATCGGTCAGACCGGCGGTCTGGGCAAGCCGGGCCATGGGGTGCCTCCTGGCGTGGTGCGCTGCTCTGCGCTTCTAACGGTGGTTGAGGGCTAGCTGGTCAGCTCTCCGGCGGAGTCCACTTGTCGCCGCGTTGCATCCCGGCCGCCCGGCCCTTACCCGAGATGACCAGTGCCATCTTGCGGGACGCCTCGTCGATCATCTCGTCGCCGAGCATCGCGGCGCCGCGCTTGCCGCCGGCTTCCGAGGTGTACCAGTCGTAGGAGTCCAGGATGTTCTCCGCGTGGTCGAAGTCGGCCTGCGACGGGCTGTAGACCTCGTTCGCCGCGTCGATCTGGCCGGGGTGCAGCACCCACTTGCCGTCGAAGCCCAGCGCGGCGGAGCGACTGGCCACCCTGCGGAACCCGTCCACGTCCTTGATCTGCAGGTACGGGCCGTCGATGGCCTGCTTGTCGTGTGCGCGGGCGGCCATCAGGATGCTCATCAGGATGTGGTGGTAGGCGTCGCCCACGTCGTATCCGGGCGGCTGCTCGCCGACCACCAGGCTCTTCATGTTGATGCTGGCCATGAAGTCGGCCGGGCCGAAGATGATGGTCTCCACCCGGGGCGAGGCGGTGGCGATCGCGTTGACGTTGATCAGACCCAGGGCGTTCTCGATCTGCGCCTCGATGCCGATCTTGCCGACCTGGTAGCCCAGCGTCTTCTCGATCTGGGTGATCATCAGGTCCAGCGCGATGACCTGCTCGGCGGTCTGCACCTTGGGCAGCATGATCGCGTCCAGGTTCGCGCCGGCACCCTCGACCACCTCGGTGACGTCGCGGTAGGTCCACTCGGTGGTCCAGTCGTTGACCCGAACCACGCGAATCCGGTTCCCCCAGCCACCCTCGTTGAGCGCGGCCACGATGGTCTTGCGAGCTCCGGGCTTCGCCAGCGGCGCGCAGGCGTCCTCCAGGTCGAGGAAGACCTGGTCCACCGGCAGCGAGCGTGCCTTGTCGATGAACTTCTGGCTGGAGCCGGGCACCGCCAGGCAGGACCGGCGGGGGCGCAGCGTGCTCACCGTGCTGTCGGTGCTCATTGACGGGCTCTCCTTGTCCTCTTTGACCGTCTCGTCGTGGATGCTTCCACGTCGGCTCGCAAACGGCCCGCCCGAGGTGATTGGTTTCTCACCCAACCGAGGTGGAACGGGTGTACTCGGGAGTAGCTTCGGAGAGAGTTACGCCGGCCGGGGGACGAGGATCTCGCCGGAGGACACCGCGACGACGCGGCCGCCGACCGAGGTACGCACCGCCCTGCCGTCGTGTGCCTCCACCGCCACCTCCAAGCGTGACGGGCGGCCGATCTCCGCGCCCTGCGCCACGGTGAATGTCGACTCGCCATTGGCCGGCAGCAGGCCGCGGTCCACCAGGAACACCGCGAGGGCCACCGCCGCCGAGCCGGTGGCCGGGTCCTCCGCCACCCCGACGCCGGGGCCGAACATCCGGGCGTGCACCTTGCCCTCCGCGAGGTCGGGGGCGGCCACACACACCGTGCCCAGCTCCCGGGTGGCTCGGTTCAAAGCGTTGACCTCAGGCACCCGCGCCCTGGACACCGCATCGGGGCGCACCAGCACGATCGGGTAGTCCAGGCCGGCGGCGGTGATCCCGGCCTCCACCGCGGTGTCCAGGTCATCCTTGACCAGCCCAACCGCCTCGACCAGCTCGACGCCGTCCAGCAGCGGGCCGATGCTCGGCCGACCGCCGTCGACCCGGGCCCCGGCGGCGTCCACCCGGACCCGCAGCAGGCCGGCGCCGCACTCCTGCACCGCGTCCCCGGCGCTGATCACCCCGTCCCTGGCCAGCACCCAGGCCACCCCCACGCTCGGGTGTCCGGCGAACGGCAACTCCTCCTCCGGAGTGAAGATGCGCGCCCGGTACGTGGCACCGTTCTGCGTCGGCGGCAGCGGGTACACGGTCTCGGACAGGTTGAACTCCCGGGCGAGCGCGGCCAGCGCGGGTGTGTCCAGGCCCTCCGCGCCGTGCACCACGGCCAACGGGTTGCCCGCGAACGGCCGGTCCGCGAACACGTCGACCACGTCGAACCGGAGCCTCTGAGCGGGGTAGGTCACAGAGGCGAAGCTAACCTGATCCCTGTGAAGGCGGCGAGGGTATTCGTGGCGCAGATGGCGGGCTTTGCCGTGTTCGGGCCCGATGGCGAACGGATCGGCAAGGTCCGCGACGTGGTCGCCGGGCTGCGGGTCGACCAGCTGCCACCGCGGGTGATCGGTCTGGTGGTCGAGCTGATCACCCGCCAGCGGATCTTCGTACCCATGCTGCGGGTCACCGCGATCGACCCCGGCGCGGTCACCCTGAGCACCGGGATGGTCAACCTGCGCCGGTTCGCCCAGCGGCCCAACGAGATCCTCGTGGTCGGCGAGCTGCTGGACGCCCGGGTGCACATCGCCGAGACCGGCGCCGAGGTGGTCGTGGTGGATGCCGCGATCGAGCGCACCCGCTCGCAGGACTGGGTGATCGGCCGCCTCGCCGTGCGCCCCCGCCGCACCCGGCTGGGCCGGCGCACCCACGTGCAGGTGATGGACTGGTCGGAGTTGACCGGGCTGTCGCTGTCCGAGGACGACCAGGGCGCCGAGGGGCTGCTCGCGGTGTTCGACGGGATGCGCGCCGCCGACGTGGCCGCCGCGCTCCGCGAGCTGCCGGAAAAGCGCCGCCTCGAGGTGGTCGACGCGCTGCACGACGAGCGGCTGGCCGACGTGTTCCAGGAACTTCCCGAGTCCGAGCAGCGCGACCTGCTCACCTATCTGGACGACGACCGGGCCGCCGACATTCTGGAGGCGATGGACCCGGACGACGCCGCCGACCTGCTCGCCGAGCTGCCCTCGGCGGAGTCGGATCGGTTCCTGGAGCTGATGGAACCCGAGGAGTCCGCCCCGGTCCGCCGCCTCCTGCGCTACTCGTCCGACACCGCGGGCGGTTTGATGACGCCGGAGCCGTTGATCCTGTCGCCGGACGCCACCGTGGCCGAGGCGCTGGCCAGGGTGCGCAACCCGGACGTGCTGCCCGCGCTGGCCAGCATGGTGTTCGTCTGCCGGCCGCCCACCGCCACCCCGACCGGGCGGTACCTGGGCTGCGCGCACCTGCAGCGGCTGCTCCGCGAACCGCCGTCGGAACTGGTCGCGGGGGTGCTGGACGACGACCTGGCTAGGTTGCACCCGGACGCGCCGCTCGCCCAGGTAACCCGGTACTTCGCCGCCTACAACCTGGTCTGCGGGCCGGTGGTGGACGACAACGACCATCTGCTCGGTGCGGTCACCGTGGACGACGTGCTGGACCACCTGCTGCCCACCGGCTGGCGGGACCGCGAGGATCCTCGGGAAAACGCGGTCGACGGGCGGGACAACGGAGCGAACGGCTCCTCGATACCGACGGCGGTGAGCGATGCCTGAGCTGTACTCGAGTCGCCGGCTGGATCAGCCCCGGGCCGGCCGGTCCCGCCGGTTCACGCTGGATCCGGACGCGTTTGCCCGCATGTCCGAGCGGATCGCCCGGTTCCTGGGCACCGGCCGGTTCCTGGCCATCCAGACGGTCATAGTGATCATCTGGATCGCGCTGAACCTGACCGGCCTGGTCCAGCACTGGGATCCGTATCCGTTCATCCTGCTCAACCTGGCCTTCTCCACCCAGGCCGCGTACGCGGCGCCGCTGATCCTGTTGGCCCAGAACCGCCAGGATGACCGGGACCGGGTGTCCCTGGAGGAAGACCGCGCCCGGGCCGAGCGGACCAAGGCGGACACCGAGTACCTGGCCCGCGAGCTGGCGGCGCTTCGGGTAGCCGTGGGTGAGGTGGCCACCCGGGACTACCTGCGCGGCGAGCTGGACAGACTTGCCGCGCTGCTGCCCGTCGACCCGAGCGCGCGGGCCGGAAAGCCCGAGCGGGCCAAGTCCGACCGGTCCGGCAAGACCGAGCGGTCCGGCAAGACCGAGCGGACCGGCAAGAGCGAGCGGGCCGGCACCGACCGCGCCGGCCGAATCGGCTAGTCAGCCCGGCGGTTCGGTTAGGCGCAGCCGTCGGCCGCCCCGAGCACGTCCTGACTCGTCATGGACGCCGCCGGCCCGGTGGCCAGCCGTTGGCTGATCCGCCACAGGTCCCGCAGGTCGGCTTCGTCCAACCGGTCGATGAAGTACCGCTGGATGGCCGCCACGTGCGTCGCGGTGGCCCGGTGCAGCTGCTCCAGCCCCGGGTCGGTGATGGTGGCCGCGATCCCCCGCCCGTCCTCGGCCACCCGGCCTCGGGTGACCAGTCCGACCCGCTCCAACCGGTCGACCATCCGGGTCACCCCGGAGCGGGACAGCAGGACCGCGTCGGCCAGCTCGGTCATCCGCAGCCGCCGTTCCGGTGCCTCGGCCAGCTGGGCCAGCACCTCATAGGCGGCCAGCGAGAGGCGCTGTTCCAGGAGCAGGTCGGCCTCCAGCGCACGAGCCACGGTGGCCTGGCCACGCAGGTACTGCCGCCACACCGCGTGTCCCTCGCTACACGTGCCCGGCCACGGCTCCACGACTGGATCCGGGCGCACGCCATCGGTCACGGTAGCGGGGTTCATGTAATCAGATATTACAGTCCAAGGGATTCCGTTCTGTCCCTTATAACGTCCAGCGCGGCGCGCGGCTAAATGGACGACGCCCGTTCGGACGACAGAAATCCACCCACGGGGCGCTGCCACCGACTCGACAGCTCGTCCATATCCGCACGTAGGATGGACACGATGACTACGACTCCGCACACCCCATACGCGGCGGCCGACGTCACCGAGCAGGCCGTGCGCACCGCGCTGACCCGCGTCGAGGACCCGGAGATCCACAAGCCGATCACCGAGCTCGGCATGGTCAAGGGCGTGGCAATCGCCGCCGACGGCACCGTGAGCGTGGCGGTCTGGCTGACCGTCGCTGGCTGTCCGATGCGCGAAACGATCACCAATCGAGTGCGCGCCGCGGTGTCCGAGGTGCCCGGCGTCCGCGCGGTCGAGGTCGAGCTGGACGTGATGAGCGACGAACAGCGCACCGAGCTGCGCCGCTCGCTGCGTGGCGGCTCCGACGAGCCGACCATCCCGTTCGCCGACCCCGGCTCGCTGACCAGGGTCTACTGCGTCGCCTCCGGCAAGGGTGGGGTGGGCAAGTCCTCGGTGACGGTCAACCTGGCCGCCTCGATGGCCGCCAAGGGGCTGTCCGTCGGGGTGCTGGACGCGGACATCTACGGGCACTCGGTGCCCCGCATGCTCGGCACCACCAGCCGGCCCACCAAGGTCGACAGCATGATCATGCCGCCGGAGGCGCACGGCGTGAAGGTCATCTCCATCGGCATGTTCACCCAGGGCAACACCCCGGTGACCTGGCGCGGCCCGATGTTGCACCGCGCCCTGCAGCAGTTCCTGGCCGACGTGTTCTGGGGCGACCTGGACGTGCTGCTGCTGGATCTGCCCCCGGGCACCGGTGACGTGGCCATCTCCTGCGCGCAGCTGATCCCCAACGCGGAGATCCTGGTGGTCACCACACCACAGCAGGCCGCCGCCGAGGTGGCCGAGCGGGCCGGCTCGATCGCCCTGCAGACCCACCAGCGGCTGATCGGCGTGGTGGAGAACATGTCCTGGCTGGAGATGCCGGACGGCAGCCGGATGGAGGTGTTCGGCTCCGGCGGCGGGCAGGCGGTGTCCGACTCGCTGTCCACCGCGCTGGGCGCCCCGGTGCCGCTGCTCGGCCAGATCCCGCTGGACCCCCGGCTGCGCGAGTCCGGCGACGACGGCGTCCCGCTGGTGCTCTCCGCGCCGGAGACGGCGGCGGCGAAGGCGCTGGCCGGGGTGGCCAACCGGCTGTCCACCCGCTCGCGGGGGCTCGCCGGCATGTCGCTCAACATCAGCCCGGTGAAGCACTGAGCCGAGGCCGGCGTCAGCCAGCCAGCCTCAGGCCGGGGCAGTGGCCGCCCCAACGGTGTCGATCACGACGTCCTTGGTCTCGCGCAGCGCGAGCACGCACAAGGTGCTGAGCAGCCCGAGCGCGGCCAAGTAGAACCCGACTCCGAGTCCGCCGAACGCGGCGGTCAGCGGGGCGGCCACGGCCAGCGGCACCGCGCCGCCGAGAATGCCGGCGAGGTTGTAGCCCATGCCGGCCCCGGTGTAGCGGTAGTGGGTGGAGAAGATCTCCGGCAGGTAAGCGGCCGCCGGGCCGTAGGGGATGCCGACCACCGCCAGTAGCAGCGACAACCCGACGAAGAACGACGGCGCGTTACCTGGCTGCATGATCACGAATGCCAGCGGCCCGACCACCATCGCAAGCACGTTGCCGACCAGCACCACCCGACGCCGGCCGAACCGGTCAGACAGCATCGCCGAGGCCACGCAGGCTAGCGCGAACGCGCACGCGGCCACGATCCCGGCGGTGAGCACGGTCGGCCGGGCCAGCCCCAACACACCGGCGCCCTTGGCCTGGCCCGCATAGCTGGTCAGGTACACGGTGCCGATGTAGAAGAAGCCGAACACCATGGTCAGCGTCCCGCCGGCCAGCAGCACCTCGCGCCACTGGTGGCGCAGCGCCTCGACGAACGGCAGCCGCACCTGTTCGTTGCGGGCCAGCGACTGGGTGAACACCGGCGTCTCAGTGATCTTGAGCCGGATGTAGAGGCCGATGCCGACGAGCACGATGCTGATCAGGAACGGTATCCGCCAACCCCACGCCGCGAAGCTTGCCGGGGTCATGGCGAGCGAGGTGATCAGGAATGTGGTGCTGGACAGCGCGAACGCGATCGGCGGCCCGAGCTGCGGGAACATGCTGTACAGCCCGCGCTTGCCGGCTGGGGCGAACTCGGTGGTCAGCAGCGCGGCACCGGCCCACTCCCCGCCCACGGCAATGCCCTGCAGGGCGCGCAGCACCACCAGCAGGATGGGCGCGGCCACGCCGATGGTGGCCGCTGAGGGCAGCAGGCCGATCAGGAAGGTGGACACCCCCATCAGCAGCAGGGTGAAGATCAGCGTGCGCTTGCGCCCCAGCCGGTCGCCGAAGTGGCCGAACAGGACCGAGCCGAGCGGGCGGAAGAAGAACGCCACGCCGAACGTGGCGAACGCCGCCACCGTGCCGGCCGCCGGGCCGAGCGCAGGGAAGAAGACCGGCCCGAACACCAGCGCGGCCGCCGTGCCGTAGATGAAGAAGTCGTAGAACTCAATCGTGGTGCCGGCGAACGACGCAACGGCGACCCGGTGCATCGGCACCGCCTCCGCCTGGGCAGACCCCGTGACATCGGCCATCTCGGCTCCCTCGGAGTGTCCTCACGGTGAGTGATCCGCGGACGCTATCCCGTCTCCTGTGTTCTAGAACACACCCATTCGAGGGGTCCGAGTCCAGCGCACCGCGAGGCCGAGCCAGGACGCCAGCACCACCAGGCCGATGAGCAGCCGTACCTCACCGAGGTACTGCGCCGGGTAGATCACCCCGGTCAGGTAGGTGTCCACGAAACCCCGGGCCAGGCCCTGCTGCCCGGCCCGGACGCGGGCCCAGTTCTCCAGCACGGTGAGCGGGCAGGTCTGGCCGACCGTCACGATGGCGATGCCCCAGCCGACCACGGGGACGTGCACGAGCACGGTCCAGCGCCAGCGCGCCGGCCAGGCCAGGAATCCGCCGACGAGTAGATAGGCCAGGAACAGGAAATGCGCCGCCACGGCGGCCTGCGCGAGAACCTGGTAGCCCACCCGTCCAGCGTCCTCCCGGCCGGGCTCGCCGGCTACTCCGGCTCAGCCGGCGGCGGGTCTGGGCGTGCGGTGGGCGCCGACGATGCGGTCCACCGCGTCGGCCATGTGCTCCCGCAGTACCGAGGCGAGCCGCTCGGGGTCCCCGGCGAGCAGTGCGTCCCGCAGCTGCCGGTGCTCGGCTACCAGCGCGTCGGCCGGCGGGGCGGTGCGCTGCAGCGCGGCCAGGCACATCCGGGTCTCCACCAGCAGCCCGTCGGCCATCCGGCGCAGCCGAGGACTCCCGGACGCGGCAACCAGCGCGGCGTGGAAGGCATGGTCGGCGTCCGCGAGGGCCACCGGGTCACCGGATTGCGCCGCGTCCTCGAGCGCCGCGAGCGACTCGGTGAGCAGCGCCGCCACCGAAGGCCCGGACCCACTGGCCAGGATCAGCTGGCCGGCGGCCTGCTCCACGGCGAGCCGCGCGGTGTACACGTCCCGCACGTCGTCCTCGTCCAGCTCGCGGACGAAGATGCCTCGGTGCCGCTGGCTGTGCAGCAGACCCTCGGCGATCAGCCGCTGCATGGCCTCGCGCAGCGGGCCCCGGCTGACCCCGAGTCGGCTGGCCAGCTCGACCTCGCCGAGTTGGGTACCGGGCGACAGGGTGCCGCGCATGATGGCCCGACGAAGTTGATCGGCGACCAGGGCGGGAGTGGACTCGCGGTTGACCGGCTCCAGCTCACCGCCGCCGAGTATCACGCCGGCGCTCCGGGTGCCGGCGGCAGCTCCGCCGGTGGCTCGGTGAACAACCGGCCCAGCCCCTGGCGAGGGGTGCGGTCGCCGGCCAGCCGCAGGCCCTGCCAGATGCTGACCTGGTTGGCGGTGAGCACCGGCTTGCCCAGCCGCAGCTCCAGCTCGTCCAGCCAGGCCATGGTGTGTAGCGCGGTGTCCGGCAGCAGCACGGCCTCCGCGTCCGGGTGGTCACCGGCGGCGGCCACCTCCAGGACCCGGTCACGGCCCAGCGTGCCGACCTCCGCCGCGGTCACGATGCCCAGCGTGGACAGCCGCACCACGCTGATCCCGGCGGTGGCCAGAAACGTGACGAACCGTTCCGCCACGTCGTCGGGGTAGGTGGCGGCCACCGCCACCCGGGACACCCCGAGCCGGGCGGCGGCGTCGGTGAACGCGAACGAGGTGCTCGACGCCGGCGCGCCCGCCACCTCGCGCAGCGCCTCCACCTGCGCCGATGCCCCGTCCCAGCCGAACACGAAGCTGCCCGACGTACACGCCCAGATCACTGAGGCACACCCCGGCCCGCCAGCCGGGTCGGCCAGCGCGCGCACGCCGTCGGCCAGCACGTCGTCCGAGCCGATGTCCAGCAGCGCGTCCACCCGGTGCGCGTCCTCGCGCATCTCGGTGTGCACGAGGCGCAGCTCTGCCGAGTCGCCGATCAGCTTCTGCGCGGTCGGGTAGTCGTCCTCGGCGCTGTATCCGGGGTAGAGAAATCCGATGCTTTGCATGATTGTGAACAATCCTAGTATCTGTAGGCGGGTCACCACAGCCGACTCACTGTGCTGAGAGCGCCGACTCGGTGTGCTGAGAACGCCGACTCGCGGAACGGCGGTTAGGCGGTGAGGCGGTTAGGCGGCGGAGGGTTGGTCGGCGAGCAGGAGGCCTTGGCCGGCGCCGACGCCGCGCAGGTTCATGGCGCGCAGCGCGGACCACATGGTGACCTGGTTGGCGGTGAGCACCGGTTTGCCCAGCGCCTGCTCCAGCGGCTCGATGATGTCGTAGGTGGGCAGGTTCGTGCAGCTGATGAACATCGCGTCCGCTTCCGGCGAATCGACGGAGCGCACGATGTCGACCACGGTGTGGTACGGCACCCGCCAGATGTGTCCGAGCAGCCCCAGCCCGTCCCTGGCCACGGTCTGCACGCCGTTCTCCGCCAGGTACGTGACCAGCCGGTCGGTCACCGCGTTCACGTACGGCGTGGCGATCGCCAGCTTGCGCACCCCGAGCATGCCCAGCGCCTCGACCAGCGCCCCCGAGGTGGTGCAGGCGGCGGGCGCGCCGGCGTCGACCATGGTGCGCACCAGCAACCGCTCACCCAGGATGCCGCCCACGAAGCTGCCCGAGGCGCACGCGTAGGCCACCACGTCCGGCTCCGGGGTGAGCACGTCCCGGGTGGCCCGGCGGACCACCGCGCGCTCACTGACCGCGGCCGCCATCTCCACGGTGACCGGCGTGGTGAAGAACGGCATCCGGGTCAGGTACAGCGAGACGTTGTCCGGCACCCACCGCCACAGCTCGCGGTCCAGCGCGAAGTCGAACGGGGTGACCACGCCGATCCCCCGCTGGTTCGTGGTCGCTTCGACGAACGCGACGGAGAGCTCGGTTGGCATTGTTCTGGCCTTAGGTCTCGGAGTGCCGTTCGTAGACCAGGCGCTCGCCCACGCTGCCGGAGCGCCAGACGTCATGGCAGGCCTGCGCCATCACGTCCAGGCCCTCGACGATCGTCGCGTAGACGTTCCCGGGCACCCAGCCGACATCGCCGTTGAGCAGCAGGTTGTTCCGCCCGTAGAAGATCGCCAGGTCGATCACACCGGGCAGCCCGGCGACGCCCTTGTCCCGCTTGAACTCCTCGTCCAGCATCCCGCCGGGGAAGGAGAAGTACACGACGTCGCCGGGGATCGGGGTGACCGTCGGGTTCTCCAGGCCGATCTCGGTATCCGCGAACCGCGGGACCATGGTGTACACCTCGTTGCGGGCGTACTTGGCGTGCTGGGCGTCGCCGCCCTGGGGCAGCGCGGCCCAGACCGCATCACAGGTGCGTGGCGCCTCTTTCTCCAGCATCGCGGCGAGGCAGGACACTCCTCGCTTGGCCAACGTGATGCGAAGCATTCGAGGCACGCGCAAACCCCCCGAGAAGATCTAGAAAAATAGCGGATTGTTGACAATCATACGAGGGCTTCCTAGCGTGTCAATGGCCCGCCCGGGGCGTTAACACCACCGTCATGAGGTAGCAATTTGTGAGCGTTCCTCCAGCTCAGAGCCCTGATTCTCGGCTAGTCGTACTGCACTCAGCCGATCTTCCACCGGATCTTGACGAGCGGGTCGCGGCGGCTGCTCCGAATGCCCGAATTTGCTATGCCACCGCCCCCGAGCTGCCCGATTTCCTGCCCGGCGCGGACGCGCTGCTGGTCTGGGACTTCACCATCGGCGACGCGGTGCGGGCCAGTTGGTCGGCCGCCGACCGGCTGCGCTGGGTGCACACCGCGAGCGCCGGGGTGGACCGGCTGATCTTCGACGAGATGGTGGCCTCGGACGTGGTGATCACCAACTCGCGCGGGGTGTTCGACACCGCGATGGCCGAGTACGTGCTGGGCTTGGTGCTCGCCTTCGCCAAGGACCTGCCGCGCACGCTGCGCCTGCAGGACCAGCGCGAGTGGCGGCAC
>Ga0193743_1002869_pt1 | contig 11777 bp, 8 predicted proteins | sample L2c2metaG_FD_143038 | JGI IMG/M metagenome (GOLD analysis project Ga0193743, IMG submission 143038) | Soil microbial communities from a riparian zone of the East river system, Colorado, United States - L2c2 | ecosystem: Environmental > Terrestrial > Soil > Riparian zone | place: USA: East River... | reverse complement strand
CCCTTATCGCGTCTTCGCCCACCTATCTTCACCAATTCGCTACCACCTGTAGACTTTTCATGTGTCTTAACCCCAACAAGAGGGCAGTAAAGACTCATGTAGAGTATGAGACTGATGCATGGATTAGCGTCTTCAATGTGACGCTGAGCTTGTCAAGGGTAATCAAGGTCTATGGAGAGGCTTTTGGTGGCAAAGCGGGCAGTGGGACAGCTGAACTAGTTGGTGCGATCGGGGCAGTAATGCATCACATCTTTATGGTGTGCACTCTGGTGGAAGACCGTCTTGATCGAAGCAAGTTTCCACCTCCGTCATTTCACACCGTCTCCTTTGGAGGTAAAGATTACAAGACAATTGATTTTGATGTCAGCGAGGGATGGGTCAGTTTCCATCATGCCCTACATTGGCTTCTGGCGGAATTGTGCAAGCATGTAGGATTGTTAACGGAAGAGAAATTGAGAGCTGTTGGCGTCCAGGGTGGTTTAAGGGGCGTATTTTTGAGAGCAAATGAACAAGCGATCTTGACTGTGATAGATTTTCCTTTGAGAGGTATGAGGTGTTTCTACTTGATTTCTATCCTGACCTTTCTGAATTCTTTCATGTTCTAGTCTTAGCTATGATTGCCCAAATTCGCACCGGTCTCTGGGTTCGCAATGGGTTCGCCATTCGGGGTCAGCTACTTCATTATCGTGACTATATGCTTCGCGAACTATGCTATGACCAAGACCTCTATCTACTCCAAACAGCCCTAGTCGTCTTACCCCCCGATCTAGTCATTATATCCATCCTCGACCGCTTCGGACTATTAGCCTACTTCTCTGGAGATCTACTTGGAACTTCCTACGAGGGTGCCCAGTTAGGGAGCATGGTCGAAGAAGTGTTTTACGTGTTAACCACCATTCTTAGCGAGAATGGTAATGCTGGGGGTATGTCAGTACCCAAGGCCATAAGACGGGAAATTGTTCATGCGCTCGCCATGGGTCCATGCAGTTTCTCTGACCTCGTTAAGAGGGTTGCGGAACGTTTGGTGGATGATGTGGCCTTCGAGGGGTGTCTGAAAGAAGTGGCGACATTCAGGCCACCAGAGGGACCGACGGAAACGGGACTTTATGAACTGAGAGAGGAGGCTTATGAAGATGTGAACCCGTTTTTCTACCATTATACAAGGAACAGAAGGGAAGAGGTGGACACGGTGCTAAGAAACAGGATCAAGAAGAAGACAGGGAAGAAGGAATGGGAGATCGTGCTTGAGCCCAAGGGATTTGGGGTGGAGGATGGTCCATTCAAAGATCTGAGTAATGTGTGGGAGCAGGAAGTGATGGTTCAAGTCGTGTTTTTCGCGGTTTGGAATGTGTTGGTCGTCACGGACGCTGCATCTGCCTTATCCTCCGACGTCGTGACTGGGGCTGGAGCTGGAGCTGCTCCTCCTTCAGCAGAGGCCATCTTGGACCAGGCATTGCATTTGACAATGCTCGGTATGGTTGAACGTCCAACTGGGTTTAGCTTGCTGGCTGCACGGAAGAGATGGGCATCCAATGGGAAAAATAAAACTCTTTTGGAAGTATTGTGGATGCTAGGTGAACATGAGAAGTACATGAAACTTTGCAAGGGACGCGTGGACTGGATTTTGGAGAGGATGGTTGGAGGGGGGGATGGGAGTGTCCGAGAGGAAGTTAAAACAGTAAGAGGTTGGCTTGACGGGTCGGGCTCAGGCAGTGGATCGCATACGGGTGGCGCCGGGTCAGCGAGGCAGCCTGGGCTGGATAAAGACGAAGAGCGTAAAAGAGCGGCTAAGAGGAGACAAGCAGCCATCATGCAACAGATGAAAGCCCAACAAGCAAGTTTTGCCAGTATGTTTGCCGATGTGGTGGATGATGATTCTGATGACGATACTGCCGGAGGCGAAGGAGACGAAAGTATGTCTGATGCTAGCGGCGACAAGGAAGAAGAGGTGGTTTCGTTTGGAACATGCATTGTTTGCCAGGAGGATTTAAACGGGGCGGGTGGCAAGCTTTTTGGTGCATTAGGGTTGATTCAGCCGAGCAGGTTGATCAGACGCCACCCAGACGGACAGAATGGGCAGTTGAATGAGGTATTGGCATCTTCATTTTCTATGGATCGTACGGGTGTCAATATCGGCGCTGGCAGCCTCGGCAGCACATCTGGGACGACCTTTCCCCCACTACAAGCCGACCTTCTTGATTCCAAAGCCGTATCACCGAATTTCGAGGGATTTCCGTCAAACTACACTCGTTTCGGGCTGCACAGTTCCGTCTGCAGCCATATGATGCACCTAGACTGCTTCCAGGTATACAGTGTATCCATTCGCCAACGACATCGTGCTCAAGCGACTCGGAACCACCCTGAGTGTATTCCACGCAAGGAATACATCTGTCCGTTATGCAAGAGTTTAGGAAACATCATACTACCTGTGACACACCCTGATGGACGGACACAACTCAATCCCATTCCGTTCCCCGATTGGATAAGGGCGGCGGGTATACATATACTTAAGAGCAAGCCAGATCCGCTTTTGGAGTCGCTGCAGTTCAGGAATGGTACTGGTGAATTCGTCTTTTGGGGTGCGCAAGATCCTGGGTATGCTTCTGTTGTGAGGAAGAACGGAGAGAGGGACAAGATCGATGCCCTTGATGGAGCGAAGATGTTGGATACCGTCATGGTCATTTCGAAAAGTATCTCACAGCAGACACGGCATTTACGTGATCGATTGGAGCCAGAGACAACGGAGCGAGGTGCTGGGATCTATTTGCCTGAGGAGTTGGTGGGTTATACGATTTCGGCTATGGAGGTTGCGCAGCGCGGAGTTGGAGTGGATCCATCCTCATTGGCTGGCGGTGGTACGATGATGGTAGATGCTCTCTCCGAATCGCAGACGAGGATGATTAGAGGCCTTCTTGCTTGCTTGACTAGACTCGTTGCACTGCAGTTCAAGAACCGTCCTGACGAAGGTCGTGATGCCGTCCGTCAAGCAATCATCAAGAGATTATTGCCAGAGTGGAGTCGCACGTCTCTCACATCGTTCTCCTACCCCCTTCTGCTTAGAGACCCATTCACAATCTTGGTGGAGACAGCAGCCGTTTCACCTGAGATGTTAAGGCATGTGCTGGTGTTGACATATTATGCGTGTCTGGCACGAACAGTGATAGGTCTCGTGTACATCCTTAACAAGGCAAGGAGTTACAACACTACGCAAATTCCTGTTCGGGCGCATCAGGATAACTTTGGAGATGTCCGCATGTTCTTCATGTCTGTGGTACGACATTCTCCTGTCTTTGAACATACGGCTACCATTGCCTTTGAGACTTTCGGAGAAGCACGTATCGAAAAACTGATGTATGCGTTCACTCTTCCTTTCCTCCGTCGCGCTGCGATTCTCTGTCGTTCTGTCTTGCCTTCCTCTTTTCCTACACCTATTTTTGATTCCGATGTATGCGAATACACTCGACTTCTAGCAATGCTCGATATCCCTCCCCTCTCCGATCTTCCTCGTCAAGACACGCTACAGAACGCTCTTTCAGGATGGTGCGCTCACTATGGGCATTCCCATGCGTCAGCTCAACTAAATTGTGGTGTGCTTCTTGACTACCCGGCTATCTACCGTCTAGCGCGGCTTCCTCTCGTTCTCGACAGTTTATTCAACCGGCAAGATAAGGCACTGATGTGCACCAATTGTAACACGTTTGCTGTCGATGCTGCAATCTGTTTGATTTGTGGTACGACGGTGTGTTTACAAAGTAACTGCTGTCTTGATGAGGACTATAACAATCGAGGGGAGTGTAACATGCATACACGAGAGTATGTTTTTTTTTCTCTCTGTCTATTCGATTATTCATGATAATTTTGATTTCTTCTGGTTCAGATGTGGCGGAACTATCGGAATATACTATTGTGTCAAGAGATGTTCTGTGCTGTACCTCAATTCGGGAATTGGTACTTTTACGCCATCTCCTTATCTCGATGCACATGGCGAAGTAGATCTCTCCATGAGGTAAATTTGTTGTGTTCATCACAACTCCTTTTTTTTAAAAAAAGAGAAAAAAAAACAAAGCTGATAAATTGTTACCAGTCGTCGAGGTCGTCGACAATTCCTTCATCATGCAAGATGGGAGGTTATCCGCAAGACTTGGTTATCGCATGGTATCCCAAGCATGGCCGCGAGAAAGTTGGAAAGTAGTTTGGATTCTGGGGGTTGGGAGACCTTGTAGTGGTGTTTTTGTTTTTTTGTTTTTTTTTTTTTTTTTTGTTTTTTTTTTTGTTTCATTTATCTTAAAATTTCTCTTCATGGAAACTAATCTTTTTTTTTCTGTTTTTTTCTCCGACTTCGGTAGAACGCATAAATATGTAATACCAATCACAGCTGTTTTTTTTTTTCTTTTATTTGATTTGATTCTTCCACCCCTAGGCCAACACCGTCCTCCTAGTATACATCTGGCAAAAAAGTCGCGCCCGACGATCCCCGTCGACAGGGTTCCGTAGTATGACCGGTCATGACCTTTCAGAACGAGGAGGGGGGGTGTGTGTGGCATCGAACGCAACAACGTGTGGATTCAGATTGATTAGTGTTACACGCGTACCCACGTTGTGCACGGTTATGTAGATGATACTTTTTAACATCTTTTTTTTTTTATTGTTATTCAGGGATGACTGGTTTCACAAAATTTCAGGGCTCAGTGATCAACCCACTAGGTTGTTTAAAAATATCAGGAGGGGGGTGTGTTCATAGATAATTTTTTTGCAAACAAAATAAATAGATAGACTACTTACACACCTATGTGATGTGAAAACTGCACCTAATAACCTTGAAGTACGGGGTATAGGTAAGTTCAAACTTCACCACACACAAAAACCATTCAATGCAATCATCAAATCACTTACATAAATTATTTATATCATCAGCGCCCTAAAGGTTTATGTAAAAAGAAAAAGTAACAGCCACACACACGATCATCAAAGTCGATCGAAGTATCTTTAAAGGTTCCGAAAACCTATTGATCCCATCATATCTCGTGACGATCCCCTTGGAACAACTTTTTTCGTAGAGGAAAAATGCAGAGGAAATTCATCAAAAAAAAGGGTGCTCAAGTTCGATAAGGATAGACCGTCCATCATTTTGTTTTTGGACCTTACATGACCTCAAATTTGGCCGTTCAGAGCGAGCCGGCTTGTGGGAAAAAGAAAACATCGGAGATGTGGTCGAACTGAATAAGAAATCTGAAACCGGAATGCCGAAGTTACATATCTGACGTGGACGTGTTGACTTGTCAATGTACCTCTCGAGAGTTGTTATGTTATACCGGAAGCGAAGGAGGACATACATTATAGACCTGAATGAACGCAAGGAAAATGAAGGATAATTAAGGAAGCATCAACGGTTGGAAGGTCGGAAGCGAGACCGAAGGGTATTGATAGGAAGAAGCACCCCCCCAGGAATCACGCGCACGGTGTATGGAGTGGAGTGGAAGCATTGGTGTGGGTGAGTTTTGATATCATGGATGATAGGAGCAAGGCTTGAAAGGTGGATGAATGGTGATAGTGGCCAGCTGAGCCGCGATGCATGTTTCGAGATAAGGTTGGGTCAGATGCAAGGAGATAGAGTTTATACCGTGCAAGTATCTTTGCAAAGTATTCCAATGACATTGCGAAAGGCGGACATTGCAGGGTTAAGATGAAGCACGTCGGTAACCTAAGGCCTACAGTGAAGCCTGAGCCTCAAGGCCTTGATAGTGCTGAACGCTAGTGAAGATGGGGCTGTTGTTCTAGAAGTCATTTGTTTATGTAAGCCTAAGGGTCGAGCGATCTTCTCGGCTATATGCGCCTAACCCTGTTCCCCAATGTCCCCCTCTCTTTGGTTCCCTATAACTCATCCTTGGGCTCCGAACTGGGTCCAACTTGCTTCGGAGTCATGCCCAGTTCTCAGCCATCACCACCCTCACACAGGAATCCACTCGCTTTATTGTCAAAATTAAAACGCCAGTTGTCCAAATCCCCATCCCCACAACACCGTCGACGACATTCTCACCGCCAACAACCTATTGAACATCAGTACCTCCCCGTCCCCACCGTCTCTTTCTCCGAGTCTCTTCATTCGCCATCCGCGTATTCATGTTCAAATAATTCTTCGGCTTCTTCGTTTGTCTTTATTGACCACAATGAAGGACCGGCGTCTTTTGGTGTTGACGAATATAGACCTTTCCTGCCGCTCATCATTCAACATGAACGGCTTCAACAGCGCCTTGCTGCTGCTGCCGCTGTCGTTCGTCCTCCTCTATTACGTACTCAAACACAGCGAGTACCTCCCAATGAACCTCCATCTCCAACTTCAACTGCGTCTTCAAAAAGTCCAATCACACCCATCTTCGTCTTCGGAACAGACGACGACGAGGCTGTCGACGTCGAGGAAATAATGACGTTGAATAGCAGTGAAGTCGGGAGTGTCAGTGAATATTCCTTACCTAGATCTTTGGGCGCGTATATGGCAGAAGGACGCAGTCGAAGGAAATCCAGCTGTGAAACTTCCGTTTCGTCTGGAGGAAGAGTACGTGGAATGTCCGTCCGCGTAAGTTTTTTTTTTTTGCTGTTCTCTCGTATATCCACGCAATAACTAATATATCTATAGACACCTCCTCCTCCTCTCCCTTCCCATGCATCTCAACCACGTCCACTACACCGTCATCCATCAACCCATCCAGCTCCTATTCGTCCACCTCCTTCATGCCCTTTACCTGACCCTCCTGTCTCCGATGCAACTGCTGGTGATAGTATTAGACCGGATTCGGGGATTTTCACCATGGATGCACCTCTTGTCGTGTCTGACTCTGGTTCTGGGTCTTCGCAGACTCCTGAGTTCGCCAAAAAGTCAATCCTCGTTTCATCGACGGGCGGTAGCCAGAGCCGCGGTCGAACTAAGAGTGTTAGTGGTCTGCGGAAGGAACTAGCTGCGTCAGCGCCGTCATCCGCAATTTGCACCAAAACTAAAAGCAAGACCAAGGCATCTACATCTATCCTCTCCAATTTAGAAATTTCTACCACCACTTCTGTATCCATTTCTGACTCGACGTCTGGTTCTGATCACGAACTGTCCAAGTCAAACAAAAACGGCAATGACGACGACGAGCCAGAAGATGGCCCAGGAAACGAAAAGGCTGATGTCGACGCTTCCACCCCTACCACACCAACACCGAGACAATATGGAGTTGGTAGACAAGTCGTTCGTGGCAGTGGATCTGATTTCCAGTGTGATTTTGAAGATTTAGATGTGGCTTCTAAGCGAAATTCTAAGAGGAGTTCTAAGAGGGAGAGTGCGATGTTACGTCGCTCGTCTGTAGCGGAATCTTCACCAGAGTCAGTGCCGGACCCTAAATCGGAAGATGGGAACGTGGAAGACGGGGAACCCTCTATTCCCGTTGACACTGGTGATGATGTTCGGGTTGATTTGGATTTGGAGGATAAACAAGATTGTACCACTCCCACTCCAAACGACAATCCACGAAGACGCGTCAAAAGCGATGAAACAAATCCTAGCATTCATCCCATTACCAATGCCAGTGTTGATAATATCAATGGTTCCAGACGATCACACCGCGAGAAACCTGGAGAGAGGACAAACCTAGAATGGACTTTATTCCTTGGAGTTCCTAGGAATGCCCCACCTCCTATTCCCACAGCTGTCAATCCGGGGTCTGCTCCTTCGTCCATTCCTCTAGCTGCAGAACCCAATCCTAGTCCCGCTGCTGGACCCAAACTCGCATCTATACCTCTGTCTACACCTGCACCTGCAACTGCACATCCGACGACAGAAAAAGTTCAAAGCCAACCTCAAACCTTTCTTCCTACCCAGCTCCCCACGATGACGACGACAACGACGACCATGATGACGAGGAATAGAACTAAAAGTGATTCTGCTTTACTAGCGAGCGCCGCTAGTGCTGGTGGTTCGAATGCTAAACGCATACAAAACAATGGGAAAGCTAAAGCCAAAAGCAAAATCAAACGAACCAGTGGAGGAGAAGATTGGACACTTTCGTTACCCTTGGTGGCGCCGCCTCTTCCTCCATTTCCGCCGGTTTCTTCTTCTTCGTCGGCATCGGCTTTCCGAGAGAGTGGTGTACGAGGTCGGGGGTCGAAGTACTTTGAGGCCTCTTCGTTGGTGTTGGAACTAGGATTAGTGCAGGCCGAAGAGTGTGAGCGGAGGACAGATGGAGAGGTGAAGTTGGAGAATGGTTTGGTTATCACTGTCGAGCATGTTGATCGTCAACAAGGGCAGCGGCAGCAACATTCAGGAGGAGAGTGCGAAGATGAGAAGAGGGATGGAGATGAAGAAGATGAAGAAGAGGCTCTCGTACTCCGCGTACCAAGGATCGTTCGCAGTTGTTCTGCGTCTCCTCTCCTCTCCACCTCTCTCCACACTAATGCCAACGTCCACAACCGAACCAAGAAAGGTAGTTCGAGATGGATGGGAGCCACTAGTACTCCCAATCTACGAAATCGAGAGGGAGGAGTCGAGCGACTATCGTCATCGACGTTGGAAGAGGAAGTCATGTGCATGCTCTTGGGGAAAACCGACAACGATAGCGGCCTTTCTGATGGAGTTGCAGAGGACGATGAATCAAAGCCCAAGTTGAAAAAATCCAGAAAAGATCTAGCCGCAGCTATGCTTCTAGCTCAGAAGAAGATAGCTACTTTGGATGAAGATCTAGCTAGATTCAATGCTCTTTTGAGGAATGGGAGTGGGATTCAGCCGTCTAGTACAGTGATAGAGACGGTGGTGGCTGCTGCCGCTGCTCCTGCAGTAACGAAGACAAAGACAGTGACGTTGAACTCCCATCCAATCCCAGCATCCACTTCAACCCCACCAAAATCAAACGCTGGCTCACAAACTCTACCCATAAAACCAGTCCTTAAACATGCTAAATCATGCGAACCATTTCTAGAATCAAGTGGTGTAGTCAATCCTCCTTTCCCCTCCTTTCCCCCTTCTCCTCCTCATATGGGTCCGGTTATGAGGTTTCCATCGTCTACGGGAAGAGGAGATTTGAATTTTTTCGATGAACTTGGTGGTTGTGGAGATGGTCGACCCCGTAGTAGTCTTGGACCGAGTTCGGCCAATTTGAGGTTAACGAAATCGGCAGAGTGGAGATTGTCAGGAGAAGTAGGTGATTCCAAGTTGTTTTCGACGAACACGTCAATACCACCTTCGCCAACGTCACGGGCATCTCCACCACCCTCGACTCGAAACTCAACCTCTTCAATAACTTCAATAACTTCATCTACCCAGACTGTCCTGTTACCTTTCGCTTCGACTGGTGGTAGTGGTGCTAGGAGAGGAGTACCGATGCCTTCGGCTGTTGGGGCGTTGAGGCCCAGTACTGCTCCTGATGATACAGATTCGGGTAAGGACCTTTTTTTTTTCCTTATGAGATCTGTATCTTTATTCTTTTTTTTTACCCCAATAGGTGTCGCAGCAACCTCTCACAAATTTAAAAATGAGAAACAACAACGCCAAAAGCCAGAGACACCAACGCATTTACCGCGATTACACACCTCTTCTTTCTCCTCTTCCTCTTCCTCGTCTCAACGTCACACCGACAGACGATCCATCTCACCTCTACCCCAGCCACCATCGCCTATCGCTTCTGAATCTTCGTCGGCTTTACCTACTCCGTTGGCTAGTGCGTTCCCTTTACCTCCATCTTCACTTGGGATGGCATTTCAACAAAAGTTGAGGGAGTTTGAATCTACGAGGGAGGAACACCTACAACAGCAGCAGCGGGGGGTCGTGAATCATCATCAACAACAACGAAACCAATATCGACCCTATAGACCCCCATCTACTGCTTCTTCCGTCTCTTCGTTAGTCTCCAACGCGAGTTCGACGGCTACGATTGTACCCTCTGGAGATCAAAAATTGAGGTTGCGACCTAGCGAATCATCGGGGAGTGGTTTTAGCAATAGCGATAATGTAGCAGCAGCTGTTGGGTCGTTGGCGGAGGTGCAAGAGAATGAAAGGTATACTACATTGGAAGACGATGAAGATTCGATGTGTTCGAGCACTTATTATAGTGCTAGGTCGAGTTTTAGCTATTGAAACTCCCCACCCCCCAATTTTTTTTGTGCTGTTCAGTGCATTGGTCGGTTGTCGCTCTTCTCGCCTTTTTGTCCTCGCCTTCTCCCTCTCTCGGACAATCCTTTGTTTCCTTCTGCTGAGACGACTCAACTTCATGACCTTTTTTTCTTTTCTTTTTTTTTCAAACACAACTTCCTTCCTCGATTACCCCCCTCCATTTCAAATTTATTAACCATCTTTCTATTCATGTACATAACCTGTCCCCTCCCTCTGCATACGAAGTTTTCATGTTTTCTTCTTAAAACACCTGCAACATAACTATATTTACATTTCATTATTTATTTTTTGTTATATATAATTCTTAATTGCTCCGCTTTATATATTTTTTATTTTTTTTTTCCCGTCGTCACTTTTGTCGCTTGTTTAGATGTTTAAACCCAAACCCAACCAATGGAACTTTGTAGATTTATTTAAAAAGAATGTCCCCTCCCTTTTTCTTTGTTGTTTTGTTTTGTTTTGTATGGATAGAACACTTTTTTTGAGACGTTCTCTATCTATATGATCATTATCTATTTCATTTTATTTTATTTTATTTTAACAAAAGAAAAAAAGAAAATAATATTCAGTAAAAACATTAAATGTTTTTGATTGTTTTTATAAAATGAAGGTTTACAGGACCAATGGCTATTCGTCAGCGCTGGACTTTCAGCTTTAACTAATCACTGCCCAGCGGTACATTAAGCTCCAGCTAACTTGATGGAGTCTTAGACACTGGTAAGCTGAGAGACAATGGGAGATGAGTAAATGGTGAAAGAGTCTCCCCTGCTTACCGTCTCCCTTAGGTGTGTGATTACCAGCATTAGAGTGGTGATTTTTCCCTCGTGCTTACTGTCTCCCTGGAGACTGTAATTTGTTTCTCGTTTACCCTCCCTTGTTATTTTTTCTTTTTCTATAGGAACTAGGTAGCACTACGCACTACCTGTACCCGAAACAAAAAAATAAACATATGGATTTTTATTTATTTAATATATTTGTTCAAGATTACGATAATTCTGTTACGTACTGCTGTTATCTCCAAAAATTTTATAATGATATGTTGTTTTTATGTACTTGAATCAAAAAAGTCCTAGTGCCCCCACACCGCTTGTCATTTTGGGGGTTGGTTCGTCAATTGCAAGCTTCAAGCCCACTCCTATCCGATGTATTCCGAATGTCGTTTGTGAACCCTGGAATCCGCTCCCCTGCAACCACCACGTAAGCAAACGGACGGCGAGTGTTTTTGGCGAAAACCTTACAACAACGAGGGAAGGGGGGGGGGGGGTTGGGGAGATTTATTTACACAACCTGAAGACCTGAAGGACGAACCCAGGGTGTTCAACAAAAGAAGAAATTCTGGCGACAGCGAAAATTGTTTGGGATCCTCAACTTTGACTTTTGACCTTTGACATCTATGATTATAATGAGGTTAGTCCTTAGGTTTGAATGCAAAGTTATGTATGAGGCTTGAACCTGCCGATGATATCGCGGTTGTCTTGCGTTGAAAATCACGACATGACTATGAATAGGAGGGCGAAGAAGCTGTCCGTAAAGATCATAGGCTGGAAGAAACAATAGGTTAGAATGTCAGAAAGAGAGAGCGTGACAAAAGAAAAGGGTCAGAAAGAAAGAAAGAAAGAAAGAAGAATAAATAAATTAA
>Ga0193743_1002868_pt1 | contig 11778 bp, 10 predicted proteins | sample L2c2metaG_FD_143038 | JGI IMG/M metagenome (GOLD analysis project Ga0193743, IMG submission 143038) | Soil microbial communities from a riparian zone of the East river system, Colorado, United States - L2c2 | ecosystem: Environmental > Terrestrial > Soil > Riparian zone | place: USA: East River... | reverse complement strand
GCGGCCGACGGCGTTCCCGGCCACGGTCAACTGCGCCTACCCGGCAGACGGCCAGCCGGCCAAGCCAGCCACGCCACCACCGGGCGCCAACGTCAGCGCCCAGGGCACCGTGCCGGCCACCGTGGCAACCAGCGCCGGCCAGATCGGCCTGACCCTGGACCGGGCCCTCGCGCCGTGCACGGTGAACAGCTTCCTCAGCCTGGCCAGGCAGGGCTACTTCGACAACACGTCCTGCCACCGGCTGACCACCTCGCCCGGCCTGCAGGTGCTCCAGTGCGGCGACCCGACGGGCACCGGCAGCGGCGGCCCTGGCTACAAGTTCAACGACGAGACCTACCCGCAGCTCAGCTACGGCCGGGGCTACCTGGCGATGGCCAACGCCGGCCCGAACACCAACGGCAGCCAGTTCTTCATGATCTACGGTGACGCCTCGGCCCTGACGCCGAACTACACCGTGTTCGGCTACATCGACCCGGCCGGCCTGCAGGTGCTGGACAAGGTCGCCCGGGCAGGCGACGACGGCTCGATGGACCCCAGCCCGGGCGGCGGCAAGCCCAACATGGCGGTCACCATCACCAAGGTCAGTTAAAGGGCCGTGAGTGGTATTGGTCGCTATAGCGACCAATACCACTCACAGGTCCTTACCGCGCTGCGCCCACCGCGCTATCGCGCTGAGGTCACCCGGTAGACGTCGTAGACGCCCTCCACGTTGCGGACCACCCGCAGCAGGTGGCCGAGGTGCTTCGGGTCGCCCATCTCGAAGGCGAACCGGGACACCGCCACCCGGTCCCGCGAGGTGGTCACCGAGGCGGACAGGATGTTGACCTTCTCGTCGGCCAGCACCTTGGTCACGTCGGAGAGCAGCCGGTGCCGATCCAGCGCCTCGACCTGGATGCTGACCAGGAACATCGCGCTCGGGGAGGCGTGCCACTCGACCTCGACCAGCCGCTCGCTCTGGCCGCGCAGCGCGTCGGAGTTGGTGCAGTCGGAGCGGTGCACACTGACCGCGCCGCCCCTGGTGACGAAGCCGAGGATCTCGTCGCCGGGCACCGGGGTGCAGCAGCGGGCCAGCTTGACCCAGACGTCGGTCATCCCGCCGGATTCGCCCACCACCGCCACGCCCGAGTCACCGACCGCCCTGCGCCGCTGCACGGTGGACGGGGTGGCCCGATCGGCGAGCTCGTCCTCGGCGTCCTCCACCCCGCCGAGCAGGGCGACCAGCCGGGCCACCACATGCTTGGCCGAGGCGTGGCTCTCCCCCACCGCCGCGTACAGGCCGGACAGGTCCGGATAGTGCAGCTCGCGGGCCAGCGCGGCCATCGAGTCGGCCGAGGCGAGCCGCTGCAACGGCATCCCGGTGCGCCGGGCCTCCCTGGCGATGGCCTCCTTGCCGGCCTCGATCGCCTCCTCGCGGCGCTCCTTGGCGAACCAGTGCCGGATCTTCGCCTTGGCCCTCGGCGAGGCCACGAACGACAGCCAGTCCTGGCTGGGCCCCGCGCCGCCGGCCTTGGAGGTGAAGATCTCCACGACCTCGCCGTTCTCCAGCTTGCGCTCCAGGGCGACCAGCCGGCCGTTCACCCGGGACCCGATGCAGCGGTGGCCGACCTCGGTGTGCACCGCGTAGGCGAAGTCCACCGGGGTGGACCCGGAGGGCAGCGTGACCACGTCGCCCTTCGGGGTGAAGACGAAGATCTCCTTGGACGCCAGGTCGTAGCGCAGCGACTCGAGGAACTCCCCCGGGTCGGCCGCCTCCCGCTGCCAGTCCAGCAGTTGGCGCATCCAGGCCATCTCGTCGACCTCGACGGCCTGCCCGGTGTGGGTGCCCCTGGTCTCCTTGTAGCGCCAGTGCGCGGCAATGCCGTACTCGGCGGTGCGGTGCATGTCGTAGGTACGGATCTGCACCTCGAGCGGCTTGCCGTCCGGGCCGATGACCGTGGTGTGCAGCGACTGGTAGACCCCGAACCGGGGCTGTGCCACATAGTCCTTGAACCGGCCGGGCATCGGCTGCCACAGCGCGTGCACCATGCCCATCGAGGCGTAGCAGTCGCGCACGTCCTCGACCAGGATGCGCACGCCCACCAGGTCGTGGATGTCGTCGAAGTCCTTGCCCTTGACGATCATCTTCCGGTAGATGGAGTAGTACTGCTTGGGCCGGCCCTCCACCTTCGCCGCGATCCGCGCACCGTCCAGCTGCGCGTTCACCTCGTCGATGACCTGGCGCAGGTAGGTGTCCCTGGACGGTGCCCGGTCGGCCACCAGCCGGACGATCTCGTCGTACTTCTTCGGGTGCAGCAGGGCGAAGGCCAGATCCTCCAGCTCCCACTTGACGGTGGCCATGCCGAGGCGGTGCGCCAGCGGGGCGAACACCTCGAGCGTCTCGCGGGCCTTGCGGGCCTGCTTCTCCGGCGGCAGGAAGCGCATCGTGCGCATGTTGTGCAGCCGGTCGGACAGCTTGATCACCAGGACCCGGGGGTCCCTGGCCATCGCCACCACCATTTTGCGGATGGTCTCCGCCTCGGCCGCGGCGCCCAGCTTGACCTTGTCCAGCTTGGTTACCCCGTCGACCAGGTGCGCGACCTCGTCACCGAAGTCGGCGCCCAGCTCTTCCAGCAGGTAGCCCGTGTCCTCCACGGTGTCGTGCAGCAGGGCGGCGACCAGTGTGGTGGTGTCCATGCCCAGCTCGGCCAGGATGGTGGCCACGGCCAGCGGGTGGGTGATGTACGGGTCGCCGGACTTGCGCTTCTGCCCGTCGTGCCGCTCCTCGGCCACGTCGTAGGCCTGCTGCAGCAGCGCGAGGTCGGCGTTCGGGTGCAGCTGGCGGTGTATCGCGGCCAGCGGCTCCAACACCGGCTTGACCGCGCCGGGCCGGGGGGAGGAGATCCGGCGGGCGATGCGGGCGCGAACCCGACGGGTGGCCGAGGGGCGCGCGGCCGAGGGCGGCGGGTTCTCCGCCGGCACAGCCGGTTGGCTCTCGAGGGTACTCACACGCGCTCCACGTATCGAGGATAGCGACGTGGCCGCGAGCCGGTAGCCCGGCCGGGTGGTTGTGGCCCCTCAGCCGCGCAAGAGTGCGTGCGGAGCGCGATCGGCCAGCACCCCGCGACCACCCAACGCGGTGAGCTCGAGCAGCACCCCGATGCCGACCACTACCCCGCCGGCCTGCTCCACCAGATCGCGGCTGGCCCGCAGCGTGCCGCCGGTGGCCAGCACGTCGTCGATCAGGTACGCCCGGGTGCCGTCGGTGATCCCGCCGGCCGGCAGCTCGAGCGTGGCCGAGCCGTATTCCAGCTGGTACTCCCGGCTGGCCGCGACCAACGGCAGCTTGCCGGCCTTGCGCACCGGGACCACCCCGACCTCGGCGGCCAGCGCCACCGCCGCGCCGAGCAGGAAGCCTCGGGCCTCCACCCCGACCACCACGTCGGCGTCGGTGACCGGTTCGGCCAGCGCCTGGATCACCGCGGCGAACGCGGCCGCGTCGGCCAGCAGCGGGGTGATGTCCCGGAACAGCACGCCCTGGTTCGGGTAGTCCGGGACGTCCCTGATCAGCGCGAACGCCCGGGCCAGCGCGGGATTCGACTCGTCGAGCCCGGTCACCTCACGCGCCGCCGGCCCCGGCGCCGGTCGAATCTCACCGATGGCGCTTGCCGGTGGGGCGCGCCGGCCTGGCCGACTGGCCGCGACCGGACCGGGGAGTCCGGCTGGTGGGCGCCCTGCGGGAGGCCGCCCGCGCCGGCACCGCGGCGGCCGCCGCGATTGCCCGCTCCCTGCGCTGCTCGCTGGCCAGCGCGTCGTCGTCGGTGACGTCCAGCTCGCCGGTGCTGTCGCCGTCGGCGTCCACCGTGCCGGCCTGCTTGGCGCGGCGGGTCAGCACCCGGTTGGCCTGCTGCCGGTACTTCGGGTCGCGCATCTTCAGGTCCACCAGGATCGGCGTGGCCAGGAAGATCGAGGACAGCGCACCGGCGATGATGCCGACCATCTGCACCAGGGCCAGGTCGGCCAGGGTGCCGACGCCGAGCACGCCGACGCCGACGATGAGCAGCCCGACCACCGGGAGCACCGCGATCAGCGAGGTGTTGATGGAGCGCATCAAAGTCTGGTTGAGCGCCAGGTTCGCGGTCTCCCCGTAGGTCCGCCTGGTCAGCCCGAGCAGGCCCCGGCCGTTCTCCTTGACCTTGTCGAACACCACCACGGTGTCGTAGAGGGAGAAGCCCAGGATGGTCAGCAGGCCGATCACCGTGGACGGGCTGACCTCGAAGCCGACAATCGAGTACACCCCGGCGGTGACCACCAGGTCGTGCACCAGCGCGACCAGCGCGGCGATCGCCATCGAGCGCTCGAAGTAGACCGCCAGGAAGATCGTCACCAGCACCAGGAACACCGCGAGCGCGATCATCGCCTGGGTGGTGATCTCACCACCCCAGCTGGACGAGACAGCCGAGTCACTGATCGCATTGGCGTCCGGGCCGTTCGGGCCGAGCGGATGGAAGGCGTCGAACAGCGCCTGCTTGGCCTGGACCTGCTCGGTCGCGGTGAGCGTCCGGGTCCGGATCAGCACCGTCTCCGAGCTGCCGGTGCCGGCGTGCTGGACCGACTCGGCGGGAGAGCCCAGCGCCTCCGACAGCACACTGTTGACCCGTTCGGTGCTGGCCTCCTGGCTGATCCCGACGGCCGGGAACTGGATCTGCGTGCCACCCTCGAACTCGATGCCCAGGTTGAAGCCCCGGAACAGCATGGAGGCGAGGCAGATCAGCACCAGCGAGCCGAAGAGCAGGTACCAGCGCTTGCGCTTCCCGACGATGTCGAACGCGCCGGTGCCGGTGTAGAGCTTGCCGAAGAAGCCGCCCCGCGCGGCACGTGCCTCGGCCCTGGTCATCGTGCCGTCCGGCTGTGCCACCTCAGGCTCCCTTCGCCGCGGCGGCGGCCGCGCGCCTGCGGATCGCGCCGATTCGAGCCACCGCGCCGAGGCCGGACCAGGTCGGACTGCTGAACACGCGCGACTGGGCGGCCAGTGCCACCAGCGGATGGGTCACCAGGAAGACCACCACCAGGTCCAGCACCGTGGACATGCCCAGGGTGAACGCGAAGCCCTTCACGTCCCCGATGGCCAGCAGGTACAGCACCGCGGAGGCCAGGAAGCTCACCGCGTCGGCGGACAGGATCGTCCGCCGGGCGCGCACCCAGCCCCGTGGCACCGCCGCGCGGAAGCTGCGCCCCTCCCTGACCTCGTCCTTCAGCCGCTCGAAGAAGATCACGAACGAGTCGGCGGTGATACCGATGGCCACGATGAATCCGGCCACCCCGGCCAGGTCCAGGGTGAACCCGATGGACCGGCCGAGCAGCACCAGCACCGCGTACACCACCACACCGGACAGGACCAGCGAGAGGATGGTCAGCACGCCCAGCGCCCGGTAGTAGAACAGGCAGTAGACGAACACCAGGGCCAAGCCGAGCAGGCCGGCGATCAGACCGGCCTGCAGCGAGGCCAGCCCGAGGGTGGCCGAGACGGTCTCCGCGTCGGAGGTGGCGAAGGACAGCGGCAGCGAGCCGTACTTCAGCACGCCGGCCAACTGCTGGGCCGAGGCCTGGGAGAACGAGCCGCTGATCTCGGTGGCGCCGAAGATGGGCTGGTCGATGGTCGGGGCGGACACCACCTCGGTGTCCAGCACGAACGCGGACTGCTTGCCCACGTTCGCGGTGGTGTAGTCACCCCAGATCTTCGCGCCCTCGCTCTTGAACGTCAGGTTGACGACGTTCCCGGCCCGCTGCGAGTCGTAGCCGGCGGTGGCGTTCTCGATCTCGGTGCCGTCCAGGAACGAAGGCCCGAGCAGGTACTTGGCGGTGTCCTTCTGATCACAGGTGATCAGTGGCTTGGTCGGGTCGTCGTAGCCGCGCAGCACATCGTTGCCGGTGCACTGCAGCTGCTGGATGGCCATCGCCTGGACGTTCTTGTCGGTGCTCTGCCGCTCCGCGCGAGCCAGCGCGATCTGCTTGGCCAACTCCGGGTCCGAGGCCGTCTGGCCGGTGGCCGGGGTGGAGTCGGCGGACGGCGGCGGGGGGTTGGGCGTGGGTGGCGCCGGCGGCGTCTGGCCCGGCAGCAACCCGCCCGGCACCGACCCGCCCGGCAGCGTGGACACGGCGTGCGGCGCGGCCGACCCCGGTCCTGGCGCGGAGGAGGGCCCAGGGGCCGACGGGTTGGGTGCGCCTGGGGTTACCTGCGCTCCGCCCGGAGCGCCCGGAGCACTGCCCGGAGCGCTCGGAACATTGCCCGGAGCTCCGGGCGCCGGGGCGGGCGGCGGGGCCGCGTCGAACGGCCCGGCGAGCACCGTGCGGAATCGCAGCTGCGCGGTCTGCGCCAGGTCCTTGGCGCGTTGTCCCTGGTCACCGGGCACGGTGATGGTCAGGTTGTTGCCGTCCTGGACCACCTCGGCACCGCTGACACCCAGGCCGTTGACCCGCTGGTCGATGATCTGCCGGGCCAGCGTGAGCTGTTCCCTGGTCGGCGGCGCACCGGTCGCGGTGCGCGCGGTCAAGGTGACCCGGGTGCCGCCCTGGAGGTCGATGCCGAGCTTGGGGTCCGGCTTGCGGTCGCCGGTGAAGAACACCAGCGCGTAGAGAACAACGACGATTCCGACGAACGTCGCCAGGTACCGCCAAGGGCGGATCGTCCCGGCCGGTGGGGCCACTGGGCTAACTCCTATGGGATGGCGCACCCGACGGACGCCGGGGTATGAACGTGACCGATGTTACCGATGCCGCGCCTCGGTCTCCGGCGCCCCCTTGATCCGCCTTTCGCGGAATTGCCGGAGGCCCGGTTTAGTCGTCGGGAATGGCGGTTGGGCAGAGCAAATCGAACGGTCGCGCGCTGCATTTACGGCGCTCCGGCGAGATCGCCGGTCTGGGCGGGATGTCGCCGGAGCGCTATCTCAGGACAATCTCAGCCGCTGCCTCGTCCGGGGTGCGGCTTCTCTCAGGCGCTGCCTCGGCCAGCCGTCGAGTCGTTCGCCGGCGCCTCGACCCCGTCGATCTTGGCGCCGTCGACCTTGGCGCCGTCGACCTTGGTGACCTGGTCCGGGCGTGCGTCGGCGGCGGCGTGATCGGTCGATGCTTCGATCGCCGGCGTGCTGTCCTCGGTGCTGGTTGCGCTTTCATCGGTGGGGTTGACCTTCTCCCGCACGGCGGCGCGCACCCAGGTGGTCACCACGCCCGGCGCGATCTCCAGGTCGATGGTGTCCTCATAGCTGCTGTCCACCACGGTGCCGCGCAAGCCGGAGGTCGTCACAACCACGTCGCCGTCGGACAACGAGCCTTGCAGCCGCTGCATTTCCTGCATCTGCCGCTTCTGCCGGCGGCTGCTGAGCAGGATCGGGATGAACAGTAGAAGGATGATGAGCGGGAACAGCAGCTGGATATTCATGGTCTCCGAACTTCCGTGAGGGACGTAGAGTCTGCCAGCCTTATAACCCGAACAGCACGGGTGGGGGTTCCCCAGGCTCCCCGGCCACCCCGGGTGGCGGCTCCAGGTCCAGGTGCCGCCAGGCCCCCGCGGTGGCCACGCGACCCCGCGGAGTTCGCGCCAACATACCGGCTCGGACCAGGTAAGGCTCGCAAACCTCCTCCACGGTAGCGGGTTCCTCACCGACCGCGACGGCCAGCGTGGACACCCCGACCGGCCCGCCGCGGAATGAGCGCACCAGCGCGGTCAGCACCGCCCGGTCCAGCCGGTCCAGGCCGAGTTCGTCCACGTCGTACACCGCGAGCGCCGCGCGGGCCACCTCGCGGGTCACCGCTCCATCCGCCCTGACCTCGGCATAGTCACGCACCCGACGCAGCAGCCGGTTGGCGATCCGGGGCGTGCCCCGAGACCTGCGGGCGATCTCCTCGGCGCCATCCGGGCGCAGGTCTACCTCCAGGATCACCGCGGCCCGGCGGAGCACCCGATCCAGCTCGGCCGGTTCGTAGAACTCCATGTGCGCGGTGAAACCGAACCGGTCGCGCAGCGGGCCGGTCAACGCGCCGGCCCGCGTCGTGGCGCCGACCAGGGTGAACGGGGCGATGTCCAGCGGGATGCTGGTCGCCCCCGGCCCCTTGCCGACCATCACGTCGACCCGAAAGTCCTCCATGGCCAGGTACAGCATTTCCTCGGCCGGCCGGGCGACGCGGTGGATCTCGTCGATGAACATCACGTCACCGGGCATCAGGTTGGACAGCATCGCGGCCAGGTCGCCGGCGCGTTCCAAGGCGGGACCGGAAGTCACCCGGATCGGCGCGCCCAGCTCGTGAGCGATGATCATCGCCAGGCTGGTCTTGCCCAGCCCGGGCGGGCCGGACAGCAACACGTGATCGGGCGGGTCACCGCGTCGGCGGGCGCCCTCCAGCACCAGTTCCAGCTGCTCGCGGACCCGGTGTTGGCCGATGAACTCGGACAACCGGCGGGGCCGCAGGGTGGTCTCGGTCTCCAGGTCCTCCGGTTCGGCCCGCGCGGACACCGCTGGGTCGGTCACCGCCCGGTCACCGGGCCTTGCCCAACCGGCTCAGCGCGATACGCAGGGTCGCGGCGGTGTCCACCTGGCCGGCCGAGCCGTTCCCCGAGCCGTTCTCCCCGCCGGTCTCGCTGAGCACCGCATCCACCGCCTGCTCGGCCTGTTTGGCCGGGAACCCCAGCCCGACCAGCGCCTCCACCACGTGGTCGCGGCCGCTGGGTGCCGCGGCCGTGGCACCGACCCCGACCGGTACCCGGGCCACCGAGGCCACTTTGTCCCGCAGCTCCAGCACCAGCCGCTCAGCGCTCTTCAGCCCGACACCCGGCACCCGCTTCAGCGCGGCGGTGTCGCCCTCGGCCAGCGCCCGGCAGAGCGCCTCGGGCTCCAGCACCGCGAGGATGCTCAGCGCCAGCCGGGGGCCGACCCCGGTCACCGTCTGCAGCAGGCCGAACAGGTCGCTGGCCTCGACGTCGGCGAAACCGTAGAGGGTCAGCGAGTCCTCCCGGACAACCAACGCGGTGGCCAGCCGGGCCTCCACGCCTCTGCGCAGGGTGGCCAGCGTGCCCGGGGTGGCGTGCACCGCGAGCCCGACCCCGCCGACCTCCACCACCGCATGATCCAGCCCAATGGCCAGCACCGGGCCGCGCACCGAAGAAATCACGTGATCACTTCCCCTTCGTCAGGGCCTCGGCCAGCCGGGCCCGGTGCGCCCGGGCCAGCCGCTCCGAGGTGGCCTTCGCCTCGGCCATCCGATCCAGCATCGGGCCCCGCCAGCAGTGGCAGATGGCCAGCGCGAGGGCGTCCGCCACGTCCGCCGGCCTCGGCTTGTCCACCAAGCCGAGCAGCCTGGTGACCATCGCGGTGACCTGCTCCTTGCCGGCCCGCCCCGACCCGGTCACGGCGGCCTTCACCTCGCTCGGGGTATGGAACACCACGCGCAGCCCGGCCTGTGCGGCGACCAGTGCGACCACCCCGCTGGCCTGCGCGGTACCCATCACCGTGCGCACGTTGGTCTGGCTGAACACCCGCTCCACGGCCACCACGTCCGGTCGGTGCTCGGCGATCGCCTCCCGCACCCCGTCGGCCACCCGCAGCAGCCGCCGGGACACCTCGTCGTCAGCCGGAGTGCGGATCACGCCGTAGGTCACGCAGCGCACCTGCCGCCCTCCGGTGCCGTCCACCACGCCGAGGCCGCACCGGGTCAGCCCGGGGTCGACGCCGAGCACCCGCACGGGGCCTGCTCCCTCCCACGAACACCTGTTCGAGCAGAGGCTACCGGGGGCCTTCGCCCCCACCCCCACCGACGCGCCGACAGCTCCGCTCGCACACCGCGGCCGCACCGGCACCCGCGACGGCGACGGCGACGGCACACAGCGGCCCGGGCTCCGGGGCTACAGAGTCACCACCAGGTCGGCTAGGCCTCTGGTGGCGGCTACCGTGCGGGCGTTGCGCTCGTCGGAACCGAGGGTGCGTTCCCAGGCCTGCTCAGGGGTACGGCCGTAGAACTCGTGCCGCGCGGCCAGCCGCTGCCGGCGCAGGTCTTCCGGCACATCCGCGTACCAGACCTCGTCGAGCAGATCCCGGATCGGCCGCCACGGGCCGTCCACCAGCAGATAGTTGCCCTCGGTGATGACCAGCTGGACGTCCGCGCGGACCGGCACGGCGGACTGGATGGCGTCCTCGATCTCCCGGCGGAACTCCGGCGCCCAGACCAGCTCCTCGGCCGGGTCACGCAGCCGACGCAGCAGTGCCACGTAGCCGGCCACGTCGAACGTGCTCGGCGCGCCCTTGATCTCCACCAGGCCCAGCTCGGTGAGCGCCCGGTGCGCGATGTGAAAGCCGTCCATGCCGACCAGCGCGGTACGCACCCCGCGCTCGTCCAGCGCGGCCAGCAACGCGGCGGACAGCGTGGACTTGCCCGAACCCGGCTGACCGACGATGCCCAGTAGCGCCCGCCCCCGCCCGACCAGCCGCATCGCGCGGTCCAACTGCTCCTCGGTGATCAGCCCGGCCACGCTCACCGCGCCGCTCCCCTGGGGCGCCCAGCGGCGGCCGCCGGTCGCAGCCGGGCCGCCATCGGTGCCAGCGCCGGATCCTCCAGCCAGGCCCTCGAGCCCAGCCGAGCGCACCGGACGGCGGCCACCCGAGCCGCCAGGTCGATACATCCGGGCAGGTCAGCGGCGTGCACCGCGAGCGCGGCGGCCAGTGCGCCGTGGAAGACGTCACCGGCGCCGAGGGTGTCCACCGCCTTCACCACAGGGACCGGCACGGCCCCGCGCGCGCCGTCCATGGTGCTCCACACCACCGGCCGGGGACCGTCGGTGACCAGCACCGTGGGTACCCCGCGCCGGTGCAGCGCGGTGGCCACGCCGTGCGGATCGTCACCGGCGCGGCGCCCCCCGGGTGGACGCAGGTCGGCCGAGCAGGCGGCCAGCCGGACCCTGGGCAGCACCGGGTCCAGCTCGTCCTTCCAGCTGCCCGCGTCCAGCAGCACCGGGACGTCGGCGCGCGCGGCCTCGGCGACCACCCGGGCGGCCAGCGCCGGATGGTGGCCGTCCAGCAGCACCACGCCGACCCCCTCCAACAATCCGTCCAGCGAGTACTGGGCGCCGTCGATGCCCCGCGAGCCCAGCGCGCCGGGTGAGACCACGGTGCGCTCCCCGGTCCGCACGTCGACCAGCGCGCTGGCCACCGGCAGCTCCCAGCCGTCCGGGGCCAGGTCGATCACGTCCACCTGGTGGGCGGCCAGGTCGGCGCGCACCGGAGCGGCGGCCGGCCGGGTGCCGATCGCGGACAGCAGCCGGGCGGAACCGAGCAGCCGGGCGGCGGTCACCGCCGCGTTCGCCGCCGGTCCGCCGGCCAGCAGCTCCCCGCCGACGCTGCGCTCCTTGCTCCCCCAGCGCGGCGGCTCGGTCAGGTGGTGCACCACGTCCAGCGTGGTCAGCCCCACGCACAGCACGGTGCCTCGGCGCGTCGCGCTCACCCGCCCGACCTGGGGTTGAACCGGTGGTTGAGCTCGGCCTTCTGATCGACCAGGGTGCCGTCCTCGGCCAGCCGCAGCGCGCCGGTCATCAGCGACACCACCTCGTTCATCGCGTAGTCGTGCGGCTTCACCACGGCGACCCGCTTGCCCAGCCGGTGCACATGGATCCGGTCCGCGATCTCGAACACGTGCGGCATGTTGTGGCTGATCAGCACGACCGGTAGCCCGTTGTCCCGGATCCGCCGGATCAGGTCCAGCACCATCGAGGACTCCCGCACGCCGAGCGCCGCGGTGGGCTCGTCCATGATCGCCAGC
>Ga0193743_1002867_pt1 | contig 11779 bp, 11 predicted proteins | sample L2c2metaG_FD_143038 | JGI IMG/M metagenome (GOLD analysis project Ga0193743, IMG submission 143038) | Soil microbial communities from a riparian zone of the East river system, Colorado, United States - L2c2 | ecosystem: Environmental > Terrestrial > Soil > Riparian zone | place: USA: East River... | reverse complement strand
GGGGGATTCTTCGATGCGCTCTTTGTCGATCACTGTTGCTGTCGAGGTCCGTTGTGGCTCGAGAATCGACGCGTCCGCATTTACGGTGACTTCCTGTGTGGACGATGCTGGCTTGAGGATGACATCGAGTTGGGCAACGCCCCCGATCGTGACTGTCACTGCCGGGCGGACCATGTCAGCGAATCCGTCCCTGTGTACACGGACACTGTAGATTCCATCGCGCAGGCCATGAAAGGTAAAGCGGCCTGCATCGTCCGAGACCGCGGTCCGCTGTTGATTCGTGGCTGCATCTGTGGCGATGACGGCAGCCTGCGGCACAACAGCACCGGTGTTATCGGAAATCGTCCCGCTGAGTTCGCCGGTGACACGCGAACTCTGCGCGACCAATGGAGTGGAGAGAAACAAGACGATTGCAAGCTGCATCAAGGCAGCAAGGACACTTTGGCCTTTGAACACGAAACTCCTCTTCTTGTAAGTGCAGGGAAACAGTCGGACGGAGGCACACGTAGACGTGCTGCCGCCGCCGAATCCGGCAACTCAAAAGAAGAGAATCAAATGCGGAGAGGAATTAGGGGAGGCGGGCTCACGTCTGGTTCAAAGCGAGGGCGTTCCCAGGAAACAAATGCCGTGCGGGTCTCAGATGAGCGGACCTGTCTGCCAATTTTTGCCAGCGTTGGGACGTAACGAAGCGCACGAGCAACCACTAGAGCCACGCCCAATCCAACGAACCAGGCGGTGACATGGATCTCTGTGTCCGAATCCGGTCCGAGGTTCTTGTTGTCCCAGCGGTCAAAGGTCTCAAGCAACGGCGTCAATGTAGCCGCTGCCAGGATGATGGCCACTACGATTTGGAATAGACGGCGCGACATCTGCTGTTAACAGCTTAGTCATACCGCATACGTTCTGCAAACCATCCGGATTCCCTTCCCAGATTGCAAGATGAGGGCCACTGATTCAGCTATGGCGCGTCCTCGACCGGATGGACTTGGAACTAGCATGCACGGTGTAATCGACTTCTACGAGGATCTTTGTGAGTGCCAAGCTAATGTTGAATCCTGGCTCGACGGAGTCGGGATATCGGAACTTATAGGCTTTTCCGAGAAGAATCAGAAAATCCGGAGAAAGCTGTGGTGCCGTACCAGTCGCCTTTAATGACGTGTATAGGGATGCGATATCGTGTGTGTTCCCAAAACTGGCTTTACGTGCAGTCAGCGCGGTCTTGAGATTCTTCTCAATAGCGGTGTTCGCAATTGTTACCCCTTGGAGGATAAAACTGTTCAGCAAGAGTGACCGAGCTGCAATGTAATCCTGATCCGCCCAGCGAAGCCATTGAAGCACCTGGACGGATGTGGGTCTAGCCCGAATTGTTCGCGGTTTATATCGTCTTTTTGAACTCATGTGGCTCAAGGCTCGTCCGGTGCGTTCTGAAGATAAAACTCGTGGAGTTTGGCCTGCAGCAGCATCTTGTCGGGCAATTGCGGCTGGTACTCGGCGATCAGGGCCGGGGATAAGCTACGGCTGAGCGCGAACTCCACCACTTCATCATTCTTACTCGCGCAAAGCAGCACGCCGATGGCTGGCTGTTCGTGAGTTTTACGAACGTCCCGGTCGAGTGCTTCGAGATAGAAGTTTAGTTTGCCCAGGTACTCCGGCTCAAACCGGCCCACCTTTAGCTCTATAGCAACGAGGGCGTTGAGGCCTCGATGGAAGAAAAGCAGGTCCAGCGCAAAATCCCGGTCACCGACCTGCAAAGGATCGCGCGGGTGCAACCTAAGGCCGCTCTTTAGCCTTTTCTCAAGCGACTTGGCCATCGATCTGGGAACCTCCAACACACTAGTTTATGTTCGTGGCAAGGGCATCGTGGTGAACGAGCCGTCCATCGTAGCCATTAACCAGAACAGCGGTGAGGTGGAAGCGGTAGGAAGAGAGGCCAAGGAAATGCTGGGCCGTACACCGGGCCACATAGTTGCAATTCGGCCGTTGAAAGAGGGGGTCATTACCGATTTCAAAGTGACCGAGACGATGTTGAATTACTTTATCCAGAAAGCGCACAATCGCAAAATGTTAGTGCATACACGCATTGTGATTGGTGTGCCCGCGGAGATCACGCAGGTGGAACGACGCGCGGTCATGGACTCAGCTTACCGTGCGAAAGCCAGCGAGGTCTATCTGGTGGACCAGGCCATGGTGGCGGCAATTGGTGCTGGGCTTCGCAAGGCATCGACGAAATCAAGAACATCTCACCGATTGCTTGGCAGCACATCAATCTCCATGGGCGTTACGAATTCCAGAAACAGCCGGACCTCCTCAGCCTGGACGCCATCATTCAGGGATTGACGGAATGGGCACCCCAGCGAGACGCCGCATCAGCAGCTTGAATCTGAATTGAACCTTTTCGGGGCGTTATGCAAAAAACGCCAAGCTGAAGGGCGGCCCTCCTATTGCGAGCCGCAGGCATCTCAGTCAATGACGAGGTGAAACCATGTACGAAAAAGTGGTTTCAATCAGGAAGAAACGCAGTGGAGCCTACGTCGTCACCGACCAGCGCGGCATCGCACGTACGTTCTTCAGATGGGAAGAAGCTTCTAGCGACTTGCGTCAAAAGACAGTTCAGGATGCATGGGTGATCGAGATGGCCCACCGGCACATCGGTAAAGCCTGTAAGGATAAGGCGAAGTCCATCTTCAATGCATGTTACAAAGACTCAAAAGGTGGTAGCGCGGGTTCCACCAGCACACCGACCCCAGCAGATCGGACCACCAGACCTGATGCCTCCGTCTGCATGGCTACTTTCAATCAGCAACAGCAGGCATGTCTGTCCCGCAAACTGCCTCCGCCAGTGTCTGGGCAGCGGCAACTTCCCGATACTTGTTTGCACAACGCGATGGCGGCACAGAGCAAGTGTCTTGCGAATAGTCGCTGAATGCCATCCCGATACGAGCAACTCCAGATTCTTGGAATCGATCCTTCTGATATTGATTGACCCATGTGTGGCCGCTACAAAAGACCTTCTGACAAACAGCGCATTGCCGAAGCCTCTCACCGTATCGGCCAAGTTCTGGTCAAAGGCAACACTATTGCCGCAAACGTAGCGCCCTACGCGAAGGTACAGGTGAAGGCCACGGGAGCTCGCAGCTAGTTTGAAGGAGCATTGATCCAGGATGCTCCAGCAGCAATCGGATCAACTACAGTGGCCCGAATGCATGTCGAGGTGCCCGGCGGTACCTGCAATGTTGAGTTGCTGTTTACCAGTTGTCCGTTTACGGGAGCCAGCGTTACAACATCTGAACCAACGTTATGCACGCACAGAGTGCCCTTCTTATTGAAGTTCGCTGTGTTGGCATCCATCAAAGTGACTGTATAAGGCAATTGTCCGCTCGCAATGAGGTTTGTGTCAGAAGGAATCTGTGTGTACGCCCCGGATACGGATGTCGATGGCGTCTGGTAGACTCCTTCGAATCCGGCTCGCATGGCGGCCACATAGAATGCCTGTCCGGCATCACTAGGATGTGCCGCTATACCAGAAGCGGCGTCTGTAAAGTACGCTGCGTTCGTACAGGCACCGTCAGCACCGACTTGAGGTGCAGCTGCCTGATTAGCTACCCAATCGAACTGGTCTGCATTCGCCAGAAGCAGCGCGTTGAAAGCTTGCTTCAGTACGTCTCCGGAAGATCCCTGGTAGCCAGTTGTTCCGCACCTGCTCAGCATCGTGGACACAATGGACTTGTATCCCAAAGCATGAACTTTGTTGTTCCAGTCGAGCACGTCCTGAAATGCATTCTGAGGCTTCTCACGGTAGCTGGTGACACCATTCGTGGGGCCGCCGTTATAAGCGATGTTTCGCGCGGCCTGAGGGTGATAGACAACAGCTTCTCGGTCTTGAACTGCGGCAGCCATATCCTTTGGTGCCTGCCCCGAGACCGCAAAGTTGCGAATGGTGCATGGGAAGTCTAGCGCCAAGAGAGTGGTTGGATCATGATGTGCCATGTAACCCTGGTCTATCGAAGTTCCTGTTACTGAGCATGTTGAGTCGGTTGCAGTACTCACAGGAACGGTAAAGGGTACACCCAGTGCTGTAAGGCGGGTTATCTCCGCCTTGGTCCGTACTTGAGCCTGAAGAACTGAGTCTGTCGTTGATGAGCCCCACACACTATAAATGACCGGCTGGTTGCTCAAAGTCCCGTTAATATTCGATTGCACCGTCATCGGCATCGGAAGCTGGACTGCAGTCAACTGGTCAGAGGAATACGACTGAATTCGGTATGTGACTTCTTTACCGTCAACGACGATATGGTCCGGAGCAGAAGTACTGCTGCCTACAATGTCCTCTATGCAGTGGTTTCCAGTAAAGCCGTCGAGCGATGAGGTCCTCGAACCGTAGTTGGAGTAGCCGATTGATGGGAAGTTGGCTAGTGTTCCGTGGCCCTGATCAGAGGGTCCGTACGAGGATACGAATGCTTGCCCTGAATTCTGACCAACATTAGGAGAAAACAGGTAGAGGTAGATCGAGAATCCGCTTTGTTCGCCTGCGGGGAAATAGGCGCACACCCCATGAACAGGTCTTCCGGAAGAGTTTGGTATGGTAACGATCTGGGCGTTCGGCTGAAGTCCGACAGACCCCACCCACTGTGCTGCAACACCACTGCCCGAGATCAATCCAGTGTGGCCGTTTCCTGTTATATCAACCACAGACGTCCCGGCATTATCGGTAAATGAGAGGTAGAACTCTAATCCGGCCATCGGATCAGGTTTGCTAAATCCGGAACCAGTAAGGGTGGTCGTGGATGTCAGGCCTGAAGTCGAGTCAGTAACGATCAAGGAACCCGGTATCGTCCCCGATTTAGAAGGGCTGAAGCTGATTGAAATCTGGCATGATTGCGAACCTTGGGCACACGATGCCCCCTGGGTCAGGTTGTAGCTGTCTGTGGGCTGGACCTGCGCAGTCAATGCATGCTGATTCTGAGTAATTGCGGTTACGGTCTGGAGTGCAGTGGTCAGCCCGATCTCTTCGCTCCCAAAGTCCAGACTTGAGGGAGATAATGATGGCGGTGTGTCGGGTGGCTGGACTACAAAGCCTGTCCCGGTCATCGTGGCTGTGCTCGACAGATTATTGACGGTGTCCGTAACGGTCAGCGTACCGGATACTACCCCCGACTTCGAGGGAGTGAATGTCACGGCTATGGGACATGGCTGCGCTCCCTGGGCGCAAGTTGAACTTGATGTCAGCTTGAACACGTCTGAAGGTTGAGCCTGTATAGAGAGCGCGTCCCCGCTTTCAGGGACTGCGGAGATCGCCTGTTCAGCACTGACTATCCCGACTGCGACGTTGCCAAAGGTCAGGCTAGACGATGTGAGTGTTGGAGGGGTTGCCGCAGGGACCTGGGTGGGCGGCGCTGGCGTTGCAAGTCCGACTCCGGATAACTTCACGGTGCTTGCTAGACCCGTCGTTGTATCCGACACAATTAGCGAACCAGAAATCGGGCCTTCGTTAGATGGAATGAACTTTATCGAGATCAGGCATGGCTGTGAAACTTGAGCACAAGCCGGATCCATTGTGGAGATAAAGTTTCCGGATGGCTGAGTCGACAATATCAGTGTAGGCAGGTCCTGAGAAACCACCGATACTGTTTTCACAGCCCCGGGAGTGTTCACAACAGAGCTTCCAAAGTCTAGCGTCGCCACACTGAGAGCGGGTGGAGTGCTGGACTGCCCACTGGCTGGAGGGGTACTAGGCACGTTTGGAGTACTTGGACTCGTAGGGGTTGAAGAACCGGCATTCGAAGTGCCTGCGCTACATCCAGATAGAACAATCAGGCTTACGAGAAGCGCCATACGACGCACAAGAGGAGAGCGAAATGTTTCGGTCAAGCAAGCCACCTAGGACAGAGATATATTCAAGCGCAAACGCGCATTCAGTGAGACAAAAGACAAGACGTTGAGGGATCAAGTCATTCGATTCTATCCAACAAGATCTTCGGAGATCCTAGTTCTTTGGGGGCATTGACACTGAAGGGAATCGACCCCCAAACCTTCTGCTTGCAAAGCAGCTGCTCTCCCGTTGAGCTACAGGCCGATATTTGTTACGTGGCTTGTGTCAAAAGCGGCTATCAGATGGTCCGCAAACTGTAGGTTTAGGTCCATCTTCTTTCAGGCAAGAATACCGTGGAAACATCGGGACTTTCGACGAGCATCTTCGATGGCCTTTTGAACCGCCTCCTCCATATATGCAGGAAACTGCAACTTGGCGATCCCGCCGAACCAGCTCCGGCGATCGAGGGTTCGCCTGACTTCTGCACATTCTTCTCTGGTGTCTAAGGTGGTCAGAAATTTCCTTCGACAACTTTCGCTTTCTGAGTCCACAAAACGGATCGAGCACCTGAGGTTATCCGTATGAGGCCCTTGAGCCTCAATCCTCACGAAATACTTGAAGACCGAAGGCGCTCCCAAAGCCGTGATCGACGCACTGGAAGCCTTGAGCAGCCAACAGCACGAAAGCTGGCATACCGCCACCGACTCGGATAACGGAGTTGCTGGAGGAGTAAGATTCATACCGCCCTACGGAGTGGTAGCATTTCGCCATGGAGCGTGATCGTTGATTACGTAGTCGGTTACGTCGACGGAGAAAACATCGGATCGTTTGAAGTCGCCGAATAGCATTCCCCGCATTGGCGATCGGATTGCGGTCACAGTGGAAAATGAGCCACAACGAGCCACCGTTACCCAGGTGTGGCCGGCTGCAATATTTCAAGGACGAGCACACGTCAAAATCGACTGCAAGTTGGTTGACCCCGACGCACCTGCCGTTTAGCCAAAGTGCTACAGCCCTCCTGAGTGGTAGGATTTTTGCCGTCGCTGAAATCTGAGGAGATCGGAGCATGGAACTCAATCGCACCCCTAAGCTGGGAGAAAAAGTCGTCGCAATAGGACACAAGGGAACCTTCATCGTGACGAAAGTCAGCCCCGACGGATTCTTGGTTAACCTGAAACTCGTAGGAAGCGATTTCGAGCTCTTCGATATTCCCAGCAGCACTCTGGATTACATGGATAAGGAATAGCCTACGTGTGTGGCCGCTACGGACGACGCTCTGACAAACAACGCATTGCCGAAACCTTCCATGCCGCCGTTGACTTGTCCGAGTTGTACCTAGCTCCAAACGATGACATCAGTCCAGGCACCTTTCAGCCTGTCGTCCGCGTGAATGATGAGGGGCAGCGCAGCCTTGAGGCGATGTACTGGGGATTCAAGCTTCCCACCAGATTCGTGTTCAACGCACGCTCTGACTCTCTCCTCAAGAACGGTCTGTGGAAGGCAGCATTCGAGGAACGGAGATGTATCATTCCCGCTGATTTCTTCTTTGAATGGAAGCGGATTCACAAAAGAGACAATCCCAAATACGAGATCACGGTGCCAGGGCGTGAGCCATTTGGTATGGCTGGGATCTGGAGCGTTTGGAAGAACCCTAAGGAGGGCACCAGTCTGCCCACGGTTGCAATCATCACGACTGAGCCTAATGAGGGTATGACAGTGATACATGATCGTCAGCCTGCCATCCTCGAACCACGCGAGTACGAGGAGTGGCTGACACCAACTGAGCGTCCCCCGCTTCACCTGTTGCGAGTTCTGCCCTCAGAAGAGATGAACATTCGACTGATGGAAACTCACAGTATGCAATTGCCATTGAATAGTGAATAAGGCAGAAAGTACCGCTTTGAAAATCGATCTCCTCTCACAAGGGCCACCCCGGAGCGTGGCCTTTTCACTTCGCACTCAGCACACGTAATTACCAGACGTGGCGGGAAGGCGCCGCAACATAAGCCAAACATTGCGATGCTAGCAGATGAATGGGCGGTCTCTCAAGATCGCTGCCTACACTGCGCCACCTTTGTACCGAGCGCGAAGGCAACTCGCCAACGGGCGTCATTGTGAGTTGTCTCTAGTCTCGCTTCGGTGGGATTTGTCGCCATCTTCCCGTAATTTCATGATTCGTTCTCTGCGACAGCAAGTCGAATCCGTATTGCAGGAGACACCGCTATTAGTCACCATCCGAGAAGCGATGGATTTCCGACTGATTGGATCCTCCCTGAAGAAAGCTACGGCCTCGAGCCTCCGGCCCGAAGTAGAAGAGTACTAGCAGAATGACGACAACACCCGTGGCGAACTCGGCGAGCGCCAGACGATATCCCAAAAGATCGCGAAGCTTCAGTTCGAGGATCGTCGCAGGAGACGCTACCAGCACGCCGAGTTGGTAGACAAATCCGGGAAAGAGACCACGTAGCGAAGCCGGCGAGAGCTCATTGAGGTGGGCAGGAATGACGCCAAACGCACCCTGTCCGCCAGCCTGCATGAGACATGAGCCACACACGAGGGCAAGGAGCGTGTTGCCGAACGCCCAAGCGGGGATGGAGAGCAGGCACAGCAACAGCGAGAGCATAATGGAATAGCGCCGACCGATTAGCTCTGAAAGCGAGCCAAAGATGAGCGCTCCTGCGATTGCGGCAATGTTGTAGAGGATGGAAATGGCATAAATGGCGTTCATCCCGGCAATCGCCCGGTCGCCGAGATGTATAGACTTCAGAAAATCCGGGTAGAGGTCCTGTGTGCCATGCGAGAGACAAAGCATTACGGACATGAGCACAAGCAGGTAAAGGAAGATACGCCCATGCGGAAGCATGGCCCGGAAGATCTCCTTTAAAGAAGCGACCTTTTGGGCTCCCCACGCCTTCGACTCTGGGGCCAGATACGTCAGTACCGCCACCAGTAGAGCGACCGGCGCTCCAAGAAAGAAAAAGATCTGCCAGCCGTGCTGCAGGGTCACGATCTGGACTGCGGCAGCCGCGCAAAGGTAACCGAGGGGATAGCCACCCTGCATCAGCCCACTCAACAGGCCTCGTATTCGGAGAGGTGCACTCTCCATCGCATACGAGGCCCCAATTCCCCAGTACCCTCCCATCCCCAACCCATACAATGCACGCATCAGCACGAAAACAGAGAAGTTCTGCGCAAGTCCGCTGAAGATGGTCATGGCCGAAAAGTAAAGCACGCAACCGATCAACGGCCACTTACGTCCGTACCGGTCTGCAAGCGCGCCAAAGACAAGAGCACCAATCGGCCGCATCGCCAGCGTCAGGGTGAGAGTGTAGACAACTGCCTCTTTGCGCACGTGAAAGTGAGCGGCGATCAAGTCAAAGAGAAAGATCAGGATGAAAAAGTCGAACGCATCCAGAAGCCAGCCAAGAATGCCCGAACTGACGGCCAGTTGCCAGCGTCTCGTCTCGGCTTCCGCTCCATTCGTTGAAGCATCCCGGTCAGCCGTAGGCATCATCCCTCTGCCCCATCCGCAGACTCCAGGGCCGCCACGATGGCGTCGCCCAGTATCTGCGTGGTGCCTTTCCCTCCCATGTCCGGAGTTAGGGTCTCGCGCCGGTGTACTAGGACCCACTCGATAGCCCGGAGAATTTGATCTGCGGCTTCATGCGCGCCCAAATGGTCGAGCATCATCGAAGCGGACCAAATTTGACCAATCGGATTGGCGATGCCCATACCCGCGATGTCAGGAGCAGAGCCATGAACCGGCTCGAACATGGAGGGAAAGATCCGTTCCGGATTGATATTGCCGGACGGTGCGACGGCGATTGTTCCCGTCACTCCAGGTCCGAGATCAGAGAGGATGTCGCCAAAAAGATTGCTTCCGACCACCACACTGAAGCGCTCTGGCGACATGACGAAGCGCGCTGCCAGAATGTCGATATGGTACTGGTCAGCCTTGATATCCGGGTACTCCTGGCTGATCGCGTGAAAGCGCTCATCCCAGAAAGGCATCGAGTGAAAAAGCCCGTTCGACTTCGTGGCGGAGGTAACGTGGCGGCGGTCCAATTTGCGCGCGAACTCGAACGCGTACCGCAGGATGCGGTCCGTTCCGCGTCGCGTAAAGATCGCCTGCTGAATAACGGTCTCGTGTTCAGTGCCGGTAAAGATACGGCCACCTACTTGCGAATACTCGCCTTCAGAGTTCTCTCGCACAACCCAGAAGTCGATGCTGCCTGGCTTCGCGCGTACTGGTGTCTCGACCCCAGGCAGCAGCCGTACTGGCCTCAGATTGACATATTGGTCGAACTCCCTGCGGATCGGGATCAGAAGACCCCACAGAGAAACGTGATCCGGGACACCGGGAAAACCGACTGCACCGAAGAAGATGGCGTCATGGTCGTGAAGCCGCGTGATACCGTCCTCCGGCATCATGCGTCCGGTCTTCTTGTAAATCTCGCAACCCCAGTCAAAGTGCTGAAAGTCGTACTCAATTCCAAAGAGCGAACCAACGCGCTCCAGAACACGAAGACCAACTGGGACGACCTCGTTCCCGACTCCGTCACCGGGAATTACCGCGATGTTGAACTTCATAGCACCGTCCTGGATCCTGGTTAGACGCAACGTCCACCGTCTACCTCTAGGCAAACGCCGGTGATAAACTCCGCCTCATCACTCGCGAGAAAAGCTGTCGCCTTCGCGATATCCAATGGTTGTGAGAGCCGTCCCAGCGGTATAGTGCTGATCACCTTGGCACGCGCTTCAGGCGTGTCCTCGCCACCGGGTAGAAAGTCAGCGATTAGCCCTGTCTCCCCCATTACAGGATTGACAGCACACACTCGGATCTTGAACGGGGCCAACTCCACTGCCATCGATTTAGTCAGGATGTTCGCCGCTCCTTTTGACCCGTTGTACCAAGTAAGGCCAGGGCGCGGACGAATGCCGGCGGTCGACGCGATGTTAATCATGACACCGCCGCCCTGCTGCTTGAAGATAGGAACGACGTTCTTTGCAGAGAGATACAAGCTCTTCACATTGACGGCATAGACAAGGTCGAAAGTCGCCTCATCAACGTCCAGCATCGGCTGGGACTTGTGGGTTGTTCCGGCGTTATTCACGATGATGTCCAGTTTGCCGTAGGTTTCGACAGCCAGATCTACCATCGCCGCAACCTCATCGTTTTTCGTGACGTCTGTTACTGAGAGGAGGGCTCTTCCACCTGAACTTACGATCTCCGCAACCACTCGCTCCGCGCCATCTTTCCTGATATCAGCGACTACGACACTGGCTCCCTCTTCCGCAAACAGTTTGGCAATCCCTTCACCGAACCCGCTGCCTGCGCCCGTCACAATAGCGACCTGTCCTTGCAATTTCATAGTGTTCTTTCCTCACAGTCCCATTCAGGAGATGTCAAAACAGAGATACTTCACTTCTAGATACTCTTCGATTCCATACTTGGAGCCTTCCCGCCCGAGGCCAGACTGCTTAACCCCTCCAAACGGCGCGACTTCGGTTGAAATCAGCCCTTCGTTGATGCCGACCATCCCGTAATCGAGCGCCTCGGCGACCCTCCAGATACGGTTAATATCACGTGTGTAGAAGTACGCAGCGAGCCCGGATTCGGTGTCGTTGCACAATCGGAGCACCTCTTGTTCCGTCGAGAAACGGATCAGTGGCGCTACTGGTCCAAAGGTCTCTTCGTGCAGCAGCATGGATCCAGCCGTCACGCAGGTTAGGATGGTCGGCTGAAAATAGAATCCGCCAAGCTCATGCGGTCGTCCGCCCGTGTGGATAGTAGCCCCAAGCTCGACTGCGTCCTCTATATGAGAGGTCACCTTGTCCACGGCCTCTTGGTTGATGAGCGGACCGATTGTGACGCCATCATCCAGACCGCAACCAACTTGCAGCTTGCTCACCGCTGTCGCCAGCTTCTCGGCGAAACGGTCGTAGACTTCGTCCTGTACAAAGATCCGG
>Ga0193743_1002866_pt1 | contig 11782 bp, 8 predicted proteins | sample L2c2metaG_FD_143038 | JGI IMG/M metagenome (GOLD analysis project Ga0193743, IMG submission 143038) | Soil microbial communities from a riparian zone of the East river system, Colorado, United States - L2c2 | ecosystem: Environmental > Terrestrial > Soil > Riparian zone | place: USA: East River... | reverse complement strand
CGTGCTGCACTAGGTGCGGATAGGCCAGGCGGCACATCTCGAAGGCGGAAAACACATTGGTTTCGAAGAGGCGGCGGTAGTCGTCGGACGAATAGTCCATCGTGGCCGCCGGCGCGTTGCCGCCGACATTGTTCACCAGCAGTGACAGCGGACTGCCGAGGTCGGCGATCCAGTCCAGTACCGCCAGGCGGTCTTCAGCGTCCGTCAGGTCGGCGGCCAGTGCCAGCACCGACGCATGCGGGGCTTCGTCGGCGAGTTCGGCGCGAACGTGATCCAGGTGGATCTCGTCACGGGCCACCAGCAGCAGGTCCGCGCCCAGCGCGGCCAACTCGCGCGCGCAGGCGTACCCAATGCCCTTGCTCGCACCGGTCACCAGCGCCGTCTGGCCGTCCAGTCGCCAGCTTGCCAGCCGTGGATGCATCGTGCGTCTCCGTAGGAAGATGTGGGGGTTGGGGGTCAGAGTAATTACTCTGACCCCGGGGCGCGAGCCCGTCGCGTTATGCTTCCGGTCATGGACCAGGCCAATCTCCTGCTCGACATCGACCGTGCCACCGTGCTCCGCGGCGACCGCGCCCTGCTGGCGGACTTCAGCCTGCGCGTTGCCGACGGCGAGCACACGGCGATCCTCGGCCCCAACGGTTCGGGTAAATCCACCCTGGTACGGATGATCGAGCGCCGTCTCTACCCCCTCTCGCCCGGTGACGGGCGTGACCCGGTACGCGTGTTCGGCCGCGCCCGCTGGGATGTCACCGAGCTTCGTCGCCTGATCGGCGTTGTGTCGGCGGAGCTGCGACGGGACTTCGAGACCCTCGAGGGCCTTCGCGTGCGCGAGGTGGTGCTGTCGGGATTTTTTGCCTCGCTGGTGCTTGGACTGGACCACGACGTCACCCACGACATGCAGCAGGCTGCCACCCGGGCCCTGGAAAGGGTGGGCATCCTGGCGCTGGCCGACCGGGAAGTCGCCACATTGTCCACCGGCGAGGCGCGCCGCGTGCTGATTGCCCGTGCGCTGGTCTACCAGCCGCGCGCCCTGCTGCTGGACGAGCCCTGCACCGGCCTGGACCTTTCCGCGCGACAGGAATTCCTTGGCCATCTGCGGGAACTGGCCCAGGGCGGCACCACCCTGGTGGTGGTCACCCACCACATCGAGGAAATCATCCCCGAGATCGGCCGCGTGGTGATGATCCGCAACGGCAAGGTGTTCGCCGATGGCCCGAAGGCGGAAATCCTGGGCGGCGACGCGCTGTCGCGCCTGTTCGACATGCCGCTGCGCGTGCAGCGGAACGAGACCTGGTATTCGGCGAGGGTAGCTTGATGAAGAACACACGATCATGGCGCGCATGCGCACTGGCGACGGTCACGGTACTGGCTGTCGGCTGCTCCCACCCCCCGCCGCCCGACCCGAACGCACCGCCCACGCCACGCGCGGTGCAAACCACCGTGGACCAGCAGCACGCCACGCAAGACGCGGCGGTGGAAGACCAGTCGAAATAATACGGTTGCCTACTGCGGCGAGCAGAAGCAGTAGGCGTAGATGTTGGGGCGGCCGGCCTGCGCGTGTTCGAGCAGCTTCAACTCCGGCAGGCGCTCGTCGATGCTCGAGAGCCACTTCGGCAGGGTCATGCCCCAGGAACGCCCGATCGCCAGCGCAGCGCTGTCGTTCATGCTGGTGACCGCGCGGCCGAAGGTACCCAGGTCGGCCTCGATGTAACGCGTGGGTGCATCCTTGCCGAGCTTCGCTTCGCTGCGCGCCAGGGCGATGGCGTCGCTGAGGCCGCCGAGCTTGTCCACCAGCCCGCGGTCGCGCGCCTGCGCGCCTGTCCACACGCGGCCCTGGGCGATGGCATCGATGCTGGCGAAATCCTTGCCACGCGCCGCGGCCACGCCACCGACGAAATCACGGTAGCCCTTGTCGATGATCGACTGCACCACCATGCCGATCTTCGGATCCAGCGGCCGGGTAATGTCGAAGGAGCCCGCCAGCGGGCCCACGGCCACGCCGTCCGAATGCACGCCGATCTTGTCCAGCGCGTTGGGCACCGTATAGAACATGCCGAAGATGCCGATGGAACCGGTGATGGTGTTGGGTTCGGCGAGGATCGCGTTGGCGTTCATCGAGATCCAGTAACCGCCGCTGGCGGCGACGTCGCCCATCGAGACGATCACGGGAATGCCGGCCTCTCGCGTTTGCGCCACTTCGCGGCGGATCTGCTCGGCGGCGTACACCTCGCCGCCCGGGGAATCCACCCGCAGCACGAGGGCAGCGGTTTTTTTGTCCAGGCGCGCCTTGCGGATCAGCGCGGCGGTGGATTCGCCGCCGATCTGGCCCTGCGGCTGCTTGCCACTGACGATCTCGCCTTCAGCCACCACCACGGCCACGCCGGGCTTGCTGTTGAACGGGCTGATGGAGGCGATCTGCGCGTTGTAACGCTCAAGCGAAACGCTGCGCACGCCTTCGCCGTTCTTGCCGGCGGGTACACCGTCCTTGCGCAGGCCGTCGATCAGTTCTTCCTCGGTGGCCAGGCCGTCGACGAGGTGCTGGTCCAGCGCCAGCTGGGCGATGTTGCCGCGCGCCGAGGCGATCTGCTGGGGCATGCTGTCGATGGACGCGCGAAGTTTGGCCGGGTCGATCTTGCGCGCCGCAGCCACTTCGGAAAGCCAGGTGTCCCACAGGCCGCCCAGGTAGAACGTATCGGCGGCCTTCGACTCCGGCGAAGCGTGGTCCAGGATGAAGGGCTCCGCGGCGGACTTGAACTGCCCCACGCGGAACAGGTGGACGTCCACGCCGATCTTGTCCAGCAGGTTCTTGTAGAACAGCCGGTAATTGGCAAGACCCGTGGGCAACACGCTGCCCTGCGGATCGAGCAGGATTTTCGAGGCGTGCGATGAGAGGTAGTACTGGCCCTGGTCGAGGTTGGCGGCCCAGGCGATCACCGGTTTCCCGGTGGCGCGGAAGCGATCGATCGCCGCGCCCACTTCGCGCAAGGCGGCGAAGCCGCCCGCTTGCAGATCGTCCACATCCAGCACGATGCGCGAGATACGCGAATCGGTGGCGGCATTGTCGATGGCACCGACGAGGTCGCGTACCTGCACTTGCCTTGTCTTGTTCCCCGACAGGCGCGAGATGGCCGCGCCGATGGGATCGCTGAACTGCTCCACCAGCCGGCCTTCAGGCCGGATCAGCAACACGCTGTCGTCCTTGACCATGCGCAGTTCGCGGCTGCCCACGGCGCCGAGGAAAACGAACAGCAGCACGATGAACAGAACGCCGAAGAACAGCAGGTTCAACACCACCAGCCGCGTGATGTTGATGCCACGCCCCAGGGCCTTCAGGAAGGCCCAGAAGCCATTGGGCCGACGCGCGGGCGCGGCTGCCTGCACCGGCACCCTTACCTGCGCCGGCCCGGGTGCGGGGGGCGGTGGCGGCGGCGGTGGGTAGGCAGGTGGCAGCTGGTCGCTCATGCAGAAAATCCGGTGGGCCCGGTGCGCAGCGTAGCCGTTCCCGCGGGGGCGGTCACGTGGCGGAAGTCCACCTTGCGCGCCGGGCCACCCGGTAGAAACGCCCGAATAACAATGCCGCGGCGGCGGTAAGCCCGGCGATCAGGCCGATCCACATACCGGGGGCGCCCAGACCCATGGGAAAGCCCAGGTACCAGCCCACCGGCATGCCGATCATCCAATAGGCCACCAGGGTGATCGCCATGGGTACCCGGGTGTCCTTAAGACCCCTTAGCGCGCTGTTGGAGGCCACCTGGATGCCGTCGGAAAACTGGAACATGCCGGCGAACAACAACAGTTGCGCCGCCATGGCGATCACGGCCGGGTTGTTGGAATAGATCGCCGCGATACCGTGCGGCAGGCCCAGCATCAGCGCCACCGCCACCAGTTGCACGGCGATCACCAGGCCTATGCCGCAGAAACCTGCGTAACGCACGCCGCTCGCATCGTTGCGGCCAACGGCGTTGCCCACGCGCACCGTGATGGCCATGGACAGGCCCAATGGCACCATGAACGACATCGACGCCACGTTCAGCGCAATCTGGTGGCTGGCGGCCACCGTCTCGCCCAGGCGGCCGATCAGCAGCGCCACGGCCACGAACATGCCCGCTTCCATCAACAAGGTGATGGCCATCGGGACGCCGATGTGCAACAGCGGGGCGATCTTCGACCAGCGGGGCAAGGCAAGGCGTTGGCGCAGGTTGATGTCGCGATAGGCGCGATGGGTCAGGATATAGGTACCCAAACCGATCATCTCCAGCCAGATCGCCGCCGCGGTGGCGATACCGGTGCCGCGGGCGCCCATCGGCGGGAAGCCGAGCTTGCCGTACACCAGTACGTAGCCCAGCGGCGCCAGCACGAACAGGCCGCCAATGCTGAAGTACATCGACGGCAGCGGCATCGACAGCCCTTCGGACAGGCCGCGCAGCGCGAAGTAGGTGGTGAGCGCCGGCGCCGCCCAGCTGATCGCATGCAGGAAGGCCTGGACATCGTCGTGCAGCGAGGGCACCACACCGAATGCGGTCATCAGCGGCGTGGCGTTGCGCGCGCCGAACCACAGCGCCGCGCCCAGGATCCAGGCGATCCACAGCGCCTGGTGGAAAATCGCGCCGATCTCGCCGCGCCGCTGCGCGCCATCGAGTTGTGACACCGTGGGCGGCACCGACATCATGGTGCCCAGGGCCAGCACCAGGGCCAGCACCCAGATACTGGTGCCGGTGACCACCGCCGCCTGCACGTGCGCACTGAAATGGCCGGCCAGGATGGCGTCGATCGCATTGGGCGCCATCGCCGACAACTGCGCGACGATCAACGGCAGGGCCAGGCGCACGGTCGCCCCGGCTTCGCGGCGGACGCGGGCGCGATCGATGGTGTGAACAGCCATGACGGGGGCAATCGACGACGGGGCCGGCCATTGTACGGGCGATGCGGTGACGCCGGTCAGGGCGGATGGTCATGCCCGCTGTGCCGAAAGCGAGGGTGCCCTTTGGCGCGAGCCGATGGAGGACGGGCTGTGCGATCATTCGCGCCGCCCAGCTTTCGTCCCGGGGAGGGAACGATGTCCAGCAACGAGCTCGCGCCGGCGGCGCCGGAAAACGAACCGGCAGACGCACCGGCATTGCATTGCGCCAACTGCCAGGCGCCCCTGCAAGGCCCGTTCTGCCATGCCTGCGGGCAGTCGGTGAAGAGCGTGCTGCGGCCGATCCACTCGATGGTGGAAGACACCCTGGACATGATCTTCCATGTCGACGAGCGCATCGTGCACACCTTGCCGCCGCTGTTCCTGAAGCCCGGCTTCCTTACCCTGGAGTACTTCGCCGGACGCCGCGTCCGCTATGTGCAGCCGTTCCGCCTGATGTTCGTGTTCTGCCTGCTGGCGTTCTTCGCCGTGCACCTGGCGGTCGGCTTCGGACAGGGGAGTAGTGCCGAACCCAAGGCGCATGGCACGCACATCACCACCAAGTGGGATGGCGGCGATACGGGGGAATTCGCCCGCGATACCAGCGAGGAAGGCGTGCAGAAGCGCCTGGACGCCGTCCAGGGCCAGATCGATGCCGCCCGCCATAAGCCTGGCGCGGACACCGCCGCACTGGACGGTGAATCCGCGCAGCGCGTGCACGAGGCCAACCGGCGCATGGCTGAGCTGAACGCCTTCGAGCACAACCACCCCGACGAACGGATCGACCCCAGCCATCCTGAGGAATCCAGCCGCTTCCATATCGGCTGGCTGCCCAAGCTGGTGAACATCCGCCTGGACCAGGGCCTGGTGCGGGTGAAAGCCAACCTGGCCGCCATGAAGGAGGGTGACGCCGACGCCAAGGAACGGTTCATCGCCGGCCTCTTCAGCGTGCTTCCGCAAACCATGCTGGTGCTGTTGCCGATCTTCGCCCTGCTGCTGAAGATCGTCTATATCTTCCGCCGGCGCCTGTACATGGAACACATGATCGTGTCCCTGCACAGCCACGCCTTCCTGTTCCTGTCCGTGCTGCTGGTGGCATTGCTGTCGATGCTGGGCAACCTGCTCAAGCCCCATGCGGTCTGGGCGTACACCGTCACCGGCTGGCTGCAGGCCGCTCTCTTCCTGTGGATGCCGGTGTACCTGTTGCTGACCCAGAAACGGGTGTACCGGCAGGGTTGGATCAAGACCCTCCTGAAGTACTTTTTTGCCGGGTTCTGGTACGCGTGGATGCTGTTCTGGGCGCTGCTGATAGCGGCCGCGATCAGTCTTTCGCATTAGCGCCCCGCCGGGGTTTTGCACAGACGCCCCGTTCCGTCAACCGACGTGACGGGACGGTGACCAGAGCATGAACACTGCAAGGCAGGAATTTATATCTGTTTGATTAGAAACAGTTTTTTTGGGTGATCAAAATGTAGTCAGGGTGACCAACGGGGCCCCGCGCCGAGCGAAAAGAGCCACTGCGCTTCCTCCATCCACAGACTTATCCACAGACGTTGTGGATAAGGTTGAAACCCCCCGACCCATAGAGACTTAGCGATGACATCTCGATGACGGTGATCAATCGCTGCCCAAGGTGATGATCCAGACCGGGAAGCCCCCGCATGGGGCGGTCGCAGGCCCTGCGACGCCGCCCGCTACACTTCCGGCCATGCCTGTCGTCCTGCGCGTTGCCCTGCCCGTTCCCCTGCCCACCCTGTTCGATTACCTGCCGCCTGCCAGCGGCCAGGCCCGGGCCGGCGCACGGGTATTGGTGCCGTTCGGCAAGGGCAAGGCGGTGGGCGTGGTGGTGGATCCGGCCGCCGAATCCACGGTCGCGGGCGGAAAACTCAAAGCCGCCCTGGAACTCCTGGACGACGCCCCGCTGCTCGATGCCGAACTGCTGGCCAGCGTGAACTGGGCCGCCGATTACTGGCTGGGTGCACCGGGCGAGGCGCTGGTGAACGCGCTACCCCTGGCCCTGCGCGAACCCCGGCCGTTGCCGGCGCTGGGCCGTGAAGCCTGGGCCACGACGGCTGCCGGCCGCGAAGCCCACGCCGCCGGCACGCGCAAGGGCGGCAGCCAGCGCCTGCTCGATGCACTGGCCGACGGCCCGCGCGCCGCCGATGAACTGGATGAACTCGTTCCCAAATGGCGCGACGCCGGCCGGCGCCTGCTGGAGGCAGGCCTGGTGGAGAAGCTGGAGTGGTCCGCCGCCACCCTTCCCCGGCGTGGTGCACCGGCGCCGCAGCTGACCGCCGAGCAGGCCGCGGCGGTGTCGGCCATCGCCGAATCGTTCGGCCAGTTCCAGCCCTTCCTGCTTGATGGCGTCACCGGCAGCGGCAAGACCGAGGTTTACCTGGCCCTGATCGAACAGGCGCTGGCTGCCGGCAAGCAGACGCTCATGCTGGTGCCGGAGATCGGCCTGGCGCCGCAGACGGTGCGGCGCCTGCGCGACCGCCTGGGCGTGGCGGTGGAAGTGCTGCATTCGAACCTGTCCGAAGGCGACCGCGCCCGTGCCTGGCTGCGCGCCCGCGACGGTAGCGCTCGCGTGGTGCTGGGCACGCGCTCGGCGGTGTTCACGCCGCTGCCCGAGGCTGGCCTGATCGTGGTGGACGAAGAGCACGATGGTTCCTACAAGCAGCAGGAAGGCTTCCGCTACCACGCGCGCGACCTCGCCCTGGTGCGCGCCCGCGCGCTGGGCGTGCCGGTGGTATTGGGTTCGGGCACGCCGTCGCTGGAGAGCCTGGCCAACGTCGATGCAGGCCGCTACCGGGAGCTGCGCCTGCGCGTGCGGCCGGGCGCCGCCCAAGCCACGCGCGTTCAGATCGTGGACATGCGTGCGCAACGGCTCGACCACGGCCTGTCGCCAACCCTGATCAACGCGGTGGCGGCGTGCCTGGCGCGCGGCGAGCAAGCCCTGGTATTCCGCAATCGCCGCGGCTATGCGCCGGTATTGTTGTGCCATGCCTGCGGCTGGCATGCCGACTGCACGCGCTGCGAGCGGCCGATGACACTGCACGCTGGCCGCCGCCGGCTGGTGTGCCATCACTGCAGCCGGGAACAACGCCTGCCGGAGGCCTGCCCGAACTGCGGGACCAAAGAGCTTCGACCGCAGGGCCAGGGCACCGAGCGGCTTGAAGAAGCGCTCACCGCACGCTTTCCCGATGTCCCCGTGCTGCGCGTGGATCGCGAGACCACGCGCCGCCGTGACGCCTTCGAAGAACTGCTCGGCTCGCTGGCCGACGAAAAGCCGGCGATCCTCGTCGGCACGCAGATGCTGGCCAAGGGCCACGACCTGCCCAACCTCACGCTGGTGGCCATCGTCGGCGTCGATGAAGGCCTGCACAGCGTGGACTTCCGCGCCAACGAACGACTCGCCCAACTGGTGGTGCAGGTGGCCGGGCGCGCCGGGCGCGCGCGCAAACCGGGCACGGTGATCCTGCAGACCCACCATCCCGACCACCCGATGCTGCGCACCCTGCTGCAGTCTGGTTACGGCACGGTCGCGGCACAGCTGCTGGACGAACGGCGGGTGACGGAACTGCCGCCCTTCGGCAGCCAGGTGCTGTTGCGCGTGGACGCGCTGGGCCGCGACGCCGTCGATGCCTTCCTGGCCGGGGCATTGGCCGCGATCCCGCCGGAGGCCGGTTGGGGCGTTGCAGGTCCCATGCCTGCGCCCATGCCACTGCGGGCCGGCCGCCACCGGGGCCAGCTGCTGGTGGAAGCTGCCACGCGCGGCAAGCTTCACGCCTTCCTCAAGACATGGGCAGCCCGCCTGGCGGCCGTCCCCGGGGGGCGCAAGGTGCGCTGGTCGCTGGATGTCGACCCGGTGGATCTTTACTAGCCGCCATCGACACCTTGGCAACGAGCGGTCTGGTACATATGTTGGTTCAGTTATAGCCCCCTTCGAACCCTAAGGATGTCCCCCATGGCGAGCCAACTCGAACAGCTGCGCAAGATCACCACCGTCGTCTCCGATACCGGCGATATCCAGGCGATCGGCAAGTGGAAGCCGGTGGACGCCACCACCAATCCTTCGCTGCTGCTCAAGGCCGCCGGTGACGCCGGCTACGCCCCGCTGATCGACGAGGCCGTGGCCTGGGCCAAGGGCAAATCGAAAGACCGCCAGCAGCAGCTGACCGATGCCAGTGACCACCTGGCCGTGCAGGTCGGGCGGAAGATCCTGGACATCGTGCCCGGTCGAGTGTCCACCGAAGTAGACGCACGCCTGTCCTTCGATACCGACGCCTCCATTGCCAAGGCCGAGCGCCTGATCGGCATGTACAACGACGCCGGCATCAAGAACGACCGCATCTTCATCAAGCTGGCTTCTACCTGGGAAGGCATCCGAGCCTCCGAGTACCTGGAAAAGAAAGGCATCAACTGCAACATGACGCTGCTTTTCAGCTTCGAGCAGGCACGCGCCTGCGCCGAAGCCGGTGCCACGCTGATCTCACCCTTCGTCGGCCGCATCTTCGACTGGTATGTCGAGCACACCGACAAGAAGGTGTATGCGCCGGCTGAAGACCCTGGCGTGCAGTCGGTGCGCCGCATCTACGACTGGTTCAAGCTGCACGGCTATCCGACCGTCGTGATGGGCGCGAGCTTCCGCAACATCGGCCAGATCCAGGCCCTGGCCGGCTGCGACCGCCTCACCATCAGCCCGGACCTGCTGCAAAAGCTCGAAGAGAACCAGGACGACCTGCCCCGCGCACTGTCCGACAACGGCAAGCGCGAAGACCGCCAGTCGAAGATCAGCGAGGCCGCCTTCCGCTGGGGCCACAACGAAAACGCCATGGCCACCGACAAGCTCGCCGAAGGCATCCGCAAGTTCGCGGTCGACCAGCGCAAGCTCGAAGAACTCCTCGGCGCCAAGCTTTAATCCCTATTAGGGGTCAGAGTCATTTAATAATGACTCTGACCCCTAATGAGTGGGGCTAGACGGCACGTAGCGCTTCGGTGGGTGGCAGCCGCGAAGCGCGCCATGCGGGAGTTGCGGCGGCGAGTTGGCCGACAAGGAGCACCATCGCGATGCTCGCCAGCAGTTGCCACCCTGGCATGTGCGAAACGCCGTAGCGCATGACGAGCCAGGCGTTCAATGCCTCCGCCACCACGACGCCGAGCAGCACGCCGAACGTGCATAACAAGGCGTTCTCCAAAAGAAAGTACCGCGCGATGGCGCCCCCGGTGGCGCCCAGTGCGCGGCGTACGCCGATCTGTCGTTTGCGTCGCGATACCCAGAAACTGGTAAGGCCGACGATGCCGAGCACAGTCACCAGCACCAGCGCCAGGCACACCACGGACAGCGCAATGGCGAGCGAGCGATCCTTGCGATAGGCGGCATCACGGACATCGGCGAGGGGTTTGAGCTTGCCGAAACTGCGTGCCGGTTCGACGGCGCTGAGCGCCTGCTTCACCTTTCCCATCGTGATGTCCAGCCGGCCGGGCTGCACCCGCACCAGGTACAGGCCGAGCGAGCCGCCACCGTGGACAGGCACCATCACGCTGTAGTCGCTCACGGCGGGGTCGATCGTGCCTGCCGCCATCGGTGTCTGTAGTGTTTTCACCACGCCCACCACCGTTACCGGCCGCGAGGCATCGGAAGACACATACAACACTTTGCCCAGTGCGCTTGCTCCCGGGAACAGGTGCCGGGCCAAGGCTTCGCTGACCATCGCGACGTTCGGCATGGGACCTGCGTTGAAGTTTCCTTCGAGACTGTCGTTGGCGTTGAAGTTGCTGCCTTCAACCAACGCAAGGCCCAGCGCCGGGATGGCATGTTCGTCCATGGCGTAGAAAGCCGCGGAGGCGTTCTGCTCCTGGATCGACTTGGTACCCGGGGTCAGGCTCACGCCATCGACCCATCCGGTGCCACGCAACGGGTAGCTGTTTGCCGCCACTACGTCGACCACGCCTGGTACCGCGCGCACGGCGGCAAGATCCGCGTCGCGCGAGGCCCGGGTGATGGCGCCTGCATCCAGGCGAAAGCCAAGGGCGAACACGTTGTCGGTATCAACGCCAGTGGAGCGCGTGATCAGGGCCAGGCGCGCTTGTACGATCGACAGGATGTTGCTGGTGATGGCCAAGGTCAGGGCCACCTGCAGTACCACCAGCACGGCGCCGGTCTTGCTGCGCTTGAGCGCGGCCAGGATGGGTGCGATTTGCATGCTCGAACCCTCTACCCGTTCTTCAGTTGCAGGGCCGGCATCACGCGCATCGCGCGCCATGCCGGATAGATGCCGAATACGAGCGTGGCGCCCACGGCCACGGCGATGCTGGTAGCCACCAGGGTGGTGTCCATGCGGGCAATGCGTTCCATGCCTTCGGGAAATAGCGCACGCATGGCCCCCAGAGACAGCGCGGTCAGGGCCAGGCCGCCGATGCCGCCGACCATGCCAAGCATGGCCGATTCGGTGAGAGCCTGGGCGAAGATGCTGCGCGCGCTGGCACCCAGCGCACGGCGCAGGCTGAACTCGCCACCCCGCTCCAGTGACTTGGCCAGCATCAGTCCCAGCGCGCTCACCAGGCATACAAGGAAAAAGCCGAAGGCGACCAGGGCGGAAAGCTTCGCATCGTCGGGAACCACCTTGCGGGCTTCCAGCCATTGCGTGACATTGCGCAGGCGCACGTTGGGCGGCCAGTTGAAGCGGCCCGTCCCTTGCTGTTCACGGGCATAGTTGGCCAGTTGACTGCGGTACGCGGCGACCGACGCGGCGGTGGGCAACTCCACCCAGTATTGAAGCCACACGCATTCGCTCCGGGTGAGTTCGGCGAAGGTTTCACCGCGCGGACCGGCATCGCAGAATTCGTATTCGCTGGTGGTCATCTCTTTTGCATGGGCCACCG
>Ga0193743_1002865_pt1 | contig 11786 bp, 11 predicted proteins | sample L2c2metaG_FD_143038 | JGI IMG/M metagenome (GOLD analysis project Ga0193743, IMG submission 143038) | Soil microbial communities from a riparian zone of the East river system, Colorado, United States - L2c2 | ecosystem: Environmental > Terrestrial > Soil > Riparian zone | place: USA: East River... | reverse complement strand
AGGTGTGGCAGGCGATGGCCACCTCTCGTGGCATCGGGCGCAACAACGCCGAGGTCACCATCCTGTTCACCGACCTGGTCGGCTTTTCCGAGTGGGCACTGAAGGTCGGTGACGACCACGTGCTGCGGCTGCTTCGACAGGTCGAAGGGGTCAGCGAGACGGCGATCGGGCGGCACAGCGGCAGCGTGGTCAAGTCACTCGGGGACGGGCTGATGGCGGTCTTCGCCGACACCGCCGGTGCGATCGAGGCGGCCCACGAGGCGTGCACCGCGGTCAGCGCCATCACCCTCGACGGGTACCGCCCGCAACTTCGCACCGGGCTGCACTCTGGGCACCCGCGCAAGGTCGGCCGGGACTACGTCGGGGTGGACGTCAACGTGGCCGCCCGGGTCGCCGCCGCGGCGGGCGGAGGTGAGGTTCTGGTGTCCGGCCCGGCGCTGGCCACTGTGGACGCCGACCGCTACACGGTGCGCCGCCGCCGCGGATTTCGGGCCAAGGGCACCCCGGCGGATCTCGAGGTCTACTCGGTGGTCCCCCGGTACGGCGAGGACCCCGCCGGGCGCTCTAGGCAGCCTCGCTGAGTTGCTTCCCCCTGGTCTCCGGCAGCAGGAGCGCGGCGACCGCCATCACCGCGTACGCCGCGCCGGCGAACAGCGCGATCGCAAAGCCGATCGAGAGCGCGTCGGCGAGCACCCCGACCAGGAACGGGAACACCGCGCCCACGCCGCGGCCGAAGTTGTAGGCGAAGCCCTGACCCGAGCCGCGCAACGCGGTCGGGAACTGTTCAGTGAACAACGCGCCGAGCCCGCCGAAATACGAGGCGCTGAAGAAGCCGAGCGGGAAGCACAGCGCGGTGAACAGCGGACCGGGCAGACCTCCGGTGGTGTACGGGATGACGATGGCCAACGAGCACACCGCGCACACCACGATCGCCCATCGTCGACCGAGCCGGTCGCTCAGCCAGGCCCCGAACAGGTATCCGCAGAACGCCCCGACGATGACCAGGGCAAGGGTGCCGCCGCGGGCGAGGATGGACAGCCCGCGCTCGGCCGCGAGGAACTGCGGCAGCCAGGTGGTCACGGCGTAGTAGCCGCCCTGGGCGCCGACGCCGACCAGCGCGCAGAGCACCGTAATGGGCAGCTGGGGCGGCGCGAAGATCGCCAGGAAACCGGCCTTCGGGGCCGGCCCGGCAGCCGGCCCCTCACCCGGCGCGCCAGCCGGCGCGCGCAGCAGCGGCGGCTCGGTGACATGCCGCCGGATGTAGAGCACCAACAGCGCCGGGAGCACTCCGAGGCCGAAGAGCACCCGCCAGGCCATCTCCGGCGCGAACAGCTGCTCGGTGAGCACCGACAGCAGCACGGCCAGGCCCCAGCCGACGGCCCATCCGGACTGCACAGTGCCGACCGCGCGGCCCCGGAACTGGGCGCGCACCGTCTCCCCCATCAGCACCGCGCCGGCCACCCATTCACCGCCGAAGCCGAATCCCATCAGTGCCCGGAACACCAGCAGTTGGGTTCCGTCCTGCGCGAACCCGCACAGCAGCGTGGAGAACGAGAACCACAGGATGGTCAGCTGCAACACCCGCACCCGGCCCAGCCGGTCGGAAAGGGCGCCGGCCAGCCAGCCACCGGCGGCCGAGCTGAGCAGGGTTACCGTGCCGATCAGGCCGGCTTCGCTCCGGTCGGCCAGGAAATGCACGCTCAGCAACACCGGGATGACCAGGCTGTAGATCTGGACGTCCATCGCGTCCACGGCCCAGCCCCCGAAGCACCCCCAGAAGGTGCGCCGCTCCCGTGGTGTCATCGAGCGGAACCAGCCGCGCTCCTCAGACGTCTGACCACCGGTATCGGAAGCCTGAATCCCCATCCGCCGTTCCTAGCAGATGTTTGGTGATCAACTGCCCCGCGAATCAAGACAACCCGCAGGTCTGCCCCGGAATCAGCGGCTGGGGCGATCCCCGAGGAAGGTGGCGAGGAGCAGCAGCAGCGCCGACTGGCCCAGCACGCCGGGCGCGAGGGTGGGCGCGGGCCCGACCGACTTGGTGACCGCCAGCCACCACCGGTGCGCCAGCGGCAGCCGGTCCCAGGTCTCGGCGTAGCGCTGATCCAGCACACCGGAGTTGTAGTTGACCAAGATGTGGTCGACAACGCCGTAGGCCGAGGCGCCGAGCACGAGCAGCGCGAGCACCCGGGCGACGGCCACCGCCCGTCCTCGGCGGACCGGCACCAGCGCGATCGCCGCCGCGAGCACGACCAGGGCCAGCCAGGGGATCAGCTGCTCCAGCCCGTTCCAGTGTCGCTCGGTGGCCAGCTCGAACGCGGTGGCCAGTCCGCCGATCCCGGTGAGCGCGATGAGCCCGCGCCGCACCAGCACGGGCGCGGCCGAGGCGGGCGGAGTCAGCATCCGGTCACGAGGTGAGCGCGGAGACAATCTTGTCGGTCGTCTCCTGGCCGGGGTTGTACTTGGCGAGGTTGTCCCTCAACTTGGTGAGGTTGGGATCGTCGGCCGGGTAGGGGCGGTACTCGACGACCTCCTCGGCCCAGCGCCCCGGGTTGCTCACCCCGGCGCGACCCAGCGCCGCCGTGATCTCCTCCTCGGACGCCGTGTTCGCCGACACCTTGGCGCCGGCCGGCGCGGCGGCGTCACCCGACGAACCCGAGCTGCTGGTCGGAGCGCCCGTCGCCGAGGCGGCACCGCCGGGCGCCGTCGTCGTCTCACCCCCGCAACCGGACAGGCCGAGGGCGAGGACCCCGGCCGCGCAAGCACGGGCCAGCGGCGCCCTGGTGCTGATCATGCGTGTCTCCCATCCGATCCCTGAGCGGAACCAACTCACGCAGCATCCCACGCACACACCGGCGCTCGGCGAGGGCGTCGGGCGCGTCGGCGTGCCCGCGGCGGTGCAGACTGACGAGGTGACCGATGGTCAGGCGTCCGTCCAAGCGGCGGAGCAAGAACCCGAGCCCGAGCCCCCGCCCGCCCGCGCCGCGGCGGGGGGCAACCCGCACCACCCCGCGGCGCACAGCAGCGGCCTGTTCGGACTGGCGATGGGAGCGCTCGGCATCGTCTTCGGCGACATCGGCACCAGTCCGCTCTACGCGGTGCAGACGGTGTTCTCGATCGACAACAACGCGGTGAGCCCGACACCCGTCGACGTGTACGGCGTGGTCTCCCTGATCTTCTGGTCGGTCACGCTGGTGGTGACGGTCAAGTACGTGGGGTTCATCCTGCGCGCGGACAACGACGGTGAGGGCGGCATCATGGCGCTCGCCGCGCTGGTCCGCGGCGTGTCGAGCTCGTCGGCCCGGCGCGCGTCGATCGCCTTGGCACTCGGCGTGCTCGGCGCGTCGCTGTTCTACGGCGACTCGCTGATCACGCCGGCCATCTCGGTGCTCTCCGCGGTCGAGGGCCTCGAGGTCGCCCGGCCCGAGCTCGCCGAGGCCGTGCTGCCGATCGGGATCACCATCCTCGCCCTGTTGTTCGTGGTACAGCGCTGGGGAACCCACCACATCGGCCGACTGTTCGGGCCGGTGATGGTGCTGTGGTTCGTCACCCTCGCCGTCCTCGGCCTGCCGCACATCGCCAGCCACCCGGGCGTGCTGCTCGGGCTCTCGCCGCACTACGCCATCGTGTTCGTCGCGGAGCACCCGCTGACCGCGTTCCTCGCCATGGGCGCGGTGGTACTGGTGATCACCGGCGCCGAGGCGCTGTACGCCGACATGGGCCATTTCGGCCGTCGCCCGATCCGGGCGGCCTGGTTCCTCCTGGTCTGGCCCGCACTGATCGTCAACTACCTGGGTCAGGCGGCGCTGATCCTGGACGACCCGCGCAACGTCGCCAACCCCTTCTATCTGCTCGCGCCGAGCTGGGCCCGGCTGCCGCTCGTCGTGCTGGCCACCTGCGCCACGGTGATCGCGTCGCAGGCGGTGATCTCCGGGGCATTCTCGGTATCCCGGCAGGCCGTGCGGCTCGGTTTCCTGCCGCAGCTCACCGTCCGGCACACCTCGACCCGGGAGAGCGGCCAGATCTACCTGCCGGCGGTGAACTGGCTGCTGTTCGGCGGCGTGCTCGTGCTGATCGTGGCGTTCCAGTCGTCCAGCCGGCTGGCCACCGCCTACGGGCTCGCGGTGACCGGCACCCTGCTGCTGACCACCACGCTGTTCCTCATCTATGCCGCCATCGCGTGGCGGTGGGCACGGTGGAAGCTGGTGTTGTGCGGGGTGGTCTTCGGCGGCATCGAGCTGACCTACCTCGGCGCCAACCTGACCAAGATCGTGCACGGCGGTTGGCTGCCGCTGCTGATCGCGGCGATCGTGGTCACGGTGATGACCACCTGGCAGCGCGGCCGGCGGATTGTCACCGCCCGCCGCGTCGAGGTGGAGGGCGAACTCCCACAGTTCATCGAAGAGGTGCACGCCGAGCGCATCGTCCGCGTGCCCGGCACCGCGGTGTTCCCGCACCCGACCAAACAGACCACGCCACTTGCGCTACGGGCCAACGTCGAGTTCAACCACGTGCTGCACGAGCGGGTGGTGATCGTGACAGTGCTGTCGGAGAACGTGCCGCACGTGCCGCTGGGCGAGCGGCTGGCCATAGATGAGCTCGGCCATAACGCCGACGGGGTGGTGCACCTGTCGGCCCGGTTCGGCTTCCAGGACGAGCAGGACGTCCCCGGGGTGCTGCGCGAGGCACGAGGGCTGTCCGACGAACTCGAAATCGACCCCGATACGGCGTTCTACTTCCTCTCCCGGATCACCATCGAGCGCTGTCACAACCCGGGCATGAGTACCTGGCGCAAGCGACTCTTCATCGGGATGTCGCACAACGCGGCCACCCCGGCGGCCTACTTCAAGTTGCCCATCGACCGCACCGTGGTGATGGGCTCACGCATCGAGCTCTGAGGGGTGTCTAGCCGGCCGGCGTCCAGGTGCATGTCCACCGGCTCACGCCAGGCGGCGGGTAATTCGGGCACAACAATGCCTGGGGCGCGTAGGAGCCGTAGGCGGGGTAATGGCGGTAGTACCGGTTCATGTACTTCCGGTCACGCTTCTGCCGGTGCTTGAAGCTGTCGTCGTACTCGCAGCAGTCGTCCGAGGTTTTGAACGACACCAACACCGGGGCGGACGTCGGCACTGACGCCGGCGTGGGCGTAGCGGCGGAGGCAGTACCGGTCGTCACCGCCAACATTGCTGCTCCGACGGTGACAGCAATGGCCAGAGAAGAGAGCGCTCGTCTCACCGGAACCTCCTTGTGGATCACTAGTCTGAGAATACTCGTTGGCCCCTCGGTGACCAGTGGTTACTGAGATCGTGGGAAAGATCACCCAGTTGGGCGGCGAGGCTCGCCCGTCGACTGCACCGTGGTGATGGGCTCACGCATCGTGCTCTGCGCCGTTCCGGCACCGGCGGAGGGTGGCGTGCGCTGCGCCCCGATGCCCGCGACGATCACCAGCGCGACCCCGAGCACCTGCAGCGGGCTCGGGGTCTGAGCCAGCAGTACCAGGCCGAACATCGTGCCGATGCCGGGTTCCAACGCCATCAGCGTGCCGAAGGCAGCGACCGTCATCCGGCGCAGGGCCAGCATCTCGAAGGCGAACGGGAGCAGCGGAACCAGCACCGCCAGGCCGAGAGCTTGCAGGGCGATGACCGGGGTGAGGCCATGGATCGCCGGCCACGCGGCGAACGGGGCGGTCACCACCGCGGCGGTGCCCAGTGACATCGCCAGCCCCTGCAGCCCCTGGACCTGGCTGCCGACCCGCTGGGTGAGCAGGATGTAGCCGGCCCAACCGAGTGCCGCCGCGGCGGCGAAGGCGATGCCGAGCAGGTTCAGGTGGCCGGTCCACGGCTGGGTCAGCCCGACCACGCCGGCCAGGGCCAGTGCCGGCCAGACCAGCGCGGAGCGCCGGTGAGTGCGGACCGCGGCAACCGTCAGCGGGCCGAGGAACTCGATCGCGACGACGGTGCCGAGCGGGATCCGGGCGACGGCTTCGATGAACACCAGGGTCATCACCCCGGTGGCCGTGCCGAGCAGCAGCGCGCCCCGCACGGCGGAGCGGGACAGCCCGCGCAACTTCGGCCGGGTGGCCCCCAGGAGGATGACGGCGGCGATCGCCACCCGCAGCCAGGCCGAGCCCGACGGGGTGAGCGCGGCGAACAGGTGGGTGCTCAGCGCGGCGCCGAGCTGCACGGACACCATCGCCGAGATGGCCAGAGCGGGGGCGGGAACCTTCATGCCCTCAGTCAACGTGTCCGTTCAGTTCACGTCCAGCGATGATTTCGCACTATATTGTTTAACGATCGTGGACAATGGGCGGATGGACCTGGACAAACTCCGGGCGCTCGTCGAGCTGTCGAGGCTGGGCACCATGACCGCGGTCGCCCAGGCCACCGGCTTCGGCACGTCCGCGGTCAGCCAGCAACTCGCCGCCCTCGAACGCCAGGCCGGGGTGGCACTGCTGGAGGCTTCGGGGCGGCGGGTCCGGTTGACCCCGGCCGGGCGGCGGTTGGCCGCGCACGGGCGAGACATCCTGGCCGCCGTCACCGCCGCGGAAGTCGATCTGGCCGCCAAGGACGAGCCGCACGGCCTGGTCCGGGTGGCGGGGTACACCACCTCGCTGCGCCGGCACCTGCTGCCGACCCTGGACACGCTGCGCCGGGTGCATCCGCTGGTCCGGTTGGAGCTGCACGAGAGCGAACCGGCCGAGGTGGACGCCCAGTTCGACGCCGACCTCATCGACGTGGCCTTCGTCTACGACTACACCCTGGTGCCCCGCTCCTGGCGGCACGTCCCCACCCTGCTCTCCAACACCGCGATGGTGCTCGCGGTGCCCCCGGGCTCGGCCCTGCCGGATCGCATCCGTACGCCCGCCGACCTGGACGTCCTGCGCGACACCGACTGGATCGGCAACTCCCGGGACACCGGCGACGACGAACTCGCCGCGCGGCTGTGCGCGCTCGCCGGGTGGGTACCTCGGGTGCGGCACCGGGCGGACAGCCTCGAGCTGGTGGTCGACCTCGTGCTGGCCGGCGAGGGGGTCTGCGTGCTGCCCACCGACGCCCCGGAGACGCGGCGGCTGCGCATCGTCCCGTTCGACGTGGCCCGTACCGAGCGGCGCATGTGGAGCCTGGTCCGCGCCGGAACTCAGGCGTGGCCGGCGAACGCGGCCGTCGTCGACCACGTGCGTGCCCACGTGAACAGTGCTGTGCCGCTCGAGCCCCGCTGATGGGGCTCACCGGTGGGCGATTGGCCGTATCCGGCCCGTGGACCACGGGCGTAGGGTCGGCGCGGTCGAGAGCATCTCGCACGAGGGTGGTCAAGCCCGCGTCGTTCTTGACGGGAGCCCAGGTCGGACGGCACACCCGTCCGGGAACGGGGGCCGACATGACGTCGGGACCCACCACCAACTCGGCCCGGATCTACCTCGAGCAGATCGCCAAGGTGGGGTCGCTGAGCGCCGACGAAGAGGTCGAGCTGGCCAAGCGGATCAAAGCCGGTCAGGACGCCGCCGAGCGGTTGCGCACCACAAAGCGCGACGATGCCGGGGCGCGCGCGGAACTCACCCGGATCATTCGGGACGGGGAGTGCGCGAAGAACCAGCTCCTCGAGGCGAACCTTCAGCTGGTGGTGGTGCTCGCCAAGCACTGCACCGGCCGCGGCATGGCCTTCCCGGACCTGATCCAAGAGGGCAACCTGGGGCTGATGCGCGCGGCGCTGAAGTTCGACCACACCAGGGGCTACCCGTTCGCCACCTATGCGACCTGGTGGATCCGTCAGGCCATGGTCCGAGGCATGGCCGACCAGACGCACACCATTCGCCTTCCGGTGCACGTCGTCTACCTGACGAACAAGCTGGATGGAATCCGCCGTCGCCTGCGCCGGAGCCTGGGTCGTGAACCCACCGAGTGCGAGCTGGCGACGGAGATGCAGGTCAGCGTGGAGCAGGTGCTGGAGATCGAGCAGTACGCCCGCGAACCACTCCCGCTGGACCAGGCGGTCGGCGGCATGGGCCCGAGCCCGCTCGATCATCGCGTCGACGACGCACAGGCCCTCATGGCGGCGGACGCCGAGGCGTTCCGGCTGTTGAGCGACCAGCTGCGGGTGCTGCTCGCCGAGCTGACCGAGCGGGAGGCCGGCGTGGTCCAGCTGCGGTTCGGGCTCACCGACGGCCAGCGCCACACCCTGGGACAGATCGGCGAGGTCTACGGGGTCAACCGCGAGACGATCCGACAGGTGGAGCTGGCCGCAATGACCAAGCTCCGCGCCACCACCCGGGTGCACCCGGTACCCGCCCTGCTCGACTGAGCAGCGCTGCCGCCGATCGGCCGGATGCACGTACGGGTGGCGATGTGACCGTTCGCCGCAGTACCTCGCGCGCTCATCTCGTGACCTTCGTATCCGCTGGTGACAAGGTTGACCGTGCTTCGCGGCGGTGTTAAAAAATGCCCCGCACCCAAGAAAATCGGACAGTCCGAAAGCGCTCGCACGAGGCGGCGCAACGGTAGGAACGCAAGGATCGCAGGAGGTCGAGAAAACGGTCTGAAGGAGGTGGTCGCCGCGCATTTCCGCAGCACACCAAGATTCGAGACAGGTTAATCCCTCTGAGTGGGCCGGCCCGGCCATTTCGCTGGGCCGGCCCCTCCTTTTTGTTCACCTCAGCGCAGCGCCGAGCTGGCCACCGACCTCGGTACCTACGCCGGCCAGGTCTACGACTATCACGCCAGCCACCCCCAGCTGATCCGGCTGATGCAGTTCGAAGGCTTGCGGAGCGGCGAAGAACCGGTGCCGGCCGAAGCCGAGCGCACCGCCTACTACGGGCGGAAAGTCCAGGCGCTGGCCGACGCGCAACGAGCCGGCACCCTGCCCGATCGGGACGACCCCGCCTACCTGATCTACGCCGTGGTCGCACTGACGGTCTGGTGGTTCTCCGTGCCGCAGATCATCCGCATGCTCACCGCCGGCAGCACCCGGGACAGCCCCGAGGCCCGGCGAGCCGCGCTGGTCGACATGGTGCGCCGGCTCACCGCCCCCGCCGAGCACGGCGGCTGAGCCGCGGACCGCCGGCGTCGGTCAGCCCGGCGGCTCTACTGCAATTTGCTGCTCAGGCTGGCCACCAGGTTGACCGTGGTGGCGAGTATCCCGGTGCCGAACAGGTACGACAGCAGGGCGTGTCGCAGCGCGGTCCGGCGGATCGTTCTGTCCTTGATCGCGGTATCGGATACCTGGAATGTCATGCCGAGGGTGAAGGCCAGGTACGCGAAATCGAGGTAGTCCGGCGGCGTGGTGTCATTGAAGTCCAGCCCGCCGTCGGTGCCCCGGTAGTACAGGGAGGCGTAGCGCAGCATGTAGATCGTGTGCACCAACGCCCAGGACAGCACCACCGAGGCAAGACCCAACCCGACCAGCGCGAGTTCGCTGCCGCCCTGCTCGCGCGACGCACGGACCAGCACGAACCCGACGCCTACCAGGCTGGCCACGGCGGCGGTCAGCAGCAGAAGGTCAGCGACCGGGCGCGTGGGATCGTCCGCCGATGCGTGCGCGCCGGTCTGGCCGGCGTCCATCCGCCCCACCTTCGCCCACACCAGCGCCAGATACACCAGAACCGCGGCGTCCCAGCCGGCCAGCACCCCCAGAGGTACCGAGCCGATCGAGCTGAGCACGCCGGCGACCACCGCGCCCAGAACGATCGCCACCGTCATCTCGGTCCGCCAGCTCAACCAGCCCGAGCGCTCGCCGGCCGAGCCTCGCCCGCTGCCGTGTGGCACGCAGATCACTCCCGCCAGATTGGCCGACTCGTCGCGGCGCCAACCGGCATTCTGCTCGCGTCGACAATCGCGCCGGGTTTGGCGCGCCCGGGTGTTGACCAGAACCCGCGACCTCAGCGACCCGCCCAACCGGCCTCGTCGGCGGCCAGGGTCACCTTGCCGACCGATGCGCCGGCACCGATCAGCTCGTGCGCGTGGCGGGCGTGGGCGATCAGGAACGAGGGGCCCTCACGCACGCGCAGCCGGCCCTCCGCGACCGCGGCGAGCAAGGTCTCGATCACCCGCCGGGTCGCGGCCCGATCGGCGAGGTAGGGCGTGAGCCAGAAACCCAGCACGCCGATCGAGGCGCCCATCAGCCGGTCCACCGACACGGTGTTCGAGGAGCCGGAGGCTTGCCCGTAGGCCACCAGCCGGCCACCGGTGACCAACGTGTCGAGCAGCGCGTCCACGATCGGTCCGGCGACCGACTCCAGCACCAGATCAACCCCAGCCCCGCCGTTGGCCAGCCGCACCCGTTCGGTCAGACCCGCCGGCGCGCTGTCCAGGGCCACATCGGCGCCGAGCTCGAGCGCCGACCGGCGTTTCGCCTCGGTGGAAGCGATGGCGATCACTCGGGTGGCGCCCAGCCATTTGGCGACCTGGATGGCCAGGCTGCCCACCCCGCCGGCCGCCGCGGTGATCACCACCGACTCCCCCGCCTCCACTCGCGCCGCCTTGACCAGCAGGTACCACGCGGTCAGGCCTTGCACCAGGACGGCCAGCGCCGCCCTGTCCGAGACCCCGTCCGGGATCGGAACGGCGAACTCCGAGGGAACAGCGGCGTACTCCGCGTAGCCACCGGTCCCGGCCTCGATGAGACCGACCACCCGCTGACCGTCGCTCAGCCGCCGCCCGGCGACCTCACCGCCGAGAATCACCGGCAGCTCCGACGCCCGCCATGAGGCCCGTCGCTCGGTGTCGAAGTAGTTCACCCCGGCCCGGGCGACCCTGATCAGGGTGCTTCCCGGCGCGGTCGCGGGTCGTGGCACGTACTCGGCACGCAGCACCTCCGGACCACCGAATGCCCGTATCACCACGGCCCGCATCAGCGCGTCCGACGGGGCCGCCACGAGCCCGCTCACCGGAGCGCCTCCCCCCTGTTGCTGAAACGACAACACGTCGCCGACCGTATCGGCCCGATTTTGGAAACAGCAAAGGTAATTGACTCGGTCCGCGGCTTGATCACGGCGAGTGGTCGTTTGGCAGCGGTTACCGGGCGCTGGGCTAGACGGGTGGCCGCGATGAACGGCTGAGTGACACTTGGCGCCCACCGCCATGAGCAGTAGAAATACAGGCTCTATCACTCGACCGAGGGACGTCACGTGGGAAAGTCCAGCCCCCGACACGGCGGCCAGCCAACCCAGCCGATGATCACTCTCGGTGATCTCCTCGGTCGACGGATCGCACCGGCCAGCACGCTCGACGCATGCCCGGCGATCGGCCGGGGGCCAACCCCGACGCACCCTCCCACTCGGCGTGAGATCCGAGGGTCGCGGGCGGCCGATCGGCGGGGTGGGCGGCATTGGTCCGCTGGGACGGCCGAGGCGACGCCTTTCCCACACCGCAAGCTCGCCCACAGCGCGGGCGCCATCGTGGCGGTGACCTCGCTCGCGGCCAGCGCGGCGCTCTTCGCGCCCGTCCTGCCCGGCCCGGCGACATCGGAGGCCCCGGACAGCGGCTACCCGGACATCCTGGGCGGCCTGCCGCAATCCCGGTTCCCCGGCGACCCGGCCGCTGGTACTGGCGTGGGTGCCCTCGGCATGCCCGGGCTGCTCGACCCGGTGGCCTTCTCCACCCCGGGTGGGGGTTCGGCCAGCTCGTCGGTTCCCCGCGCGCTCGCCGCCGGGCCGTCCAGCTCTGGTCTTTCCGGGCTGGCCCGCGGTGGCGGGGTCGGCACAGGTACCGGGGGCACGGTCCCGGTTGGCGGCGGCACCGGGACCGGCGGAGTGGTTGGCGGCGGCACGGGCGGAGTGGTTGGCGGCGGCACGG
>Ga0193743_1002864_pt1 | contig 11787 bp, 11 predicted proteins | sample L2c2metaG_FD_143038 | JGI IMG/M metagenome (GOLD analysis project Ga0193743, IMG submission 143038) | Soil microbial communities from a riparian zone of the East river system, Colorado, United States - L2c2 | ecosystem: Environmental > Terrestrial > Soil > Riparian zone | place: USA: East River... | reverse complement strand
AATGCCGGGGTATCGGGCAGCCTGATCAACCACTCGTGGAGGGTTGGGCGTCGCACCGTCGCCCAACCCCCCTGCTGGGATGAGCAAGCGGATGGCTCGGGTTCGCGGTGGGCGCGACCGTCGCTCCCGCCAGGCCACGCTGCGCTTCGCTCCGCTGCAAGGCCCGCCGCCGGTCGCTCTCACCCCGAACCCACAGAGGCGGCGGCGATCTCGCGCCGGTGGCGCGGCCGATCTCTCCGCGCGGATCAGCGACCCGCGGGAGTCCCGGAGGGTGATGACAGCGGTTCGGCGGTCTCCGTCGGCGGCGTGGCGGTGTCGGCCGGTGGTGTCGGCGTGCCCGTCGGCGTCGGCGTCGGCGATGTCGGTGTGGGTGTCGGGTTGACCGGCGGGCGGGCGATCACTGTGCGGTTCAGGGTCACCTGGGCCTGGCCGGTGCCGCCTAGCTGGATGTCGTCGTAGGCCTGCAAGGTCTTGGCGTCGTCGAAGTAGAGGACCGACATCTGCAGCGGCGTGGGTTGCTCGCCCGCCAGGCCACGCAGCCCCGCGCCGCCAGTGGAGCCCTCGACCAGGACCCGGCTCGGGTTCGGGATGTTGGGCCCGGCCGCCAGCATCCGCACCTCGCGGTGGTGGATGTGGCCGGCGAGGATCGCGGGGCAGACACCGTTGAGGGCCGGCGCCGACTCCGGGTCGTGCACCAGGCAGACGTCGGCCGGCTTGCCGCTCGCCTTGACGGTGGCGGCGAGTCGGGCACCGGCGTCGTACACCTGCTCGATGACCTGCTTGGAACGGCCGGAACCGGCCGGTGACGTCTCCTTGTCGGGGGTGAAGCGGGGGTCGCCGATGCCGGCGATGCGCAGGCCGGCGACGTCAGCGACCTGGTTGTCGAGGACGACCGCGCCACGCTGCCGGCCGACCGCGGCCGCCGTTTTCGCGGAGTCGTGGTTGCCGCGGATGTAGACGTAGGGGACGCCGAGCAGCGAGATCGAGCCGACGTAGTTGGCCTCGGGCTCGGAGCCCCAGTCGGTGATGTCGCCGGTGTCGATCACCGCGTCGATGTCGAACTGCTCGACCACGGTGCGGATGGTCGGCCAGGCCGACGGGTTGAGGTGCAGGTCGGAGACGTGCAGGATGCGGATCCCGCCGTCGGCCTGGCCGTAGATCGGCAGCCGGTTGACCGTCGTGTAGATCCGGCTGACGTTGGCGACGATGGTCTTGAGCTGCTCGGCGTATTTGCCGTAGTCCTGCGCGATCCGCCGCGCGTCACCGACGATGGCGGGCGCGTTGACCAGCAGGCCTTCGTACCTCGGCTGCTCGATCGAATCGGGTCGCAGGGTGCCCGCCGCGAGCCCGAAGGTGCCGGCGGTGACCAGCAGGGCGACGCCGCCGCACCAGGCGGCACGCCGGGTGTTGCGGAAGACCAGCAACCCGAGCACGACCGCGCCGAGTACGGCGACCGAGACGGTGCGGAAGCCGAGCCGCAGGATGCCGTTTTCCAGGTCGTCGACCGCGGTCTGGCTGGCCCGGGTGATGCCGGCCGGGTCGCTGATCAGCGCCTGGGTGCGGTCCTGGTCGAGGGCGCCGAGCCGCACGGTGAACCGCAGCGGCCCGTCGTGGCTGTCGATGTGCAGGGCCCCGAGCGGCGGCACGACCACCTCGGTCTCGCCGCTGGTCGCCGGGCGGAGCGAGAGGTCGGCCTGGAACGGACCGATGTCGGTCTGCGCGCGGGCGCCGAGGAGCACGCCGATGACCAGGCCGACCAGCGCGACCGCCAGGATCGAGAGCAGCACGCCGGTGCGCCGGGTTGGTCGGGACTTCGCGGCCCGCCGGATCGCCGCCCAGACCCGGACCCGTCGCGCCGGCTTCCCGTCGCCCTCCTCAGTCACGTCGTCCATCATTCCCCGCCGTCGGCACGGTCAACTCTTTCCCGCGCCGCCGCCGGAGAACACGACGCGGAGGATGCGGTCGTCGTCGGGCTTGGGGTCGCCCCGCCCGTCTTTGTTGGAGGTGCTGACCCAGAGCGACCCGTCGGGCGCGGCGACGGCGGCCCGGAGCCGGCCGTATTCGCCCTGCAACAGCGGGCGCGGGGCACCCAGGATCGTGCCGGAGTCGGTGAGTTCCATCGCCCACAGCCGCTCGCCCTTGAGGCAGGCCGCCACCAGGATCCTGTCGATCACGGCCGCGCCGGAACACGACGACTCGCTGGTCGGCCAGGTCACCTGCGGGTCGACGAACTCGCCCTTGTTGGCGCCCTCGGCCTTGCCCTCGACGGTCGGCCAGCCGTAGTTCTTGCCCGGCTGGATCAGGTTGATCTCGTCCCAGGTGCTCTGCCCGAACTCGGTGGCCCAGAGCCGCTTGCCCGAGTCCCAGGCGATGCCCTGCACGTTGCGGTGCCCCATCGACCAGACCAGCGAGTTGGGGAACGGGTTGCCCGGCGCCGGCTTGCCGTCGGGCGTCATCCGCAGGATCTTGCCGCCCAGGCTGGCCTTGTCCTGCGACCGCCCGCGCTCGGAGGCGTCGCCGGTGGTCACGTAGAGGAAGCCGTCGGGCCCGAACGCGAGCCGCCCGCCGTTGTGGACGCCGGACAGCGGAATGCCGGTCACGATCGGCTTCGGCTGGCCACCCAGCGTCAGCTTGGCGACCCGATTGTCGTCAGCGGTCGAGTAGTAGATGAAGACGGTTTTGTCGGACTCGTATTTCGGTGAGACCGCGATGCCGAGCAGCCCGCTCTCGCCCTGCGCGTCGACCCCGTCGAGCGTCTGCGCCGTCGTCACCTTGAGCCCGTTGGTGTCGGACTCGGGGCCGACCTTGAGGATCCGCGCGGTGTCGCGCTCGGTGACCAGTGCGCCACCGTCGGGCAGGAAGGCGATGCCCCACGGCACCTCGAGCCCCTTGGCGATGACCGAGACGGCGACCGACTGGTCGAGCCCACCGTCGCTGGCTGCCGACGGGTCGGCCGAGGGCGTCGGCAGGTTGGGCGGCTCCCCCGCGGCGTCGGGGTCGGGCGGCCCGAACGCGCAACCGGAAACCGCGAGCAGCAGGGCGGCCACGGCGGCGACGGCAAAGCCGCGGCGGCGGGACGAGGGATGGCCGGTCACCCGGCACAGCCTAGCGGGGCTCCCTGACAAGACGGTGTGCATGCATCAACGGAGCCCCACCACGACCGCGCGGTTCCGGGATCAGCTCTCGACGACCGGTTCGGACACGATCCAGAGATGGCCGTAGGGGTCGGCGAACCGGCCGTCCTTCATGCCGTACCCGTGGTCCGAGACCGGGAAGACGACGGTCGCGCCGGCGTCGACCATTGCTTTGGCCGCGACGTCGGCGTCGGTGACGCCGAGATGCATGATGACCGGCGTGCCGCCCAGCGAGGTCGGCGCCCGGTCGCCGCCGTCTTCGTCTTTCAGGTGGATCCGGGAACTGCCGATCGTGAGTTCGGTATGGACGATCCGGCCGTCGTCGTCGGTGTAGCGCTTCCCCTCGGTGGCGCCGAGAGCGCGCTGGTAGAACGCGACGGCAGCGGCGCCGTCCGCGACGACGAGGCGGGGAATCAGTTCGGTGACAAACTCCATGGACCCATGGTCACCCCTCGTCGGCGGGCCGGATAGGAAAAATCGCCGCTCACCTCCGTTGGTCGCGAGGATCTGCAACGCGGTCACGGAGTTCGCGTTCATGGTTTGGACGGCGATCTCGCGACTCTCGGCCACGGCGAAGCCGTCGAGGAGCTCATCCAGCCACTGCCGGCTGTGATGCCGGCAGACGGCGCCGTCGCCGACCTCGAACACGCCGCAGGTGCCGTAGACGTCGGCGTCGGGCCTTTCCTTCTTAGCCGCCGGCGACCGAGGGGAGGACCTGGATCTCGGCGCCGGCCGGGACGGGGGTGTCGAGGCCGCCGGCACGGCGGCAGTCGTCGCCGTCGATGTAGATGTTGATGTAGCGGCGGAGTTCGCCGCGTTCGTCGCGTAGCCGGCGGTCGAGGCGGGGCCAGCTTGCCGCCACCGCGTCGAGCACCGTGCGCAGCGAGCCTGCGGCGTTGATGGTCAGGTGGCTCTGGCCGGCGGCCTCACCGCGGAGGACGCCGGGGAGCAGGACGGTAACCGCGGTCATAGCTCGACCGCCCGCACGGAGAGGACGTCGGGTAGGTGGGCGGCCACCGGGACCCAGGACTCGCCCTCGTCGCGGCTGGACCAGACCTCGCCGGAGCGGGTGCCGAAATAGACGCCGCTGGGGGTGGCGTTGTCGGCGCACATCGCGTCGCGGAGAACCGTTGGATAGAACGGCTCGGTTGGCAGGCCGGCCGACAGGGCACTCCATGAGGCGCCGGCGTCGGTCGAGCGGAAGACGCGGCAGCGGTGGTCGGGCGGGAAGCGCTCGCTGTCGGCGGCGAGCGGGAAGGTCCAGAGAGTCGACGGCTCCGCCGGATGGGTGACGATCGGGAAGCCGAAGTCGCTGGGCAGGCCGTCGGCGATCGACGACCAGGTCGAGCCTTCGTCGTCGGAGCGGTAGACGCCACCATGGTTTTGCGCGTAGAGGCGGGTCGGGTCGCCGGCGGCGCGGGCGACCTTGTGCACGCACTGCCCGAACTCGGGGAACGGGTCGGGGAAGAAGCCCGCCCGGATGCCGGTGTTGCCGGGTGACCAGGTCTCGCCGCCGTCGTTCGTGCGGTAGACGCCGCCGGTCGACATCGCCACCAGCACGCGGGCCGGGTCGGCCGGGTGCGGCAGGATCGTGTGGATCGCCTGGCCGCCGAAGCCGGCACCCCAGTCGGGGCGGTGCGGGTGCTCCCAGAGGCTGCGGACCAGGGCGAACGTGCGGCCGCCGTCGTCGGAGCGGAACAGCGCGGACGGCTGGGTGCCGGCATAGACCACGTCGGGCTCGCTCGCCGGCCCGGGCGTGAGCTGCCAGACCCGGACCAGGGACGCGTCGGTGTCGGCGGGGAACGCGACCGGCGCGTGGTCGGGCTCGGACCAGGTTTCGCCCAGGTCGTCGCTGGTCGCGACGCTGGGGCCGAAATGTGAGCTGTCGACACCGGCGAGCAGGCGCGGCGCGCCCCGGCGCTGGTCGATGCCCACCGCATAGATCGAAGTCATCGGGAAGTGCGGCGCACTGACCTGCCAGTCGACCCGGTTGCCGCTGGTCGCCAGGAAGAGGCCCTTGCTCGTGCCGATCGCGAGGAGGACGGTCATGGGCAAGAGTATGCGCGACCACCGACAGAAAGGGCTCGAAGGGAAGGTGCGAGGATGGCCCACATGAACCGGGTACGTTTCCGTCCGCATCAGTCGATCTTGATTGCCGCGTTCATCGCGTTCGTGGGCATTCTCCCGATCGCGTTCGGGCCGAGCCTGTCGTCCGACACCGTTTCGGCCGGCGACGGGTCGCCGGTGCGGTGGATGTTCGTACCCCTGTTTGTCATCCCGATTGCGGTTTTTGTCTGGGTTCTTCGCTCCGGCACTGACGCCGACGCCTCAGGGCTGCGGGTGCGCGGGCTGCTCGCCAGCAAGCGGATCCCGTGGTCGGAGATTCGCGAGTTGGCCACCGACAACCGCGGTCGGGCGGTCGCCCTGCTGCGCGACGGCTACGCCGTCAGCCTGGCCTCCGTGCGCCAGGACGACGTGAGCCGGCTGGTCGCGGCCAGCGGCAACGGCATCGTCTGGCAGAAGAACAAAGGCCAGGATCAGTAGCCGCCGACGACCTCGTTGACCAACGGCTCGCCGGCCGCGAAGCGGCGGAGTTGCTCTCCGACGAGCTTGTAGGCGCGCGGGTGCAGACCCCGCACCGAACCCGCCACGTGCGGCGTGATCAACACGTTCGGTAGGTCCCACAGCGGATGATCGGCCGGCAGCGGCTCCGGCTCGGTCACGTCGACCGCCGCCCCGATCCGGCCTGACGAGGCCGCCTCGACCAGGGCCGCCGTGTCGGCCACCGGGCCGCGGGCCGCGTTGACCAGCAGCGCACCGTCTTTCATCGACGCCAGGAACGGCGCCGAGATCAGGCCGCGGGTCTCGTCGGTCAACGGCACGATCACCACGACCACGTCGGCGTCGGGCAGCAGGGCCGGCAGCTCCGAGACGGGGTGGACCCCCGCGCGGGCAGTGCGCGCCACCGAGGTCACCGAGACCTCGAACGGGGCCAGCCGCGCCTTGATGGCCGCGCCGATCGAACCCGCGCCGACGATCAGGACGTGTTTGCCGGCCAGTTCGTCGGTGGGTGCGAAGCGCGAATAGGACCAGTCGTGCTGGGCCTGGGCGCGCGCGAACCCGGGGAACTCCCGCAGGTAGGACAGGATCGCGGTGAGCACCCACTCCGCGGTCGACGAGTCGTGCACGCCGCGGGCGTCGTGCAGCGTGACGCCGGGCGCGAGATGGCCGAACCAGGCGTCGGCGCCGGCGCTCAGCAACTGCACCACCCGCAGCGCGGGCATCTTCGTCGCCACCTGCACCGAGTCGGCCTGAGCCAGGAACGGCGGCACCCAGAACACCACGTCAGCCGGGTCGGACGGCAGGCGGTCGGGGCGCTCGGCGATCTCCAGCGTCACCGACACGGGCACCTGGCCGAGCAGCGCGCGGCCGTTCTCGTGCGGGATCCAGACCTTCACGGCGTTCACGCTACCGTCAGTCGGGCAGCGGGAGATCGACCCGGGTGGCCGGCTGGATGACGTCATAGCCGGACACCACCGACGCGGTGTAGGCCAGGCCATGGGAGTCGAGATACGAGCGCACCGCCGCGCTCTCCGCGGACCCGGTCGGCAGCGCGAACGTCCGCGTCGGCCCAGCCGAGACGGCATCGCGATAGGGCCGGTAGCGGTCGAAGCCCGGCGTCAGGTCGGCGGCGATCACCGCGCAGCGCACCCGCTCCGCCGAGATGTAGGCGACGTAGTCGCAGGTCCAGTATTCCGAGTAGACCAGCGTCACGCCGCGCCGGTCGAGCTCGGCGAGCAGCCCCACCTGCCGGTCGTCGACCGACCTGATCCGCGGCAGTTCGTGCACCACGGCGCCGGTCGCCAGCAGCCCCGCCGCGCAGACCACCGCCAGCCCGGCCGTGCCGAACCAGCGCGAGACCCGGCCCCGCAATGCAGTCCACAGTGGCCAGAGCACGGCCGGCGTCGAGATCAGCAGGCAGTGCAGGTAGCGGCCGCTCTCCATCGGAGTGTTCCCGGCGGCGTTGCTGCGCGCGTACACCACGAGGCTGATCAGCGCGGCCACGACGAGCGCCAGCCGGCCCGCGGCCAATGCCCGATCGGTTCGGACCAGGCGCCACGCGCCGTAACCCGCGACGGCGAGCAGCACCAGCCAGGCTGGGCCCCACCAGAGTTGCCACGGCTCGCAGCGCCCCGGCGCGCACATGCCGGTCGCCAGCGGGATGCCGGTCAGCACGCCGCCGTGCAGCCGCTCGCCCCACGACGCGTCGGGCCCGCCGCCGTTGAGGCCGAGGAACGTCGGCACCGCGCTGTGCCGCCACGGCGAGGTCAGATCATGGATCAACAGCGGCGCGGCGCCCAGAACAGCACCGCCCGCCAGCGCGATCCAGGCCCGCCGGGCTGCCTTCTTCATCAGGAGTACGCACGCCGCGGCGGCCAGATAAGGCAGGACCAGCCAATCGACCCACAGCATCAGCCCGGCGAGCAGGCCGAAGGCGGCATAACCGGCGGTCCGCGGCCGCAGTGGCAGGGCGACCGCGAGCAGCATCAGCGCCGCACCGGCCGCGTTGATCTCCGGATACCCACCGCCCGAAATGACCTGATTTTTCAGGACTCGGTCGGAGCCTAAAGCCAAAACCCCGACGACCAACGTCGCGAACCACGGCGTGTAGAGCCGCCTGGTCAGCCCCCACATCGCGGCCAGGAACCCGGCGAACAGCAGCAGGTTGGGCAGCCGCAACGCCAGCACCGACCCGTGCGCGAAAGCGACCAGCGGCGCGGCTAGATAGGCCTCGAGCGTGCCCATGTAGTTCTGGCCGTAGAAATAGACCGGCAGCCCACGACCCTGTGCGATGTGCAGCGCGGCCAGGCCCATCGTGCCCTCGTCGCTGTTGGTCGGCGGCGCGCCCGCGAGCAGCACCGCCAGCCGGTAGCCGAGGCCGGCCAGCCCGAGCACGAGCGCTACGGTCGCCGCGGCGCTGGGTCGGCGGCGGCCAGAGGATGGCGACGCCGCGGGCGTGGAGGTCTCCGCCCCGGTCAGGATCGCCACGCCGGGCAGTCTCTCACGATGCCGGCGGCGCTGTCGGCGCCCGGTGTCGCAAAAGATCTTGATTGGCCCGTTCCGCCAGGTCGCGGCCGGCCCGCAGCCGGCGCCGGAGCAGCGCGGTCACTGCCAGGCTGGCCAGCGCCGCCACCGTCATCGCGGTCGCCGCGCCGGTCCCCTCCGCCACCGCACCGGTCGCGCTGGCCCCGACCGCCTGGAAGGTCATCCGCCCACTGCCGTCCAGGCCGAGCGCCTGGCCGCGCAGGTCGTCCGGGGTGATCTCGACGAGCCGTTGCTGCAGCCCGAGCGCTCGGCATGACCCTCGGCGCGGTCGGCGACCACCTGGCCGTGCTGCGCGCCGCCGGCCTGGTCACCCGCGCCCGCAGCGGCCGCTCGGTGCTCTACCGCCGGACCCCGCTCGGCGCGGCACTGGCCGCGGCTCCGACCGAACCATAGGCTCGCTGTCGTGGGGTTCACCGTCGAAGAAGCCAACGGGGTGCTGGCCGACAACTTCGCGCCCTGGGTGCGCGACCTCGGGCTGCTGGTCGAGCAGGTCGAGCCCGGCGTGGCCACCCTGCGGCTGCCGTGGTCCGACCGGCTGGCCCGGGCGGGCGGCGCGCTGAGCGGCCAGGCGCTGATGGCCGCCGCCGACACCGCGACCGTCATCGCGATCTCCGCGGCCCGCGGCGGCTTCGTGCCGATGACCACCGTGCAGCTGTCCACCACGTTCCAGCGTCCGATCGCCGGCGTCGACGTGCAGGTACTGGCCCGGGTCACCAAGCTGGGCCGCACGCTGGCCTTCGCCGACATCGCCCTCACCCCCGACGGCGCCAGCGCACCGGCGGCGCAGGCGCACACCGTCTACGCGCTGCTCGGCTGACCGCCGCCGCGATATCTGTCGGCGTAACTTTCCGCCCGCGAGGCTCGTTGTCGATGTGAGGCGCGGTATCTTCATCGCCGCGACTCCCCGGCCCCTCCACCCAAGGGGATGACCGCCGTGTCATCTACGCCCCTACCGCTGCCCCGGTTCGTGCGGATCGTCGTCATCGCTGGGCCGCCCGCAGCGGCCCTGGTCACGCTGGTCTGCGCGGGCATAGGGGTGATCCCGGCGCTGCCCGCCATGGCGGCCGCGGCGGCACTGACGGCCGCCGTCGGCAGCACCCGGCTGGTCCGGCTCGCCCTGCGCATCCACGCCCGGGTTCACTCGTTCGGGCCGTGCCGCGGCGCCGGCTACCTCGGCCTGGGCGTCCTCGCCACCGGGCTGTCGGTGGTGCTGCTGCCGGTCGCGCCGTCCGATGCCCGCGAACCGATCACCACCGTCGGGCTGGCCTTCGCCGCCGTGCTCTACGTGATCGGCCTGCTCCTCCTGCCCGGCGCCGCGACCACCACGCACGCCCGGCTGCGCCGCGTCTTCGACGGGCTGAGCCTGGGCATCAGCATCGCGTTCGCGGTCTGGCTGCTGCCGCCGAACGGCGGCATGCCGCCGTCGGCCCTGGCCGCGGCCCTGATCGGCTCCTTCGGGCTGGCCACCGCCACGGTGATCGTGCTGCGGGTGGTCAGCTACCGGCGGGCGGCCTGGCTGTGCGGCTCCGGCGTCGGCGTCGCGCTCGGCGGGGTCGGCGCGCTGGCGATCATCCTCGCCTACCAGGCGCCGACCTGGGCGCTGCTGGTCGCGGCCGCACCGGTCGTGGTCAGCCCGGCGCTGGTGCTGGCCGGCGCCGCGCGCACCGAGTCCGGCGTCGAGCCGGCGCCCACCGGCGAGCCCGAGTCGCACCTTTCCGCCTACCCGTTGCTGACCATCCCCGCCGTCGTGGCAACGCTGGCCGCCGCCTGGCACCTGATCGCCGTCGGCGAGTTCGACAAGACCTCAATCGTGCTCGGCCTGTCGGTCATCCCGACCGTCGTGGCCCGCGAGGTGTTCGCCGTCTCCGACGTCCGCACCTACGCCAAGCGGCTGTCCACACAGGAGGCGCACTTCCGCTCGCTGGTGTCCGGCGCCGGCGACCTCACCATGGTGGTCGGCGAAGACCTGCGGGTGGCCTGGCAGTCGCCGGCGGCCGCGCGGCTCTTCGGGCTCTCCGACGCCGACGTCGTCGGGCGCCCGTTCCCCGACCTGATGCACCCCGAAGACGCGGCCGACGTGCTCGCCGTGCTCAACCAGGTGCTGTCCGACAAGGACGGCGGCGAGGGCGCCCGGCCGACGCTCGTCCCGGCCCGGCTGCGCGACGGGCAGGGCACCTGGCGCGACACCGAGTCGACCGTCAGCGACCAGCGCGGCATCCCCGAGGTGGCCGCGCTCGTCGTGCACATCCGCGACGTCGGCGAGCGCCGGAACCTGGAGCGGACGCTGCACAAGCTGGCGTTCACCGACCAGCTCACCGGCCTCGCCAACCGGCGCGAGCTGATGCGCACGATCGCCACCCAGCGCGCGGTCGAGGGGCACACCGGCGCGCTGCTGGTGATCGACCTGCACGGCCTCGCCGGCGTCAACGACAATCGCGGCCGCGAGGTCGGCGACGCCGTGCTGATCGAGGTCGGCCGCCGGCTGCGGGCCACGGTCGGCAGCGACGACGTCGCGGCCCGGCTGGCCGGCGACGAGTTCGCGGTGGTCACTGTCGAGGGCCCGGTCGTGGCGTACGCCCTCGGCACCCGCCTGCTAACCGCGCTGACCGAGCCCTACCTGCTGCCCGGCGCCACCGTGCACATCTATGTCAGCGTCGGGCTCGGCGAGCTGGCCGGCGGCGACGGCGTCGACGACGTGCTCCGCCGGGCCGACCTGGCCCGCCGCCGCGCCGGACAGCTCGGTCGTAACCGGATCGAGTGGTACGACGCCTATCTCGAAGAGCAACTCGTCCGCCGGATGGACCTCGAACGCGAGCTGCCCGGCGCCGCCAGCCGCGGCGAGTTCGACCTGGTCTACCAGCCGATCCTCGGCCTGCACGACGGAGTGCCGGTCGGCGCCGAGGCGCTGCTGCGCTGGCGCAGTCCGGCGCTCGGCACGGTGCTGCCCAGCGAGTTGCTGCCGGTCGCCGAAGACCTCGGCGTGATCGGCGAGATCGGCCAGTGGGTGCTGCGGCAGTCGTGCCGCCAGATCGCCGCCTGGGACCCACGGCTATGGCTGGCGGTCAACGTCTCGCCGCTCGAGCTGGCCGCACCCGACTTCGTCAGCCAGGTCGCGGCGACGCTGGTCGCCAACCGGCTCGCGCCGGAACGCCTGGTGATCGAGATCGCCGAGGGCCGGGTCGGTGCCGACACCCCGACCGTCGTTACCCAGCTCGCGGGGTTGCGGGCGCTCGGCGTACGCACGGCGCTTGATGATTTCGGTGCTGCCCAGGCCAGCCTGGCCCACCTGCGCCGGCTGCCGATCGACATCCTCAAGGTCGACCGGGCCCTGGTCGGCGAGCAGGGCAACCGGCAGAGCGGCGGCATCGCCAAGCCGCTGATCGACGTCGTGGTCAGCGTCGGCCGCCGGCTCGGCATGGAGATCATCGCCGAAGGCCTGGAGTCGGGCGCCCAGATCGAGCAGGCCCGCGCCGCCGGCTGCCAACTCGGCCAGGGCTTCGCCCTCGCACGCCCGGCACCGGCCGAACGCTTCGAGGCCTTCCTCGCC
>Ga0193743_1002863_pt1 | contig 11795 bp, 7 predicted proteins | sample L2c2metaG_FD_143038 | JGI IMG/M metagenome (GOLD analysis project Ga0193743, IMG submission 143038) | Soil microbial communities from a riparian zone of the East river system, Colorado, United States - L2c2 | ecosystem: Environmental > Terrestrial > Soil > Riparian zone | place: USA: East River... | reverse complement strand
GGTAGCCGCGAGTCACAGTGATTCCTTCATCGGTGATCAACGGATACAGAACAGGTTTTTTGAGAGACGTCGGCCAGATATAGGAGGTGAACGCTTTGCCGTCGATGGTGATGTCGACACGCTGATGTGCCTCATCGGCAACAACTTGAACACCTTTATCAGCCGCGCTTGCAAAACCACTGCTACCCAAGCCAAGACCTCCAACCAGAAGGCCCAGCACCAGGAACCTATGCATAGACCTTTCCTCCCACCATCACCTGCTGCGTTTTGTCATCGAAGGTTACTTTCTGACCGGTTTGAATGGCTGCGACATTCATGCAAAGCGCGATGGAGTGGCTGTAACCGGCTTCGATGCTGGCATTCGGCGTCTTCCGTGAACGAACGCACTCCATCCAGTTGCGCATGTTGGCCGAGGTCTGAGGATCACCCTTCGTGTCAGCCGCGGTTGAAACCGCCTCGCCCTTCTCGCCGAGTGCGAAGCTCGGCAGCAGATTCGGCTGCATCTTCATCTCCGCCGCACTCTTTGCCGTCAGTCCACCGCCGGGCGTGACGGTCTGCTTGTCCATATCGATCATTCCGGCGTTGGAATAATAAAGTTCTTTCACACCCCCAGCCGAGTTGGTGAACCGCGACGAATACTGCACCTGAAAGCCCTTGCTAAGGTCGTCCAACGGGCCGTAATCGAAGACAGCCGTCATGGTGTCCCAGTTCTTGCGTCCATCTTTCCATAGATAAATGCCGCCGTTCGCAACGCAGCTCCGTGGATGTGGCAATCCAGTAAACCAATGTACTGTGTCGATCTGGTGTACAAGCCACTGGTCAGGAATTCCCGAGGAATAGGGCCAGAAGAGGCGGAACTCAAGATACTTGCGCGCGTCGAACGCCTCATAAGGCCGATTCATCAGGTAGCGCTTCCAGTCCGTGTCCCCCTCTGCTAACAACGGCACAACATCCGGACGACGCCATCGCCCGGGCTGATTCACATTCCACGTCATCTCGACCATCACGATGTCGCCGAACTTGCCGGACTTGATATATTCCGCCGCCTTCTGATAACTCGGTGTGCTGCGACGCTGCGTGCCCACCTGTACGATCTTGCCGGTCTTCTTGACCGCAGCCAGAAATAAACGCGCATCCTCCATCGTGTGCGCCGTCGGTTTTTCGACGTAGGCATCGCGGCCGGCGTTGACAGCTTCCACCCCGTGACGCGCATGCTGGAAGTCAGCGGTCGCGATAAGAACCGCATCGACGTCCTTGCGAGCATACAGCTCGTCGTTGTTCCGTAGCGGCGTGACCTTGTCTCCACTCACCTTCTCGATATAGGCAGCCCCTTCCTCCCGCCGGCGATTCCAGATATCGGATACCGCCACAAACTCGAAGTTCATATCCTTTTTGTTCTGCGAGAATGCGGGAATCAAAGCCTGTTTCATGCGATCGCCACAACCGATAACGCCAACTCTGACGCGGTCATTCGCACCCACGATGGCTGCATAGCTGGTGGCATTCCACGACACCGCTGTTGTCGCAAGCGCCGCCCCACCCATCTTCAGAAACTCTCTACGATCGTTGCCCTGCATTCCCATGATTCGCTCCTGGATCTAGTTACGTTCTTACCCAACGCCAAAGAGAAGATGACAGTAATCTCCTCACAATGTTTTTTGTGTGCTTTACGTTTATACGATCACCTCGCCCACCGGGTTGCGGACAGACGAGGTGAGTTTCTAGAAATTAAATTTCAAACTTCCCTGGAAGATTCTGGGTTGATTGGCTGTGGTTGAGACCTGACCAAACGTGCCTGATGTTAAAACTGCCATTTGTCCCGTGGTTCCGCCGGGTGTTCCAGTTGTTGTCCCGGTTGGAAGATTGAAATTCGGGTGGTTCAACACATTGAAGGCTTCCAGCCGAAGAGTCATATTCAGACTCTCGTGAATTGGAAATATACGGGAGATCTGGGCATCAAATTGGTAGTTTGTCGGACCGCGGAAGGAGTTTCTGCTGATATTTCCGAACGTTCCGTACGTCGGGCAATTCAAAGGCGTGAGCGCAGTTCCAGTTGGCAGGCTTGCGCTACATGGGGCCGTGACCTGGGCGAAGGCAGCCGGGTTCAGATAGCCACGGTTTGCCTGGCCGGGATCTTTCCGAATCTGCTGGTGAAGATAAACCGGCACCCCCGGAACCAGATTTGGACGATCATTTCCGATATCCGTGAAGGAGTTGTCCTGTCCTGACGTCACCGTGAATGGAGCCCCACTCTGGATATGCACCAGCGGCGCGAACTCCCAATTGTTGACGAGCAGCGATGCAAAGCGGGAGAGATGGAAGGTGCTCTTCGTAATCACCACGATGTTTTCGATATTGCGGAAGTCGGAGCCGCACGGACCATAATCCAACGCGGGGTTGTTGGGGTTCTCCACGTTGGTACCGGCGTAGTCTCCCTGCGCATCGGTGAGGCTGAGGCACTTCGACCAGGTGTGATTGGCCAGGAGGCTGAAGCTGGACGAGAGGCGGTGTTGGATGGTGGTGATCAGGCCATTGTAGTTAGCCATTCCGTTGTAATTGATAAGGACCGAGCCGCCGCCGCCGCCGGTGTATTGATTCCCCTGCAGCGGGTTCGCGATGGTCAGCCCAAAACGCTGTGTCTGATTGGCGACGGTCGAACACGGCGTTCCGGCTGCACCTGCCGGCTTCCCCGCGGGACCTGTTGTAACAACTCCCGCGCAGCCAGTTCCTCCAGCGCCCCAGACTCCGGGGATGTAGATGGCTGGACTGAGTGGAGTACCCATCGGAGCATGAACTGTGTGGCTGCCGACGTAGTCGACCTGGAGTTGCCAGCCCTGGCCAAACTGACGCTGCACGCTGGCCGTCCATTGCTCGCTGTAGGACGGGTGGAACTGGACAGGCAGCACAATGAACTGGGATTGAGGAAAGAATTGCGCGATAGCTGGAGTCGGGATCTGCGGTTGGGGAAAAGGATTCGTCGTGATCGTGCCGGCGGACCACGGGGCTGAGAAGCTTATTGGAGCGGAAGTCGACGTCTGTTGCTGCTTGATCGCCGTAGCAAAGGGAGGGTTCTGCTGGTTACGTTGCGCGGTGTACCAGTTTGCCTGGTCGAAGGCCAGTTCCACGCCTGCGCGAATGACCGTCTTTCCGGAGCCTGTGGGGTCGAACGATACACCGAAGTTCGGAGAGAACTGCCACGGTGTGTTCTTCGTGAACGTCTTGGAGACTCCCGGATCGCCATAAAAGAATGCTCCGGCGGGGGCATTCGGATAGACCGAACTGGTTTGATTGGCAAGGAACGCGGCATTATTGAAGACGACCCCGCGATGAAAGTAGTCGTACGGCATAAAATTTGGACTCCAGCGCAGGCCGGCGACCAGGGTCAGTCGCTGCGTGGCGTGATAGGTGTCCTGCCCAAACACACTGGGGATTGGCCCCCGCAGTGCGTTCTGCTGCTGCTTACTCTGCTCGAAGGAGCCTTGGGTCCCCATCAGGAAGTCCAGGTTGGGGTCTCCGATGGCCGTTCCTCCTCTGGGGCCGTTCGCGCTGTAGACGCCGCTGAAACCGAAGACTCCGTTGGTCTCGTATGCGTTGGCGATATTGAGTTGGTTGCGGGCATACTCTCCACCAAAGACGAACTGGTGTTTGCCCATCAGCATGGTTACGTCATCCTCCAGGGCGAGCGTGTTGTCGTTGAACTTGGAGACGGAGTTCGTACCGCCCCCTATGATGAATTTGTTGGTGGTCGTCAGCTGAAGACCGTTGGGTTGACCCTGAAAGAGATCGATCCCGAGATCATTGGCATTAATGTCGTTCGATGCGTATCCGCGGTTGTTGCGGCGCCGCAGCACCGTGACGTGGGCGGTGTTCACCATCTTCGAATTGATCGTGTACGCCTCGCCGAGGGTAAACGACTGCACCCTCTGCGAATTTCCAGACTGCGTGGTAATCAGGATGTTGGTCGGAGAGAAGAAAGCCGGCGCCTGATAGCCATCGATGAAATACCGGCCGTACAGGTTGTTCTTCGCGTTGATGGTCCAGTCGACGCGCGTCACAAACTGGTTATCGGATGTTTGCAGCGGGATGGCGTATTTCACAAGGCCGCAGTTGTTGGTATCGATAGCCGGATCGGGCTTCGGCAGATAGCTGACCAGCTTAAGCGACTGCGCGTTATATTTAGGCGGAGTCGGATATTTATTGCCCACTAGTTTCGCTCCGGTGAGCGGGTCGACCAACTGGATCGTGCTCTTGTTCGAGGTACAGTTCGGCCCGTCTGTAACCGACCAATCGCCCGCCAGGTTTGCGGCAGTGGGCACAAAGGCCTGTGTTGCAGCCTGAGACTGCTTCGAGTCGGTACGCTGATATCCAGCGAAGGCAAAGAGCTTATCCCGGAGGATGGGCCCGCCGAAGGTCCCCCCATACTGATTCTGGTGCAACGTGTCTTTTGTCGAAGAGAAGAAATTGCTTGCGTTGATGTAGTTGTTGCGAATGAACTCGAAGGCCGACCCGTGGTAGTGGTTTGTTCCCGAGCGGGTAACCACATTGACCAGGCCGCCGGTGTGCATGCCGTTCTGCGCGCTCAGAGCGGTGGATTCCACGCTGAACTGGCTGACAGCATCCGGGAAGGGGAACGGAAGGTTGCCGTTCGCCATGTAGTCATTATTGGTGCCGCCATCGAGCCGCCACATGGTGGTGTTTCCCATGCCGCCTGCAATCGAGACCGAGATAACCTGGTAAGAGTATTTGCTGCCCGTAAAGTCGCCGGCGGGAGCTGGCGTAGAACCTCCCGAAAGTGCAATCAACCCCGTCATCTGGCGTCCATTGAGCGGCATCTCCGTGACCGTCTGCTGGTCGATGGTCTGCTTAAATGAGGCGTCCTCTGTCTGTAAGGACAGACCACTCGCCTGCACTTCGACCTTCTGGTCGTTCCGTCCAACCGGCATTTCAATGTTGATCGCGATGCTGCTGCCCACCTCTAGAACAACATTGGATCGAATGTAATGCTCGAAGCCTTGAGCCACCACATCGATGGTGTAGGTGCCGATGTCCAGGTTGGGGAAGCTGTAGAGACCGTTTCCTTCTGTAATCGCGACACGTTTTACCTGGGTCGCGACATTCGTTACCGTGACGGTCGCTTTTTGAATGATAGCCCCCGTCGAGTCAACGATCGAACCTTGGATACTCCCGGTTCCCGCAGCCTGGGAGTGGCCCTTGGTGGGAAGCGAGAAGACCCCGATACAAAGAATAATGGCGAACCAGCGGTAAATCGGACCATAACTCGAAGCACGTGATTTCATGGAACCTCCTGATAGTTGGAACCGACAGCAAATTGTTCTTGTCTTTCTTGTTTTCTTGTTTTCTTGTCTTTCTTGTCTTACTTGTCTTCCGTAACCGCGATTTCGTAGTTCATGAACTTTCCAACCTAAAGGTTGGACCTGTTGCGAAAACTCCGGGGCTGGCTGCCGCTCTTGCTTGAGCGACTGCAAAGGTAGTACCTGTATAGAAAACTTGTCAAGACAAATTGAACTCAGGGATACCCACGGAGGACTGGCGATGCTTAGCCCTCAACCCCACTCATAAAATATTTTTCGCGTTTTTCCCGCCAAAAACGCATGTCAAGTCCAAAAACGACATAACCAATTTATTATCATAGAGTTGCATTTGGCATGTTAGTTACCCCCAATCCGCTATATTGGTATTAGGAATTAAGAAAAGCCCCGGTCAAAGCCGGGGCTCTACTATTTTACGAACAGTGGAGTCTACTAACCCCTGTGACTGGAATAATTTAGCCTTAACCTCTTTGTTATGAATATTTTGCAGACCATCACCTGCCGCAAGCCATTGAAACAAAGGAGTTTATCGCCGGGCAAGGGGGGGTACCCCCCACCCACTAAGCGAACTACTGCACCTTCTTGATGTCTTCAGGCTTCCAGGTTTGGTCGAAGAAGGCCTTCGTCGGGCCGTAGAGGCGCAACAAGGTGAACCAGCCCTGGCCCGGAACTGTGGCCATCCAGTTCTTGCCGGTGCCGGGAGACTTCGGGCCGAAGTAGATGTCGGTCGACCCGTCGGAGTTCTGGATGGGCTTATCCATCGTATTGAGCGACGGAAAGGGTTGGCCATTGTCGAGCCCTGAACCGGTGATGGGATCGTAGACCGTGACCGACCAGAAGTTTGCAGCCGGAATGTTGGCGGGCAGGTGCAGAACATAGGCCTGGCTGCCACGAAGGAAGTTGCCGTTGGCGTCCACGTACGCCGCCGGGGATTTGATCCCAACATTCTCTACATTGCCGGCCATGCCGGGGCTGGTCGAGTAGGCATAAGTGAAGAAGGCCGTGCGAGCGTCGATGATGTTATAGGTATCGGCGGTGAAGGTGGCATTGGTGGAAAGCGGGTTGACCCAACGACGATTCGGATAATAAAGTCCGTTGGGAACCATGGCGGAAGGCTGATAGGAGATCGCATGGCCCATGCGAGAGGCGGTGCGCGCGGCCTTGTCGAGAAGGTCGCGGGTGGACGCATCGGGTGAAAAGGACCTGTCCTTGACGATGCCGATCCCGGCGAGAACGCCGCGCATCTCCATATCGGCTGGATCGACGTATTCGTGATCGATGAAACGCGATAGCAGGTCGAAGGCGTTGCCGGCCTGCGGGTAGAGCATGTTGGCGGCTATGCCCGAGGCGTCGGGGAACTGCATGGCCCTGGCCGTCGCCTCCCTGCCGAGAGGATAGATACGGGTTTGCTCCATCAACTTGACCGGCTCGGTCAGATCTTTCGGATCTTTGAAGAAGCCCCGCCAGGAAACGAAGACGCCATAGGTTCCGGAGCGGTAGATGAAGTAACCCGATGGGACGGAGCCTTTGTAGTCCGGGGGCAGAATGAGGTACCTCCCGCCCTTGCCGTGGTCGGGGCCGGACAGGCCTACATCGCCCGCCCACTCGCGGCCGTCAATCTGCCCCTCGGAACGAATCGGGCGCTGCCAGAAATCATCGAGAACGCCCTGCAACCCCGGCGATACTTCGACGACGAGCGGGCCATCTGCCTTGAGATCGAGATATCCAAGAGCATAGATAACGTCAGAGCTCGGTGTAGTAATCAGGGTCTTGGCGTTCAGCCGTTCTTTGAAGATCGGCAGGATGTTATAGCCCTTGCCGAACACCTTTTCGGAGCCCTCCTTCATTCCGTACATGTTCAGCGCGGGCAGCGCCCAGAGATAAGCCTGGACACCGCGCTCGAACAGGAGCTCCTGTTTAAGCGTGCCGATGTCCGCCTTCAACGGATAGCTTTCAATGTAGGGCTCGTCGGCAAGTCGATCGTAGTGAGATAGAGGCGCCGGAGGGGTTTGTCTGCAGCCGCCGAGGCCAAGCGCGGCCAGAAGAACGAGGCAAAACTTCTTCATCAGGCAGTCTTCCGCTTCGTCGAGGCTTTAGACGAAGGCTTGACCAGACCTATCCCCTTCTTTGATTCGACCTTTTCGCTTGCAACGGGCTTCTTCGGTACACGCTTGCCAGAGCCGCTATCCGCTCCGCCTACACTCTTCCGAAGCGCATCCATCAGATTCACCACATTTCCTCTGGGCTGCGCCACCTCATCCTTCGGCACTGGTTGCTTGTTTACTTTAGCCTCGATCAGCTCTTTCACCGCAACTTCATAGCCGTCCTCGAACTTCGACAGATCGAGCTTTGTCGATTTCTTCGCGATCAGCGTCTCCGCGAGCTCCAGCGATTCTTCATTGATCTCCACCCTTTGGAGGTCTCGGAAATATTCGCGCTCATTTCGCAGTTCGTTGGAATACCTCAACGTGTACGCCATCATGCCGCCATGAGCCTCATCCCCGGCGGGCCGGATTGCAACTATGTGCTCGCGGCCTGCAAACGAGACCTTTCCAATCGCAACCTTTCCGCTCTTCTGGAGTGCCTGTCGAATCACGGCAAACGCCTCTGCCTGGCTGTCATTTTCGGGCACGACGAAATAGGGCTTCTCGATATACTCCGGCAATAGCTCATCCAACTCCACGAATTGATTGACCTCAATCGTGTGTTTAGAAGGCACCCTCAAGTTTTCCAGTTCACTCGGTTCGATGAGGATGTACTCGCCCTTGCGATACTCGTAGCCCTTGACGATCTCGTCCTTGCCCACGGCCGGGCCTGCGGTCTCGCTGTCGGAATCCACCGCGCTCTGTAGCACCTTCTGATGACGCACCCGTTCGCCTGTACTCCGGCTGATCTGATGGAAGCTAATCTGATTCTTCGATTCTGTTGCTACAAAAAGTTGAACGCCGAACGAAACAAGCGACACTTGTATCCGTCCAGTCCAATATGGGCGTGCCATGGATCACCTCGTCATGTTTACTAGATGCTTACTAGTCAAACTTCTCAGCGTTTCTCCATGATGCTCCATGCCTATGGCATTTTCCAAGGCCATTTAATTTTGGGTCGACGTACTTCGCCTATCATTCGCCTGGGTTCTATCTGCAGTAGGGAGATGGAAATATAGAAGGCGGCGGACGCATCGAAGCTGCCACTTGTGTCTCGAATCGACCGCAGACCCTTCCTTAACTTCTCATAAAGGGTGCGCCAGACTCTGTGCCAAACCGATAAGACGTGGTGAAGTTCAAGGTGCGAGAAATCTGAGAATATCTTTTTCATCTTCAGCGCTAAGACTTGCCCGCACCCTCATATGGCGAACCACGGTTCCTGTAAGCGCTGGAGACAGTTGCTCGGGAAAGCTGTGACATCTGCCACAGTTCGCGTCGAATTTACGCTGACCCACGTCCGGCTGTTTCGTACTGTCGGCTTTCGCCGCAGGCTTAGCAGCACTAGCAGCAGGCTTAGGCGCCGGTGGCGCTTGAGCGAGAGCCACTGTTGTACTTATGATCGACGCCGTGAGGGTCAGCTGCTTCAGTATGCTCCTCGTCATTTTGATCCACCTTTCCAGATGGCGGGAAAAAGAAACCGATAGGTCACAGTCGTCTCCCAGATATTTGTGTTGCCCGTGCTTGCAAACTGCCGGGAATAGCTGCTGTTGACTCTTACTTCGTGTGGGAGGTGGTAGTCGAGTCCAAAATCGGCGCGCTGCGTGTTGGTTGCGGGGAGTTGATCGCCCTGGCCAGGACTCTCACGGAAGGTCTGCTGCATTCGGAATACAGGTTCCAAACGCCCCAGCCAGCTATCGGGACCTTTCCACTGGGACAAGCGATAGGCTGCTTCCAGCCAATAGCCCTGTGCGTGCGGACCGTGCGCGTACTCTGAACGAATCGCGAGCGGCACGCGGTACGGCTGCCACCATACGTGGATACCTTCGGAGTTGCCTTGCTGACCCTGGAGAAGCCGCGAGTACGAGGTACCGATCTCCAGGCGCTTGCCGGGAAGGTAGATCGAAAACTGCCCGCCGGACGCACGTTCTCCTGTGAACTGGCTCACGTTGCTTGCCACGGAAAAGTATCCGGCATAATTCAACTGTACGTGCGGAGTGGAATATGCGGCGCCACGAAGCATTACCCCGACGCTTGAGCCGTGCTGATTTCCGATGGGGTAAATCAACGGAGCGTCCTGAAAGTTGCTGATCCAGATTGGAGCCAGTCGTTCGTTATAGGTGCCGAAGGGGGTTAAGAAATCGCCGACTGTGAGGGTAAGCTTCGGAACTGCAATGTAATCCAATTGCAGATACTGGAGGCCCGCAAAAAAATCTCCTTGATATGGCCCGCTATTCCCATTTTTCGGCGCAATAAAATCTGAGATGTACGCTCTGGATTCAACCAGGAGATGCTCGCCGAGCGGAACCGCAGCAACGGGCGAGATCACAGGTTGCAGAGCCGTGCCTCCACCGTTTGTGGTTGTCAGGAATCCGACTCCACCGGAGATCAAAGGTGCATTCTGTGCCTCCGCCTTCGATTCCGAAAGGGGTAAAAGCAACAGCATGGACAGAGTCCATAGGATCTTCCGAATGAAGAATTCATCTTTCAATCGCATCAATAAAGAGTTTGCTGTCATCGGACCACCACCATTGAGGCCAGACTATCCGGCGCTAACGCGTGAGTTGTCACGAAGCAGTTTCAGCGTTGTCACTTGTTTGTAAAGGGGATCGGTACTCTCAATGACTGTCTGCTATAAGACCGCGTTTCCAGCCATTCGCGGTACAGTGACCTTATTCTTGCAAGCTCCCTACAATCGCAGGCGATATAACCCATGCGGACCCAGGAGAATATGCTCGATTGCGACCTCACTCTCAACTAGCTGCAACAGGGCAGAAGTCCTGACGCGAGCGCGATTCATACGAAAGGTAGCAATATCCCTTCGTCTCGTTTCGGTCTGGACCCATCAACGGGATACAATCTTTCCACCTTACAGGCAGTTGAATTCACCGCCAGCCGGCAACAAGCGGCCGCGGAAACGGCGAAACTAAGCATGGCGTTTGTAACCGGGGCAGATACAGGAATCGACCAGGAAACGAAGGGTTGGAAGTTCGCCGTCGGCTCAGGAATTCTGGGTTGGGTGCTGGACGCGTTCGACTTCTTTGTCGTGGTGTTTTTATTTGACACGCTGGCGGAGCACTTCCATGTATCCAAGGCGTCGGTGGTGTACACGCTGACTCTGACGCTCGCGATGCGGCCATTGGGGGCATTATTCTTTGGCGCTCTCGCGGACAGGTTCGGTCGCAAGCGTCCCCTAATCTTTTGCGTGCTCTACTTCTCCCTGCTCACGGTGTTGACCGGCCTCGCGCCAAACTACCTGTTCTTCGTGATCTGCCGCGCGCTATACGGCATCGGCATGGGCGGATATTGGGGCATTGGGGCTTCGTATGCGATGGAGATGTCACCGCGCCGGTTTCGTGGTGTGCTCTCCGGCCTGATGCAAGCCGGCTATCCGATGGGCTACCTGCTGGCGGCGGTGGCGATGCAGACGCTGGCGCCGGCTTTGGGTTGGAGGTCGGTCTTCTTTGTGGGTGCGCCGGTGGCAGTGTTAGTCGTTGTACTGACGCTGTTCGCTCCGGAGTCCGAGGCCTGGAAACAACATCGGCCGGCTTCCATGCAACACATCTTCCGATCACTGCTCCAGCACAAAGGGATGTTCTTTTACCTGCTGCTGATGATGAGTGTGATGCTATGCCTCTCGCACGGCACGCAGGATCTGTATCCCGATTTTCTCAAATCGATCCCAGGAATCGCGGCGAAGACCATCTTCGGAATGAAGACGTTGTACGGAATACCCATCCTGTACAACATCGGCGCAATCGTTGGCGCGCTTATCTTCGGCCATCTTTCGCAAAAGATAGGAAGGCGCAACGCCATCATGTTGGCGCTCGTGATCTCGCTGGTTTCAATTCCGGCGTGGGCATTCGGGACATCGCTCGGCATGCTGGTGGTGGGATCGTACTTGATGCAAACCGGGGTGCAGGGTGCGTTCGGTGTCATTCCGGCGCACTTGAATGAGCTTTCACCCGATGCGGTGCGAAGTCTGTTCCCGGGGTTTGTCTATCAACTTGGCGTGCTCATTGCCTCCCCCGCAACGGCAGTAGAATTCGTGATGCGCGACCACTTTGGCTATCCCTGGGCCTTGACGATGTTTGAGGCGGCAGTAATCGTTCTGATGATCGTTATCTTCTGGTTTGGACCCGAGGCGCGTGATCGCAGCTTCCTGCGAGAGCCGGAGAAGAAATCCACTTCGGCCTAGGCCGCATGACGAAAACCCGCAAGTGCCTCGAAGCGGCCATGCTGAGGAGAAGGTAATGAACGAGAGGCGGATCGGCATCATCCTGAACGGCGTCACCGGACGCATGGGGCTAAACCAGCACCTGGT
>Ga0193743_1002862_pt1 | contig 11801 bp, 9 predicted proteins | sample L2c2metaG_FD_143038 | JGI IMG/M metagenome (GOLD analysis project Ga0193743, IMG submission 143038) | Soil microbial communities from a riparian zone of the East river system, Colorado, United States - L2c2 | ecosystem: Environmental > Terrestrial > Soil > Riparian zone | place: USA: East River... | reverse complement strand
GGAACCAAAAAAAAAAAAGAAAAGAAAAAAAGAAAAGAAAAATTTGAAAAGAAAAAAAGTTTCGAAGACACGTTAGATAAATACGGAAAAAATAAATAAATTATATATTCCTGACTATTTCAGGCGCAAATTCCCCAAGATCTCAATCCATGAGGTTTCTTGTTGTTCTTGCGTGTTTGTTGAACTGGATGTTGGCATGTCGAATGATCCAGGCATCCGAGGTTCGTCGTCGTCGCCTCGGACCCCCACCAGTTCCGTCAACTCCGTTTCCAACATAGGCTCCGGTTCGAGATAGAGAAGTGTCTCGTCCGTCAAGGTTGGGATATTGGCACTTGTGTTTGCAGCGTTGTCGATTATCGGCGGAACCTTTTCTGCCGCGACGTGCGGGATAGGTTTAGGGGGATCTGCAACCGATACCGTCCTCTCAACCATATTATCACGTCCCTTCACCGCCAGCTCATCTTCCTCGGGTGCGATCACATTGACAAACTCATTCGACCCTGGATCCTGATCCAACTTGTCCGAGATTGCGGAAACAGCACTATTAGGTCCTGCACTCCCGGTAGGCAGATCACCATCGTCATCCGAATCATCATTCATCCACCCTTGACTTGTGGTACTACTCCGGCTCGTAAAGCTGTTCAAGCGATGTATCGCACGTGCAGATGCAATGGCAGAGCGCCATCGAGCTCTAGGGTCGAAATGCTCGCGTAGACCAGTGCTAAGATCGTGTTCGACGGATGGTTTGTGAGTTGTAAGCCACTGTAATATTCCGAGTTGGGGTCAAATGTGATTGAATTGAACGGATGAACTTACTGGATTAGCAAGAGCTTCAGCGACCGTGGGCCTCTTGGAAGGATCTGGGTTTAAAAACGTACGAATGAAATCTTTTGCTAAGGAATAAGTGTGTTTAAGTAATCGATGAAATCAACCAATTATTGAATAAAAAATAAAAAGACAGACCTTCCTTTGATACGTTCTTCCAATATCGATCGTGAAATTCAATTTGAGCTGCTGCAGTTTCCTTGATAAGTATTTTGACATCATCAGAACGAAAAGGGGAGTATCCGCAAAGAAGGACATAGGTGATGATCCTGGCCCGATAAGTTAGATACAGACCAAAAAAGTGGAGATTGAAATACCCTGTCGACCATATATCTACAGGTTTCCATGCCCTTGTTTCAATAAAACTTCAGGCGCTACGTATCCGAAGCTACCAGCTAGAGAATGAAGTTGTTCGTCAGCAGAGTGTAGATGTTTTGCTCTAAATTGACAAGTCAAATTCAGTTCAGCTATAAAACAAGTTCTTTTTGGAAAACTTACATGCCAAAGTCAACGATAACGACATCGCTGTCTGGTTCTCTCGTCCGGTACAGAATATTCTCGGGTCTGCGTTGTTAGCTGCAGGATCTAGATTGTAAAAACAGAAGACATACTTGAGATCCCGATGAACTATATCATGTTTGTGAAGGTACTGAACGGCATCCAAGGTCGACCTACAACCAAATATACCTGTCCGTTCATTTTTTACACAATGGTAAAGACGCACCGTACTACTGTAACAGCATCTTGCTCCGTGAATTTTCCCTTCTGTAAGATTCTCTCAAAGAGTTCACCGCCAACTGCAAGTTCAAATGAGAGATAATATTTGGATCTGGATTCAAACCATTCATAAAATTTGACCTAGTGGAAAAGATAAAGACCAGGGTAGAACCGTAGATGAAGATGCTTACAATATTGGGATGATCCAATCCTTTCAACACCTCCATCTCTCCCCATACACTCGCTTCATTCCCTTTAACTTTCTTCTTTGGAATGACTTTGAGCGCCACATCCTTTGTAACGCCGCTAGGAGTTCTGTCTGGAGAAGACGGACCAGAACCGGCCTTCTTCTTGCTGGAAGCGTTTACCGATAAGCTTGGTTTTGTTTTCATGTTCAGTGTCTGGTCTACCTCAGCTGCTGCAGCACCCCGCTCGGCTACCGTGACCTGGTCCACAGGGACATGCCATGTTGCCCGCTTGAAGGAAGCGACTTGGGTCAGACTAAGCGGATAAGATTAGGTGCTTCGTGATCGAACGTACCATCACCTTTCCAAACGTACCCTCCCCAAGCACCTGGCGGACATCATAAGACTTTTTCTTGATAAAACTCGGAGGCTGGGGAAGTAGCGAATCTGTCAAGTTTTTCATCATCTTCGGCAGGGGGGCGTGTGGGTGGGGACTTCAGATGATTTTAAGCTTTCAGGCTGTATCCTAAGACCGGATTGTACTATGAAAAATTGGTGACGGCGCAAGTTGGAACGCAACCATTTCGGGTGCAGACTTTCAAAGGCAGCGAGCGGGCTGAGACCTCTTCACACGTGCTTTCTACCCGAAAGTTTTCGTTTTTGGAAGCCACAGACACCTTGATTTAGACATTTTTCTGGTGCAAAAATTAAACCAAATTTGCACAGCCCAATATTCATTCTTGGATTTGTAGCTTCACACGAAAACAGTAATCGAAAGATAGAGGACGAAGCTACGGCGATCACCTCAAGCCAGGATCGAGCTAGATATATAGTAGATGAGCAACATGAGGATGAATTTCGACGTCTTCTTATCTTGATCTAACTGAGACGGGTTCACAGTTGTAAAAACCCTCGCTCTCACCCTCCAATCACGAAAGGGCGCGATCTTCTCCCCGACTTTGGTTGTTTTAAAATTTATAACTCAAGTAAGTATTCCAGCATTATTTCCAGCATCAAATTCAAGGTCGTATATAACGGATACCCTGACGACCTGGTCGACCTGCTTCGTAGGTTTTATGCCAAATCGGTTGAAAACAGTAATCATGTTAACCAAAGGCAAGATTGTTAAGAACATCGCCAAAATCTGGAGAGATCATAAAGGTCGATGGAAACGTCAATTCGAGGGATGTTCCAATGGGCACTAATACGCACCTGACCGAATTGCCATTTTGAACCATTTTGAGCCACTTGATTCCAGCGAATGAGCAATTCCGTGTTGAGCACGAAGAAAGCCCAGAATATCAGGATAAAACCTAGCATGAACAGCAACGGCGGATCAACAAGCGGTCTGGGCTCTCCATAATACGTTTCCTGGGTTTTTTAAATTGCACAGGTTATTACATATATTGTGTGGCAAAAAGAATTTACCTCACTTTTCTCCGTGGAGCTCCCAAGTTCGTTGGTGCTGCATGTCTCGCCCTGGGAGACGAAAAATCAATGACAGTAGGTTGTAGTACAGGAGGATCAAGACTGTTTTCAACTTTCTTCCGAGATGCTTTCCTTGCCCGGATCCTCTTCAGTACCTTTGCCGTGCAATCTCTGACGGTCATCACGGTATAACACACAAACACTAAACTGACCACTATCCAGCCAAATATTCGCCCAGATTTCAATGCTGAAAAGGGTCGGAAGATGACTGCAACAGCGTTATGATTACATTCAGAGCTGTATCCAAAGTTATCGGCAGTTGCAAGAACGGCAAATGCAAATGCCAGAATAGCGTAGCCCTGGATGACTGACACCAACTGCAGTATTTTCGTGTCATCAGAAAGACGATTGCAAAATGATAATGAGGCGATCACGATGACCCAAGACATCGTGAGGAGGTATAGTGTGATGAGAGCACTATTGGAAGCAATCATCAGGTAGTGAAACCAGGATCATTTGATGCTGGAGTACGTACTCTTGGAAGCTAATGTCAGGTACAGGCTTCAGTCCAAGAATCAGCCCAGTGACGGCCATAGCAGTGTTAGTGGCCATGAGAGTATACAAGGCGCCAGCAATTTCATCGAGTGACCCCGACCTCGCAGAAAGAAAACCTAGATGTATCAAATATTATCAATATAATCAACGGTGAAAAAATTGCCATACCAAGGAATAGTGTTTGGAAGTAAAATGATAGGCGAACACCAATACCGCTGATATCAGAGTTCAGAGGAGAGGCTTCGCAGGATGACATTTAAAATTGAGTTTCTGTTCAAGCTAGCCTGTAGGCTACCGCATGTTTCGGCATCCGGATTCCCAACATCACCCGTGGCAAAACATGTTTGCAAGGTCGATACAGATATCATTTCCTATTGTGTGCTATTATTTTTAGTTCAATTGAATCGTCTGTCCCCAATGGGATACATTTTTTTCACCAGAAATGACCTCTAGCGCTCTCGTTTTCGGTTCAACCTCCATGGCTCCAGCGCAAAATCAATTGATTCTTTTTGAAGGGCCACACTTTCGTTGGCTCAATGCTAAAAAATCATCAAAATTTTCTCAGAATACGAAGACAGAGAAGGAGTCCTTGGATGAATTGTACAAAGTAGATCGGGTTCAATTTGACGAGGGCAGCACAAAAATCCGAAGTTTTATTGCCGAGATCTATTAAAAATATGCTAATCCGCGGTAGCACTTCCTTTCCTCTCTAGAGATGCATTCATGGGCCATTAGGCTGCATACAACTGGTACTCAGCTCGTTAGGTTTCAAGGTACTTGTCATAGCATTTCACTACTAGTGGATATTCGGCTATACGCCGTCCATTTCAACGTCCCGAAGATTCTGAACAGGCATTATCAACTTTCCAGGAACCTTAGACTCAAGCACACCAGGATTGTGGGGACAGATGGATCATTATATTCTTCGTTGCCTATCTGATAGTAAATTAACCGCTTTGGTAGAGAAAGAACGTCCAAGCGAGCTTGGTCGCTTCGCTTTACCAGATCAGAAATGCAAGCGCCGCGGGATGGTTTATCAAGTCGGGTTCAAAATATGTTTGCACAGTACTGAGCGAGCTACACTCAACGGTCAGCGACACCTGTATAAACGACGATGTCGATGGCAGCACAGGCTTACACCGCTGTCAGAAACGGGGTATGAACATCGGTACGTCTATGGTGCACCCTTGTCTCCGGGCCCCAGAAATTCTTAAGGAGGTGAATGGTAACTTGGGTTTTGGGTAAGGCATGAGGATGGTGCAGTTTATTCTTATGATCAACCAACATTTTAATCGTTACGAAGCGTCGTTCATAGGAAGCGGAGTGTGAGTATGCGATAACTGTCGCCGCTGGTAAGCTAGGGTCGACCTCGTCTGCCTTCACAATCTATAACAAAAAGACGATCGTGGATGAAGACACGATGATTGCCCGTTGACAAAACCATACCCTAATTCCATCCGAATTCCTACTACTGCCCCTTCCGAAACTTATCGGCATCGAATCCACAACTGTCGCGCTCTCCTTTCTTTTCCCCAGTACTTGTGTTGCAGCTGTATACGCTCAATAGTAGAATGGAGAATAAACCTGCCAGCGTCTTGCGTGAAGAGGTTGATGCTCGTGAAATGGCCTCCAGTTGTTGTAAAACTTGAAGAGTTTTGGTGAAACATGACATGCAACTCGTTACTTGTAACATGAAGGGAAAAGCGTTAGCGTTAACCGAGGCCAACATCAACACAACCTGACAACTGCATAGTAGTGTGACTATTGGTCTGATTCAGGATGGTGTATTGAGGTTACCACAAGTCGCCTATAGGCAATGGTTGTCAAAATAGAACCAGCCGCCCGCCATTGCCCGAAGGCTGTCGACTCAGGAGAAGGCTTAGTTGGTTTGGCAAATATTTGTAGGCAGTCCCCCCATCATCCGTCGATATTCAACATGCGAGCACCTTGGCCCTGGCCCTTTCCTCCGAAACACCCCAAAGCCTGTCCTGAAGACCAAGAAGTCAACCAAGCTCTTTTCATCCAGAGTCGCCAGTCGCCAGGTCAGTGAGAAGTTCCAATGCTCTCTCCTATACCGCCTCGCCCACTTGAGGTCTCTGGAAACAAAAATCACCAACGCCCATTCGAGAGAGACAAGGAGACTTGGTTGGACTTTTGGTGGTGCTGAGCCTGCTTCCTAGCAACACCTAGAATGACTAAGAATTGTATTTTGTACTTACTGTAGACAGACCTTTTGTGAGATTACCGTGGAAGCACACGAGATCTTCGCCTACTCAAAGCCGAACCCAAAGCCGAACCCAACAGAAACGTTTCCTGCGATCGAACATCAAATAATAGCTGGATTCAGAAGACATTGTATCGAGTTAGACTAATGGGTGTTGTCCGATGCCAGTGAGCCATAGTAGATGTTGATTGATCATCATACTAGCACGAATATTTGCTGTTCCGAAACCGGGATTAATGTAGGACCACCGCTTCGGGATAATCAGGATCAGGTGCCTAGGTCTTGTTGTCCCGATGGCGTTGCACCAGCCTCCGAACGTAGCTGGTTTTGAAGTTGAGGCTGGTGCCTCTGAATGAGCAGAAGATGGTAGCAGCGACATCATCAAATATCGATCCAGGCTCCGTCGACAATCCATATCCTCTCCATGACCCATCGAGCATCGGACGCCATGATAGTTCTTGAGTATCATATTTATGGGTTCATTTGTCGGCATCACCAGGAGCCGGAGAGTCCATAATGAGATGGAGAAACGAGAGGCTGCGGTATTAGTGGGATCGTTAGCTAGCAGTGCAACATTGACCCTTGGATACACCTCTTACAATCAATTCACTAGGTTGGGAAGGAAGAGAGCAATAATAGCCTTCACTGACCCGAGAGGCTGTACAATCTTAACAACTTGCTTATATAATCGTTCTTTTTTGCCCTTATCACCCACCTTGCTCGCTGTGTATCAAGCAACCACAACCCGTTGTTCAACGATATGAAGCGCATTTTTAAGAAATTTCGCAAGTCCGAGAGAGCAAAACAACCATCTCCTACCATTGCCGATACTCTTGGCTCAAGCCCTGAAGCAGCATCTTCGACATCGACAATCATAATGAGCACCGCTGATCCCATGTCATCCATTCCTGCTATTTCTACGGCTACAAGCGTTCAAGTTATTCAAGCCGCTGGTGTTACTGTGAGTGTTCAAGTTCGCCCATCGCATCCATAACCACTTAACCATCGTCGTCGATCAGACTGACCCTGAATTCCAAGTCTCCGCGGCGGAGACCAAAGACCTTGCTCGCAATCAAGCCGTTGACTCTACTGTACGTGCTCAACCTAACTCATCACAACCGTAATTGATCAATCACCATCGTCCATTAGACTGCCCATGAAGTCCGAGTCCCCGCATCAGTTTCGGCTTTGGAGATCGATGCTCTTGCCTCTCGGGTAAGCGTTCAGCTTAGCCCATCACATCCATAAGTACTCAATCTTCGTCGTCGATCAGACTGCCCATGAACTCCAAGTCTCCGCTTCGGTCTCCACTTTGGCAGTTGCTCCTGTAGCCCGTTCGGAAGAAGTTTCGCTCTCACCTAATGCCATAATACAAACCAATCTGGGATCTACGGAATCAGAACAAAATCCTTTGGTGAGTTGCTAACACCTTGTGTTCTTGGCTTTTGTTGATGATCAGCAGGCTCAGTATCCTGGCTCGGGTCTCTTTGCGAATGCCCATGATTTACTCATCACTGGCAGCACCTTGGTAAGTCTTTCTTGTATGCTGTGTAAATAATTTGAATAACCATACATATTTTGTCCGCCAGAATATTGTTTATAATTTCCCTGCCAATATTGGGCAGATGAAGATCTCTGTATCTCAAAAACCAAACCCCAGCCCAATCTTTACTGGACGGACAGTTGTACTTGACAAACTAGGGAAAATTTTTGTTCCTCGTACTAATAGTCAACTGATGGCCAGGCGCTCTTGTCTCCTCTGGGGAATGGGAGGGATTGGAAAGACCCAGATCTGTCTCAAGTTTACAGAAGATATGTCTAACAGGTAACTGTTGTCACATTACCATTCACAACCTGTGATACTGGATTCATTTCTTGCTCTAGTTTTCCACATGTGTTCTGGATTGATGCCTCCTCTCATGAGAGCATTACACTATCTCTCAAGGGTATATCTGGCATTTCTGCTGCAAAAGATTCTGGTGTGGATGGCTCAGTTCCGTCTGTCCTTCAGTGGATATCTCATATCCAAGAGGAATGGTTGATTGTGTTTGATAATGCTGATGATCCTCCTCCTCAGGAGGTGGCCAAGTTCTTTCCCCCAGGTAATAGAGGTAATATTCTGATTACTAGCCGAAACAAATCCATGGGAAGGCTTGTGTTATTTGAGAATAGAATTGAGATCAATGAAATGGAGGAGCCAGATGCTGTAAATCTACTTCTCATGGCTAGCTGTTTGGATCCATTGCCTCAGCACCAACAGGCTGCTAAGAATATTGTCACTGAACTTGGCTGTATTCCTCTTGCTGTTGATCAAGCTGGTGCCTATATTGCAGCTGGAAAATGTGATTTAAAAGGATATCTGAGACAATTCTCCTTACATCGTCAGGCTCTCATGTCAGACACTACATTCATGGGAGCATCCAATTATAATCAAAATGTGTATGGGACTTGGGATCTATCTTTTAAAGAGATAGAAAAGAAAGCTGGTGAACAATCCAGAGATGCACAAGCAGCACAGGCTGCAATCCTCATTCTTCAAATATGTGCTTTCTACCATTATAGTAATATTTCTGAAGACATATTCCGATCTGCTGCTGAGCAGTCCAGAGAGCATGTTGTCAATGGTCAGGTAGCTAAACAGCTACCCCAGGCAATAAGTTCACTAGACCATACCCTGCTTGCCTTAGACAATGATGGTCACTGGGATGACTTCATCTTTGGACAAGGTATTGGTGTGCTTGTCTCCTTCTCCCTGATCAAAAGAGGACAATCATCTGAAATGTTGTTGGTTCACCCTTTGGTTCACTGCTGGAGTCGGGAGAAAATGTTGAAATCTGAGCAGCAGAGAACATATCATATAGGAAGCATGATTCTATCCTGTGCAGTTTCATGGAGATTTACAAGCCAGGATTATGCATGGCGACGGTTGATTTTTCCACATATCAAGGCAAATGAATTATATGGAAGCCAGATGGGACTTATCAAGCAGTACAATGATGATCAATGGAGTAATTTTGCACTAGTAATGATGGAGAATGGAGACTGGAACAAGGCAGAGCAGCTGTTTGTTGAAGTCATGAAGATGAGAAAGAAGCTGCTTGGTACAGAACATCCATCCACCCTTGCAAGCATGGCAAATCTTGCAAGCACATACCGGAATCAGGGAAGGTGGAATGAGGCAGAGCGGCTGGAGGTTCAAGTCATGGACATGAGAAAGAAGCTGCTTGGTATAGAACATCCAGACACCCTTGCAAGCATGGCAAATCTTGCAAGCACATATCGGAATCAGGGAAGGTGGAATGAGGCAGAGCAGCTCCAAGTTCAAGTCATAGACATGAGGAAGAAGCTGCTTGGTACAGAACATCCATCCACCCTTTCAAGCATTGCAAATCTAGCAAGCACCTACTGGAATCAGGGAAGATGGACTGAGGCAGAGCAGCTGGACATTCAAGTCATGAACATGAGCAAGAAGCTGCTTGGTACAGAACATCCATCTACCCTTATAAGTATGGACAATCTAGCAAGCACATACCAGAATCAGGGAAGGTGGAATGAGGCAGAGCAGCTGGAGGTTCAAGTTGTAGACATGACAAAGCAGCTGCTTGGTACAGAACATCCATTCACCCTTTCAAGCATGGCAAATCTAGCAAGCACATACAGGAAGCAGGGAAGATTTAATAAGGCAAAGCAGCTGTTTGTTGAAGTCATGGACATGAGGAAGAAGCAGCTTGGTATAGAACATCCAGACACTCTTGCAAGCATGGAAAATCTTGCAAGCACATACCATGATCAGAAAAGGTGGAATGAGGCAGAGAAGCTCCAAGTTCAAGTCATAGACATAAGGAAGAAGGTGTGTGATGCACAACATCCAGACACTGTCAGACGAGCATATACTATGATCAGAGGAACTTGAATGAAATATAAGAAAGAGAATAGATTGTAACTGAGTATAGTGTAAATCAGAAGTATTGAATGGAAAAAAGCTGATTCATATCTGAATAACCAAAGTAACAAAAAAGTAGTCTATTATATCTACTTTCAATTGCAATATGTTTCAGGACAAAGGTTCTTCTCTTTAGAAAATCTATGGAAAGGTGGACTTTCAACTGATACAGCACATTGTCATATGAACTATGACAATCAATTCAGGATGAATATTATTACAACTTTGAGAGATTTAGGCTATATCCAGCCCTGATCTTAGCCAGTCATTTTGATGTTGAGGTTGGCTAGGCCTAAGGGTGCCTTCTTGCAAAGGTATTGTCCTAGGTTAAGTTTGTTGAGACAAGTCTTGTTAAAGACTAGCTAAGGAACAAGTAGTAAACTACTGAAGTTTATATACTTGTAAGAACAATGAGAGAATATAAGTAGAGAAAAATGGAGAGCCATTTAAACAGATGTAAAAGTAAAAAGTTTGTAACACTACCCCCATTTCAAGCCCAAGAATTCCAGACTTGGTTAGAGCTTGATAGACCTATTTGCAGAAATGTAAAGTTCTTCCATTGTGGATTTTCACCTTCAGGAACAGAAAAACATATTTGTCTCCAATAAGGTGGTAGTGTCAGAGACAATCCAGCAAATCATGTCCACAATATTTGCAATTTTCACATTTTATATTTGTCTGAATTAGAGGAAAGTTGTCATTGTTAATAATAATTGGGTTTTCTCAATGTTACGATTGCATCTACACACATACGATTTACTTGTTCTTTTTCTTTACTTTTACTTTTGGAACAACATGCTACAAACACATGTTCTTCTATTTTTACTATTCCTCATGCATAACGCGCATTTTACATGCTAGCGACGCATGACTTTCATACATGCTTTTTCCTCTCTGCTGAACACATGTAGAACATTTTTCAACCATGCGCTATGCACATGACTTCACTTATATAAAATGTAGCTAGATACTTTGTAAACTCTAGCTAGTCTTTATTAGACGATCTTTCTGCTTGAACTTAGCTCGACCCTAAGACAATACCTTGGAATAAAACCCAAGGCATTCTTTTGAGTCTCTGAAACCGAACGTCTTTAGCAATCGACTGTCTTTGGTCACGACTGAAAAGTCTGAACCAATCAAAGTCATAACAAAAGACTAGCTTACTGATATTTCACTTTGTTTCTATACAAGCGAAGAAAACCCGAAACAACCGAACGAAACAAACGTCATTAGAAGGTCTTTGACCCGGTGGCACCCTCTTGAACAGACAAGACGAATTCCAAATGAAACAGCTGAGCAGGTTCTATTAGAACAAGTTCGCCATCGATACAAGAACCAGAGGACTTAGCTCGAAGCGCTATCTTCTCACCAGGATTCAATCCATTTAACAGTTTCTTTCCTCCACCACTCGATCTTGAAGCGATCATCCCTTTCTCCACTCCTATCCACTCCCCTCCTATTTCACCTCTTGACCTCGAAGAAACCATGAATCTTGGAACAGAAACTGAATCAAAAGGAAAGAAGGTTAAACTTAATCTTCCGAAACCTTTCAATGGAAAACGCGAGAAATTAAAGACATTCTTGCAAGACTCTCAGATGTACCTTCTGATCAATGCAGAAACATATGAAATGGACCTGAAAAAGATAGCCTTCATGCTATCCTTAATGGAAGAAGGAGACACTGCCTCCTGGAAACAACAGCTGATCGAAGAAATGTTTGACCGAGCCATTCTTGCAGGGACCGATCCCAACTTTGGCAGCATCGGAAACTTCATCAGCACTTTGAAAGATGCCTTTGAACCCTACAATTCAGAAGGCGACACGCTGGAAGAAATGAAAGCGCTAAGAATTGGGGACGTACCAATTGACGAACATATTGCCAAATACAAAATGCTCGTTACAAAGGCAACGCTCAAAGAAGAAA